>JADMIO011437977.1_pt1 | contig 12039 bp, 10 predicted proteins | sample 8958161 | NCBI WGS metagenome assembly JADMIO01 (sample SAMN16585339, study PRJNA669376) | soil metagenome | isolation source: Crop rotation soil | place: USA: Cullars Rotation, Alabama | collected 2011
AGCTGACCAATAATCGTAACAAGTAACCATGCTAATTTTTTCTGTCTGGTCTTTCATTTTTTGAAAATCAAGTACATTCATGTAAGCCTCTTATTGAAAAATTTTAACAAAAGATTGATAAACTTCTTGAAAATTGTCGTTTGCTAGCGCTTGTAAATTAGCTTGAATCGTTTTTTCATCCTTTCGTGCTAAAGGACCGGTTAAAGCGCCCTTAGGATTTTTACTTAAATTACGTAAAGTTTGCTCTAAATAGGGCAGACCTACTGAAGCGGGTAACGCTAGCGTATTTTCTAATTCATGAAAGAATTTTTGCCATAAAATGCAAGTGAAATTGGCGCTTAGCACGCACATGGCATGATAATAAGCTTTTAAAGCTTTAGGGATGTGATAGGAAGAATTTACAATACCAGGAAGCAACTCAGAAAGTGGTTTGCTGTTTTCTTCTAAAATGAAAGGGATCTGTACATAATTTTCTTTATCATACAATTCATGGGTGAAAGTAAATAAAGGGTGAGCGCTATAGACATGTTCTAAAGATAATTGTCCTGAAAAGTGAATAAGTGTTTGATGCTCTTGCTTATTTATTTTTTGAGCAAAATTTTCAATTTGAGAATCACTAATTAACAGAATAATATGACTTGCCTGAGAGATAAGCGTTTGTAAGTCTTTTTCTGATTGATTGTTTCTTGACCATTGCAGATAGGGGATATCGAGAAGCGAAAGATAATGGCAAAAATGTTTTGCCATACGGCCTGAGCCAACAATTAAATAAACATATTCTTTTATCGGTACCTGTCTCATGATCAAGTCCATTATTCTTCGCATTTTATTTTAATACTTCGTTGTCTTCGCAACTCGTGTCAGTCATGTACTAATATGTACACTCCTTCACTCCTTGCTTGACGCCTCGTCTAAAAACAAAATGCTTTGAATAATATATTTTTAGCATTTTATTTTTAAACCAGTAGTCATTGCTTTTCAGTCAATGCGCAGCCATCATAAAACCATCTGATACGTTAAGCAACAGCCAGCATAAAAGTAAGTTAAACAACTTAAAATATGAACGGTACTTTACTGACGACGGGTGGCAAAGTACAATTTGTCATCTTTATAGCTTATAGCAGGTAGGCACTATGCTTTCAGGAACACAAAAAAAACTGATTGAGTTGATTAAAGCCAAGAATGAGAAAGAGGCAATCGCAGCCTTAACCCAATTTGATAGCCTGGATTTTCAAGATAGATTTGGTGATAACCCATTACATCATGCGCAAAATGCTGATCTTTTTAATCTTGCCGTTGAAATAGTATCGCGCGAACCCAATTTAAGAACGAAAGCGAATTATCAAAAACGCAGTCCACTACATGATGCAGCCGAACAAAATAAACTAGAATTTGTTCAATTGTACTTACATTTATACATTGAAAACCTTCATTTTCCTTGTGAGTTAGAGGGGCGCGCTGAAAAAGAGAGAACGCCTTTACATTTAGCTGCTATTAAAGGGAATGAAAAAGTAGTGAAGCAACTGAAAGAGGCGGGAGCAAATCTTGAAGCTAAAGATACTGGCAATTACACGGCATTTGATTACGCCTATGTCATGAGTCGTCCATTTGCAGTTTCAATACAGCCTCCTAAAGTGCCTTCACTATTTACACTCGCTTCGATAGAAGCATTTAAAACGCACCCTGAGCTAAAAACTGCGATTGTAGAATGCGTGTTTCAACAAGCACAGACAACAGTTTTGTTTCATCAGCAAAATCAAGAAGAAACTATCAAAAAAGCAGCATCAGTTGCCAAAACACGTGAAACGTTTTTTGATTTTGTAGAATCCTTCAAAAATCTAAGAATATCTTAAGTTTCCTACCGTCAGTCAGTTTGGGTGAGCAACTACTCACTCAAGCTGTTATCATCTTTTTATTATATTTAAACAGTCATTTACGTGTAGCTGCATAAGACTTTTGCCAATAGAACTTTTTTCTATCAGAAAATGTCATATTGCAATAAATGAAGAGTAAAAGGTGATATCACTTATGATGTATGGCCCAGATGAACCAAGAGTAGCGCAAGAAAAGCTAAATCATGCATTAAATGATTTCTTTCAACCGATCCTTATTTCTAAAAAAATGCCGGAACTAGCAATCCAAAAAGAATTTCTAGACCAGATACAGAGCATTATTCGAGGATGTAATAATCCAAGTAAATTATCGTTAGATCAAACGATTAACGTTGAACAGCGACCCTTGTCAACAAAAGAAATACTAGAATCTTTAGAATTATTAATAATTGACGAAGGTTTTAAAATATTTAGTGAAAGTTTTAAAGTTGGATATGGCACCTCTGCTGCTCGTCCTGTTCCGACCACCTTTAAGCAACAAAATAATGAAGATCTTATCGATGAGCATGAAATAAGATATCAAATTACTAAAAAACTTGAAGGTCGTGGTCAGGCAGGCTTGGCTAATTTTTATTCAGATGGTGCGCATGAAGTGCTTATTAAACAAGATGATCCTGCAACCTGTGTCTTAGAGGGAACCGCATCTTTTGTTAATCAATGTCAGTTATTGCCAAAAACCTTAGAAGATTGCGTGAATTTTGCATCAGTTGGCGTCATTTCACAAGGAAAGGATCAGACGATGGTTGTTTCTGTTCAAGACAGAGTAGCGCCTTCAGTAAAAGGGGGAAGGGTACGTCCCTGGGATGAACTTGTATATGGTGTAAAGCGTAATCCAAATACAATCAGTAGTTATGAATCATGGTATCCAGAGAATATTAAGCAAAGTATTGCCTCATTGCCACCAAGTGCAAAATGGCAGCTTGCTGCAAGTCTTTTCTCCTGTGCAATTGCAGGGGATGAAAGTCTCCATGTTGGTCAATTTATGGCTATTCTCGACAAAGATAATAATATTACAGGTATTAAGCGTATCGATTTAGGAGCAAGAGAGCGTTATGCAGTTGCCCGAAGTAAAACCGGTCAACATGATCCCTATCATGATTCCACACAATATCAAGCCCATGGTCAATGGGGTAAAGATTATTTATCCTATTTATTAGCAGATCAATCGTTTCGCAATATCTATACCATGCTGTGGATGAATTTGTCCTCTAAAGATTTGATAGAATTAAAAAAACAAGTAAAAGAAGCATCCAGAGCAACCTTTTTGAGTCAATTTGAGACTATCCCTGAAGCTTTGCGCGAAGAGACATTACAAAAAGTTTTGGACGTTTTTAATAAGGATGCTACCGTCAAGATGACGTTAACTGGTGCTTCGGTAGAAGACAAAATTGCATCGATGGCTGATAAAATTTCAGATATCGCTGCAAACAGGATGACAGAGATGCTTGCTAAAGCAACGAATGAATATAATGCAACCTCGATGAAGGAAATTCAACGCTTTGATGTAGTAAAAGACAGAGACCTCTTTAACAAATTAGTTAAATCTTCTGAATATAAACAAGAGATTTTGGCCGGTAGAGGTAAAGACGGATTGGTAAAAGGTTCTGAGTTTATTGACTCTTTTGAAGAAGGTATAATTCAACTTTTACAAGAATGTAAATCTGGAGCAAAGAGCACAGATAACTTTAAACAAATTCAAGTGCTAAGCGAAGCATCAGTCGATTTACTGCAAACAATGTATTTACAAGTGCTCAATCAAACGGATAATAAAAATCAAAACCTTGAACAACTGAAAACACTTGAAGCGATGATTAATAAATATCAAACGATGGCAGATATCACTCAATATTGTTTAACAACAAGATCAGGTGATAAAATACCTTATATGGTACAAGCAATGGAAATGACGATGAAATCAAAAGAAGAAATGATGGCTTATATCGCTAATAAAAATTTCATTGAACATATTGCTGCGCATACGAGTACTATCGGTTCGGCCTCAAGTTATGTTATTTCAAGTCAATCACAAGGTGAAATTCTTTTAAGAAAATTATTTAAACGTCATAATATGGATGAAGCTCCTATTACACTTTCACGCAATGCACGCCAATTATTAGACTACACAGCTGACAATAAGATGAATGATGTTGCGCTATTAACGGCGAATAAGCATTTCAATGTATATGATGCGCTTATTCCAGATGAAAAAGGCATGACAGCGTTGCATTATTTGATGGCGAATGAAAATCTCAATGAACAAGGATTGAATGCGATCGTCAATATTTTAACTAAATCCTTAAGTCGAGTAACTTCTTATGGTAATGCTGTACTTGATATACCTAATAGAGATGGGAAAACACCTCTTGAATTATTAATGCAAAATAAAAATGCCAAACAGATTATTGATAAGGTGAATAGTAGTCATATCGGCGGAGGCCTAATATCAGGTAGCTATGAAGTACAACATTTCTTTAAAGTGGAAAAATATGATCCAAAACTAATTGAAGAACTTAAGGGAATGAGTACACCAGTAGCACAAACTAAAAAAGGTGGTTGGAACTTATGGGGTTAGGGGTGAGACAATTGCAAAGATAAACGTTGTGCATTGGCAAGTTGATTGGCGGTAAGATAATTACCAATGAATCGTCTTGCTTCAATGGCAGGTTTTAACCCCGTATCTGCAGCTAAAGATGCCCAAGCATAAGCTCTCACATCACTTTGTTCGACTCCTTGGCCTTTGCTGTAGAGCGTAGATAAATTAAATTGCGCTAACGCATTACCTTGATGCCCGGCTCTTTGATACCAATTTGCAGCCAGTTCATAATTTTTAGGTACACCCAAACCTTGATGATAAAATAAACCGAGTAAAGCTTGGGCTTCACCCATGCCTGCATTAGCTGCACTTTGAAAATACAGGGCCGCTTGACGAAAATCTTGCTTCACACCATCACCTTCTCGATACATTTTACCTAAGGTTAAGCAAGCTTCATGATCTCCCTTTTTGGCGGCTCGACGTAACCAAGGCAAGGCTTTTTTATAATTCTCTTTTAAATGAGTGCTGAAATATAAACGCCCGAGCAAAGATTGCGCTGGCGTAAAATCTTGAATAGCAGATTGTTCTAACCAATAAAAGGCCTTTTTACTGTTGTGAGGAACTCCTCTTCCTGAAGCAAGCAAAGCACCATATTGAAATTGAGCATAAGGATCTCCTAAAAGAGCAGCTTTTTTATACCACATGCCAGCTTGTGCATAATCTTGCATACCAAATTCGCTATAAAGGAAGATATCTCCTAATTTAATAAAGGCAAGAAAGTAACCATTTTCAGCCGACTTGATGTACCATTCAAAAGCACGTTGGTAACTTTGTGCAACACCTTCACCTTTTTCATAGCATCTTGCTACAGCAAATTGACTTTCAGGAACTTGTTGGTTTGCAGCTTTTAGATACCAGTAAAATGCATCTCTTATATTTCTGGGAACACCTTTACCATGATAATAAATTTCCGCGAGCTGAAATTGAGCAAGAGGATGATTCAAATGTGCGGCTTGTTGATACCAATAGAAAATACGTGACTCATCTCTAAATTCAACTTCAATATCATAGCTTTGCGCTAAAGCGTACATGGCATCACGATTGCCAAACTTTGCCGCATTCATGAAATATTCCCGAGCCATTACCGTGTCTTGAGTTAAAAAGAGGACCCCTAATTCATAATTTCTGATTGAAGGGGAGGGATTCACTTCAATTAATACGCAATTTTCATATCCTCCGTCTTTTTGCTGAGGAATAAAATATCGTTGGCAAAATGCGGATTTAATAGTTTCTTTATTTGCTTGCTTGGGATTTGCTAAAGCAGAATGATTAAAAATAATACATACAGATGTTTGTAAGATCAGTAGCAAGTTTTGATATTGCTTGAACCGCATTTAACCATTCCCTGTTTTGATAACGATTCTTATATATTACATTTAATAAATAGTTCGATATGCCGATCTTTGCTAAGAGACCTTATAAAAATTCTTTATACCATTATCAATTGAGTATATACAAACGGTGTAGAAATGATCAAGAACCTTAGCAAACGTAGTAAACTTTTTCGGTTAAGTTCAGCTGTTTTGTTGGCAGCAATGGCATTTTGTCAGCAAGCTCAAACCGAAGAAAAGGCAGTTCCACAAGGACAACAAGGGCAAGCTCAGCCAGGAGTGCAAGGACAAGCTCAGCCAGGAGTGCAAGGACAAGCTCAGCCAGGAGTGCAAGGGCAAGCCCAGCCAGGAGTGCAAGGACAAGCTCAGCCAGGAGTACAAGGACAAGCTCAAGGAGTGCAAGGACAAGCTCAAACGCAAGGGCAAGCTCAGTCAGTTCAGCCAGCTCAAGGTCAAGCACAAACGCAGGGACAACAAGCTCAACCTCAAACACAAGGTCAGGCAGCGCAACCACAACAAGGAGCTGCGTCGTCTGCAACAGGGCAGTCAACAACGCAAAATGCAACATCACCTGAAAAAGATTTTGATATTACTTTAGAAGTGGCAAAAAAGGGAAATCCTGATGCCCAACTCGATGTTGGCTTGATGTACATGCATGGTAAAAATGTTGAAAAAAATGAAACGACAGCAGTTTCTTGGTTTCGAAAGGCCGCTGAGCAGGGAGTGGTTGAAGCTGAATATAATTTAGGGATTTGTTTGGTTAAAGGAATAGGGGTTGCAAAAAATTATCAAGAAGCCTTAACGTGGTTTCAAAAAGCAGCAGATCAAGGTCACGTTCCATCGCAATACAATCTTGGCCTGATATACAATGAAGGGCTGGGAGTTGATAAGAATTTTATGTTAGCGAATAAATGGTTTATGAAAGCAATTGCGAAAAATTATCCTCCTGCCAAATATGCCTTAGGATTAAATTACAGCAAAGGACAAGGGGTGAAACAGGATGATATAAAAGCAATATCATTATTTGAAGATGCGGCAAATGATAATTATGATCCTGCATTTTATGTTTTAGGTATGATCTATCAAAGTGGACTAGGGATAGATAAAGATCTGAAAAAAGCACTAGAATATTACGCAAAAGCAGCATTAAATGGCAACATCGAAGCCGCTTTAATTTTAGCTGAAACCTATAAAAAAGGAAATGGTGTGCCCGTAAACATGGATGAATCCTTTAAGTGGGTGAATGTTGCTGCAAATACGGGAAATGAGAAAGGGTTAGTTGCTTTAGCGGTAGCCTATCGTAATGGAGAAGGCGTACCAGCTGATTATGCAAAGTCTTTGGAGATTTTAAATAAAGCAATAGCTATGGGTTCAACACAAGCAATGTATGAAATGGGCGTTGCAGCTGAGAAGGGCTTAGGAGGAGAGGCAGATAAACTCAAAGCATTAGAATGGTATGAAAAAGCTGCTAATAAAGATAATCCCGCAGCTAACTTTAAACTATTTGAATATTATAGCAACGGATATGGCACATCAAAGCAGCAAAGTACAGCAAAAGAATGGTTAAAAAAGTCCGTAGAAAAGTCTTACCCGCAGGCAATATTATATATGGGACGTGGTTATGCTAGGGGAATGTATGGTTTTGAATTAAATCCCGCTAAAGGTTGTGACTGGTTCAAAAAAGGAGCGGAAAGTAATATTGTGGAAACCTATTTTGAATACGGCGCATGCTTTCGCGATGGTATTTACGGTCAGGAAAATGCTGAAAAAGCGGTGCAATGGTTTTTAAAAGGTGCAGAAGAAGGTGATGGTGGAGCTGAAAATGAACTTGGAAAAATGTATGCCCAAGGAACTGGCGGCGTTGAAGCAGATCAAGCGAAGGCACTGAAATATTTTGAAAGTGCTGCGAAAAAAGGTTTTAAAGATTCACAATACAATCTTGGATTGCTTTATCGAGAAGGAAAAGCGGTAGCTAAAGATGATGCAATGGCGACGAAGCTATTTGAACAAGCAGCTGCGCAAGATCATCCTGGGGCACAATATGAATTGGGAATGAGTTATCTTAACGGCTTGGGTGTAGTTCAAGATGATCACAAAGCGGCAAGCTTATTAGAAAAATCAGCTTATCAAGGTGACAAAGGTGCACAATATCAATTGGCTTTATTATATCAAACAGGAAAAGGCGTACCCGCAGACAAAGTGAAAGCCTATGCATGGCTAAAAGTTGCCTCTGCAGGTGGTGGGGTGGAAATTGCTAAAGCTAGAGATAATCTTCTAGCCTCTTTGTCTCCCCAAGAATTAGAGCAAGCGCAGAAGCAAGTTGCTGAGCTTTCCAAACAGTTAATGTCTAAAAGTTTTGATTCAGGTGATACTAAAGAAAATATGAGCAAATAGCATGCATAAAGTTGTCGCTTTTCACTGGCAGTGGTAATTTATGGACTTTGAGGTTTAAGAGGAAGTTATTCATGGCGTCCAAGGTTGAAGAGATCACAATAGAATATGTCGATGGTGGAGTAGTGACTGTCAAAGAGCTTGATAAAGTTATTTTGAGCAAAGGTGCATGGGCTACCATCATTTTTAAATATCAAGATTGGGATAAAAGAAAAGAAGAATATGGTCCAGCAAAGTACAGTATTCGTCGTTATCAAAAGAAAAATAATGAATACCGTCCAAAATCTAAATTTAATATTTCCAGTAATGACCAAGCACAAAAAATTATTGATTCTTTAAATAATTGGATGGCGCAAGGCGAATAGCACTCAAGAGTCCGCACGCCAGCACTCTACGTACCGCGCTTTATGCGCGGTATCAAGAAACTATGAGCTTGATGGCGGTTTCTTAAGGCTTCACATTCCAAGATTGAATAGCAGGCACTAAATTGCTGATGGTTAAATCACAGTAATGCCCGGTTCCCACTTTATATTCTTCCATTTTTTTCTGTTCAACTAAGGTTTGCCAGAGAGCAGGAATAAAACGAAGCATCATTCTTAAAATGCCATTGCTCGAGATAGCAATAATGAGACCTTGGTTAGCATTTTGTGATACTGTTTCTAACCATTTTTTTAATAAATCAATATGATGTTCAAAAGCACCTTGAAAAATATGTTGGGGCCAGGTCGCATGATCTTTCCATGCGGCATATTCTTTTGGCCACGAAGCTTCTATCGCATCGCTGGTGAGTCCTTCCCATAGGCCATAATCTATTTCATCAAGGGCTCGCTCATGGGTTGATAATAAAGCATCTTTGAAAACGTCATGAAGGATCTTGGCTGATTGAACTTGTCTTTGCAAAGAACCAGCATAGATTGCTGCAGGTTGTAAATTGTGAGTAAGCAAAAACTGTGCAAAAGACTGCGCTTGAGAGATCCCTTTATCAGTCAAGGCTAGATCTGTTTTACAACCGACTTGCACTGCCTTTTCATGAGCATGAAAAGTATTACCATGTCGCAACATCATTAACCGAAAGGGATCATGTTGATTCATGAAATAAGCTCACCTTCATTCTTGATTATATTTTCAACCATTTCAATATCTTGTGGCGTGTCGACTGAACCGTGCGTACGACCTTTATAATCGACACAAACAATACGGATATCAATGCCATTTTCTAAAGCACGTAATTGTTCCAATTTTTCTTGTTCTTCAAGCGCAGATTGTGGCAATGCATTGAGTAATTTCAAAGTTTTAAATCGATAACCATACATGCCGATGTGTCGATACATAACAGAGGATGAGGTTATTGAACGCTGATAAGGGATGGGCTGTTTTGAGAAATACAATGCATTATTATTTTTGTCAAATACCACCGTTGTTCCTGAGCTTGGACTGATTTTCTTGTGATTTAAAAAATCAATAAGTGATTGTCCATGTAATTTAACGGCAGGGGTAGCTAATGGAATATTATTATCTTTTTTCATCGCAACAAGAAGTTCATCGACAATCCAAGGAGGAGTGAGGACAGCATCGCCTTGAAGTCCTACAACAATAGTTTCATCTGTTGCAAACTGACTTGCAGCTTCGGCGACTCTATCTGTTCCTGTTGGACAATGAGGTGAAGTCATCAAAACGTTAGCACCTAAATGACTTACATGCTCTTTAATTTCTTCACTGTCTGTTGTAATAAAAACAGCATCAGCATGTTTGCAATGTGTAGCAATACGCCACACTCTTTCAATCATGCTAAGGCCATTTATTTTAGCTAAAGGCTTTCCTGGAAATCGCGATGAATCGTAGCGCGCAGGAATAATAATAACAGATTGTGCATCAGCCATTGGTTACGTAATTCCAAAGTGTCACAGGAGCTGTCACGATATTGTAAACACCATGTGCAAAATAATCATTTTCATCCGCTAACCACCCATTAGTGTATTTTTCACCAAGATAGTTGGTCATTTCGATAAGACCCATAATTACATGGGGGACGCCTAAAACAAACATAATGCCAAGTTCAGTTGCATGACCACCACTGATTTGTTTGAGTTCTTCTTGGGAGATAACAGTCATTTGAGAATTCATTTTGCACCCTTAACTAACTTCGTTAATAAAATGAAATTGAGCGCAAATGATACTCATTCTCAAATAAGGTGTAAACCCCAATAGAAACTAAAAGACCGTCCTAAGACGGCCTTTTATAAGATAAATTGTCATTTGATAAACTAAGGCACAATCTTCACTCTTGTTGAGCCGACATTCACAAATTCTTGATTTAGCCATTGGGCATCTTCAACAAACAACCGAACACAGCCATGACTCGCATGAAAGCCTGGAACGGTAGGTGATCCATGTAAGGCAAAACCGCCACGAAAATGCATACAATAAGGCATTGGTGCTCCGCCATGAGTCGCTATCGGAAAGACATGTGAAATGCATCCTGCACCTTGTCTTTGATAAACAGTAAAATTTCCTGTAGGAGTATGACAGCCACGATGAACATCAGGACAATACCCTTTACCACCGGAAATAGGTCCCCAATTTACCAAAGTGCCATTCTCATCATAAGCACCCCAGGCAAGCTTGCTTAAATTTACTTGCACTACATTATTACTTGATGCTTCTATTTTGCTTGGAAAAGGAGCAAGATCCATGAGCTTTACAGAGTTAATATTTTTGGGCACAGCTATCACCATGCCTGTATGCAAAGGGGTGTTCATACGATTCACTTTTCTCACCATTAACCGAATTTCTGAATCTGGAAACATAGAAGCCCAGGATTGCCCTCCTTGTATTTTTACACAGTTATATTCTGGAAGTTTGCACAAAGTTTGACCATAGCCGCCTGCCCATACTGTGGGTATCACCAGATTGATACTGAAAATAGCAACAGCAAGGGTTATTATTTTTCTTAACATGCTAACCTCCCAGGATATTTATTATCTGTTCTTATTGTGTGACATATTGTGGGAAGGGTTGGTTCGCATTTGTCAGTTTATTATTTTTTAAATCATTAACAGTTGTAGTTACAATGTTTATAATAAATTTCAAACGTTATACTGAGTTATATTTTTATTAAGTTGAAATGTATGTTTGGATTAGAAGTTTTAAGTTGGCACGCCAATGTGCAAAAAAATAATTCATTTATCTCAAAAATAAAAAAATATATATTTGGCGATGTAATTAGTCATAGTGCAATAAAAATTACCATTCCCTCGTCGCCATTACACGATCAATTAGTACAGCAATATTGTCAACATATTCCACATTTTAGAACACTTATTAAAATTCCTGAAAAAGTCGATAGCTCAATGCAGTATTGCGCAAGGGAGGTTCCTGCATGGGAGATTTACTTTAGTCGGTGGCCAAGTAAATTAGCAAAAGAATATGAAGATAGGATTTCTGCTAGTTTTAGCGCGAAATATGTTATCGATGAGAAATGGGCCACAGTGCTTGAGCCTGAAAAAATAACCGCTTCACGAGGCATGCTAGGATATTGGTTAGGCAATAGATTGTATGATTTTTGTTTTGGTAAACCTGAGAAAATTTCTGCGCCTTTCGCCATTGTGCATCCCCATCCAGAACAACAAGAGTGGGTGATTCGCCTTAACAATGCAATAAACACCCATCATAAATGTCAGCAAGAATTGGTAGATGCAGTGAAAGCAGCTATTGCAAAAAAAAATGCATTGTATTTACTTTTACGCAAAATGGAACGTTTACAGGACCGATTTGATATCTTTTCTAGATTCATACCTGAGGCAGCACAACAAGCGATACTCAATAAACTGTT
>JADMIO011227385.1_pt1 | contig 12037 bp, 1 predicted proteins | sample 8958161 | NCBI WGS metagenome assembly JADMIO01 (sample SAMN16585339, study PRJNA669376) | soil metagenome | isolation source: Crop rotation soil | place: USA: Cullars Rotation, Alabama | collected 2011
CCGCGACTTCAAGTCACGTGAATTCCAAGCTTCGGATCCCACTGTGCTGGAAAGATCGCTCCCCCCTGAACGTCCAAGACACGGCCAGCGTCAAGGCCGATGCTGCCATTGATCGTCAGTGCGCCGATGGTAACGACGCTGCCCGGCCCGCTCATCGTGCCGCCGGAAACCGTCGTCGCAGAGCTGACGGTTAAAATATTGCTTCCGGTAATGATGCCGCCACTTTGCTGAAATGTGCCTGTGCCGTTGATGGTATAAGTCGTGTTGACGTTCAGAGTTCCAGTAGCGAGCAAGAGCGTGCCGTTGGTAGTGGCCGAGCCGCCGTTAAGATTCGTGTTGGGGGATGAGAATTGCACCGTAGCAGCACCGGTAATAGATATGTTTCCACCGGTTTGCAGGAATCCACCAGTAGAATTGACCGTGCCAACCTGCGCCTCCACGGTGCCGCTGTTGTTGAAAGCAGTGGAGATGGATGTAGTCGCAATGCCGGCAGACTTACGGAAAGTGCCGAGATTGTTGAACAGGGCGCTCGTTCCGTCGTCTCCCGTTCCGAAGAACGAAGCGACCATAGAGCCGTTGAAGGTATTGTCAAAGATCGAACCTACACGGTTAATGATGGTGCCTGAGCCGACAGCGTTAGTTGAATTTAAATTGATTTGGCCCGCGCTCCAGATCACTCCCCCCTGAACGTCCAAGACACGGCCAGCGTCAAGGCCGATGCTGCCATTGATCGTCAGTGCCCCTTGAGTGATCGTGCTGCCAGAGCCCGTCATCGCGCCGCCGTTCCAGTTGGAGGCCCCGCCGACAGTAAGGCTTCCGCTTCCTTGGATCGTGCCGGCTGCCACCGTAAGCGACGCAGCAGTGGCGCTGCCGTTTAGCGTAAGCGTGCCACTGTTCACCGTAAGCAATTGGCCAAAATTAGCCGCCCCGCTCACTATTAGAGCGCCACCGGTCATCGTGAACCCGCAAGTAGTTGTAATGCTCGCGACAGCCGCGGTTCCGCTGCCGAAGGTCACTACGCTACCAGTAGGCAAATTAATCAAGACGTCGTCAGTCGCGACCGGCACTACGCCCGTGCTCCAGTTTGCCGCGGTGTTCCAGTTGCCGCCGGTTGTCGCGATCCACTCGACCGAGAACTGCTGGAGGTGGAAGTTCGTCGCGACGACACCGTCGGCAAGTGTATTTCCTGCCCGGTCGTGGATCTTCGCGCCGTCGATTTCCAAACGATAATCGCCGATCGCCAGGCTCGCGAACGTAACTTGCACCTGACGGTCGCGTAAGCGAAGCTGCTCAGACTGCACCTCGACCGACGCTCCTCCCGGTCCGATAAGGCGAAAAGCTCCTACCCCTAGAGAATCGGGATCGAGTGCTTCCGAAAAGGTCACTTTGACGGCACGGAACGAACTGCTACGAAGCGAACCCTCGGAGACGTTTTGATCAACTATTGTGGGACGAAGGATATCCCGCACAAGATTCGCAACAATAGGATCGGTAACGGTCGCATTGCCGCCGGTATCTGTCGCACGCAGCTGAAGCGTGACCATATCGCCGCCATTTTGCTCGATCGTTGGTAACTTTGCTGACAAATCGAACGGGTAAGCCACGTCGTTGCTTATGGTCCCACCATTCAAAAGCACTTCAACGTTGCGTACCTGCACGTCATCGGCAATGCTGGCGCCGAATTGTACGGTTTGTCCTTCTTGAACTTGCAGGCCCGGCGTGCTGGGATCTATATCAGCCGGTTGGCTCGTGATAATAATGCTTGGCGCTTGACCCGCCGTATCGAACGAGCGGTAGTTCACCACTTGCAGTCCAGCTGTGCCGCCGGCAACAAATGCGATGCCGGCGGCAATAGCCACATCATTGGGCGAAGCAGGCAGCGTAAAGCGAGTGAGAAAGTTTCCGGTGTTTTGTGGATCACGAGTGTCCACGACGTCGATCACGTTGGTACCAAACACTCCACCCGGGTTCCCCACGGCAACGCCGAGGCCGGAGCCGTTTAGCGCCATCGCCGCGCCCGCGATAGAGTTGTTATCCGGCGCACTGAGTAACATGAGCGATCCGGGTTTGCTTACATCAACTGTCGAATAGCCTCCGTTAAAACCATTTCCGCCGGGAATATAAGCAACCCCTCCGGCAACGAAGAGTTTTCCGCTGGCGCGTTGCACCGCGAGAGATCCCTTCTCAATCATGAGGCCGGTGGAGATGTCGATGGCTGTCAAGGTTCGAGCGCTATCGAGCGTATAGACGGTTGAGTCTTCGCGGGCGATGCCAGTAATGGCTGATCCGCCAAGGTCAAGAGTTTGCAGTATTTCGCCCGTTGCCATGTCGATTGCCAGTATCTTTTGTGCATCGTTCGCGTAACCGATGCCTTCGAAGACTTCCACCTGGTTCGCATTGATCGCGATCGTCCGCGTGAGTAAGGGACTTGCCGGCTGGGAAATATCGACGAAGTGAAGACCGCCTTGGCCCGTTGCGACGGCGGCGAGCCGTAGTTCTTGACTAACGTCGATGTCACTGGCAGAACCTGGAAGATCGAGTTCGCCTATCACTACCGGCTTGATTATGTTTGATACGTCCACCAGCGCAAAGCCATGGCTGCCAGTTGCAACCAGCGCCGTCATCTTTGCTGGCGATTCTCCACTCGCAAATACCTTAACTGCATCGGCAGATCCCTTGAGAGGTACGCTTGCTACTATTCCGGAGGTCGTGGTTAGAGCGTTGGCAAACTCACGTCCCGCTTGGAGCACCACAATGTCGGCCAGTCCCGGCACAAAATTGTCCCGTTTGTTTGGGTCGACTCCAATCACGTGCGCCGCCGTACTTGTGAGGCCATCAAGTAGCACTTCACCATCGTCCCGCCCTAGGCCGACCATAGGAATCCGCGTTTGTGCCCCGGCATTGTTACTTCTAAACAATGTCGTGCCAATCTGGCCGGTTGTGGGATCGAATAGGGTTAACTTATAAATTTGATTGGGTTGCAGAAAACGTTGGATGCCACTTACCGTTTCAAAGCTGAAGCGTTCAACGAATCCATCCGCCGATTCGAGGACTCCATATAAGCGAGGACCGACGCGCAGGGATCCTCCTACAAGAGCTCCCTTGCTAGATCCATTCAATGGAACGAAGACGGCGGCGTTGTTCGCACCCATGAACTCGCCGATAGCTGCAATTGCATCCCTAGTAAGATCTGCGACAGATGGGCGTACAGCAATTGCCCTAGCGAGAACAACAACGGAATTACCCTGTTGAATCCATTCATTGATCGCACCCTCGCTTAGCCCGCCAGTGGGGGACACGTTGGGATCGAAAGTGCGGGCAATGCGCGTCGCTGCCTCTAGCGAATCTGCGAAGCCGAGCCACATCTGTCGCTGAAGAGCAAATTCCGCCATTGCGGTTCTCGTCTTCTGCTCGCAGATTGTCTGCAAAAGGTCGGGGCCAGTGCTGACGGCCGCCACGCTGGCAGCCGCCATACTATAGTCTCGTCCAGCTTGTCCCGCCTGACCGACTGCTCTGAGCAAATCTTCGTAGTCATCGTGGAGGTCGAAAAGGCCCCATATCGTGCGGATGGCGTTAGCTGTGATTGAAATAGGGGGAAAAGGGATGAGCCCCAGAAAATCAAGTCCTACCTTGAGACCATTCAGGACGTTGGGCTCATTCGCGAACACTGCTATATCTGAAGCCAAACCCACTCCCGTGAACAAGCCGAGAACAGGTGCGTCCTTAAAATGGCGGACAAACCCCGCGATGCTGGCGACGTCTCCAAGTGCTTCTGAACCGGCTTCAAAGATGGCGCGGTTAGCGTCAGCGAGCCTGTTGGCTATCTCTTGTCTTGAATCGAAAACAGCTGCTCCCACGAGACCATCCCCTGGACTGCCCGGGGGCGTCAACCCATGCCAGCCAGGCTTAGTAATCCCCTGTCCTGGATCTGTAGTGGCGGACTTGCCATCCGCCGAAACCGTCGCCGTGCCTTCGATCACCAGGCGCCCTGTCGTGTGATCAAAGCTGAGGAAGTTGAGTTGGGTTCCGGGCGCGGCATTGAAGACGTTTGGGAAGGTAAGTACCGCCGGCGCGGTGAACTTGGCGGCGCCGGGCGCTTGGATGGTGATGTCAAACGTATGCTGCAGCAGGCCAGGCGGCAACATGTCGCGCACGAGCTCAGGCGGCACCATGCTGATCCCGACTTGAGCGTTCGCGAGCGGGTGCCCGTCCTGATCGACAAGGCTCCCAGGCTGGACCTCCAACCTCAGGTTGGTCCGTTGCTCCTCATTAAGCAGAAGCGCAGAGTCCGGCTTGAGCATGATGGTGGTAGGCACGGTGTTGCTGACCGCCTGCAATATGTCGGTGCGAACGCGCGGCAGGTACACCTCGTTGCGAGTGGCGTTTTCCACTTGCTCTTCGATTGAGCCCATGCCGCCCATGGCGGTATTGACTTGGCCTGGACGCACGATCATATCTAAGGTCATCTCAGGGAAGTAGTAGCCCGCGGGCGGGTTGGTCGCGGTGTTGCCGTCGACCACGACCTTCACATCGCCGACGGGGGCGGAATCGAGCGTGAATCGCCCTTGATCGTCGGTGAACACCACCTGATCTTCAAGGCCGAGGATGAACACCTTGGCGTGCACGATGGGATTCAAGAAGACATCGTCTGCGGTGTGTATGATACCGTCCGGTCCGCGACGAATATCGTCAAACGTCATCGGTTCGAGATCCGGCCCTGGATCGACGACTCTGCCGACGAGCTTTGTTCCTGGTATCGAAGCACGGCTGACCGTGACAAACGTTGTCTCAAGTATTCCGCCCGCCGTGCCATCGCCATCAGCATCCAGCATCGCCTGGTTATTCGCTGCTTTGATCTGGTTCCCATCAACATGGATCGTAATTGTTGAAGCGCCTGGAAGAGGAGAGGTAAAAAATAACCAGGCAAAACTGCCGTCGGCTGCCGGAACAATCGTTGCGGGGATTTTTATGCCATCTGATCCGGTAGCATAGAAACTGTTCACCGTCAGCGTGCTCGGATCGACACTGCGAGAAAAAACAATCTGCGGTCTAAACGTCGAGCCCACATCGCTGGCACCATCGGATGGAGTAATCCCTGTGACAGTCAGCGGCGTCGCCTGTGCCAGCATCACGTTGCGCGTGAGTGTCGTCTGGTTCCCCGCTGCATCCTTGGCTGTAAGGGTGAGTGCGTGATTGCCGACGGTAAGATTACCGATGACCAGCTGCTCATCGAAGCTGCCTGTCGCGTTATCGAAGATCAGGCTGCGCGTCGTGGCGTTGTCCAGCTTGTAGTTGAGCACCGTGAGCGCAGATCCCGTCGGATCGGCAGTGCCAGTCAGTCTTGTGCTTGTATCGATGGTCGCGTTGTCGGCAATGCTCGTGAGATCGATCGTCGGAGCCTTGGTGTCTAAGAGAAAGCTTCTGGCAAATGCACCAGCAGTATTTCCCGCCGCATCCTTCGCCAGGATTGTGATCGAGTGATTACCATCCTGGGTGTCACTAAGCAGAAACGTTGTCGTGATCGAAAAATGTCCCTGATTGTCTAACGCGAGGTTTTGCAGCGTTCCATTATCAATCTGATACTGTGCCTGAGCAATTCCAGACAGGTTGTCTAGGAGTTGGCCGGTTAGGGTAACATTAGTGTTGGTCACCTGAGGCGTGGCGTTAACTACAATGCTTGGTGGCTGGATATCCTGATTTAAGACGAACTTCTGCAATACCACAGCTGCGACTTGCTGTCCGAGGGCTTGCCCAGCTTGGTTGGTAAACTCGTAGTGAATACCGCCGTAAATCCGGCTTCGGCCGGCTTCTTGGGCTGCCTGCGTGAAGCTCGTATAACTTCTGGTTACTCCGGGCAGAGTAAAAGCTGTTGTGCTGAAGGCAGTATTGTCGCCGAACGTAGCCGCCAGGACCGTGGCCGCCGCCATGCTGAAAGCGGAATGCCCCGAGACATATTCCGGAAATGACGGTGTTATGAGAAGGGGAGTCCAGCTAGGATCTTGGGTGGTAGTGGGATTGCCGTCCTGATTAGCATTTTGAATTGCGTCGATGGGCCTCCACAACCCATAGGTGTACTTGGCATCCCAGCAGGCAACCCCGGCATCGGCAAGGGCGACATTTAACTGCGCGAAGAGACGGACGTTGGCCGATAGACTGTCACCTTCAGAAAGAGCTACGGTCTGGGCGATGACATTCCACTGTCCCGGAGGGGTGTAGCTTCCTTTGCCATCATTCCAGAACTGAGCGATCTCGGTCTGATCGGCCGTTCTGGTCGTGCTGGTCGCACTCCCAAGACTCCGGACTTCTTCTACGCTCTGCGCATAGTGGGCTGAGTCCAGCGCCGGTGGAGCATCGGGACGAAATTCATCAGGAGAACTGAGCGCAAACGGAGTGACGGTGGCAAACTGCGGATCCTGCGCCACATCGAACATCGGGGCGTCAGGACGCCATTTCCCGACATCTGTGCTGCCATCGTACTCTACAAATGCATCCGATCCGTCGGTTGCTCTTATGGCGAGAACTGCGCTGCCGATCGAAAGCCCAAGATTGAGCGCGTTGGTTTTGGCCGCACCGTCGGGAACGGTTGCAAGGAGAGCGTTCAGCGCCGCATCGAAGTTAGCTCTGATGCTCGGAAACAAAGCATAGAGAACCGTATACGCAGCCTTGGCCAGAGCCACATCAACCGATACCGGTCCGCTGACCGTTTGATGAACGAGATAGGCCGGAGTGCCTTCGATGGCCGCCAGGGTGTCGTACTGGGCGAGACTCAGCATGGCGAGCGCCCGGGCGGCTATCGGCGGATCGGCAAGCGTAAGCCGAATCGCTTCGAGCGCCTGTTGATTCCACGTGAGCGCGACGTCCTGAGTCACCTGGCCCTGGCGGGTAATCGTCAGGCCTTGCTGGGCTGTATTTCCCGCAGCATCGTTCGTCGTGATTGTGATCGTGTTTGTCCCCGGAGTGAGTGAGATATTGGGGATCTGAAACACTCCGCCGGCGCCCACCAGCACACTGGTGCTTCCCAGAGTAAGCATTGCTCCGGCTTCGGAAATACCGGTAAGTGTAACAACACCGGCGCTCGTGATGTTATCGCCGGCGGTGCCGGTGTCGGAACCGGCAGAGAGGGCGAAATTTGTGATCGTTGGGACAGAGGTATCGAGAGTAAAGTGGAGATCGGCGATTGTGGATGGATTGCCCTGGTTGTCCGTGGCACGAAGGTGAAGCGTATGGCTCCCGTCGGGTAACGGTGCGCCGAAGAGCTGCTCCAGTCGCGTTTTGCTGAAGGAGAAGGTTCCTCCGCTGAGATCCGAGAACGAACTGACAAAGCTCCCGTTGTCGAGGCTCACCTGAAAGCTCGCGATGGTCCCGTCGTCGGTTACGGTTCCATTGATGGTGGGATCGTTGGTGATGTGATCGCTTGCGCTGATCCCGTTGTCGTGCGTTAAAGCCGTGATAATCACCGGCGTGATGGGCTGAATCTCCAGACGGTCGAGCCCTACGACTTCTTGTAACACCCGCGTCCCGTCCAGGGCGCTCAAAAGTCCATTGCCAGTAATGTCGGCCACAATGACCGGATCCGTCGTCGGGTAGGCGGCCAAACCGCTGTCGAGTCCGACAACCACTCGCAAAATCCTCTGCCCATCCAATGCGCTGTAGCGCTGGTTTCCGGTCGCCTCCCCAAAATACGCCGCCAGTTCTAGTGCACTGTCGCCCAGAGCTGAAATTGCTCCGTCGTTGACCGTTACATTGCCGATCTCCAGCACGCCGGATTTGCCATACGTTGCCGTATGGGGAACCTCGGCGCTGAGCGTGAAAAGATTCTTTGCTCCGGGACCCAGTACACTCGGAGAGGTGAGGTTCAGTGTGGCGATTCCGGATTGGCTCAAATCCGTCGCGATCGTCGCCCCGGGCGCTACGTCACTTCCCGCTGAAACCGCTCTCAGAATAAAAAGGCTCGGATCATAGGTGAGAGTCAGCGATACCGATGTGACTCCCGTCCCGTCGCTAAGCGTGATTGGTAAACCGGTTGCCGTTCCCGGAACGTTGATCAGCTGCCCAGGGCCACGAGCAAAGTCCGGGAGACCTACGATGACCGCTCGGGATGCATTGACGGTAAAAGAGGTGAGGAAGTTATCGCCGGCTGTCCCGTCGTTGTTGCCGTCGAGGAGATTCCCGTTCTGGTCTTTAAATCCAGTGACACCGCTATGCAGCGTGACCGTGTAGGTATCCGGCACCAATACATCGCCGGTTTTGATGAACGAAATCTGATCATTGTTTACGACCAGCGATCCTTTGACAGGCCCTACCGTAGAGCCGATGAACGTGGCATCGGCGGCTCCAAACCCGCCGGTCTCAGTGTCGTAAAGATTGAGCGCGCTCGCATCCAGAGGCCGATTGAACCGAGCGGTAAAACCGCTGTTTGTATCTGTGAAGGCCGAGACAGCCAGAGGAGAATCGTTCGCGAGAACATGATTAGCGTTATCAGAAGTATCACCGAAGCTGGCGACGGCGGGAGGCACATCGGAGTCCTTCGAGCTCACAACGTCAGGCGCCACGGGGGCCAGCGCAACATCGGCGCTTAGGAGCATTCGTGGCTCCAGCGCCTCCAACAGAAACTTCGACGGTAGAAGTACAGCGTCTACCTTTCTTCGCTTACGTCTAGCCTTTGCTTCGCGGCGGAGGCATGCACGACTCAGCACGCGCCGAAATGCTCCCATGAACAGCCCTCCTCTACTCGCCTCAGTTCGAGATCTTCGGATTTATGGTAGAAAGTGCACTGCTTGAATGAATGCAAGTCAAAGTTGGACAGACAGGTCCTCCGGCGTCCAGCCGGACTGCCACGTTGAGCCCCTTACCACGTGCGAGTTGTTCAGTGCTCAGAAGGGGAGAGGAAGCAATTCACGTTATCGTGAATGGCTCGTTATTGTTTTCCTTTAAAACAGAGATGGGTCGCCACAAGCCCGATGGAAAGGTCAAGCTTCTTGGGCGCGGGGAAAACGGCCTGACTTAGATCAAAAGGAAACGAAAGTGTCAAGCACAAACTTTGATATCCGAGAAATCGACAACTCGACGAACCCCCAGCGATTTCAATTACAACGGATCGAGCAGATTAAAGGGGCAGCTGTGATAAACCGCCACTTCTTCCCGGTGCTTTCGCTCAATCGCGCGCTCATCAAATCGTCCGAAATATTCTCCGCTGCTAAGGCCTCACTGCTTACGTCGGTCATATTAATTTCGACCGCAGCGGCCACACTCCGCGAGCCGCTTGAGATTGCCGTGAGCGTAAGATTTGTTGCATTATACTGCGGAGTGAATCCGCCGCCGTTGATCGTGGCAAACGTGCTCGTGCCATGCGATGCGTAAGTGATTATCCGAAAAGTTTGTCCGTTTGACGGCGTGAAACCGTTCGCGAGTAAGATATTTAATGTGCCGCCGAGCGTTGCTGCGCCGGAAACGGCGAGACGCCCGAACTGGCTCGTACTCGTGCCGCCAATGATCTCATTCACCACGCCCGTGCTCGTGTTTGTGAACGTTCCGCTGATGCTGATCAAACTGCCCAGCCCGGCAGTCAGATTGCCGGTGTTCGGCGCAAAATTGGAGAGCGCCAGTGTGGCTCCGTTAACGGCTTCCAAAGATCCCTCATTATTGATCTGACCAGTCGTCAGCGTCTTCCCGGCAACTTCCGATCGAATAACGCCCTGAACAGTAACCTGCTGAGTCGTACCGACCGACCCCGGGCCGCCGTGAATTAGGATTCCCGGGTCGATCGTCAGCGGGCCGCTGCCATCGATTGTAGCGCCGGCGCTTCCGGCCAAAACGATTTGACCGGTTCCTCCCAGCGTCTGAGGACCGTTGAACCGCAGATCGGTGGGATATGCAGCATTTACGCTCTGGAGAGTGATTGTTGCTTGATTCAGCGTCAGTCCATTGGTGATTGTCAGCAGCGTCGGAAATGTCTGAGCTGTATTGTTTTGAAGCGTCAAGTTAGCTGCGAGAGTTACCCCGTCCAGTACTGATTGGTTTCCAAACGGGGCGGCGATAAGTAACGAAGCCTGGCCTGCGGAACGAACAGTACCGCCGATGATGCCGGAATCAACCGCAATCGAACCGACCGAAAGCGCAAATTGCAGCGAGCCGATATGTTGATCGAGATCGAGCGTGCGGCCGACATTCATAATCTGACCGGCCAAGAACACGGTGCCTCCTGTACGGAAGAAATGATCGAGTTCTTGACTAGGGAACAGTCCGCCCAGAGTGACGGTGGCGCCATTCGCGTTGATCGTGCCCGGATTCGTCCACGCATCTGCGAGTGTGAGCGTGCTGCCGGCAGTCACATCGATGACGCCCTGGTTCTGAACTGAGGCGAGAAACACCTGGCCGTTGTTGACGGTTTCGATTCGGCCCTGATTCACGATCGAGTACGCGTTCAGGACGGCTCCCGACGCGTCACCGCGAATCACACCTTTGTTGACAACCTGACCTCCAGCCACGCCACCTCCGAACGCTCCGGATCCGGAGCCATGAATTAAAATTCCCGAATCAATAGTTAGAGTCCCAAGATTGTCAACGACGCCGGTCCCTGCTCCCGAAAAGAAGATCTCACCGTTCCCGGCGAGTGTCTGCGAGCCAATGAACGCAATCGAGTCGCTGTCACTGAACCCAGCCGGCGACTGGATCGTGATCCGCGCCCCATCGAGCGTCAATCCGTTTCGCACTCGAAGCTCGAAGGTATTGAGGCTGGGCGTGGTCAGATCCGGCTGCAACCGCACACCGTCGAGCGTGACCTCTCCGGCCTGGGACGGAATCGACATCGTCGCGCCCGCGGCGCCGCGGAGAACTTTCGCATGCGCAAGCGTAGCCCCGCCGCTCAGCGTGAAGGCGCGGTCCACCTGAATCGTATCCGCGACGGTCAGCGTTCCGCCGGATAACGCAAACGAGTCCGTCGTGCGTAGACTGTTGATGGACGCATTCCCGCTTCTAAACGTAATCGTGACGTTGCCCGGAACATCGATCACGACGTCATCATTTGGCCCTGGTAAGACACCGGTGCTCCAGTTCGACGCAACGTCCCAGAATCCCCCCGCCGAATTGATCCAACTGATCGTGCTCGCAGCGATCGTGAAGTTGGTTTGCGTTGAAGCCGCGCCGAGCGCATTGCCGGCGCGATCTTTTACATCCGTTGCGTCAATGAAAAATCGATAGGCGCCGAGCGCGAGCGGATCGTATTCGAGCTCTACCGACCGCGCGTCATTGGTTACGCGCACTTGCGCCGGCGCGATGGCGGCGTTGGCCGAGTTCAAGAGACGAAGGTGTTGCGCTGTGAGTGCGGCAACATCCATTGGCTCGGTGAACGTGAGCCGGATTGTTCTGAATGCCGCACCGTGTGTGGAACCGCTCGCAGCGTTATTGCTCACCAGCGTCGGTGCGAACGTATCTTTGACGACGCCGATCACCAGCGCCGCACTCGTCGTGGTGCGTCCGTTCAGATCAGTCGCACGCGCTTGGATCGACAGCGAGGCTGAGTTCCCGCTCGTGATCAGAGGCGCCAGGATCGATTCGTCCCACGGAAACGACACGTCGCTGCGCAGAACCTGCCCGTTGACAAGCAATTCGACTTTTCGCACCTGCACATCATCCGTCGCTGTAATACGGATTGGGATCACGGTTCCTTCAATCACCTGCACTCCGGCGGTTCCCGGATCAACGTCCGTTCCGGATGTGACCAGGCTCACGGCCGGAGCCTGCGATGCAGTGTCACCGGCCAGATAGTTCACTAGTTGTGTGCCAAGAAGTCCCTGGCTAACGAAGGCCACGCCCCCGGCGACAACGATCGAGTCGGGAGACTCATAGTTGCCGTTTGGGAACGTCGGCAGGGTGATGCGACGGATCGTCACCCCGGTATTTGCGGGCACCGTCACGTTCATCACGTCCACAACGGCCTGAAAGCTCCCAGCGTTGTTGACCAAACCGGCCAGCAGCCCGCGTCCACATTGGGATCCTAAGCTTAGAATTCCACGTGGACAAGTTGTCGCGGCCGCTT
>JADMIO011070382.1_pt1 | contig 12036 bp, 11 predicted proteins | sample 8958161 | NCBI WGS metagenome assembly JADMIO01 (sample SAMN16585339, study PRJNA669376) | soil metagenome | isolation source: Crop rotation soil | place: USA: Cullars Rotation, Alabama | collected 2011
GGACAGGACGCGTCCCGCCGCGGGCGATTCGGGCGCTTCCTCATCGATGCAGTTAAAGCGCCCGAACCCGCGACCGCGGCGACAGCGAACGCCACCGGCGCCTACGAAGCCGCCCGCACACGCTTTCGCAACGCCGAGAACTCCTCCCACGGGCGCGTGTTGGCGACGTTGTCGGCCGTCAGCCAGGCGCGACGGGCCGTCGCGACGCCCCAGCGGACGTGCTGCATCGTCTCGGGCCCGTGGGCGTCGGAGTCGATCGTCAGCAGCACGCCTGCCTGCGCGGCGGCGCGCGCGTTGACGTCGTCGAGGTCGCGGCGGTCGGGGGCGGAGTTGATCTCGAGCATCGTGTGCGTCCGCGCGGCGGCGGCGATGACCTCGTCGAGGTCGATGCCGTAGCCCGCCCGGCGCCCGATCTTGCGGCCGGTCGGGTGGCCGATGACGTCGACGTAGGGATGCTCGATCGCCGCGATCATGCGCTTGGTCATCTCCCGCGTCGGCGTCCCGAAGGCGGTGTGGATCGAGCCGACGACCCAGTCCAGCCGTGCCAGCAGATCGTCGTCGTAGTCCGGCGAGCCGCTGGGCAGGATGTTCGTCTCGGTCCCCGCGAGCACGGTGATGCCCTCGCCCGCCAAGCGCTCGTTGACCTCGGCGACGCGCTCGATCTGGCGCTCGAGCTGGTCGGGCGTGACGTGGTTGCCGAAGCCGTGCGTCGCCGAGTGGTCGGTGATCGCGATGTACTCGTAGCCGCGGTCGAGCGCCATCCGCGCCATGTCCTCGATCGAGCCGCGCCCGTCGGAGGCGGTCGTGTGCATGTGCAGGTCGCCGCGCAGGTCCTCGACGCGGATGAGCGGCGGCGCGACGAACCCCGGCGCGAGCTCGCCGCGGTTCTCGCGCAGCTCGGGCGGCGGGAACCCGAGACCGAGGCGCTCGTAGACCTCCTCCTCGGTCGCGCAGTGCAGCGTCTCGCCGGTCTCGTCGTCGAGGATCCCGTACTCGGAGACGTGCAGCCCGCGGCGCACCGCCGCCTCGCGCAGCGCGACGTTGTGCGCCTGCGACCCCGTGAAGTGCTGCAGGAGGTTGCCGAAGTTCGCCGGCTCCACGACGCGCAGGTCGACCAGCAGGCCGGTGTGCGTGCGCCCGCGCGCCGCGTGCTCGTTGGGCGCCGAGGCCGACTCGATCTCGTCGAGCTCGGCGAGCGCCCGGACCAGCGCGGCGGGATCGCTTGCCGTCGCGATGATGTCGAGGTCCTTCACGGAATCGGCCTGGCGGCGCGCGGACCCCGCCAGCTCGACGCGCTCGGCGGCCGGGTGCTCGCGCAGCGCCGCGACGATCTGCTCGCCGATCGTCAACGCGCGCGACAGCAGCATGCGCTGCGCCGGGCGCTCGGCGACGCCGGCGTCCAGCGACGACAGCACCGACTCCTCGAACTTCGGTCCGAAGCCCTTGACCCCGCGCAGCCGGTGCTCCTCGGCCGCCGCGCGCAGCATCGCGGGCGAGTCGATCCCCAGCTCGGTGAACAGCCGCCGCGCGCGCTTCGGGCCCAGCCCCGGCAGCCGCGTCATCTCCAGCAGCCCCGACGGGTACTTGGCCCGCAGCTTCTCCAGGGCCGGGATCGTGCCGGTCTCCAGCAGCGCGACGAGCTTCTCCTCGAGCGTCTTGCCGATGCCAGCCAGCTCCGTCACGCGGCCCTGGCGCGTCAGCGCGGCAACCGACACCATCGCGTCGCGCGCCGCCTTGGCGGCGCTGCGATACGCCATGACGCGGTGGACGATCGCGCCGTCGAGCTCGTACAGGTCGGCGAGCTCGTCGAAGACGGCGGCGATCTCGAGATTTGACGGGTCAGAAGCCATGGACGCGAGCGAACCGTAGGGTAGTCGCGGCCGATGCCCGCCCCCGCCGCCTGGCTCATCCTTCCCACCTACGACGAGGCCGAGAACATCGAGGCGATCGTGACCGCCGCCCTCGCCGTGCTGCGCGAGGCCGCGCCGGGCGCCCACCGGATCCTCGTCGTCGACGACGGCTCGCCCGACGGCACCGGCGAGATCGCCGACCGGCTCGCGGCCGAGCAGGACGCCGTCGAGGTCCTGCACCGCACGACGCGTGAGGGCCTCGGTCCGGCCTACCTCGCGGGCTTCCGCCGGGCGCTCGACGGCGGCGCGACGCACGTCCTGGAGATGGACGCCGACTTCTCGCACGACCCCGCCGACCTCGCGCGCCTGCTGGCCGCCGCGACCGAGGCCGACCTCGTGCTCGGCTCGCGCTACGTCCCCGGGGGCGGCGTGACCGACTGGGGGCTCGTGCGGCGCTTCGTCAGCCGCGGCGGCTCGTGGTACGCCCAGCGCGTCCTCGGCCTGCGCGTGCACGACCTCACCGGCGGCTTCAAGTGCTTCCGGCGCGAGGTCCTGGAGGTGATCGACCTGCCGACCGTGCGCTCGCGCGGCTACGCCTTCCAGGTCGAGCTCACCTACCGCGCGGTGCGCGCGGGCTTCCGCGTCGTCGAGCTGCCGATCGTCTTCCGCGATCGCCGGCTCGGGCGGTCGAAGATGTCGTGGAGGATCGCCGGCGAGGCGGCGCTGCTCGTGCCGCGGCTGCGCTTCGGCCGCCGGGCTCGCACATCCGGCCAGCAGCACGCCGCCTGAGCGCCGCGCGGCCGGTCGGCGCCGATGCGGGAGCGATGCGGTCCTCGGATCTCACGCTGGTCCGCGGACTGGCGGACACGCGCACGACGCTCGTCGGCTGGAACCGGCGCCCGTGGCCGGTGCTCGGCCGCTGGTTCGCCGGGGCGCTGGCGATCACACTCGCGTTGCTGGCAGCGGTCTGGGTCGTGGCGTCGATGTCGGTCCCCGACCCCAGCGTCACGACCTTCATCGGGCGCCCCGACGACCCCGTGCTGCCGCGCGTCGCGCACGTCGTCGGGCACAACCTGCTCGTGCTGGCACTGCACGCGATGGCCTGCGTGGCGGGCTTCATCGCGGGCAGCTCGCTGCCGCTGGAGGCCGAGCGCCGCAGCGGCCTGTCGCGCTGGGTGCACGACAAGGCGGGCCCGCTGGCGATCGCCTTCGTCGTCGGCGCGACCGGCTTCTCGCTCATCACGCAGGCGCTCGTCCTCGGCCACGGGGCGTCGTCGATCTCCGCCCAGCTGGGCGTCTCGCCCGGACTGCTGCTCGTGGGGCTGCTGCCGCACGCGTTGCCCGAGCTCGTCGCGCTGTTCCTCCCGCTGGCCGCCTGGATGATCGCCAGCCGCCGCGGCGTCTGGCACGAGCTGCTCGCCGCCACGGTCGTCACCGTGCTCATCGCGGTGCCGATGATCGTCGCCGCCGCCTTCGTCGAGGTCCGCTTCACGCCGGGCGTCCTGCGCGCGCTCGCCGGGTAAACGAGACCGAGGCATAGTCGCTTCACTTTGTATAGTGGACAGTCCACGAGCCCGAAGGAGCGCACACGAACATGGCCGGATCGATCAGCGAGGTCACCGACAGCAACTTCCAGGCCGAGGTCATCGAGTCCGAGACTCCGATCCTCGTCGACTTCTGGGCGCCGTGGTGCGCGCCGTGTCGCGCGATCGCTCCCCTGCTCGAGGAGATCGCCGAGGGCCGTGACGACGTGCGCATCGTCAAGCTCAACGTCGACGAGAACCAGGAGACCGCCGCGACCTACGGCATCCTCTCGATCCCGACGCTGATCCTCTTCAACAACGGCTCCGAGGCCAAGCGCGTGCGCCCGGTGCGCTCCAAGAGCCAGCTCGAGGAGCAGCTCGTCCTCGAGCCCGCCGCGTAGGCCCCGGCCGACGCGCTTCTACGCGCCGGCGGGCGTGGCGCGCGAGACGAGGATGCGCAGCTCGCGCCCCTCGATGCTCGCGACGTCGCCCTGCCCGTTGGCGTCGTAGTGCACCTGCACCGCGAGGACCTCGCCGCTGAGGTAGCCCTCGTGCGTGCGCGCGGCCGCCAGCAGCTCCTCGTCGCCGCCAAGCCGTAGCACGATCCGGTCGGAGATCTCCAGGCCGGCCTCGCGGCGTGCGCCCTGGACCGCGTGCACGACCTCGCGGGCGAGCCCCTCGCGGCGCAGCTCGTCGTCGAGCGCGAGCTCGAGCGCGACCGCGTGCGAGCCCTCGCGCTCGAGCTGATAGCCCTCCAGCGGCGCCATCGCGAGCAGCAGGTCGTCGGGCCCGAGCTCGTGGTCGTGGCCGTCGATGAAGACGCCGACCTCGTGGCCCTCGCGAAGCGCCGCCGCGACGTGCGCGGGGTCGAGCGCCGCGACGGCGTCGGCGACCATCGGCATCGCCTTTCCGAAGCGCGGCCCGAGCGTGCGGTAGTTGGGCTTCAGCGTGTAGGAGCCCAGCTCGTCGGCCTCCGAGACGAAGCGCAGGACCTTGACGTTGAGCTCCTCGCGCACGACGTCGGCGAGGCGCTCGATCGCCTCGCGCTCGCGGCCGGCGGCGACGACGACGGCCTCGTGCAGCGGCTGGCGGACCTTGAGCTTCGCGCCGCCGCGCGCGGCCAGGCCCAGGCGCACGGTCTCGCGCGCGATCGCCATCGCCGCCTCGAGCTCCTCGTCGCGCGGCTCGGGCTCGGGCCAGTCGCAGACGTGCACGCTCGGCTCGCTGCCGTCGAGGTTGTCGTAGATCTCGTCGGCGACGAACGGGACGTACGGGGCAAGCAGCTTGGCGACGGTCACGAGGCAGTGGTCCAGCGTCTCGTGAGCGGCCGGATCGCCGTCCCAGAAGCGCCGGCGCGAGCGGCGCACGTACCAGTTGGAGAGGTCGTCGACGAACTCGGCGATCGCGCGGCCGCCGTTCGTGGCGTCGTAGTCGTCCAGGCGCTCGGTGACGGTCGTGATCGTGGCGCTCAGGCGCGAGCGGATCCAGCGATCGAGGTCGCTGGGGCCGCTGTCGGCGTGGGCGGTCTCGTCGGGCGCGTAGAGCGTCGCGAACGCGTACGTGTTCCACAGCTGCCGCAAAAACAGCCGCACGCCCTCGCCGATCGCGTCGCGCGAGAAGAGATAGCCATCCCAGGGCTGCTTGGAGGTGAAGAAGTACCAGCGCAGCGCGTCGGCGCCGTAGCGGTCGATGATCTCGTCGGGCTCGATGACGTTGCCGCGCGACTTGGACATCTTCTGGCCGTGCTCGTCGAGGATCAGGCCGAGGCAGACGACGTTGCGGTAGGGCACCTCGGGCCCGCGCAGCAGCGTCGAGACGCCGAGCAGCGAGTAGAACCAGCCGCGCGTCTGGTCGAGCGCCTCGCAGATGAAGTCCGCTGGATACAGCTGCGTGACGTCGGCGTCGCCCTCGAACGGCGCGTGATCCTGGGCGAACGGCATCGCGCCCGAGTCAAACCACACGTCGATGACCTCCGGCACGCGCGTCGCCGTCTCGCCGCACTGCTCGCAGGGGAACGTCACCTCGTCGCAGAACGGGCGGTGCGGGTCCTCCAGACGCACGCCCGAACGGCGCTCGAGGTCGTCGAAGCCACCGATGACGGTCACGTGCTCGTTGGCGCAGCGCCAGACGGGCAGCGGCGTGCCCCAGTAGCGCTCGCGCGACAGCGCCCAGTCGACGTTGTTCTCCAGCCACTTGCCGAAGCGCCCGTGCTTGATGTGCTCGGGGTGCCAGACCACCTGCTCGTTGGCCGCCAGCAGCTCGTCGCGCATCGCCGCCGTGGCGATGTACCAGGACGGCTTGGCGTAGTACAGCAGCGGCGTGCCGCAGCGCCAGCAGTGCGGATAGCTGTGCAGGTAGACCTCCTCGCGCAGCAGCCGCCCGCGCCGGCGCAGGTCCTCGACGAGGTCGGGGTCGGCGTCCTTGATGTAGCGCCCGGCGTACGGGCCGATCCGCTCGTCGTAGGTGCCGTCGAGGCGGACCGGGTTGACGACCTTCAGCCCGTACTGCGCGCCGAGCCGGAAGTCCTCCTCGCCGAACGCGATCGCCGTGTGGACGAGGCCGGTGCCGTCCTCGGCGGACACGAAGTCGCCGAGCAGCACGGTGTGCCCGCGCTCGCCCCACTCGTCGGCGCCGAGGAATCCAAACGGCGGCTCGTAGCGGACGCCGTCGATCGCGGCACCCGGGAAGCGCGACAGGATCTGCACGTTCGCCGGGTCGCCGAGCACGCGCTCGACGAGCGCCTCGGCGAGCACGACCGGCGGGTCGAGCTTGCCGGTCTTCGCGCGCACGTAGACGAGCTCCGGATCGACCGCGACGGCGGCGTTGGAGACGAGCGTCCAGGGCGTGGTCGTCCAGATGAGCAGCTCGTCGCCGGCCTGCAGCGGGCCGCCGTCCTGGGCGACCGGGAAGCGCACGTAGATCGAGGGGTCCTCGACGTCCTCGTAGCCGAGCGCGAGCTCGTGGCTGGAGAGGGCCGTCCCGCAGCGCGGGCAGTACGGCACGACCTTGTGGCCCTCGTACAGCCGGCCGGCGTCGGCGATCTGCTTCAGCGACCACCAGACCGACTCGACGTAGGAGGAGTCCAACGTGCGGTAGGCGTGCTCGAGGTCCAGCCAGAAGCCGATCCGCTCCGTCAGCGCGTTCCAGTCCTCGAGGAAGGCGAACACCGACTCGCGGCACTTCGCGTTGAACTCCGCGATGCCGTACTGCTCGATCTCGGCCTTCGTCTTGATCCCGAGCTGGCGCTCGACGGCGATCTCGACCGGCAGGCCGTGACAGTCCCAGCCGCCGCGGCGCTCGACGCGAAAGCCGCGCATCGTGCGAAAGCGGGGGAAGATGTCCTTGAAGGCGCGGCTCAGGACGTGGTGCACGCCGGGCGGCCCGTTGGCCGTCGGCGGCCCCTCCCAGAAGACCCACTCCGGCGCGCCCTCGCGCCGGCGCAGCGACTCGCGGAAGACGTCGCGCTCGCGCCAGCGCGCGAGCACCTGCTCCTCGAGCGCGGGAAAGGACTGCTGCGGATCGACCGGGCGCCTGGCCATGTAAGCGCTCAGTCTAAGAAGGAGAGCGCCGCGACTACGCCGCGAGCTTCCTGCAGATCTGCGCCAGCGACCGCTTTTCGGCCTCGTCGAGCACCGCGAACGTCTGCGCCACGCGCTCGCTGTGCTCGGGAAACAGCCGGTCGACGATCTCCGCGCCGCGCGGCGTGATCGCCACCGCCGCCGCGCGGCGGTCGCTCGCCAGCCGCCGCCGAACCACGAGACCGCGGCCCTCGAGCGTCGTCACGACCTCGGTCGCGTTGGCCTTCGACGTGCGCAGCCGCGCGCGCAGCACGCGCAGCTCGAGATCGCCGCCCGCGACCGTGAGGATCACGAGCATCGAGAAGCCGGTCGCCGACAGGCCCTCGCGCTCGAGGTCGGCGCTGAGCCGGCGGCGCACGGACGCCTCCGCGCGCAGCAGCGAATCCAGCGCGCGGTGGGCCAGCGGATCGCCGGGAACGAGCGTCATCTCCGCGCGGGACGCTACCCGCCCGTCCGGACGGCGCCGCTAGGAGATCTGCGCGAGCGCGGGGCGGCTGCGGACCGCTGCGTCGCGGGCGTTCAGCCGCGCGAGGACGAGGTCGCGGGCGCCGACGGCGCTCGTTCCGAGCCGTGCCACGGAGGTGGCGTCGGAGTCCGCGAGCGCGCCGCGGAAGTCGAGGATCTCGACCTGCTGGCCGGGCGAGCGACGGGCCTGGTAGGCGATCCGGCCGAGCGCGTCGAGCCACTGGCGCCGCCCGGTCAGGACCACGAGCCGCGGGCCGAACGCCTGCAGCACGTGCGCCAGGCGCCCGGAGTCCAGCTCGGCGGTCAGCATGAGCGTGCGGATCCCCGCGCGGCGCAGGCACAGCTCGAGCGCCTGCGCGTGCAGCGCGTTGATGTCGCAGGTCGCGCTGGCGTCGAAGATGAGGATGCTCTCCAGGCGCGTCGGCGGCGGCGCGACGCGCTTGGCGGCGGCCAGCCAGCCGGTCGCCCAGCGCCAGGCGAAGCCGAGCTCGGCGGTCGGCGACGTGCCGGGCGGGACGCCGAGGCCGTCGACGGCCGGCAGCAGGACCTCCTCGACGGTGCGCTCCACCGAGCGCACGGCGAGGCTCTCCTCGAGGATGCGGTCGGCCTCGATCTCCTCGAAGCGGCGCAGCGCGGCGCGCAGGCGCGTCGGCGACGACGGACCGCTGCCGCGCTCGCGCGCGATCGAGATCGCCGACGAGACGTTGTGCGTCTCCTCGAACGCCTGGCGCAGCGCCTCGACCTCGGCGAGGTCGAACTGGCGGTGCCCGCCCGACGTGCGCCGGGGCGTGGGATAGCCGAAACGCCGCTCCCAGGAGCGCAACGTGTTTGGGCTGACGCCCAACATGGCCGCTGCGGCATGGGTGCGTAGAACGCTCATTGTGGGGCAACCCCGGCCCGCCCGCCTTCAAGCGATGCGCGCTGCGCGGTCACCTCCACCGCGAACGAACCGAACCCACAGGTTAGGGAATTTTCCAGCGAAGTTCAGCTCGTCAGCACGAGCAGCGCCGCGTGCGGCGGGCCGCACGGCCCGATCCGCGCGCGAAAGCGCACGCCGAACTCGTCGCGCGGGCGGATCACCGCGGTGCGCGGCGCGCCCGCGCCGGAGGCGGCCTCGACGAGCAGCACGAGCAGGTTGTCGGCGCTGGCGGCGTTGGCGTCCGCCGGGACGAGGAAGTCGACGACGTGCTTGTTGACGGCCGCCGTCTCGTCGATGCCGAGCAGCTCCTCGGCCGCCGCCGACACCGCGCACACCGACAGCGTCGAGTCGATGACGAGAAACGGCTCCTCCACGCGCGGGGCGACGTCGACGGGCGCCTGCAGCACGAGCCCGAGACCGCAGTGCCCGCAGACTCGTGTCTGCCGCACGACCGTCGGCGGCGGCGCGACGCCGCAGTGCCCGCAGAACGCGACGAGCTCGAGGCCGCGCTCGTCGACCTCGACCGGCTGGACCGCGCGCAGGCGGCGCACGGTCATCGCTGCGCCTCGCGAACGTCGTCCAAGCCGTCGAGCACGGCGACCGGTGCATGCTCGCCGGCGCGCGGATCGACCACGGCCAGCAGCTGTCGATGGGCGGCGAAGGGACGGTCGGGAAGGATGTGCGCGCCGGTGATGCGCACCCCGCTGGCGCGCAGCGCGCGACGGTAGAGCGTCAGCGGAAGCGCGCCGGCGCTCGCCCGTACGCGATAGGCCCACAGCGCGACGTCGTCATCGGGCACGCCGCTGCCCGCGATGACGACGGCATGGGGCGCTAGCGCCTGCACGACGTCGCCGAGGCCGGAGATCGCCGCGACCGGCAGCGCCATGACGCGCACGCCGGAGCGACCACAGAACAGCTCGAACGCGCGCATCGCGAGCGCGTCGGGGTCAAGCTCGTTGCACGTCGCGTCGCCGACGAGGATCGCGAGTGGACGGACCGGGGGCGGGGCGAGGCGCTGCGCGCGGCGCAGCCAGCCGTCGGCCCAGCGCGCGGCGAACGCCCAGGGCGCGCTGTCGATCCCGTAGCGGCGTCCGAGCTCCTCCAGCGAGGGCAGCAGGACCTCCTCGACCGAGCGCTCGACCGAGCGCAGGGCGAGCGCGGCCTCCATCGCGCTGTCGGCGCGATCGAGCTCGAAGCCGGTGAGCGCCGCGACGAGCGAGTCGGTGTCGGTGCTGAGCGCCTCGCGCGCGCGGCTGACGGCGGACGAGATGCTGAGCCCCTGCGCGAGCGCGTCGCGCAGCGCGGCTACTTCACCGTGGGTGTACAGCCGGTGCCGGCCCGCGGAGCGCTGCGGCCGCGGGTAGCCGAAGCGACGCTCCCACGCGCGCAGGGTGTTGGGGCTGACGTTCAGCAGCGCCGCGGCTTCACTCGTTTTCAGCGTCCTCATCCGAAGCCATGATCATGGAGAAGCGGGGCCTGTTGCAAACGGGGGGGACCGAACATTGCACGGGATCACGAGCCGAACCGTGAGGCGCTGCAGCCCGCATCGCGGGCCGTCCGATCTCGCCGCCGCCGCGCGGGTCGTAGAAAAGTTGGAGGTTCAATAGCGGATGCGCTACCAACTGCGGGGTCGTCGCGCAAGAATGACCGCCTGCGCATCCAACGGACCGGATTGCGCACCAAGGATCGTGCTCGATGTGGGAACGCTGTTTCACCTCTCGGCAGGTGAAACGTCGTCGTGCATGTGGACGCCATGCACACTTTTCTCGAACAATCAAGGACGAGACGGAAAAATGGACATTTAGGCGATCAAGGTTGCGCGAATATGCGCAACTTCGCGCCGCCGAAGCTGAACCTCTCCAGCGCACGCAGCGGTTTGGAGGGCTCGTCTGCGACGTTTTCGCGACCGTCAACCCGTATGGGAGGTCTCGTAATGCCGCGCCTCAAGAACCGTTCGTACCCGCTGCTGCTCGCCGCCGTCGGGATCCTCGCCTCGCTGGGCGGGAACATCCACATCACTTGATCGCGTTCTCGCCTTCCGTCACGCGCTGAGCGCTACCCTCGGCGCGTGACGGATGGAACGCAGGCTGCGCCACGCACGCACCGCACCGTCGCCCTGACCGCGGCGCTGCTGATCCTCGCGGGCGCGGTCCCGATCCTGCTCTCGCTCCGCGCCGGAGAGCTCACGCAGCCGCTGACGCTCGTCCTGGTGATCTGCGCCGCCGGCAGCCTCCTCAGCGCCTCGAAATGGAACGCCTCGACCCATGTGTCGTCGGGGTTTGTGTGCGCGGTGCTCGCCGTCGTCTTCATCGGCCCGCTGGCCGCGTTCGCGGTCCCGGCGGTCGCCGAGCTCGTCCGCTGGACGGTGCGGCGATACCGATTGATCGCGCTGCCCCTGAACCTCGCGGCGATCGCCGTGCCGAGCATGCTGGCTGCGCTCGCCTTCAAGGCGCTGGCCGAGGTCCCGATGCAGGGGACGATCGCCGACGTCGTGGCGCTGGCGCTCGTCGCGGTCGGCTTCCTCGTGGCCAACTACGTCGTGTCGTCGGTGCTCGTGACGCTGCTCGACGGGCTGCGCCTGCTCGAGACGCTGCGCTCGCTGCTCGGGCTGCTGCCCTCGTTCGGGCTGACGCTGGCCCTGGCGCTCGCCACCGCGGGCGTCTACGCCACGCTCGGGGCGGCGGCGGGGCTGTTTCTCATCGTGGTGTTCGTCGCCTTCCGCTACATGACCCAGCTCGTCGTCCTCGCGCGTGAGCGCACGGGGCAGTACGCCGCGCTGTCGTGGGGCGTGCTGTCGGCGCTTGTGCGCTCGCTGGACCGCCGCGACGGGCGCACCGCGCGCCACAGCGCCGCCGTCGCCGGGTTCGCGCGCGACATCGCGATCGAGTGCGGCATGAGCAAGCGCGACGCCGAGCTTGCGCACACGGCCGGGCTGCTGCACGACATCGGCCGCTTCGCCCTGCCCGACCGCGTCATGGAGCGCCACGGCACGCTGACCGAGGACGACTGGGAGGCGATCCGCATGCATCCCGAGCTCGGCGCCGACCTGCTGCGCGACCTCGGCGTCTACGGGCCCGTCGCCACGATCGTGCGCGCCCATCACGAGCGCATCGACGGGCGCGGCTACCCGGACCGCCTGAAGGGCGAGGAGATCCCGCAGATCGCGCGGATCGTCGCCGTCGCCGAGGTCTACGACACGCTCACCGCCGAGGACACCTACCGCGACCCGATGACCTCCTTCCAGGCGATCACCGAGCTGCGGCGCGTCGCGGGCCGTCAGCTCGACGAGCGCTACGTCGAGGCACTGGCGGCGCTGCTGGCGGGCCGCGGGACCGACTACCGCCACGCCGACACGGCCGACTTCGACTCCGAGCTGGCGATCCAGAGCCGCATCGCGGACGCGATCTCGACGGACTCCGCCGCCGGCTCGGGCGTCGGTGCCGTCGCCGAGCCGGCCGGCTAGCGCACGAGCAGGTACAGCGGATGGCCGGCCTGCTCGCCGCAGCGATCGTCGTGCTCCTCCTCGCCGGCTGCGGGCCGCAGGAGGAGCCCGAGCCCGACGCCTGCCGTGACACGGCCGAGGCGTTCGTGCGTGCGCTCGCGAGCGCTCCGGCGCCCGTGCGCCTGGCCGACGGCACGCGCCTGTCGACCTGCGTCGGGCGCGCGCGCAACGACGCCGACCTGCAGTCGCTTGGTGTGGC
>JADMIO011460724.1_pt1 | contig 12036 bp, 9 predicted proteins | sample 8958161 | NCBI WGS metagenome assembly JADMIO01 (sample SAMN16585339, study PRJNA669376) | soil metagenome | isolation source: Crop rotation soil | place: USA: Cullars Rotation, Alabama | collected 2011
GACCAAATCACCGCCGCGATGATCGCGAACACAACCACCCACAAATTGTAAATATGGTGCAGCGCCGTGTCCCCGCTGCCCGTCGGAAGCCACTTCGTGACTGACCCGCTTAATCCAAAGACGTTGATCGCCGCCCACGACGACAAAGCCTGCAACGCGCCCGGGATCGATCCGATCAACGGAACTTCCGGTCCGCCGGTTTTATCCAGGCAAAAGATGACCCAATAGCAAAACAGCAGTCGAAAACCCGTCTTCTGGAGCAAGCCCCAATGTTCCGGTGGTGTCTCAACACCGACAGTCGATTCGGAATGCCGCGCTTCAGTAGGACTTAATGCGCTCATGGATGGCCCATCAGATGCCCTCGCGTCAGCGGAGCGTCAAGCTTCAACACGACGTCGAACTGCCAAAGACGTCTCGAACGGTCAGGACGGCATTTACAATTCTGAAAAGGAGTGACAGTAGGCGGCCTGCTTCGTAAATTCAGAGTGTGAAAGCATTTCCCACGTTCCTCAAACGAACGCTGCTCATCGCCTTCGTTCCGTGTCTCTGTGGGTTCCTACGCGCCGAACGAATGGATTTCCGAAATCTCGCGGGCTTTGCGCCCTACGGATCTGCCGACGGGCCGGGTGAGTTGGCGCGATTTAATTATCCGAAGGGCCTCGCGGTCGACGCAAGCGATAACCTCTTCATAGCCGATCAAAATAACGACACGATCCGAAAGGTTTCGCCAGGTGGCGCTGTCTCAACCTATGGCGGTGAGCCTGGCATTCGTCGCGCCCTCTGGCGCAGTGCTCATTGCCGATCCGGGCAACCATTGCATTCGCCAGATGACGCCTGATCGGACCGTCTCAACGTTCGCGGGCAGCATCGGCACAGGCGGCACTACGGATGGCCTCACGAACATCGCGCGCTTTAATGCGCCTTCGCAAATTGTGCTCGCGCCTTCGGGAAATTTCTATGTAGGCGACACGTATGGGATTCGCCAAATCAGCCCCGATGGCCATGTGACCACCGTTGCCGGTTTGGTTTTGAGCGCAGGCGATACGAATGCTGTCGGGACGTTGGCGCGATTCAGAGGAATCACTGGATTGACGGTTGATTCCTCCGGGGTTTTGTATGCCTCTTGCGTCAACAATACGATTCGCAAGATTACCTCTGACTTTTCCGTGACGACCTTTGCTGGACGGGTCTCACCAAACGCAGCGCATGGAGCGGATGGCGTCGGGGAAGCAGCTCGATTTTATTGGCCGCAGGGACTCAAGGCTACACCTTGGGGTGACATCTATTTGGCCGACCGCGGCGATCATACGATTCGCAAAATCGCCCAGGATGGAACCGTCATTACAATCGCAGGGAAAGCTCCTGTGGCCGGAAACGCCAATGGCGTTGGCGTCAACGCCCGGTTCAACTCGCCCGGTGATGTTGCGGTCGATGCGAGCACCAACGTTTATGTTGCCGACTCTCAGAATTTCGTCATTCGAAAAATCACCCCGGACGGAACCGTCTCTACATTTGCGGGCGTGATGGGCAGTTCGGGCAACGTCAATGGGGCTCTGTTGAGTTCCAAATTTGCAAACCCAACTGGCCTGGCGTTTGCGCCGGACGGCACGCTCGTGGTTGCAGACGGCAGCGCAAATCTTCGCCGAATTGATTTGGTCGCCAAAACCGTCAGCGCCATTCCGGGCTCCGTTCCTTCGGCCATGATGGTCGCGATGGATTCCAATGGTGCGATTTACGCCTCCTGCAGCGACAATCGAATTCGCAAGGTCGACACAGCCAATGTGGTTTCCATCTTCGCCGGGTCGGGTTCCGCGGGATCGACCGACGGAGTGGGAACAGCCGCGAAATTCAATTTTCCGTGGGGCATCGCCATAGACCCCGTTGGAAATGTCTTCGTTGCGGATACAGCCAATCACATCATTCGTAAGATTACTCCCAACGGCGCTGTTTCCACCTTCGCGGGCCGCGCGCTGGTGAACGGCGACACCGAGGGCGTGGGTTTGAACGCGCGATTCGATTCTCCCTGGGGGCTCGCATTTGATCCGCAGGGGAATATGTATGTCTCCAACTACGCCATTGCTCTCGGCGCCTATACCATAGAGAAGGGGACCCGCGCCCCTTTGAAAATCGATTCTGAGATCGCCGGCGGACTGCCTCGTCTGCATTTGCGCTACGATGATGGAACACCCCCGAACGACCTGTCGAAACTCGAAGTGCAGCGCCGGGGAAGTCTTCCCACGACCACGGATTCGGCGTGGGAATCGATAACGACTGGTTTTAGCTCAAGTGGAGGAAACGTTTATTGGGATGATGCGGACGGAACCTTAGCTGCTTCTGAATTTTATCGGATCCTCGAGCATTAAACTGTTTTGGCCTGAAAATCCGGAGCGCGTGGGATCGGGTCGGCGTTGTCCAAAAACTCCTCCGGTCGTTTGTTATTTCTTGTCATCAGGGAGGCGAATACGGAAGATTGGTTCGACACAGACCGAGCTGAGACAGCGGGTTGCTGTACTGGAATCAGCCCGCGCGCGAAATGCCGATGAAGATAATTTACTCAATTCCGAAGCCGCTGTTTTTTGCCGCGGTTGGGGCTTTGGGATGCCTGGTCGGCTGGCTCCTGGGGGAGCCATTGCTTGGCGTGTTGAGGAATTACAGCAAATCCGCCGACGCGCAAAAGGCAGGCCCTGTTTTGGTTTTTGCCAATGAATTCAAGGAGCGCCAGGAGCGGGAAGGCGCGAAATCCGGCGATGTTCAATTGACGTTGATTTGGAACAACATCAACGACCTCGATCTTCATTGCATCACGCCCGCAGACGAACACATTTTTTACAGTCACAAGAAGGCGGAGCATGGTGGCGAACTCGACGTGGACATGAATGCGACGAGTCCGCTTTCAGAAAAGCCCGTTGAGAATGTTTTCTTCCCCACCAACGGCGCCGCTCTCGGGCATTACACCGTCAAGGTGCATCACTATTCATACAAAGGAGGAAAAGACCCGACCGCTTATAAAGTCGCGGTTAAGGCGAATGGTGAAATCAAAACCTACGAAGGAACGGTCGCCAGCGGCGATCCGATCAAAACCATTTGCGAATTTGATGTGGTGCCTCCGAAGCCGCTGTCCACGCTGATGCAAACCGCGCTCGTTGGAAAGGTGGCCTGGGTTCCCACGTTGCTCGTGGGGTGTTGGACCGCGGTCCTGGCGCTCGCTCTCTCGTTCGCGATTGTCATGGGGCAAAATAAATTGATGCGCCGCCGAATTTTGAGTGCATCCTCCGCGCTTCGGCTGTTGCGTGGAAGCTTGATCGCCGGTCTCGTGTCGGGCGCCATCAGCCAATATCTGTTCTCGGTTGGCGCGCAGGTTCTCTTTGCGGGAAATAAGAACATCGTCTGGCTTTTGAAAGGCGGCCAAGTCGCCGGCTGGATGGCAATGGGCGCTTTGCTGGGTTGGGGACTCGCCTTCTCCATTCCCAATTTACCCAAAGCCAAAGCCGCTGCGGCAGGATTTTTGGGAGGCGCTCTCGGCGGCGTTGCTTTCCTGTTCGCGGTTTCGAGTTTGGGAGAGTTGGCGGGCCGAATGATCGGCGCCAGCCTGCTCGGGCTCTCGATCGGCGGCATTGTTGCGATCATGGAACGGATGGCCCGCGAAGCGGCTTTGGTGGTCCATTGGGATGAAAACGAACGCACCGTGATTAACCTGGGTGCGGATCCCGTCATTCTTGGCAGTTCGCCGGAAGCGCACCTGTACCTGCCTGCCGAAAAAGGATTCCCACCGCAAACCGCCGTTGTCACGTTCATTGACGGCGTGGTTGAAATGGAGAATCTGATGTCCGAGACCCGGCACTCTCTTTACAACGGGAACAAGCTCGAGATCGGCAGCTTGGTGATCGAAATTCAAACGGACGCTTAAGTCCTCAAGAGCGGTTTCAAACGCTCTACCGTTCCTCCGATTTTAATGCGCCCTTCTTCGCGCGAATGACCAATTCAACCCGGCCAACTTGAATCCGGCTGCCGTCTTTCAAATCGGATTTGCGTCCGCTTGCGGCTTCGAGCGAACGAATCCGTCCTCCTTCGAAGGTAATTGCGATCGCGTGTTCTGGCAGTCCCGCGATGGGCACGTGGTCGTCTCCGCCTCCAATGTAAACGGGCCTTGGGCCCAACGGAATGACGGTCGTCTCGTCGCGCGCCCAAACCACTTCCAATTCGGCGCTGCGAAAAATCGCGTCCGCTGCCGTAAGCGCGAGGCCGAGCGCCGCGCCCATGACGCCAAAGCCGATAATTCGCCCGAGGAACTGCGGGAAGAGGATGGCGGTGAACAAAAAAGCCACGCCGCCAATCGCCCCGCCGAGCGCGCCTCCGGTTAACCCGCGCATCAAGCCGAGATTCGGAGAGATGCTGGTGAGACGAGCCCCCAACAAAGCGCCAATGACGCCCCAACAAATCGGACGGAACAGAACCTCGCGCCAATATTCCACATTCTGTTCGGCGCCGTACAAGAACCCGCCCAGGCCGCCCGCGATCGCCCCCGCGATAAGCCCGGAAACCAACGGCCGAACCACGCTGCGCCACGCCAGTTCGAGACGGCGGAGGTAATACTCGCCCGCAAGGCAGAGCGCGACCTTCAGGGCCCCGGCGGCAACGGCGAGATAGAGCGCTGTATAGATCGCTTCGCCGAGCCGGGCGGCGCTCAATCGAAAATGAGGAACAAATTCGCCGACCAGCGCGCCTGCCGCGGCGCCGAGAAACCCAGCCGCCGCGTAGAGCGCTGGCTTGTGCGCTCGAAGCGCTGGCGCGTAATCTCCCAGCAAAGCCAGGAACGCATGGTCAAAACCGCGAAACACCGTTTCGGGAAGTCGGCCGAGCGGACTCGCGGCGAAAGACTGGCCGAATTTTGAATTGGCCGGCGCCCGACCTTGACGAAGGCTTGCGGCGCCTGGCGCAGCCGCAAAGCTGCCTGTGCCGCGCGGCATCTCGTCTTGTTCATCTTTATCGGCCATGGCAACACTTCGGCGCGCTTCTATTAAATGAATTTGTTTGCCTTTTCATGAGCATCCCTCATAAGAATTGCAAACTAAAAACACAGCCGCGACTATTGTATGTCACTCCGCAGACTCCCCGTGTATATCCTGGCCGATTGCTCCGGTTCGATGAACGGAAATCCGATCGAATCGGTGAAATCAGGCATTCGCGCGCTCCACAGCGAATTGATGGGCGATCCATCCGCTGTCGAGAGCACGTATCTGTCTGTGATCACCTTCGACAGCAATGCGCAACAAATTGTGCCGCTGACTGAACTGTCTCAATTCAACTCGCCGGACCTGCGCGCGGGTGGCACGACCGCGTTTGGCGCCGCTCTCAAGCTGTTGATGGACGCCATGGAGCGCGAGGTTAAAAAGAACACGCCCGAGCAGAAAGGCGATTGGAAACCGCTCATTTTCGTTTTCACGGACGGAGAACCCACCGATCGCTGGGAACAACCCGCCGATGACCTCAAGGCGCGGCGTCCCGGGAATGTGATCGCCGTTGCCTGTGGTGACCGCGCCGTTCCTCAGGTGCTGAAGCGGGTCACCGACAATGTTTTGATTATGAAGGACATGTCGCCGGATGCCTTTAAGCAGTTTTTCAAATGGGTTTCCGCTTCCATCAAGCAAACCAGCCAAAAGGTCGGCGCTCCTGGCGGAGGGGCTCCTACGGATGGTATTAGCCTGCCGCCGCCGCCGCCTCAGATTGTCATCCATCCCTAATCCCTCGTGAACTTGATCAAATCGGTTCGGGATCTGATGCAATCGGACGCGCCGGCGGAAACGGGCTTGGCCGAGAAATCGCAGTCCAGTTCTTCATCCGCGTCGACGACTTCTCAGAAACCGCCCGAACCGAGTCCAGCGGCGTTCAAAGGGCCGATGCTCATTCAGGAGGGTTCCGCGCCAAAAGCGGCCAACTGGAAGAATCTACCGGCGAAGGAAGATTGGTGTCCGCCGGCGTTGGGAGCGCGCTTTCCGGAACTCGGCGTTCACATCTACGAAGACAATCTTTCGATGGATCGCCTGTTGCACAATGGCTGGCGCGTTGTCGGCGCCACCCGCCGTGGACGTCAGCATGCGCACCAGGGAACGCATCGCGAAGACGCCATTCGTTTCAAATCGGGCGCCAATTATACAGCGTTGTGTGTGGCCGATGGCGCCGGATCATCCAAATTCAGCCGCCTTGGGTCGCAGCTCACCGTCCTGCGTGTGACGGAATATCTGGGGCAGGAGATTACTAAGATTGACCCTGCGTTGGAGGAGAAGGACGAGCAGCTTACGGCCTTGCTGAAATCGCACATCACCAAAGCGGTCGAGTTGGCGTGCGTCGCCCTTCAGGAAGCCGCTCTCCTTTGTGGAGCAATCCCCAATGATTTTCGCTGCACCCTTCTGACCGTGCTCATTTTTCACGGAAAGAAGCGCGAATACGTGCTCACCAACCAGATTGGCGATGGCGCCATCACCGCGCTCTTCAACGACAAAAACACAGTGCTGCTCGGCTCTTCCGATTCTGGCGCCTTTTCAGGAGAGGTCTCCTGTTTCGTTCCCGACGCGAGCGCGCGCCAAAAAGCCGCCCAAGTGGACATCGTCGCGCAGGCGGAGAAAATCGAGTGCCTGTTGCTCTGCACGGATGGCGTTGAAGATCCATTTTATCCGTTGCCCAAAAAAGCCGGCGATCTGTTCGGTCAACTCTACGCAGGCGTGAAAGAGAAGCTCCCGGATTTTTCGGCCCAGCCAACGCACGGTTCTGTCATCAACGCCGATTCGGCTGGGAGCGCCCTCGCTCAATGGCTCGGTTTTGAAAAACGCGGCGAGAACGACGATCGCAGTCTGCTGTTGCTCCATCGAACACCGGTCTCTGTGTCCTTCTAAACCATGGCGATCAAACCGTATTTCAACGCCAAAACCCTCGAAGGAATTGAAATGACCTTCGAGTCCGAACCCATCACGGCCGGTGGCGAGAAGGTCGTTTTCTTCAGCAAGCAACGCGAACACGTGATCGGCTTTTTTCATGGGCACCTCGCGGATCGCCTCGAACGCAAACGCCGGCTGGAAAAAATTATCGGGCAATTTAATCCGACCAAGGATGGCGCCCAGGCCAATTACTGGAAGAATCACTTTTGCTGGCCCATTGGGATCGTTGATAGCCGAGGCGTCAGTTTCTCGTCCGATTTCATGAAACGCCACAACCTGGTCGAGCCGGTCCTGGGCGTTGTCGTGCCGGCTTATCGGCAGAATTTTTTCTTTCGCGATCGGACCGGCTCCGTGCGGGAGAAAAAAGGCCGCTGGTTCACGGGCTCCAAAGCGCGCAAGCTCCTGCCGGATTCCGAAAAAGGCGATTTTCGACGTTATCTCCAACTTTGCGCGGTGATGGCAAGGTCCGTCCGGCGCTTGCATTTCGGCGGGCTGGCTCATTCAGACCTCTCGCACAACAACGTTTTGATTGACCCGAAAAATGGCGACGCCTGCATCATCGATTGCGATTCGCTCGTCGTCCCGGGGATCGCGCCGCCCTCCGTTTTGGGCACGCCCGGTTACATTGCCCCGGAGGTTCTCGCCGGAAAAAAACTGCCGTCGATTGAAACGGATCAACACGCGCTCGCGGTTCTCATCTACGAGGCGTTGATGATGCGTCATCCGTTGCAAGGTCCCAAAGTGCACTCGACCCAATCCGCGGAGGAAGATGAAGCTCTCGCGATGGGGCGGAACGCGCTGTTCATTGAACACCCGACCGATCGATCGAATCGCCCGGCGCCGGATCCGTGGCCTCCCATCAGCGCGGTGGGCTCGCATCTGCAGGCGCTTTTTATTAAGACGTTTGTCACCGGGCTGCACAATCCTTCGGCCCGCGCTTCGGCTGCCGAATGGGAAAAGGCGCTCTACAAGACGATCGACCTGCTGCATCCGTCGCCCAATGGCACCGAGTGGTTTCCCCTGGAGCCGGGCATGCCGCTCGTGTGCCCGTTCACTCGCCAATCACTGACTGCTCCGGTTCCCTACGCGCAGTTTTATCGGCAAAAGGAACCCGGCGCTTTCACCTACGATCAGGCCTCGCTGACCATTTCCCACAACATGTTTTTGTATAAGTGGCACATTCTTTCAAATGTGTCGCCCATGGAATCGGAACGCGAACCGGTCGGGTATTTTTCCTTTTACCAGGGCAAGTGGTACTTGGTGAATCAAAGCGAAGCGCAAATGTTTGTGCCCGATGCGGGCTACGTGGCGCATGGCCACGCGATTGAAATCACTCCCGGAAAACAAATAATTCTCTCGGCCGATCCAAACGGGCGTCTCGCCACGTTCGACTTTATGCAGCCTTGAGCGGCTCAGTTGTCTTCCGAAATCTTCGCCAGCTTCGAACTCATCGCCAGGGGATCGTGAATCACACCGCGAAATGTCCAGACTTCGTTCGGCGCAAGCGTGTCCTTGTAATCGCTCGTCGCATCGATCTTCGCGCCGCCCGCATTCACTAGATCGAGGTCCACCCGAATTCCAAGTCGCTCGATGGTGGACGTATTCGTTAATGTTCCCACCGCGTAAATCAGGCGGCTGCCCTTCGTTCCTTTGGGCCGTTGAATCTTGATTTCGCCCACTTTCAATTGCTCCAACGATTTCGCCGGTCCGCGCGCCGGTTCCGTTGTTGCCATCCGATTGGTTTGAACCGATGCGCCGCTCCGCGCGGGAGCTTGGGCGTTCGTCCGCGCGTTCCCTTCTTGGGCCGGCCCTTTCGATTCTCGGCTCGCGCTTTCGTTGGCTTTTGTAGCGTTCGAATTTCGGGCCCGAGCCAGATAGAAAACGGCTCCTGCTAACGCGACCGCAACGAGCAATATCAGTGCGGGGTTGAACGATTTTTTTCCGGACTTGGCCTGGGGTGGCGCCGCTGAAATGGGCGCTTTTGGAACGGTTGACACAGGCGTTGGAGTCACGACTTGAGGGGAAGGGGCGGCCTTCTCGGGTTCCTTTGGCATCGACGTGACCGTCGATTTGCCGCAACTCGAGCACAACGCCATTCCGCCGACCGCGTAGTCAGGAAACTCCACGTTCGCACCGCAATGAACGCAGGCGCAGCGCAAATACTTTTTGGGTTGATAAGGCGCCGACATCGTTAACCGGAGAAACAGTACAGAATTAAGTTCGCTGGACAACCACGAAAAGAAAATCGCTTCCACGTTCGCGGAAAAGCGAAACGCTCAGGTTAATTTCACGCTCATTCGAACCACTCTAGCGCGCTCGGCAAAGTGTGGTGTCCGTGCGCCATTTGTCGTAGACGGCCCAAAGGTTTAAAGGGCAGGTGGTTTTGCCGTATTTGGTGGAACGGACGCTGCCGTCGGCCCACGCGTAGTTGGATTCGCCAAGGCGCGTCTCGCCGGTTTTGCCGTGGCGGCGCTCTTCGAGTTCGCGAAAGTAGTCGTTGGGAAAAATCAGCAGGTCAATGTAGGACGCCACCGAATAGGTGTTTTTTTCGCCGAAGGTTACTGTGTCGTCCGGATGTGGAATTTGAGAGTCGCGGACGAGATACGCGACCTTCGGAAATTTCTTCCATTCGGCGTCGGCGAGGTTTTCTTTGTAGACGTCGTTGAAGCCATTCATGATGTAGGAACGGCGGCCCAGTTCGCCGGGCGCGAAGAGATTCGTATCGACGCGTCCGCGATCGGTCGGACATTGCAAAACCTCAGCCGCGAGAAACGTCTTCATCTGCTGCATCCAAGGGCTCGTCGGCACAATCCGGGTCGGAAACCCTCCTTCGTAATCGCCGGCATATAAATGCAGCGCGAGTTGCGTTTGCCGCAGGTTCGCGGTGCACAACACGCGGCGCCCCGCTTCCTTCGAGCGCACGAGCGCGGGCGACAGCAAACCCGCAAGAGTGGCGATGATCGCAATGACGACCAGCAACTCAATCAAGGTGAACGCCTGCTTTCGCACGGTCTGCAAATCAATTGTGCGTTAAACGATAGAATCGTTTCGCAGCGCTCAACGGCACACGGGCCACGTTTTGGTCATTCTCAACACCGATCGTCGCTCCATCGGCGCCCCAGTTGGAAGCTGTGGACAAATCGGTCGCGCTTTCCAAAGAATAGCCCGGCGCCGCGGTCGGCCAACTCAACACCAGGTTGCCGCCCTCGACGGAAAAAGCGAGGTTCACGGACACGACCGGATAGAGCAGGGGAAGTATGATCGATTCGAAGTCCGCGCGCGAGCGGTTGCCCACGAAGTGTTCCACGATGTTGTTGTCGCGATCGATGATGAACGTCGACGGGATCAGCGGAATGCCGCCGTAATCTGCTTCGATGCGCGCGGTCGAAAGCATCTCGAGGTAATTCACGTTGTGATCGATGGCGAACGGGATCACGGAATTAAATCCGTCTGAATCCACCGAGACGCCGATAATCGTGAGCCCATCGGCGCCGTACGCCTGCTGCATCGCGATCAAATCCGGAACTTCCTCCACGCACGGCCCGCACCACGTCGCCCAAAAATCGAGAATGACAACCTGGCCGGCGAACTCGGTCGAGTAACGCGTGTTCCCATCCATATCGACCAGATGCCATGTGGGCGCGGGTTTGGGCGGGTCCGGATAAATTTGCAAACGAATATCGCCCATGTCGCCGTCGTAGCCCTGGATCGAAATGGCGTAGCGCGTCCCTTTCTTCGTGTTCACGTGGACTGCGCTGGTGTGATCTTCGGCGTCATCATTCCATGCGACCAGGGACGTTCCGTTATACACGCTCAGGATCGTGTCGAAATTGCTGTCGGTCGTGGTAATCAAATAACGTTCGTCCGTCGGCGCTTCCCAAATCCACCACACCGAAGTCCCGCCATCGAGTGTCGGCGTCAATTCGCCCGGTTCCATTGTGGCAAAGTAATTGGCGCTCGTCAGATCGATGAATCCTCCCGCCAGGGGCGTCGCATCCGCATAAAAATCGTTCGTCGGTTTTGGAAGATCCGTTCGCAGATTCAGAGAGAGCCGCACCGTTCCCATGTCGCCGAAATAGCCATCGACCGCGATGCGATAGGTTACGCCTGCATACGCGACAAACTTCACGGCGCTGGTGGAAAGAGTCCCATCTTCATCGTTGCTGGTCACGTAAGACACCGTGCCAAGCGTTGAACCACGATACACCGCAAGGATTGTGTCAAAGTTGGAGCCAGCGGTTGAAATGGTGGCAAGGCCATCCTGCGGCGCCGTCCAGCGATACCAGATGGAAGCGTACGCGGGGTAGCCATCGTGATCCGGTTCGTTGAATTCGTAGGTAGCGCCGACGTTCGAATCGATCCGATACGCGGTGGTTCCGCTGAGCGTGGTGGCGTTGACGAAATTATCGTTCGCGGGCGCACCGCGCGCGACGAGGCAAAATGCGGTCAACAAGAGCCCAATTCGGATCGATAACGCCTTCATTCACCCGGGCTCATAGCAATTCTTAAGCTGAGCCGCAATTAGAATCCGTAACCTCGAGATGCCCTTTCGCTTGCCGCGGCGCCTCTCCACAAAATCAGGCTTCGGGCTGATGCGCGGTGTAGTAGAACGCCCGATTGGCCCTAAAAAAAATCCTGATAACGTCGCCACATTGATTTTTTGGCGGGCCAGACCGTGAACAGGACGGATCGCTGGCGGCGGAAAACCAGAACCAAGAACATCTCGGGGGCCTCGAATGGTTTCGCGTCTACTCTCCTTCCTCACCTTGTCCGCATGGCTCTGCCAGAGCTTGTTTGCGCATGACGAAACGATCACGTCCTTCTCGGTGACGAATTACACCGGCTACGTCATCGCCTCGGACGCGTTGAACGGAACGGCTGGTTACGATCGCGACGCTATTCGCACCAGTGTCACCGTTCGCTACGACGCCACGGGCACGACTTCCTCGAATCAGACTTACCACATCGTCTTTCGCCTGCTCGATTCTCTGGGCGCTCCCGTGCAAATTCTCGATGAAAATGGCCACACCAACACATCGTTCACGGTCACCAATTCCATCACGCTGCCATTCACGATCTTCGGAACGACCTTCACTTCGTGGAC
>JADMIO010965063.1_pt1 | contig 12034 bp, 8 predicted proteins | sample 8958161 | NCBI WGS metagenome assembly JADMIO01 (sample SAMN16585339, study PRJNA669376) | soil metagenome | isolation source: Crop rotation soil | place: USA: Cullars Rotation, Alabama | collected 2011
ACCAGATCGTCAGCATCTCCGACGATTACGCGATTTGTGGCTGGATCGAGATCCACCACGTAACGCGGATGCGGCGAACCGCCTGGCAGCCCCTTTCGCTGTCCAATCGTAAAAAGTTCAATCCCTTCGTGTTCTCCTAGAAAATTTCCATCGATATCGTAAATCTCGCCGCGGTGAAATTGATTTTCACCCAGATGCGAACGTAAAAATGCTTTGTAATCGTTACCAGGAACAAAGCAGATCTCCTGGCTGTCGATCTTGTCGGCAACTTTCAGGCCTAACGAATGGGCGATTTCCCGGATGTGCGGCTTGGTCATTTTGCCAAGCGGTGTTAAGGCCCGTCGAAGCTGTGGCTGACGTAAACTGAAGAGGAAATAGGACTGGTCCTTCCGAATGTCGAGGCCCTTTCGCAAAACGGCACGATCGCCATTCTGTTCAATGATCGCGTAGTGGCCCGTTGCGATGTAATCGCAATTCAAAGCCGCTGCTTTGCTCCAAAGATTGCCAAACTTGAGTTTCTCATTGCACATCACACAAGGGTTCGGCGTGCGGCCGGCCTGGTACTCGCTCGAGAAATAATCAATCACTAACCTCTCAAATTGGTCGGCCTCATCAACGACGTAGTGTGGAATGCCCAGGGAATGCGCCACGCCGCGCGCATCGGCGATCGCTTGAGGCCCGCAGCATTTATCTTCCGCACGCGAGATACAATCCTGTGGCCATACCTTCATGGTAACGCCGATGACCTCGTAGCCTTGCTCGCGCAAAAGGTACCCCGCCACGCTGGAGTCCACCCCACCGCTCATCCCTAGCAACACTCGTTGTCTGAACTGGTTCATTTAAATAGGCAACTTCAATCAACAGCTGCCTGAGTCAATTTTTCGAGGTAGCGGAATCTGTCAGGATGTAATGACCGAAAGCAGCCGGCAGCCGCAATTTACAGGACGGGTTTGATGGTGCTGTGCTTGAAACCAGCTTTGATGATGGCCTAGCCTTTGAGGATATTATTGCTGCCGGGGGCTCGTTTGCCAGCGGCGGTTACAACGGGACGATCAGCAGTTGCTGTGGCAATCCCCTCGCTGGGCGCCAAGCATGGACCGGTAACTCTGATGGGTTTATCACCACGACGGTAAATTTCCCGGGACAGTCGCTCGGTTTCATTCTGCGTTGGCGGTTGGGTAGCGAAAGCAGTGTCTCCGGCGAGGGCTGGCGCATCGATTCCCTTAGCGTTGCTCAATGCCGCAGACATTTCCACCTGCCCCCCGACGCCTCATCCTCGGCCGACTTCGCCGTAGAAAATATAGTATCAATATTGGTGACGTGGCTGGGCGACTTCGCAAACGCCTTTTGAACGAGCTATAACTTCACCGCGCGGCTAACGAATAGACTACCGCGCAAAGTAAAACGCCACGGGTAATGGGCAGAGCGTGTGATTCCAATGCGCGTGTCAGCAACCACCTCGACTCTCGCGTCTGTGTTGCGCACGAAACTGTGTCGAGGATCGGAACAGAGATCCGTTTCGTGGTCACGATTGGTAATGCCAAGCGCCTGGGTGAGCTTGCCAGGCCCGGAGCACAGGCGTTTCACGTCATCAAGTCCGCGGCGTTTCTTCATCTGTTCGATACCTTGCCTGGGCTGCAGCGCACGAATAAGCACAAACCCGTTTTCCTTTCCTTTCACCAGCACGTTCAACATCCAGTGCATTCCATAATTGAAATAGACATACGCAGCGCCCGCCCGGTTTCGCTCGATGAAGCTGCGCGCACTCGGCCGTGTAAAGGTATGCGCAGCCTCGTCATTGATTGCCGCGTACGCTTCCACCTCGACAACAATTCCAGAACAATCGCCCCAAATCAGTTCTGCCCCGATCAATGCACGCGCGCAAGTGAGCGGATCACGCTTGAAAAAGGACGACCGCACCATCTTGCCCATCAATGCCTTCTCCTCACTTGAGAGCACCGTGCTTCTTGAGAATTTCGATTGTTTTATCGATTGGCAGTGCCTCAACGGTGTGTCCGTTCCCGCTCATTGTGGTTGCGTGAAATATCGAGTTATAAATTGCTTCTTCAGTGGCTTCAATCACAGCCAAAAACAGCGGCGACATCGCATCATTCGTCAGCAATTCGACATGTCGCGTTGCGGACTTTTCAGAAGTAGGAATCCGTAATTCTGGTGCGGTCGAGAATGCGATGGCGTAATCTCCGCTGCCATTCGAAGCGGCGCTTCCGGTGCGTGCCATCCCAAGCAAAGCTCTGCCTGCGAGTCGCCTGAGATTCCGTGAATCGAGAGGCGCATCTGTGGCGACAATCATCATGCACGATCCATCCGCTTTGTCTTTCCGGGCGCGTTCGTTCAACTCCTTCTGCAAATAGTAATGACCTAGTTCCTGACCGACCGGCGCTCCAGCAATTGTGAGGACGCCTCCGAAATTCGTCTGCACTAAAACCCCCACTGTGTACCCACCAAGATTCTGAGGTAACTTGCGAGATGAATTCCCTATTCCTCCTTTCCAACCGAAGGCCACCGTCCCAGTGCCCGCGCCGACGTTCCCTTCTTCGACCGGGCCTCTCTTTGCGTTTTTTATAGCCGCGAATACGTCGTCCTGCGTGACATGACGCCCGCGGATATCGTTGAGATATCCATCATTCGTCTCGCCAACCAAGGGATTAACTGACAGTAAGCTTTCGTTTCCCGGCAAATTGAGAATGTAAGTCGTCACCGCATCAGCCGCCTGCGGCACGTTCAAGGTATTTGTCAGCACGATCGGCGTTTCGATCTCGCCCAATTCTTCGATCTGCGTTGAGCCCGTGAGCTTCCCAAAACCGTTTCCGACAACGACAGCACCAGGCACTTTTTCGCGATAAAGATCACCTGAATGAGGTAGAACGGCCGTAACACCGGTTCGGATATTTTCGCCGCGGATGATTGTGGTGTGGCCGACTTCAACTCCCGCTACATCTTTGATGGCGTCGAGCGGACCTGCCGGAAGAATTCCGATCTTCAGTCCTAAATCCGAAGCACGAGGCCGGGTATGAGAATTTGCATTTTCAGCAACCGCAAATGAATCCAGCGACAACAGGGTCAGCAATGCAAAAAATCCACGAACCATGCAAAATTGTATGGGCAAATGTAATTAACCAAAGTTCCAAAGTCTCAAGGGGCTTCGGAAGATCAGATGATCGAAAAACAACTTCGCGCCAGGGTGGCGGTAGTCTTAAAAGCAGCGCCTTGCAACGCAACAAGTCACTGACCAGGTTGCTGGCCCGATGGTTGCTGACCGGATGGCTTGTAATAAATCGGAATTGTAACTGTGCTGTCTACGGGTTTGCCGTCGCGAAACGCCGGAATAAATTTTGCGCCATTGAAATCAGACAGAGCTGCCTGATCAAACTGCAGATACGGCGGATCTACGTTCGCGATTTTCATGTTCCTAAGGTTGCCTGCAGCATCAACGTCGAGCGTCAATTGGACCACACCAGTAACCATGACTGTTGTGCCGGTGTCAGGATAATGAATCCCAGTGAATCGCGAGCCTGGACCGACATACGGCTGTGGACTGATGAAGTCGTTTTCCTTCTTTACTTCCTCCAGTTGTTGATTTGCAAAGATGCGGAGCCGTGGTTTCCCCTTCACCACCGCGAACGTCACTGTGCCGTAGAAAACAACGATGACCGGCTGGTGATTATGAATAGCAGGAATAAACTTCGCGTTTGCCAGACGCTTTAACATTTCCTGTTCGAGCAACTCCGATCCACGTGTGCCGCGATAACAAGCACTTCGAACGACGTCACCAGTGGGCGCTATGAGACACGAGAACATCACCGCGGCATCTTTCTGCCCTTTCTTAATTAAATCCGCGGTGTCGATCGTATTTACTATAGAATTTGGCCCGGTCCCCACCAGGGCAGGCCGGACCTCCGGCAATGCCGGGGTTGGGCTTGGTGAGGCCACTTTAACAGTTTGTGACGAGACAAGTTCGTCACTGAGCAGCAGACCAATCAGGCAAAATGTTGCGAGCCGCATGGCGGAATAGGCAAGCAGGATGCGTCGGTTTTGCAAGGGGAACTGATTATGCCGCGACGGCAAGCGTGTTCGCGTCGGCGATTCGACGCACGATTTTGTGACGTTGGAAGTAACCGATGAGCGCGTCACGAGTTTGCACGGGATGCAGGATGCACCTGGCCTCCGGCCGACCGAGGAACTGCCGCAGTTTCATGAAATGATGACCACCGCTGCGCGCATCGAAACTATTGAAGGCGATCAGGTACTTCTTGCTGCGGTCCAGCGGTTGCCCGTTAGCCAGGGTCATCGCCACGATTTTACAGCCGTCACCGTGGCCTTCGGTTTTCACGTCGAATCCAAGCAAGTTACGCTTTTCGTGGCTGACGAAAACATCCTCCATCGCAATCCTGATTTCATCGGGCGAGAGTTGCGCACTTACAATGTAGTTCTCGTAAGGAATTACAGACCAGACGTCCTTCACTGTTTTGATGCCGGGACCAACATCAGGTTTGTCATTGAACGTCCCATGCATCACACCGTGAAGCGGCACGGCTCGTTCCATCAATGCTTCCATGATTGCCGCACCGATGAGCTTTTCGACATCGCTTGGCCGGCCCGGGCGGCTCCGGCCACGTAGCGTCTCTGCAACTTCTCCAATCGGCTGGACTAGCGCGGCGTGCGATTCATCGAGTTGCGATTTCGCCCGTGATAGAATCAGCTGATCAAAGGGGATGCGATGATCCATCAATTCGCAGATAGCTTCCCGGCGCAACAGCTTCTTGGAATTGCGATCGAAAAGCAGATCCACCCGGCCTGCGTGAATCCCGAAGTGATCCGCCTGCGTAAATAACACGCCATTCGTTAGGCGGCTTGGAATGTCCTGATGTGTGTGTCCGGCAATAAACACTGCCATGTCCGAAAATTCCGAGGTCAACGCCATCACGGTGTTGGCAAAATCGTCGCCGCCGGTGCGCTCTTTGAGACCCATGTGACCCGTGAGTATGATTGCGTCTGCGCCTTCGCTCTTCGCACTTGCAATGGCTCGGCGAACGGACTCGACCGGATGTCGAAAATCCAAACCGCGCGTCAATTCAGGCCAAAGCCAGAATTGCATCCCTGGCGTAGTGACACCGATGAATGCGATTTTGATTCCGGCAACTTCTTTCACAATGAACGGCCTGACCTTGGCAAATGGATGCTTGGTATCCGCGAATTCACCTGCCTCTTTTCCTTCCAGCAGCATGTTCGCGGCAAGGACCGGCATGTTCGATTGTTGGAGTGCGTGTTGGAAACACTCGATGCCCCAATCAAATTCATGGTTGCCAACAACCCACGCGTCGTAATTAAGATGATTCAGCAGATCGATCATCAACGCCCCCTTGTTTCGGAGGCTTACATCGGTGCCTTGATAGATGTCGCCGATATCGATCAAAATTGAGTTGGGATTTTCCCGCTGCCAGTTTTTGATCTGCGTCGCGCAGCGTGCCAGGCCGCCGCGGTCTGTGGCTCCATCGTAGTTGTGCGTGGGAAGGATGTGGCCATGCAAATCGGTCGTATGCAGGATCGAAACACAAACCGTATCCGGGATAAGCGCAGCAGCAGCGCTCGCAAGCGTCGGAACTGCGCTAACCAGCCCCGCCTGCCCGGCGATTTTCAAAAACTCCCGCCGGGTCCACGATGTGTAGGGAAGAGACATTTCAAGCAACGTCCGTCGCCGGCTTGATGATAACCAGGAATCAACGAATTCTTCAAAGCAAAAGGTAGGGCGTCGCGCTGCGTCGACCCGACACTGCAGCGCCGCGTCCATCCCGTCATTTGGCTTGCTCACGGACGGCAAAGTCTTTAACTACGTCTTAGGATTCACGCCCAAGACTATGCTTAACGAGGCGGCCATCTCCGATTTCAGAGCAATGCTTCGTGGACAGCTGATCGCACCCGGCGACCCGGCATACGATGAGGCCTGCAGGGTTTACAACGGAATGATCCACAAAAAACCCCGGCTGATCGCCCGTTGTACGGACGTCGCCGATGTCATCAGCTCGGTGAACTTCGCGAGAGAGAATGATCTTCTTGTCGCGATCCGGGGAGGTGGACACAATGCTGGAGGCTTGGGCATGTGCGATGACGGACTGGTGATCGATCTCAGCCCGATAAAGTACACGCGAGTTGATCCAACAGCGCGCTCAGTCACCGCCGGTGGCGGATGCACATGGGGCGACGTAGATCACGCCACGCATGTCTTTGGAATGGCGACACCCAGCGGGATCATTTCCACGACCGGCGTCGGCGGCCTGACGCTCGGCGGTGGAGTCGGACATCTCACGCGCAAATGCGGATTAACCATCGACAACTTGCTTTCCGCAGACGTCGTGCTGGCCACTGGCGAATTTGTCAGGACGAGCGCCGATGAAAATCCGGATCTGTTCTGGGCGCTCCGCGGCGGTGGCGGAAACTTCGGTGTGGTTACTGCGTTCACATTTAAGATGCACCCGATCGACACGATCTACGGCGGACCAATGTTGTATGAATTGAGCGACACCGCCGACGTGATGAAATGGTACCGCGACTTTATTCCTGCTGCTCCCAATGATCTGAATGGTTTTTTTGCCTTTCTGACAGTCCCGCCGGTCGCACCTTTTCCGCAACATTTGCACATGAAAAAAATGTGCGGGGTCGTCTGGGCATATGCCGGGCCGCTGGAGAGAGCAGAGGATGCGTTCAAGCCGATCCGCGATTTCAAAAAGCCCGCCCTCGATTTTGTCGGTCCTCTGCCGCATCCAGCCTTACAGAGCATGTTCGACGCGCTTTACCCGCCAGGATTGCAGTGGTACTGGCGCGCTGATTTTGTCAATGAGCTGAGCGATGCTGCCATTCCGCAGCACATCCGCTTCGGTGAAAAGCTTCCTTCCATGCATTCCACCATGCACATGTATCCCGTCGACGGAGCGGCATCACGTATCAGCAAAACCGAAACTGCCTGGAACTATAGGGACACCAAATGGGCGCAGGTAATCGTGGGCGTTGATCCCGATCCAGCGAACAACGAAAAAATCATCTCATGGACCAAAAGTTATTACGATGCCGTTCATCCGTATTCCGCCGGTGGAGCATACGTGAACTTCTTAATGGGCGACGAAGGCGAAGAACGCGTGAAAAAAACATACGGCGATAATTACGAGAGATTGGTCGCGATCAAAAAAAAGTACGACCCCAAGAATTTCTTTCGAGTGAATCAAAACATCAAGCCGAGTTAGATGTAATCTGGTGAATCCAGCGCCCTGGTTTCGATTTGGATTTCTTCGTTTACTACAAGCTTCTCATCCTTCTATCACGGGCCGGCTTGTCGCCTGCAAAATCTCGGGTCTTGCAGCCGGCAAGGCTGCTCCTACAGTCTCGCGGACGTGAGTACACATGACAGCCGACGAGTTAAAATCATTGCAGGCACCATTTAAAGCGCAATACCGCAAGGATCCTGACACCGCATTAATCACGTTGCGTGCGGAAGGAAAACTCGGCCCCAATGTCACCTGCAAAATCGAAACCGGAAAAGCGCATGTTGACGCCGGACTTCACCCCGCGGTCGGAGGCGATGGGCGTAGCGCATGTTCGGCCGAGACGTTACTCGAGGCGCTGGTAGGATGTGCCGGTGTCACTTTGAGCGCTGTGGCTAGTGCTCTGAATATTCCTTTGCGCAACGGGACGATCCGTGCAGAAGGCGATCTCGATTTTCGTGGAACTCTCGGTGTTTCCAAAGATGCTCCGGTTGGGTTCAAAGAAATCCGCCTGAATTTTGACCTCGATACCGACGCCACGGAGGAACAAGTTGCCACGCTTATTCGTTTGGCAGAACGCTACTGCGTGGTCTACCAGACGCTAAGTCAATCCAATGCGATCAACGTTTTGCATCGCGTAATATCGCGCTAAGGTCTTCCGCTATGCCGTTATACATGGACATTCATACTCTTGCAGAGGGAACCACCATGGAAGATATCGCGAAGGCTCACGAAAAGGACATGGAAACACAGCGCAAATATGGCGTTGAGTACAGCAAATACTGGGTAAACGAGAGCGGAAAGAAACTCTTTTGTCTGTGCCATGCACCAAACGCTGAAGCGGCAGAGTGTGTGCACCGTGAAGCGCACGGCATGATGCCTGAAAAGATCATTGAAATCCAACCGGAACTCGCGGAAGGATTTCTTGGTTCCGGCGAAACAAATGACGTGGGGGCGGTTCTGTTGCCCGGCGCCGGAGAAACGCGGGACTCTGGAATCCGAACCGTTCTTTTCACGGACGTTGTCAATTCGACAATATTGACCCAATCGCTCGGCGACGAGGTAGCACTGGCGATGCTGGGTGTGCACGACAACATTGTGCGGGACGCCTTGTCCGGTCTTGGCGGACGCGAAATCAAGCACACCGGCGACGGCATCATGGCGTCATTTATTTCAGCAGCCAACGCAGTGCGATGCGCAATTCAGATTCAACGCGAGCTGGACAAGCATGGAAAAATAAACCCAAACGGCTCGCTCAAAGTGCGGGTCGGCGCCGCGGCAGGGGAACCAGTCGAGCAAGACAACGATCTCTTTGGATCGACAGTTCAGCTGGCTTCCAGGCTGTGCACACACGCGCAACCCGAACAAATCCTGGTATCGAACGCGATCGCGGAATTGTGCCTGGGCAAAGGTCTGCTTTTTGAAGATCTCGGCGAAGTGCCTCTAAAAGGGTTCAGCTCCCCGATCCGCGCCCACGCCGCAGCCTGGAAGCAGTGAACTAGAATAACGAATACTCGCGGTGTTTTGCGAAGGTTCGCCAGCACCGCGGCAACGCGTTCCCCTTTATTGATCGACGCGATTCGGTAAGTTTTGCCGCGTATGGAACTTGAAGGAATCGATCACGTTGCTCTCGGCGTTCGTGACATCAAACAATCTGCGAATTGGTATGTCGAGGTCCTCGGATTCGAGCGGCTATACGAAAATATGTGGAACGGTGTGCCGATTTTCGTTGGCAAAGGACACACTGCGATTGCCCTATTTCCGGCAAAACCGGATGCAACACTGCCATCGTTAAGTCACCGCGAGCTTCGGATGCTTCATCTGGCTTTTCGCGCGGACAAAGAGAATTTTGTCGCGGCACAACGCGAATTGAAAAACCGCGAAATTGAATTTGAGTTCCAGGATCACGAAATCTCGCACTCCATCTACTTTCGCGATCCCGACGGACACGCCTTGGAGATCACGACATATGAGTTGTAGGTAGCGACGCCGCGCTGCGGCGTCCGACAGCGCAGCGCATCATTGTCCGTACCGCACGCGATTCCTCAGGCTACTCTGCCGCAGCAGTTCTTGTATTTTTTTCCGCTGCCACAAGGGCACGGTTCATTGCGGCCAACCTTGGGGATGGAACGACGAACAGGAAGATCGATCGAAACTTCACCTTCGCCATCGCCGTCTCCGGCTGTAACTCCTGCCATAGCACCAACCGGCTGACGCACACGCGCGTCGGCGCCTGCGGTCGGGGCAGTTGGCGCGTGCTCGCGCATTAAAAACTGCGGCAAAGTAGCAAGGAAGTTCTCGAACGCCTGCAGGTTCGAAGTACTGCGGAACAGGTTGTTCAACACTTCATTCTTAATGTTCGCCATTAATTCAACGAACATGTCGTAAGCCTCGGTCTTATACTCGATGAGCGGATCCTTTTGAGCATAACCGCGCAGGTAAACGCCCTCACGCAATGCATCCATGGCATAGAGATGCTCCTGCCACAGCCGGTCGATCGCGTTGAGGATGACGTACCGCTCCAAGCTGTTTACCGCTGTGGGGTCTTCGTGACTCGATTTGCGCTCGTACGCGTCCTTGATCCTTCCGACCAGAAAGTTTGCATTCTCATCCACCGTGCGAGTCTCGAATTGCCCCTTCTCCCTGGTTAATCCGAGCGGGAACGTTGTGTTTACCCAATTGATAAGCCCCGTGTAATTCGGCTCATCCGCATCAAGATACTCTTTCACCTTGGCCGGCACGGCTTCGTCGATTACTTCGAAGATGAGCTTGCGTGGCTCCTGTGAATCGATCACTTCATTGCGATAGGTGTAAACGACCTCGCGCTGCATGTTCATCACGTCATCGAAATCCAGTGTGCGCTTTCGAATGAGATAATTGCGTTGCTCGACGCGCTTCTGAGCGGTTTCCACCGATTTGTTTAGCCATCGATGCTCGAGCTCCTGGCCTTCTTCGAGCCCGAAGCGCTCCATGATCTTTGTCATTCGATCGGCCGCGCCGAAATTGCGCATCAGGTCGTCTTCAAAGCTGACGTAAAACCGCGACGCGCCGGGGTCGCCTTGTCGAGCGCAACGTCCGCGCAACTGTCGATCGATCCGGCGCGCCTCGTGACGTTCGGTGCCGATCACCATCAAGCCACCCACCTCCGTTACGCCGGGACCCAGCTTAATATCCGTGCCGCGCCCTGCCATGTTCGTTGAAATCGTGACCGTGCCGGGTTGTCCCGCGCGAGCTACGATCTCGGCTTCCTGCATATGGAACTTCGCGTTCAAAACGTTGTGTGGAATTTTCTCACGCTTCAGCATTCGGCTGAGTAACTCCGAGGACTCTACGCTTACCGATCCCACCAGCACGGGCTGAGTTTTTGCGTGAGCTTCCCTGATCTCCTTGATGACGGCATTATACTTTTCGCGGCGCGTCTTGTAGATGCGATCATTATGATCGGTACGTCGGACCGGCCGATTCGTCGGAATCATGTTGACGTCGAGCTTGTAAATATCGTGGAACTCCGCGGCCTCCGTCTCGGCAGTACCAGTCATTCCCGCCAACTTTTGATAAAGCCTGAAATAATTTTGAATCGTTATAGTGGCCAGGGTTTGAGTTTCGCGGTCGATCTGGACACCTTCCTTCGCTTCGACAGCCTGGTGCAATCCATCGCTCCAGCGTCGTCCCGGCATTTTGCGGCCTGTGAATTCATCAACAATGACTACCTTGTTTTCCTCAATGACATATTGGACGTCCTTCTCGAAGAGACAGTAGGCGCGCAGTAATTGCGAGATGTTGTGGATCCGCTCGGCCTGCGCGTCGCAATGTTGCTGTCGCTCCGCTTTTCTTTTGTCCTTTTCCTCATCCGGAAGCGTTGAATCCAGATCGATCTCGGTGAATTCGCTGATCAAATCCGGCAGGACGAATGCGTTCGGGTCATCCGGGTTGAGGAAAACCCGGCCCTGTTCAGACAGATCCGCTTCGTTCGATTTTTCGTCGATTGTGAAAAAGAGTTCCTCCTTAAGCTGGAACAACTCTTCCTTGCGCGTGTCCTGGAAAAACGAAAGCTCGGATTTATCGATGGCCCGGCGCTTGTCGGGGTCTTCCATCAGGCGTAGGAGCTGTTTGTTGCGCGGTTGACCGAGCTTCACTTTGAACATGAGCCGGCCGCCGGTCTCGACATCGCCTTGCTCGAATTTCTCCATCGCTTCGCTCGCGACCCGGTTGCAAAGCATGTTCTGCTTCCGAACCAACTGTTCGATAAGCGGTTTCCATTTATCGTATTGATGGGTCGAAATCGTGGCCGGGCCGCTGATGATTAGAGGCGTGCGGGCTTCATCGATCAAAATGGAATCGACTTCGTCGACGATGGCATAATGATAACCGCGCTGGACCTGTTGCTCTCGCGTGGTAGCCATCCCGTTGTCGCGGAGATAATCGAAACCGAACTCACTGTTCGTTCCGTAGGTGATGTCCATCGCGTACTGTTCGCGACGCTCGTCCGGTTCCTGATCGTGTTGAATGCAGCCAACGCTGAGTCCCAGGAAAGTGTAAAGCTGCCCCATCCATTCTGCGTCGCGGCGCGCCAGATAATCGTTAACAGTCACCAGGTGTGCCCCACGGCATGTTAGCGCGTTCAAATACAGCGGTAGAGTAGCGACCAGGGTCTTACCTTCGCCGGTTGCCATTTCGGCGATCCGACCCCGGTGCAGGACGATTCCACCGATCAGCTGCACATCGAAATGCACCATGTCCCAAATCATTGGCTGGTCGCA
>JADMIO011683350.1_pt1 | contig 12032 bp, 13 predicted proteins | sample 8958161 | NCBI WGS metagenome assembly JADMIO01 (sample SAMN16585339, study PRJNA669376) | soil metagenome | isolation source: Crop rotation soil | place: USA: Cullars Rotation, Alabama | collected 2011
TTTCATTATGGTGAAAGTTGGAACCTCTTACGTGCCGATCAGATTAAAACGAAAGGCCCAGTCTTTCGACTGAGCCTTTCGTTTTATTTGACCATGTTGGTATGATTTAAATTAATACGACTCACTATAGGGTCAGTGCGGCCGCGACTTCAAGTCACGTGAATTCCAAGCTTCGGATCCCACTGTGCTGGAAAGGGAGCGCCAGCGGCGCAGTGGTCCAGACTGCATCAGCAGCCTCGTCTGTGCGTCCTCCGGTGCGCGACGAGTACTCACGGCGCGGGCTCCTTGGGATGCGCTTAGCGTCGCGTCTCGTAGTTCCCTGCTCACTGGCAGCGCGGCTGGCACGGGCCGAATGCACTCCATCTGCTGGTGCTGTTGTGCTTCCCTCCACCGCGTCGCCGCGGCCAACGACTGCCCGCCCTCGCGTGCGCCTCACAGAGCCACTCAGCGCAGCGGCGCCCTTCGTGCTGAGACGGCGGTGTAAGCTTCTGCTCATTTCGCTGTCTGTCATCGCGAACAGCCTGCCGCTCCATCTCCCGCTTGTCCCGCTCTTCTGCTTCGTCTTGCCTGTGCGGGTTCTGCAGCCATGGCGATGGTACGACTCTGCACGCTTGCCGTCCTGCCCGCTCTGCGATGCACGAGGGGGCCGTGTGCGATCTGAGCCTGCGCTCGCGGATGGCTCATGCTGTGCTGGACCGCGAAACTTGCGGGGGCTGTTTGCTGTGCAGAACTCCGTGCAGAGTTACTTCGAGACGCTGCTGCGGCGCGTGCCCAAGCTGTACGGCGTGCTGGTCACGGACAAAGATGGCGTGGCGCTCGTGCGAGGTCAGCAGCCACACACGCGCTCCATGCAAGCGTGCTCCCCTAACTTGCTGCGCTGTCCCTCGGCTGATAAATCTGTTGCTGTCGCGCTGTGCTCTGCTGCAGCCATGGGCGACGATCTGAAGGACGCTCAGCTGGACCCCTCGCTCTCCGCCTCCTTTACCGCCGCGGCCGAGCAGAGCGGCAAGCTGGGCCTGGGCGCGCACCTCTCGCTGGACTGCTACTACGACAACTACACCCTCGTGCAGCTCAACCTGCTGCCGCTGGTGGTCACCATGCTGGCGGCGCCGGATGCAAACGTGCAGCTGCTGCACAACTGCTTCCCGGAGGTCAGCAGACTGCTGGAGCCCGTGCGCCTCAGCGTGCACCACGCCGTGCTGCAGGCGGCCACGCAAGAATCATGAGGCACCACTACGTCAGAGTGAGTGCCGGCGCTGTGAGGCGCCCCAAACTGTTCCACCAGCGTGCAACGCCCCCACCGACTGTCCTAGAAATTCGCCCTCTGCATTGCATGCGAACTCTTAATCTCTTCAACCGATTCGCAGATCTTGAGCCACGTGGCTTTGCGCGCGAGAGCAGCATGCCAGCTCGAGCGATCGCGACATTGACGAGGACGAAGAGTTGACAAAAGAGAGCGATGTGAAAAGTTGCAAGGGATGGTTTCAAGAGCGGCGGCTGTACCGCTCACTGCGCGTCGCTCTGCTGCGCTTCTCCCTCGCTATCCTCCGGCCCGCTGGCCGCAGGGCTGTTGAGCGTGCTGCCGTCCGAGGCCGCCGCCGCCGATGCGCTCGCTGCTGCTGCGGCCGCTGCCGCCGCGGTCTCCTCGGCCGTGGGGCCCTTCGGCTTCGGTCTGCCGCGCAGTCCCGCGAACGGGTCCTTCTTTGCCTTTTGCTTCTTCTTCTTTGGCTCCTTGGGTCCATACTTCTGCATGTATGGCTTGTACAGGCTCTGCACCAGCAGTGCCGCCTGCTGGTTGCGCCGCTCCACGTGCAGCTCGCGCGTGCGCTCGTCGCGGATGCGCTGGTGCTCCTCGGCGATCTTGCGCTCCTCTGCGTCGCGCACGGCGAAATAGCCACTGAGCGCTTCCAGCTCCTTGCGCTCGCGCGCGTAGCATGCGTCCATGTCCACCACGCTCTCGTGCTTGAGGCTCATGTCCACATCGTACTTCTCGATCAGCTGCGTCACGTCGGCGGCGCGCAGGTTCTTCTTGCGGTGGTACAGCAGCTCCGTGCGGAAGTTCTCGCTGCCATCCGCCTCCAGCTGCGCCGTGAGCTGCTCCAGCTGCTTGGTGAGCTCCTTCTCCGCGGCGCGGAAAGCCTTCTCGGCCGCGTCGTTCTCCTCGCGCATCTTGTCGTCAAACAGGGCGCGATCGCGCGCGGTCGAGGACTGCAGCTGCGAGATCTGGCCATGCAGTCGCTGAATCTTGCGCTCCTTGGCCGCCAAGGCCTGCTCGTGCTCTGCGCGCTCCACGGCCAGTCGCTCCGTCAGCTCCACGAAGCGCGCGGTGTCCTCCTCCTCCAGCACCTTGAGCTCGGCCAGCTGCTCGCGCATGTGTCGCTCCTCCTCGGCGGTCATGCGCAGCTGCGCGTGCATGAGTCCGCGCAGGCGCGCGAAGTTGTTGAGGAAGTCCAGCGTGGCGGGCGCGCGTTTCACGCCCAGCTCGCGCAGACGACGCACCAGCAGGGGGTGCTGCTTGAGCAGCCGCGTCACCGTGCGCGTGCTGTCCGCCAAGCACAGGTCCAGCTCGCGGAAGAGCTCCTGATTCTTGGGCTCGTGCGCCGCGGCGCGCCACAGCTCCGAGTCGAGGAACTCGTGGTACTGCGCCTCCACTTGGAAGTGCTCCTTCAGCGTCAGCAGCAGCTCGGCGTCCATCGACTCCAGGGAGCGCTCCTTGAGCAGATCGGGGTGCAGCAGCGAGGCCAGCTGCAGCTTATGGTGGATGTCGTCCATGACGCTGAGGATCCACTGCGCCTCGGGCGCGCCGTGCCACAGATTCCAGTCCTTGTCCTTGTCACCGCCAGCACCAGCGCCAGCCGCAGCAGCAGCCTTGCCACTGGAGGCGCGCAGGGCACCGGAGGGGCCCTCCTTGGCCTCCTCTTGCCCCTTGTCGGGGCTGGGGAAACGCGTGGTCGCTGCTGGAGCTGCGCCACTGGGCGGGCTGGGGCTGGCGCGTGCAGCGGCGGCAGTGCGTGGTGTGGCGGAGCCGATGGCGGGCAGTGCGACAGAGGATGCAGCCGGTGCCGCGGAAGCGCCATACGACGACGCCGCGCTGCTCCGCGTGGCCGATGCTGCCGCTGCATTCTGCGCGCGCTCGGCGGCGGCGGCGCTGCGCGTCTCGTGCGCGATGCCGGAGCCCGCCTTGAGCGTGCTGGCCAGCTCGTTGCGACTGGAGCGGAAGGCTGCGCGATCCACACCGCCAGCAGCGGCGGGCGCCAGCTGCGAGGCCATCGCGACGGGCGGCGACTGCGCTCAGGCGCGGGGCGGCACTGGGGGGGAACCCGCGAGAGGGAAGGCGGGCGGAGGCGAACGGCGAGGTGAGCACAGGGCAAGTGGCGCGCTCCCTTGAGAGTTGCGCCGCTGTCGCTCGGCCTCGCTGCAGTCAGTTTTTTTTTTTCCTCGCTTTGGTGGGGCAGCCACAAACTCTTGGAGCCCCCCGCCGACCCCCCGCTGTCCCCCTCTGCGCTCGCCCGCCACTCGAGCTCAGCACGCCAACCACCTTGCACAACTCGCACTACACGCGCGCCGAGCCACCGCCGCGCGTGCCACCCGCTTCCGCCCCCGCCGCCGCCTCGTGCCTGGGCTGGCCGCCGCCGCCGCCTCGCTCGAGTCCCGCCTGCAGCATGTCCTCGCCCAGCAAGCGAAGGGACATGGATGTCATGAAGCTGTGAGTGAGGCGAAGCATCGCACGCGGCCCCCGCGCGCCAGGCGGGCCCTCGCGTCGCGCTGGGCGGCAGAGGCCTCCGCGGCTGACCGCGACCTTTTCTGGTGCATCGGCTGCTGCGCAGGATGATGAGCAGCTTCGAGGTCTCCTTGGGCGACTCAAACTCACCATCGGACTTCTACGTCAAGTTCAATGCGCCCAAAGACAGTCAGTGCAGGCGCCAGGCGCGCGCGCGCCACAGCTCTGCAAACTCTCGCCGGCGCACGCCACAACGCGCGGAGAGCGGCCAGCGACTCTGCCCTCGCCGCTGTGCGTGTTCTCCATCGTCTCCAGCGAGCTCACCTTCTTGGCTGCTCTGTGGTCGTGGTGCGCGCAGGTCTGTACGAGGGCGGCATCTACCGAGTCCACGTGACGCTGCCAGCGACGTACCCGTACAAGAGCCCCAGTATCGGCTTCCAGACGAAGGTGCGTGGCTGCCCCTGCGAGCGCGGTGGCTGAGCGCGTCAGATGGCATGCGCGGGCTCACCCTCGTTTGGTGCTCCGGTTTTGTTCCACAGATTTTCCATCCCAACGTGGACGAGGCCTCGGGCAGCGTGTGCCTGGACGTCATCAACCAGACGTGGTCGCCGATGTACGATCGTGAGTTGGCAGCACGGTGGCCGGCGCGACTCGCTCCTTGCGCAGAGTGAGGGCTGACAATGGAGTGCGCTCGTCTGTGTGCGATGTCCTGCAGTGGTCAACATTTTCAGCGTGTTCTTGCCTCAGCTGCTGCTGTATCCGAACCCAGCCGACCCGCTGAATCCTTCCGCTGCCGCGCTGATGTTCAAGGAGCCCGAGGCCTACAAGAGCCGCATCCGCGAGCACGTGCGCAAGCACGCCATGCAGGACTTCAAGCTGGACGAGGATGACGAGGAGGCGGACGAAGCCGTGGCCACCACAGCCGCGGCCAGCGGCGCAAGCAGCGCGGATGACTGCGACGCCGCGGACGCCTTCGGGGACTGCGGCGGAGAGGAGGAGGCGGCCATGAGCAGCGAGGACGAGGCGGCGGCCATGAGCGACATGGACGAGGAGACGGCGGAGGTGCAGGCGTGAGGCGCGCCCCACACGCAGCGGCGGAGCCAACCCGCCGCAATCACTGTTCCCCCCATCTTGCTTGCTCGCCTGTCCCATCTGCTCGCTCATCGCACTCGCACTTAGCCTCAACCCCTTACTCCGCCCTCGCCTGCCTTCGCGCTCTTCCTCCCTCGCATCATCCCCTGCCTTCTTCTCTGTACATATGCGCTTCCGTCCTCTGCATTTCTCGCGCATCCGCTTTCTCTCGCTTTCTCTCTCGCTTCCCGCTGGAGCCGGCGTTGTCGGACCACCTCCTCGTGCCCTCCAGCGTGCGGATCGTCGCTGAGCGTGAGCTCTCCGGCGCCTCACCTCGCTGGATCGCACGGCAGGCGCTCTCGCAACCGACTGCAGCCGCCCTTTGCTCCCCACCTAAGGCCACCCGCGTGCACGACGCATGCGCGTGTCCACTCATCTGCATACCCTCGAGTTCAACCCAGAAAAGTCACGAATTAATAAGGCAGAGGGTAGTGTGAATGGGGATAGGGTGCGTGGTACTGGTGCGGTGATGAGTACCCAGAGTGGGGTATGCTGGGAGATCCAGGGCAAAGGGTTGGAGCAGATGAGTCTTTCCCCGGTGGTCGTCGCGATGAGCGTGCTTTCGCTCGCGCAGAAGCGAAATACGCTCGCGAGAGGGGCGAGGAGTGGCCAGGCGAGCGGGCGAGGGCGGCGTGCCAAGCGAAGCGCACTGAGAGAGAGACGTCGCAGCACACGCCAACCGGAGCAATGCCACGAGAGGAGTAGGAACAGGATGAGTGCATCTTCTCTTCTCTGTCGTTCTTCGCCTTACGTGAGTGTGAGCGGCGGCGCAAGCGCCTGGCTTAACTCGTCAAACCTGCAGCAAGAGGACACGCTCTGTCGCGTCCTTGCAGAAATTCTTGTGCATGCATGGAGTTGAACTGCAGCTGGCACTCCTTGCTGCAGAAGCGGGTCTTGCGTGCTTCTGGCTGAACTCGTCACTCGCAGGCGGGCTGTTCACACGATTAAGCCGAGGGAAAGTTGAATGCGAGCTGATTGTGTGAGTACAAATTGCGGCTAAGGGAGCATGCAAATTGCTACAGCGTGGCGGGGGAGTGTTGAAGGGGCGCCCCACCATGAGATGACGGACGCAGCCCTGCATCGCCGCCGAGGCGCGAGTGAGTGTGCGGTGATGTGGTGGTTGTTTCCACGCTCGATCATCCTCGCTAGATCTTCCTGCTCTTCTTCTTCTTGCTGCTGTTGCTTGTCTCCGCCGCTGCCGCCGCCGCCGCCTCGTTTTGTCGCTGCTCCATGAGTCGCGTGGTGACTCCGCTTCGCTCCGCATCGATGGCCTGCTTGGCCGCCTCCACCGTCTCGGTGTCGCGATCGGCCAGGCGCTCCTGCACGCTCGACTCCACGATCGACTTGACGAACCACAGCAGCATGGCGATCAGGAACCAGTTCCACACGAACGACACCCAGGAGCCCTGCGCGCAACACAAGATCGAACGGAACAGCAAACACACACACACAGACAGCATGAGTTTTGCTGAACGTGCCACCGCTTGATGCGCGCAGTGCTAGTGTGTGGGAGCTGCTTGTGTGTGTGTGTGTGTGTGTGTGTGTGTGTGTGTGTGTGACCCCCTCCTCCTGGTGCTGCGCGTCCTTGGCCGAGTGGAACTGCGCGCGCTGCTTCTCGAAGATGGGTCCGAGCTTGCCAGCGATGAATGGCAGCAGCGATTCGATGTGTGCGATGAGCCAGCTCAGTCTATTCTTGTCGAAGGCCAGCACCACGCCGGCGGCCTGAATCTGCACTTTGATGAGGGCCTTGCCGATGAAGGTGGCGCCGAAGAAGGTCCAGAAGGGCACGAGGAAGTGGCCGCACGTCAAGCCGGCCAGGTCGAACAAGGGGTTGGGCACGGAGGCGCACAGCACAATGGCCCAGAAGCCCCACTTGTGCAGCGCGTGGAACAGCACCAGCTTGAGGCGATCAATGGTGGTAGGCGGCGCCTTCTTGCCGGACTCCTCCTCCTCCAGCTCGTCCAGCTCCGCCAGCTTCTGGCCGCTCAGACGCGCGGCGCGAGACACGAAGTAAGGGGGCAGCTCGCCGATGGCGGTGCCGGCGCCCCACAGGAAGCATGCTGGCAGCACCTTGAGCAGCACGCGCAGGAAGGTGACCGCCTCCTTGGCCGTGCCCACGGGCGGGCACACCAGCGCATTGTCGCCCTCCAGCGCCACGTTCATGGTGTCGCACTCCGTCACGGCCAGGGTCACCATGGCGATGTAGGGGCCCAGGTACAGCACGAAGGTGTGCAGTCCCGTGCCCAGGCCCACCGAGCTCAGGATGCCCAGCGTCACCCACCACAGCACGAAGTAGGCCTCCGAGCGAGCGGCGACCACCAGCGGACTGTGCGGGCCAGCCACCAGCACCACGACCAGCGAGCCCAGCGCGGCGGCGCCGAGAGAGTAGGAGAGCAGACGGTGGGAGAGCAAGAAGCGCAGACTCGACCACAGCCAGCCGAACAGAATTTGCTGGGCGCATACACCACACGCACGCAACACGCCGCCATATGAGCCGAGGTAGCGCGACTCGACGGAGCAACGTATGCACTCGCATCGGAGTACACTGGGGCAGCGTATTGCACCGCGCAGGGACTCGAGAGCGGCCTGCTCCCGCGTTGTGCGTGCTTGCGCGTCCGTACCGCGAAGATGGTGATGGTCTGGATGGGTGCGCGGAACAGCGTGGTGTTGCGACGCGCCACCTTGAGCTGTGCCTTGAGCGCCGACAGTTCGCCGTTGGGCGCGCCTGCCATTCGCACGCAGCACACACGAGGCGCCTCCACGTCAGCCGTTGAGATTTTCGCGTCAGTGCTCCCAGTGCGCAGTGCACGCGTGCTCCCGCGGCTGCTCACCCTTTGCGGGCGCCGCGTCCTGTGCGTCATCCTGCGCGCCGCCTCGTCGCACGAGCGTCTCCATCGACGGCGAACGCTGCAGCTGCGCGGAGCTGAGCGCCGGCCCGCCCACTGCGCCGGCGCCGGAGGAGCGGGGCATCGGGGGGCACCGGGGGGTGGAGGGGGTGCGGGTGAGGGGGTGCGGCGGCTGGGATTCGAACGCACTGTGGCGGTGCGAGGGTGCGGCGGGGGGTTGGCATGCTCGCGTGCCCGCCGTTGTTCTCCATCCCTCGCATGCTCAGCGCAAGCCCATTCTTGCCTCCGCCTCCTCCGCCGCGCGGTGCGGACGGTGCAGGACAGCTTGCCACAGGTGACCTCTCTCCTCCCCGCCGTGGTGTGGTGGCGCTCCCCGCGCCTCTCGGCCAAGGCAAGCGCATTGCGGCAGCAGCCCACAGGACGCGAGGCGCCCTCATCTGCACCCACTGCCGAGGGTGTGTGCAACGACGCGCTTCCTCGTGACGCGGGTGGGCTTGCGGGCGTCCTTCTGCCCGCCGCTGCGTGCTTGGCGCCGCCGAACTCTGCTCCCTGTTGGCCTTTCCGCTGACCAGTGATCTGGATTTGCTCTGCTCCCCAGCCCTCCCTCTTCTGCCTCACTCCGCCATGAGCGACTCTGCCCCCGCTGTGGGCGCCGACGGTGCCCCGCTGCGTCTGGTGCAGGCCGACTCCTTCGATTTCATCCCCGTGAGCGCCCGACACAGCCAGTCCGCCAGGACCAGCCACCTAGAGCCGGCTCGCTGACGCTGTCCCTCCATTATGTGCTGTGCGCAGGGTGCCGAGATCTTTGTGCGCGGCCGTGCCGCCGTGTGCGCGCGCTTTGGTAAGAGCGCGGGACGAAGCACTGCACGTCGTGGGCGCGGCTGTAATCCTGTGCTCACCATGCCCCACTGCTGGCTGTGGTGACCGCTCGCTGCAGACTACCCGCATGTGCACTGGCAGTGGGCCACCGACGTGGCTCACGCGGCCGACAACACTGACGGCTGGGAGGCGCCCGAGAAGCACCGCTCGTGCAGCGCCACGCCGCACCTGTTCTCGGTGCGCGCGGAGGCCAAGCGCGGACCGGCAGACGCGGCAGGACATGGCGGCAGCCTGACGGATGACCACGGAGTGGACACCAGCGACGAGGAGACGGAGATTGACATCGACCGCCTGCAGATCAGCGGCGGAGGCGCCGGAGGGGCGGCGCCCGCCACTGGCGAGGAGGCCGCGGCCGAGGCACCTCAGCAGCCCGCGGAGGATGCCCCCGTTGCTGCTGGCGGTCCGCAAGCTCGCGCCAGCCTGCTGAACATGTTTTCGCGTCGTCCCGAAAAGGCCGTGTTCAGCGGACTGGTGGACGGCGCCGACGAGAGCGTGAGCACGGCGGCGCCCGGCTCGGTGAGCATCGAGGGATGCGTGCGCACGCGCTTCAGCGTCAACAACAAGATCTCGCAGCTGCAGCTGCTCAACTGCGAGGACGTGGAGGTGACCTTCCGCGGCGTCATCAGCGCCGTGGAGCTCATCCACTGCCGCCGCTGCACGCTGCGCTGCACGCAGGCCGCGCAGACCTACAGCCTGGACGACGCGGAGAGCTGCAGCTTCTTCTTCCCCGGGCGACAGGAGCGAGTCATGTTCGTGAGCAGCGAGAACAGCGCGCGCAACGTGCTCACGGCGCAGCCCGGACAGCAGGCGCTGCCGCAGCCCGACGGCGCCGCCGCCGCAGACGAGGAGAAGGAGCCGGCAGACATCGAGCACGAGGTGCGCTTCGTCATCGAGCCACCCGCCGCGGCCGTGGTGGCGGAGGACACGCCGGCGCCGACGCCCAGCGAGCCGTCGTTGGAACCTCAGGATGCAAGCGCGGCCGCTGCGGCTGGAGCGGGAGGTGCCGCTGGCAGCAGCGCGCTCAAGCAATACCAGACGATCTGGCAGAACGGTGCCTTCGCCACGCAGGTGTTGGCTCGCCAGGGCATCACGGGCTATTTCGCAAACAATTGAAATTGAGCCGAGCGTGTGCCTCAGCGAGCCTCCGGAACGCGTTGCTGCCACCCCCGTCGTGTTAGCCCTCTTCCCTCATGCTAGTTGCCCGCTTCTGTCCCCGTTGTGCCCCCTTCTTGCGCGAGCTTATGTTGTCGCTTCCCACTTTTCGAGACGGTGCCAAGCCGCCGAACGGCGCACAGGGGAGGCACGCAGCCACCCCGCAGGCCAGTGCCCGCCGCAGAAACAGCGGGGCCCGCAACACGCGCACGCCGCGGGGCCCAGGTTCGCGCTGCAGCCAGGGACCTGAAGCGCGGGCACTGCGCAGCGTCGTCGGTGCGCTCAGTGCGGCCTGCGTGACAAGGGGAAGTGCGCCCGAAGCCCGCGGTGCGCGCTCGCGCCCCATGGGCTGTGCTGCCTCCAGCCAGGTGCACCCGCTGGCGCCGCAGCAGGGCAGCAACTCCGCTCACTCCTCCTCCGCATCGCGCCAGGCCGCCGCCGCCGCCGCGCCGGGCCCCGTCGCACGTGGCCGACGTGCCCGCCCAAGCCCGCCGCCGTTAGCCGGATGGCCCCCGCGCACCGGCGCAGCGTCGAAAACAGACGCCACCAGCCCCGATGGGGGTGAGCCCGCGCGGCGCCACAGTGGCCGAGGCGACAGTCCCAGCGACGCGCGATTCTTCAGCCCACCCAGTCGCTCGGGGGCGCTCAACACGACGCAGCCAGCCTCGCCCGCTGCGCCGTCGACTGCGCCGATGTTGCAACGGCGCGTGACGCACTCCGTTCCCGAGAGTCCTGAGCTGCCACCGGGTCACCCGCAAGTTCGCAGCGCAAGCCACCCGGTGGCGGGCAGCGGCTGCCCGTTCCTCGCCGTGCCCCGCACGCACGGCGGCGAGAAGCGACTGCCACGGCGCGCCAGCAGTCCGTTTGGGCCAGAGGATGTACCGCGCGACTTGCTCACACACCAGGAGATCGAAACACTCATGCAGTCAGTCCGCGAATCAACATGCTGCTCTGCGTGCAGCTTGCCAGCTCCAGCGGCGGATGAGCTCGGGAGAGTGACTCACTGGGAGAGAATCAACTTGTGTGCGTTTATCCCCCAACAGTATGCTCCCCGACGCCTTGTTCACCGTCCAAATCGATGGAGGTGAGTGCAATTTGTGGGTGAAAAAGCCTGCGCGTGGTTTCTGGTGCTGACGGTCTGTTTCTGCTGTTGTGACTCCGCTGCTCTGCGCAGTGGTGCTTGATGCCAACGAGATGGCCTCTTCCATGTTCGGCTACTCTCGCGAGCAGTTCGTGGGCAGCTCCATCAACATGCTGGTGCCGCTGCAGCATCGCGGCCAGCACGACGCCTACATCCGCCTGGCCTTTTCACAGAATCAGATCAGGGAGATGGGCAGTCGGCGCGCCGTGCGCGGAGTGCACTCAGACGGACACCAGCTGGAGCTCTCCATCCACCTCTCGCCCTTTCGCCTCGTCAACGCCGCGGATGCGCCAGAGCAGCAGGTGGCCCGAGGCGCCAGCCTTATGCTGTGCGTGGTACGCGACATCACGGAGCCGACTCGTCTGGCCATGAGCAAGCAACGCGCAGCAAACCGCGCCCGCCTCATGGACGAATTCCTGCGCCTCATCAACCACGGTCCGCCCTCCACACGCACAGCAAGCAAAGACCGCTCTCCTTGGTTCTCTGTGCCTTTTCTCACACTGCCCCCTTCCTGTGTGCTTGTACTTGTGTGCAGAGACGCGCACCTCACTGCACGCCATTCACCACTCTCTGGCCGACCTGCACGCCGAGCTTCAGCAGGAGAGTCGGCGGAATCGTCTTGAACACGGCGGCGACGTTGCCACTCCAGTGTCGCCCGCTGCACTTGCTGCAGCGCCGCCCCCCACCTCGTGTGTCCCGATCGAGTGGCCCTCTTTGCAGCGTGCCCCTTCTCCCGACTTCTTGTCCCATTCCCTTCCGCTCGACGCCACGAGCCTACCGCGCACGCTGCGCTCCAAGTTCAACAGCGTGCAGGAGGCCACCTCGCGCATGGGCGTGCTGCTGGGCAACATGGTGGATCTGCAGAATCTACAGTCAGGCAACATCGTCAGTCAGACCGCCGATTTCCACCCGCCGACATTGCTGATCTCGCTGCGGGACGCACGGTGGAAGCAGGCTGCTGCCGCCGGCGTGCGGCTGCAGGTGTTCGCCAACTCGCAGCTGCCTTCCGTGCGGGGCAATGCTGAGCTGCTGCTCAAGTGCCTGGGCGCGCTGCTGGACAATGCTATCAAGGCCTCGCAGCGCGGCCAGCGCGTGGTGCTGCGCTGCACGCTTTCCAGCACATTGGGATCCTAAGCTTAGAATTCCACGTGGACAAGTTGTC
>JADMIO010785136.1_pt1 | contig 12031 bp, 10 predicted proteins | sample 8958161 | NCBI WGS metagenome assembly JADMIO01 (sample SAMN16585339, study PRJNA669376) | soil metagenome | isolation source: Crop rotation soil | place: USA: Cullars Rotation, Alabama | collected 2011
CTTTCCCCACGGTGATCGAGCGGCCGGCTCAGCCGGCAGCGCGACGGTGGGTGCCGCTCGCGGGGTGGGCGCTGTTCGCGGTGGCCGCGGCTGCGCTGGGGGTGGTCGCCTCGAGACGGTCCGGTGTCACGCCGGATCGGTCGCCGGTCCGGTTCACCATCGAGCTCGATTCGACCGAGCGGCTCAATCTCACCGACCCGGCGCCATTTCTCTCGCCTGATGGCCGTCGCCTGCTGCTCCAGGGGATCCGGGACAACCGACGCGTCCTCCTCGTGCGCGACCTGGCGCGCAACGAGGTCGTGCCGATCCCCGGGAGCGAGGACAGGTTCCACCCGTTCTTCTCGCCGGACGGCCGCTGGATCGCGTTCGCGTCCGAGGGCAAGCTGCGCAAGGTCCAGGTGGAGGGCGGCACGCCGATCGCGCTGGCGCCCTCGTTCTGGGGCGGCGGAACCTGGGGCCCGGATGGGACCATCGTCTACAGCGAGAGCTACAATGGCGGGCTCTGGCGGGTGAACGCGGGCGGCGGCGAGCCGACCCGGCTCACGGCCCCCGACTCGGCGGCCGGCGAGCTGGCCCACTGGTGGCCGAACCTGCTGCCCGACGGCCGCCATCTGATCTTCACCAATTTCTCCACCCCGATCGAGCGGGCCAAGATCGAGCTGCTCGACCTCCGGACCGGCGCGCGCACCGTGCTGATCCGCGGCGGGGTCGGTGGCGTCTACGCGGCCTCCGGGCACCTGCTCTACGGCGCGGGCAACGCGCTCCTGGCCGTGCCGTTCGACCTCCAGCGCCTGCGCATCACCGGCGAGGCGGTGCCGGTCGTGAGCGACGTCGCGCTGTCGCCGTCAAACGGTGAGGCGGCATTCAGCGTGTCCGCCTCAGGCGACCTGGCCTACGTCCGCGCATCGGTGATCAACGCGCCTACCGTGCCGGAATGGGTCTCCCGGGACGGCCGCGCGCAACCGCTCCTCGGCCAGCCCGGGCGATATGCCTCGCCCGCGATCTCGCCCGACGGGCGCCGAGTGGCGCTCACGGTCACGGCGACCGACGGCAACCGGGACGTCTGGGCGTACGAGCCGGCCCGCGACATCCTCACCCGCATCACCACCGGCGACGCCGCCGATTTCAACCCGCTGTGGACCCGCGACGGCCGGCGCCTGATCTACTCGTCCGAGCGCCCGATCTTCGACCTGTTCACCCGGGCGGCGGGCGCGGGGACGCCCGAGTCCGCGCTGGTGGTGAGCCGGGCGGACAAGTTCGCGGGGTCGCTGTCGCCCGACGGCAGCCGGCTGCTGTACACCGTGAGCGCCAGCAGCGCGGCGGAGATCTGGTCGGTCGCCATCGACGGGCACGGCGCGCCCGCTCCGGTGCTCCAGGGCCGGTTCAGTGTGCGCCGTCCGTCGCTGTCGCCGGCCGGCGGGTGGCTGGCGTTCGAGTCCGACGAATCGGGCGTCCCGGAGATCTATCTGCAGTCGTATCCGGATCTGGCCCGCGACCGGCACCAGGTTTCGACCAAGGGCGGCTCCGAGCCTCGGTGGACCCGCGGGGGCCGTGAGCTGGTGTACCGGACCAGCGACAGCCTGTTCGCGGTCAGCGTGGATCCCAGGACGGGCGAGACCGGGCGCCCCACCGCGCTGTTCGCCTATCCGTACCGGCCCGAGGGGGAATCGTGGAGCTACGATGCCGCCCCCGACGGCAGCCGGTTCCTGCTGGTCAAGGCGCCCGTCGGGTCGGTGCCGCGGCGGGTGGAGGTGGTGTTGAACTGGTTCGGGGAGCTGAAGAAGGAGAAGTGACGGGGGCGGGATCGGCGATCAAGCGCTGACCTGTCTTGGGCACACGCCAAGCGGCTTGCCCGGTGATCGCCTTCAGCCCCACTACCGCCGTTCGGCTGCGACCAGCGATCTCAACTGGGTTATCATCGACGGCAGGCCGCGCTGATCGCCTGCGCATCCGCGACGATCGACCGCGTTGCTCCGACGCTCACCAGCAAACACGGATCAGTCACCTGCAACGCGGCGACGATCGACCACATTGCGCCGCCGATCGACCGCGTCGGCAGTGTGGCCGACCGCGTCGCCGCGGCGATCACCTCGTTGGACGACACGATCGCCGCCAGCGTGGCAACGATCGCCTGCAGTAGCCGCGCCGACGACGTCAACACGTTGTCGGACAGCCGCATGTGCGCGTCGCTCAATCGGATCGTGGCCCGCACCGATGGCGCCGAACCTTTGGACGCCCAGACGTTGGTGACCGCCGCCGCGAGCTGTGACTCGGGAAGGTCGAGCACCGGGTTGGGAAGCGGGCCCGTCCCGTCCGGGGGGGTCGGCGTGGTGGGATCGGCATCGAGGCTGCAGCCGGCGAGCAGTATCGTGAGGGCGGCAATTGGGAGGACGGCACGCATGGACGTCTCCGGAATCGGGAACGATTGGGGTCGTTATCCCCTATACGCGGATTTGTCCGGGATTTCAGGCCATCGAGGGAGGGACTTCGACTTCGGGCCGAGTCCGGTAAGCGGAGGTATGGTCGAGTGCCTAGGTGAGCCCCTCCGCATGCTGCACCAGGTGACAGAGCAGATTCACCAGCCGCACCTCCTCTACCGACCTGGCCCGCACCTCCAGCAGCTCCAGGCTCCCGACCACGATCGCCAGCGCCTGCGCCCGCGACACCGCCACGTTGAGCCGGTTGGGACTCAGCAGGAACCCTGCCCCGCACGGCGCCTCGTCGAGGGTCGAAGCGCACAGCGAGACGATCACCGCCGCCGCCTCCTGGCCCTTGAATCTGTCCACCGTGCCCACCCGGATCCGGGGATCGACGCGCCCCTTGAGGCACCGCACCTGCCATCGTGAGGAGCGATCAGGCCGACAATACGTCCCACACCGCAAGCGCCTGTTTCGACCATAGATAACTCCGTGAGCTCTTATGCTGTTCAAGACTTTCGGGGCGAGCTCCCAATAGCCGGCGCGCTCCCTACGTCACTCCGCTGAATATCATTTGACGACTGCGAAGTAAGCGTGCAAGAACTCGGGCCAGGTCGATTCTTGCACGAAGGCAACCGGCCAGAACTGGTTCGCCTTCTCATAGCCGCTCTCTTCAAATACGTCGTTCTTGTAGTCCGTTCCCGTTAGAGGGAAGTAGATGGCTAATCCAGTCGACCCATACTCCTTCTGTCGTGCTGCTCCGGCGTAGTTTGCTATGACAACTTCCTGCAGTGCCGCAGCCGCCGCGTCCGCCGCAATCCTAACCTTTTGCATCGTCAAGTGGTCAGATACGAGACCAACAAATCTTCCTAGGTCTACATGGTGGAAGTAGTTGAGGCCGTCGCCGAACGGATCAGGGGCATATTCGTAGACACTAGATCTCGCGTCAAACACCTCCTTGTGGTGCGCGCTGAGTTGCTCCCGCAATGCATCGGCCAATGCACTTACGGCAGTAACCAAGGGTTGAACCTTGCCGAGATCAATGGCAGCCAACGTGGTAGTGGGCTCGTCAAGTTCGTAGGTCCTACGATACGAGTCGACCAGTTCGCGCGCCAGCGACTCCGGAGTCATACTCGGCTGCTGGACCAAGTGGCTTAGCCAATCATCGTAGCGCCAGCCTAGCCCTGGGATAAGCTCTTCACTAGCCACCATGTAAGTTCCCACAGATCGAAAGGCATAAGCCGCTTCCACCATAGACATCAGGCACGCGTCGAAGCCAATGATATCTATTTGCTCTCCTTTCAGGGCGTCCTGTATTCCTCTGTTGTACAGCTTGTGATTGCCGTTTGTCTCATCCTGGGAAATGCTTCGGTACGGACTTTGTGCTAATGGACCATCCGGGCCATCATGATGTTCACTCGCCGCCACGGTGCTTGGCGCAAACCTAAAACGCCAGCCCTGTCCGTGATCCCAGATGATCAGCAAGTAGTGGTCGGCGGGATATTGTTTCTTGGACCATATGACAAACTTGTGCAGCGTCGCCGTGTCTCCCATGTCCTGCTCACCAAGGTCCTCAACTGCTGATGCTTTTAGTGGCGACATTCCCTTGGACAACTTGAACCGCAGCGTCTGCGTCCAATCAGGTTCGGTATGTGCATACTTGCCGATGCGATCCATTTCTACAACTATGTTGACGGCTGACGAATTCGAGACCTTCGCCATTTGCCTGAAATTAATCAGAGCGTCGTTCTCCAAGTTGTTGTCGCCATTCATGAATACCATGACCGTCCATTTCGCGGGTGCACCGACGCCTCGCGTCGCCAGTTTGCTTGCATGTGAGCCGCCCGTATCGTAGTGCTGATTCACTGTATCCGAATGCCAGATCGCCAGGACGGTGACGAGATTCAGCAAGACGAACATTTCTGTGGCCTCCCCATTCAGGACTAACCCACTTCAGGCGGTCAGCAACTATTTCAGCCCCGCGACGTAACCAACCTGAACCCTATTCGCCTCTAAACTCCACATCCTACCTTGCTCATCGACGCCGAAGGTTCCCGAGGGTCCGGCATACATCCAGGCATATCCTGGCGAGGTCGGCGGAAGCTTCCGTCCGACGATTACGGCTTGTCCGAGGGCATTGAGCCCGACCAAGGCGGAGGTCGTGAGAAAGACAGGGTTCTGCTGACCATACAGCACCGGCCGCCCGACGTACTGCACATCGGCCCCCGACGGAGCTACCCCTGACCACGTTGCTTGTGGTACTGGGTCGAGCGACACTTTGAAACCGAGGTCCGGAGGGTGATGCTCAAGCTGATAGGCATACCACCATCCAGAGATGACACTTGCGAGTCGGAGACTGCGTGGCGGATGCGTAGCCGTGGGAATATCGGTAGTCAGGGCAGAAACGGCCGCGCTTGCCGCCTCCACGGGTACGCCCATCTTTTCCAAGATGAAGCCGGAGTAATGATCCGCCTCGAGCTCTTCCTTAGGCCGGCTACCGCCTGGCTTGAGCGTATGTCCCAGAAGGTGGTGGCCTACCTCATGAGCTAAGACAGCCACCACAGAGTACTGCGTCTTTGTAGCCTGCATGAGCTGGTCCATTAGCTCATGATTGTAGAGGATGTAGTGTTCGTCACCGACGGTGATGGCCACAGCATCCGGCACGTTCGACGACCTGACTGAAAAGTTCGCACTAAGGCCGGTATAGCCTACAATCGCTGCCACCGCTTTGTTCAGCGTGTCATCTCCAGGAGTTATCATCAGTTGGCCTGGTAGTGTTTCTCCGGCAAACGAGCACGCCGTTTCAGGAACTGGAAGTGTTGTTTGGGCTGTCGCGCCAGGAACGGCTACGTAGCATGCGCATACAAGCGCAGCCAAGGCCTTCACAGTAAGGAACGATCCAGCCTGGAAGGGCTGGTTACTACTCCAACGGAACTGCTTTGCGACCATGGTGGTTCTCCTGGATTCCCTGGACCATACAACAAGGCCGGCATCGAATACGTGGCGCTCAAGGAGTAGCCGGTTCGTGTTCCCCTGCTCAAATGTCTAGAACTTGTACCCTTTCAGCGAGAGGGCGAGCACGATGCCAGGCAGCCATCGATTTTCGACCGCTTGGTCGATTGATGCGATATCGGCAGGGAGCGGCTGCCCAATGGCGACTTGCTCCTTCCGCCTATCGCGTTGCGACAAGCTGAAGCCGACCCCGACTCCCAAGATGTCTCGAAGACGATAGACCGGCCCGACTATCACGTCTGCCTTTCCGGCGGTGGTCGAGGAGGCATCCAAAACTCCAACCCCCAACATTAGACCCATGCTCCGCTCGTGACGCGGGCCGAACGCGGAGATGTTCGTCAGTAGGACGACGCCCGCCCGGACGCGAAACGACGCATCTGTTCTTTCTACCCGTCCGGCGTTCAGCGAAAGCGCTTCGGCTGTCGGGGTATAGACTGCGAAGGCGAGGGGTGCACTCTCTACCGATCTCCAGCCGTAGTACGGATCCAGGTCTATGGAGAGCAGTGAGCTACCTGTCGCCCGGGTTTTATCAGACCCGTTTGCCTTGATACTGAGCCGCACCTCTAGCGGGTTCGGCCCCAGCGTTGTGCACTGCCTCCATGTCGGCTCAGCCTTGGCGAAGGTATCGCGAATAGAGTTCCAATCAGACCGAATTGCGGAGCCAAGCGAAGCCAACGCACTAAGTGTTTGACCAACCATAGAGTCCCAGTTCTTGCGAGCTTCTCCTTCCAGTTTGGCGTCCTGTGCCGCTTTCGCGGCGTCTCGTTTAGCATCACTTTCCCAAGTTGAAAGCGTCTGTTCGAGGGTTGCTGCCGCGATTCTCCCCGTCGCGGAAGGCATTGCGAGCAGTTGGGATTTTGCCCATCGAAGGCCGTGCCCTGGAGTCGGTTCCTCCGATTGACCGATCGGCTCTGGTAAATCGGAGGCCCGAGAGATGGCCTTCGCGGAGTCCAGATCACCGGCGAGAGTTTTCAGGTTGTCCGTGTACGTTTGCAACCATTGAAGAGAGGGTGCCGCAGCCTCCCCCTGAACGTTGCCGGGTACGGCCTTGCCAGGCTGCGTTCCTTTTCCAGGAGGCGCCATTGCCTTGCTCGCCGAAGCAACTCCAGCGGCAGTCCCGCCAAAGGCTGCAGCAATCACACTTGCGATATCTGGTAGCTTCTGGTCTACGGGAGTCGTGGTATCGATGACCTGCGCGAGAGCATAGGTGTATTTGACAGGGTTAGCGTTTACAACATCGACGCAGACTTGAGATCCTTGCTCGAGCAGCCACGGCTGAGGTTGGTCTGGGGTCCTCTCACCGCTTCCGATTTGATAACTCAGCGCCCGAATCTCAGTTCCGTGGTACACCCGCACCGTGTACTGCGGCCCGCTGCGCTTGCCGTACTCTGCGCTTTTGTCCTGTGCCCCACTGCTCTTGTAGCACAGTGCTGTCGCCGCACAGACAACCAGTGCTTGCCGGATGACCTGCCAAATAGAAGGGTTCATGTCGTAGTCCTACGGTGCTAGGGAAGGTCGGCTATGGTTGTTCCACACTCAGTAGCGGTGCAGCCCTGCCGGGGGGGGGCACCGGGGCGCTCGCTATACTTGACTCCACGACATGAAGGTGAGGAATTCGCACACTGTGTGGCTCTTGTTGCCTCCTAACTAGGCCCTAAATGCGACAATTGGGGCCCGAAATGCGACAATCACGCGGCAGGCCGATATGGCCTAAACATTGGAAGGGAAGTCATTTCTGAAGGGAACTGGGACCAGTAACCTGGGGATAAGTGCAAGTCCTGCAGAGAGATCGTGAATGCTGACAGGGGATTTTGATCAGCTGGCGGCGCTCTCCCACCAGCCCCAGCCGCGGTCGAGCCCGGGGTCGGGCACCCGGCTCACGCTCCAGCAGGTCCGGAACCGGGCGAAGGAGCGGCGGAGCTGGCGGTAGTAGTAGAAGAAGTCGCGGGTGCGGTACGCGCGCTCCTCCTCGGTGCCGAGGACGAACACGATCTCGCCGGGCCGGTAGCCGCGGACGGCCTCGAGCAGGTCGGCGTAGGCGCAGAGCTGGACCAGGAAGTGGGGCCGGGCCGACCGGGCGAGCTTGGTGTCCCACGGGGTGTAGTGCCGGCCGCCGCAGGGGCAGCCGTCGCCGAGGCAGCGGTAGAGGAAGTCGGGGTAGCCATGCCAGCCGTCGGCGGCGAGGTGGGCCTGGAAGATGATCGGGGCGCCGGCGGCCATGGCGGCGCGGGCGAGCGGCTCGTCGGTGGCGTCGTCGCGGGTGATCTCGACCAGGCCCGGCTCGCGCTCGCGCTGCTGCTGGAGGTAGCGGAGCTCGTGGGCCTGGCCGTAGCGGGCTGCGAGCTCGGACTCGGGTTCGGACTCATCGGGGGTGGCCCAGGCGAGGTCGTCGCTGGAGTCGGAGCCGCCGGCGCGGGTGCGCTCGGCCTGCATGCGCTCGCACCAGGCGGCGAAGTCGCCCTCGAGGTAGGCGACCAGGTCGCGCGGCGCGTACCGGAAGGTGCCGTCCGGGAGGGGGTGCATGGGTCGGGGATTTCCTGGGGCTGACACACCAAGGGGCCGAGGAAGGTTGGGGGTGGGGACGTGGGATCACAAGGGGCGGTCAATCCTCTATCACTCGGCGCATCCAGCGCCTCCAAAACTTTAGGGTGTTTCGTATCTTCTAGTACCTAAGCGGCCCACCTTCAGTACCGATCTTTGTCAGATCCGGCACATCCCAAGCGAAGAGGAAGTAGCCTATGGCGGACGCGACATTGAACACTGATGACCTGGACCGCGCGCGCAATATCCTGCAAAGTTTTCGCATCGGTGACGATATCTATTTGCTAGGGAGTTTGGAAAGGGGAGTGACGGTGTACGGCCAACAAGTTAGGGCCCACAACCTCGCCTGGGCGCTCTGGGCTACGGCCGGTGCCCCTAACTCGCACCGAACGGGGTGTCGCAATCTGAAGCCAGGCACAACACCAGTGTCTGGGCCGGACCTGAACATCGCGGTGGTGGGTGGCGGTATTGCTGGCTTAACTGCCGTGGCATGCATCATCGCCCTGCTTCCCACTGCGAAGATCACCCTTTTTGAACGCACATGGGACCTTTGCCCTTTACAGCAGGGTTGCGACTCCCGATGGCTCCACCCACGCATCTACTCCTGGCCGGCCCCCGGCAGCCGTGCACCGAGCGCTAGTCTACCGCTGCTGACATGGCAAGAGGGTCGTGCCTCCGACGTCGCGCACCAGATGTTACTTCAATTCGCCGGTATCACCCAAGGGCATCGGGATCTGCGCTTCTTCATTGGTGTCGAATATTTGCGGATATCGGTTGCGGACAGGTCGGTGGAATGGGTTGGCAGGCAAGGGAATTCCAGAGCCCAATATGTGACTGCCGGCGAACCACACGGAGGCACCGAAGTATTCGACGTCATAATCCTGGCCACTGGCTTTGGACTTGAAAGGGCTCATTCGACGTACCCAACACCATCCTACTGGAGAACGGACCGACTAGCCCAACCTACTCTTGATGGAAGCACCAAACATTACATAGTCTCAGGTTATGGCGATGGCGCCATTGTAGATCTGTGCCGCCTAACGATTGAACGATTCCGGCAAGACCGCATCATTGATGAACTGTTCGGCCCCGAACTGGAGGGCGCCGAGCGCCAATTGCTTCCAGCCTACAAAGCCGGTCTCGCAGGCGCCAACGTGTATGACTCACTCGTAACGCTGGAACGTGCCGTCCTTGAGAAGCCGCTAACGCGACTAAGGCAGCGCCTTCGGAAGGACACGCGAATAGTTCTCCACGCTTCCGGAAAGCAGAAGTCACCTAACTCTGCCATAAAGGACATATTTGGCCCATCAAGTTCATTTCTGAACCGGCTCTTGGTTTATTTGCTATATAGGTCGGGGGCGTTTGCGCCAACCTTCGATAGCCTCGAAAAAGCAGTGGCAGGGCATTCAACTTCTGAGGGTGGCGTTGTTTGCCGCCATGGCCATCAAGCCATGATTCACCTGGAGCAATTATTCATAGACCCTGCATCCGTGATGGTAGCTCTCATGGCACTTGAGAAGGCGCAAGGGCAGTCGCAGGGTCGCGAATGGAACCCAGGTGTCTTCTGCAACGTCGTTGCATAAAGGACCTCTTGCGATGACCGACATCAAGACTGGGCCTCACCCCGAGCCGGTGCCCCCAGCATCCCAGCTGGCAGTCCTGCCGTTCGCCTCCGCAATCGAGGGGTTCTTGACGGGCCAACAGGCGGACATCCGCCTTCGCCTAACGGTTCACCGGATCATGAGCCGTGAAGGACAGCGGTATTACCAGCAGATTTGCAAGTACTTAGGCCCCGAAAGCGCGGGGAGTAAGTTCGACACGGGGCGTATGTTTCCTGTCAATTTTGGTATCATGGGACAGGCTTTCGAAGACACAACCGTTCTCCGCACCCGCTCCTATCCAGATCAACAGACGCTGTTGTCAGACCTACGTGCTGACTTCATCACCACCGGGCGGTCGCTGGACAAGCTGGCAGCCGAGCCACTTTCGTGGCTAGCCGTTCCGTTTCTGGGCGGGAACAACCTTCCGGTACTCGGATTGTATGCTGACTGCCATGGATTCAACTTCTTTGCATCGGACTCCCGAGTTAAGGCTGTCATCGACATGTGTTGGGGATTCGTAAGGCTCGTTGATGACTTGGAGAAGGCGCCTTTTCCGAATCTCAAGAATTTCGCATTCGAGCCGGGGGTGGAAGTGAAGGGAGCGAAAACCGTGTATCCGACCATTCAAGAATATCTGCCAGAGCTCAAAGTGCCGCAATTTCAGGTTCTTGACTCCTTTAACTATGAATCATTTGTCGTATGAGGACACACGCCATCATCGGAGGAATCGTAAAGCGAGCGACCCGGCGATCCGTCAACCAACCTGCTCTGACTGCGAAAGCCCAGCGCGTTGCGCAAGTAGTGCAGCTCTCTTCCGTGTCTCTTCATTCAGGTCAGCAAAGGGCCGAATACGGGTCTCGGGATAGAGAGTGCCAGCGGAGGCGATCTGAATCGCAGGACATCCGAACTGATCTCCGGTCACATCAAAATCCACGTCATCTCCACTACTGAGTTGAAGTCGATTGAACCAATGACTCAGCCCATTAACCCTGGCGCTGGCCATTTCGGCCCCAAGGACGACCCTTAGAATGCTGGATACTGCAGCGCAGTGGCCTGCACTTGCCGTTGTTGCCGGAAAGCCGCTAGCAGCTGTATCCACATTGAACGCTGGGTCAAGCTGCTGCCGGACCCGCTCAAGGATTGCGCGAAGTTGCTCCGTGCCTGTCACCTTCATCCACGTCCTCTGTGAGGTATCGAGGAAAGAGAATCTGCTGCCGCCCGCTTCATTTGGCAGCCCTGGTAGCACTGACTAAGGACGATATCCTTGTAACCTAACTCGACCTCCGGAACTCGGCTCAAACAAGAGATCGCCACGCCCGAGCAAGTCTTCCGCACCAGCACTCCCAAGTACAGTCATTGAGTCGTGGTGAGTTGGCAGCGCCAGTGCCACCCTGCTAGGAAGGTTCGCCTTAATCGCTCCGGGTAAAACATTTGCGTCTGGTCTCTGGGTCGCCAGAATCAGATGCACAAGCGCAGAGCGGCCTGCCTGGACCATTCGCTGTACCAAGCGCTCGAACTCCGATGCGCCCTGTCCGGCCGCAAGCATTATTTCGGCAAACTCGTCAACGAAGACGACTATGGGTTGAATCGGGAACGCACGGCCGTCGACCTTGGCCTCGATGTAAGCTTGCTTGGGAGACCTTGGGGCGTGTGGGTTAGAGCGGAAGTAGGCAGTCAGTAGCTTACGCCGTGATTCAACCTCCTCTTCAACGAGCCACCGCAACACTTCGGTGGCCTTGTCATGTCCCAGCAGGACCTCGGGAAACCTCGGTGTGAAGTGCACACCCTGGACAAAGTCCAAGTAGTCGTATTCGCCCTTACCATCCACGATCGCGACCTGAAACGTGCCCGGCTCACGCCTATCCAATTGAGCCAGCAGCGATTTCATGAAGGTCGTCTTCCCACTTCCAGTGGTGCCGGCAACTAGAAGGTGCGGCCATTCTGAGATCGCTGAAACGTACGGCGTGCCGTCAATCTCGGCCCCTAACCAAAGCTGGAGGTATTGTTGGCTTACCTCGTCGAAGGGAGCCAGCGGCAAGCTGGGTATAGCCGGGAATTGTCTCTCGACGCGCGGCACGAGAAAGCGCACGTGATAAGGACGCGTAGGATCATTTTCCACTGATATCGATGTAACCCCCAACTCTCGGGCAATGTCCTTCGCAGCACCCTCTATGGGCCTCAATGACTCTCCCGCGGCGAGCTCCACTGACACGATCATAAGCGTCGGTCCTTCGCGGACGTGAGCAGCCGCCATATCACCGATACGGAAGCCCCGCAGCCGGCAAGCGGCCTCAAGCTGCCCAATACGCTCGTAGCTAACCTTGTCCAAACTCGCCTCCGCCGACCCTGCGTTTAGGGTCACCTCTGGCTCCCTCAAGGCTGTGCCATCGGGAGCTTCAACTCCTACTCTTTCCAGCACATTGGGATCCTAAGCTTAGAATTCCACGTGGACAAGTTGTC
>JADMIO010842104.1_pt1 | contig 12031 bp, 10 predicted proteins | sample 8958161 | NCBI WGS metagenome assembly JADMIO01 (sample SAMN16585339, study PRJNA669376) | soil metagenome | isolation source: Crop rotation soil | place: USA: Cullars Rotation, Alabama | collected 2011
TTCCCCAACTTGTCCACGTGGAATTCTAAGCTTAGGATCCCAATGTGCTGGAAAGGGGGCTCGGGGACGGGGCCTCACACGAGAGGTGACGCTGTTGACATTACTTTTAACGTTCCTAACAAAACGTCTCTTGACAGCGCCAAACTCGTTGCAGCCGAAGCGCATAAACTCGGGGTTAAAGGGATTGCTATAGATACAAACGGGGAGTCTTACGCAGTCCATTTAGACCCAATCCGCAAGGATGAATTTTTCGCAGAGCAGCAGTGGAAACAAGTGCAGGAGAATGGGAAGACGAAGTCGGTGCCGTGGTACAAAAATATTCCGCCCGAAACTTGGGATTCGCCCAAGGAAGAATTAGAAGGTGCTTGGATGGCGGAAACGGACGGGCAACCACTATTCGTCATTAGATTCGAGCGGAAAGATGATAACAGCTACCGCATGCACTTCAGTGCAGAGACGACAAAAGAGGATGAATATTGGTCTGACCTCGTTAAAAGCGGCGCAGGATATACAGCACGTTATGTGCCTCCGCGTGGAGAATTCGCACCTAGACGTGGAGAGGAGCGCACATGGGGCTATAGTGGAGTTGTCGTCATGACACTGGAGTTCGCGGACGGGCAACTGCAAGGCAATGTCAAGCAGGTAGAATCTTATGATAATAGCCCCACGTATTCGAGCACACCTCTGTATGACAAACTGGTTAGTACCGGCGTTCCGCTAGTCTTACGTCGTGACACATCAGACGCTGGCAGCGGCTCGTCTGAACCCGAGTTAAAGTATAGGCAAGATGGCTTCTACCTCGGAGATGTAAGATTGGGTACTCCCGATAAGTGGAATGGGTTCTTTATCACAGGCCCGCAAGAATCAGCGGCAAAAGAAGAAAACTATATGATGATAAATGGTCAGCGTGTGGGTGACTATCCTTCAGATTGGAACAAATATATGAACTGGCTGAAAAATCAGCCAAATGGGTTTTATATCGACGGGGAGTTATTTGAGGAGCCTTCATACTGGGAGGGAGCGCCCGGTTATGACGTTACGGGTTTTTATCTCCATCCCAACCCCTCGCAGCATAAATATACTGGTTACACTGGGCCTCCCTGAGAATATTGTTAAGGAGGGAGATGTTTCGCAACGTCTTTACGAACACTCAAGTAAGCGCAGACTGATGCCATAATTCCTGCGCGGATTATACCCATCACTTCCATCAGCTTCAGCGCAAACCTGCGGCATAGCACTCCGCTACGTTCGAGCTAGCTTATTCAACAGACTCGACCGAGCGTTCCGGGGAACGGTCGTCTACCGGCAGACGTTCCCATACGCAGGCCGGTTCCCCTTCTCCAATGCCTCCCGCTGCGTCATAAAGACTCCCTCCTTCGTCCTCCCATACCAGCGCGTGCCAGGGCAGTGGTAGACGCCCGAGTTGGTGTTGACCCATACCCTGACATTCGGGCCCCCCTCCTCCTGATTCGGGCTCTTAGCCGCCGGAGGCGGGGTGAGGGTCGGGCCCGGTGACGACCGCCTTGTCACATCGCTCAACACCTCCAGCTTAACGACCGGGTGCAGCTCCCAGATGCCGCGCACGGGACTCGTGCCCCTCCCGGCCCTGACCCCGCGCCCGCCGTTGTCCGTGCAGAAATCCGTCCGGCGTGCCCTCATGTGGGCGGCGTCGAGGAAGAGGTAGCCGGTCACGTCCACCTGCGGCGGCTTGTTGAAGATATGACGATGGACGTTTGTACCGCCGTCGGCCCGGAACAGCCCCATCATCGTCGTCCGCGCGTCGCAATACTCCGCCCCCGGAGGTATCTCGACGACAACCTGCTCCTGATCGAAGGGCTCGGGGCGGTCGGCGACCTGCACATGGAGATCGTTGTCATCCTCCAGCTTCAGCGCCATGACGAAGCCCCTGAGCTTCACCTTCAGCCGCTCCTCCGGCAGCGCCTCATCCTGCGGGACATCTCCCCTCCTGGTGGGCACCCGCTCGTCCAGCGGGCAGACGGCGGCGAAGAAGTCGGGCAGGCCGACAGGGCGTCCGCCGTTGAGGAACGTGTAGTCAAGGTTTGCCGGCCTGAGCTTGACGGCCTTGCGGTCGCTACCGGCGAAGGTCAGGTCGCACCCGTCACCTCGGAGGGGGACGACAGGTGAGGCGGCGACGGGGATGGCGGGCGCAGCATCACCCCCGCCGGCGAGCGAGCAACCTGTCACGGTCAGAAGAAGCAGGAGCAGGATGATGGTGTGAGCGATCCCTCTCATGTGAATCTCTTCCGATGTGAATGTTGGAATCGTGGCCGGCGAATCCTCAATTAACGGAGTAACTACCACTTTACCTCAGCCTCTAAGAGTCTCGACCGCTCGCGCAACTCACGCGCGCGTGAGAACAGTTGATCTGCGTTCCGACATTCTTCCGGGTAGGTGCCTCGGAGGAAGGCCATGAGCAGTTCGTCTATGTGCCCATTATTCTTCCTCCGTATTTGATTTATCTCGTACTTGAGCATTGCCACCTCTGTGATACCCGGTTGAAGAATCTGTTTCGCTTCCTTCTCCAACCCTTCCGCCTCCGCGCGCAGTGCCGCGCTTCCGGTGTACGCGTCAAGGTAGTAACTGATCGCGGGTTTGTTGATAAGCGCCAGGTACTGGCCGAGCCGGTAAATGCGGCGCGCCGTCACCTCGTCCATCTGATCGTCGAGGGTAGAGGTGTTGGCGAACGCCACCACGCAGTCCCACATGTCGCGGGCGATCATGCAGTAGAGCCTTCGTTCCGGGTCAGTCTGCTCTTGCTCACAGCGAACGATTCCCGAGCCGTCCGGGGAAGGACCGCTGATTGATGAGGGGGACGAAGGGGACGCATTCCGGGCGGTGACCGCTTCGGCCAGTTTCTTGGCCTCCTCGGCCAGTTCGGGTGGCATGCTCCTCGCTACGAGAGATAACGAGCCCGCGTCTGCGGCTAGCTGGCGGAAATTCGGCTTCTTGAATCTAAGGTACGGGTGCATGTCGCAGTCGAGACACGAGAAGGCGAAGGCCGCCGTCATATTTTCATCTTTAAGATTAAAGGTCTCCTCTGTGGGCAGAACCGTCAAACTGCCGGGGGAAAATAGAACGGTCGGACGATCCCAAGCCTCTACGGGCGTCTGCTGCCCGCCGTTCGCGTACATCACGTCGAGCGCCCGCGCTATCTCCGACAGAATGGAATCCGGCTTGTTCTGAATCGAAAAGAAGGCTCCGCCGTCGGAGACCAGCATCACGTCCAAGTCCCACCGGCCTAAATTGACGCCGGCCCCTGCCTCACCGAGGGTGGCCTCGTACCTATCAGGGTTCTTAGCCAGGTAATTGGCCCCGCGCATTAGCTCTAAACCGAGGTTGTCGTTAATGCCGCCGTCCGCGAGCATCAGCTCGTTTTCGTCCTCCTGCCCGTCGGCCGCCTGAAATTTATAGCGATACCTGACGGAACTGAACGCCGCCGGGAACGCACCCGAAGCTGCGACGAAAGTGGAAATAGGCTCATCTCGGGCAGCAAAGTCGATGGAATTCGCGGAGGCATGACTCGGGTACGTGAACTGGTTTACAGCCTGCGTCCGCTTGACCGCAGGCTGGATGTTCCGTCGTATAGTCCAGTCAGACGTGACGCCCAGCATGCTCCCGGAAGTGAGGTCGGTGGTGCAGAGCATTAACGCCGGGTTCTTTTCCTGATCGGCATCTCTGAACCGGGCTCCACCCAGAAGCACCCGATCAACCAAGCCGGCTTGTAAGCCCGAGCGCCCATTTCCCTCTTGTGGCAAGACGCCGGCGTTGAGGACGGGCAGCTTCCAGGTCAATAGTATCGGCACCAGATTTTGCAGGTCGAATAACTCCCGCTTTAGGTTAAAACGGCCTTCCACAACCGCTCCGAGGAACTCCTCGGGGGTTCCGCCGACGGCATAGAACGACCCGATGATTGAGCCGCCCGAGACGGAGCTAACAGCTTTCACCCGCACACCCATCTCATCGAGCGCGTTTAATACGCCGGCGTGCATCAGGGCAGCCCTGTAGCCGCCGCCCGACAGGGCGACGCCCACACGAACGTTTCTCCACCTGGGTTCTTCGTGCCTGACCCTGACCACGCCAGATTTGTGGGTGCGGCGGGTGCTGTTGAAGAGCCAGTCGCCTGCCGAGAGGAGCGACCAACCGATCAGTGCGAATGCGATGACGAATGACAGCAACTTCCTGCCTGATGCACTCGCAATGAGATGGTAGTACCTCGACACAAATCGCCGCCGGGCGCGGGGAAGCACCTCCGACCGTCGCTCTCGCGTGAACAAACCGGCCTTCTCCAATCGCGACACGAGCGTCAGCGAGGCCAGCCCGGAAGCGGCCAAGCAGATTAGGTCGCGTAGGAAGCTGTATGTCCCTACATAATGGAATAAGCCGTAAGACAGCAGGAAGGGCGTTGCGAGCAGCGCCACGTTCAGGAGGGCTCTGCCGAATTTCAAACTCAGAAAGATGAGTAAGCCTAGCGCAAGTATTAGACGGATGTTGCGCAGATGCGTCTGGTAAATGATGGAAGCGCTCAGGAGGGTATACAGGGTGACTAAAATCATTAACCAATAGCATCTACGACGCCACGGAAACAGCTCATACTGCATTTTGGACTCTTTCTAAGCTGAACCGGCGCTGGCCGGACGCGCTCGGGTGACGGAGGTGAAGGTGAGTGGTTCCGAGAAAGGATTCCAGGCGGGGATCAAGTGAGTAGCCAAATGCCCAACGCTGCACATCCCCACGCGCGTGGGGGCAATTGGATGATCTTCGGCGGCGGCAGGTATCTCTGGCCCGTCCCACTTGCGTGGGGAGATGTCGCGGGCAGGTCGCTCGCCGACTTCAAATTCGGCCCATCCCCACGGGCGTGGGGACGATTCCACAATCAGCTTAAACGAAGGAAGAGCACCCGGCACATCCCCACACGCGTGGGGACGATACTGAAAATTTACACCCACCGCGTAGAGTTCGCAATATTCATTATCAACTGGTAGTGGGGTAATTTTGTGTTGGTCGGGTCTGGGAAAATTCCTGGCGTACTTGAGGCGGCAAAGACGCTTGAACAGCTTCGGGAAGCCCTGCTCCGGCACCCCTGAGCCAACTCTAATAACTGGATCACTTCGCTATCGCGATTCGGTTCGTAACGCCGATTTCTCGAAGAGCCAATCTTGCCAGAGCTTAGGTTGCCAAAACAACCTGCTAATCACAATCTAATCACGTGTACACGGTCACAGAGCATCAGCTTAGATTTGAATTCAGAATAAGGCAGTGTCTGCCTGCTTTCGTTCCCCGGCCAGGGATCACGTAAGAACACGTAATCCAATACCGGCCGCTGCGCGTAGACAGGCACCGAGTACCAACGGCCTTGCCAATATCTTTGATAGCCTCTTATGTATGTCTCGTTGTGAAACTGTACTGCCGTCAGAACATAAGCATGGCCAGACTCATCCTTATTTTCGAGGCCGACGATAAGAGGCCATCTGTAAGCAAGGTCATTAATCACTGCCTCATCCCACGCATATGGACTGGCCGTAATTGCGGAAAACCGTCTTCGATTATCTGGCGCCCAGCCGCTAAGAGCTGTGAGTATTTGAGCGTTGGTTGCGGGTCGGTTAACCTGCTGGCCATACACTCTTTGAACGACCTGCTCCTGGCTCACATACAAACCATGAAAATTGAGCACCATCTGCACGCAGGCGGCCCAACACCAATTCTCCTGGCGCTGACGGCCCGCCACTTCAGGTGCGGCAAAATAAACAAACTCGTCCGTCGGTACCCCCGCGACAAACGAGTTCGGCCCTGTCTGCCAGACGTCGGCCCGAAGAACCGGCGCAAGGACGAGTAAAAGGACGAGTAATAAGCTTATTACCCGAGCCAGTCTGAGTGTGTGTTTCATACTCTTGTCTCCGTGAAGGTAGGTTAGTGGAAACCGGCCATGTCGCGAGTTATGATTGCCCGCCGTATAGAATTGATGTAATGTTCGTGGTCGTGTACTGTACCTGCAATAACCTCATTCTTAATGATCTCGTGATTAACTGATGGAACCAATAAAATCGGTTGACGCTCAACCTCAAACGAACACTTTAGATGTGAAGACAGGCGAGGTGCGCGCCTTTTCAGCATCTCTAGATAAATTCTTATTTTGGGTTGTTTGCATAATGCTGCTATTTACAATAGCTTACCTTAGTGTCAATCTCTTCTTTCAGTATCAGAATTATAACGCGGGAATATCTGCCGCGCTAAGGGCCAGTAGCATTGACCATGCAGTTGTAATTACCTATACGCGCGCCTGGGATTTTGCGGTTGTCAAAGTCTCATCTATCTTCCTCGCCTTTTGTCTAATAATGGTTGGCGCGCTCTATGTGCTAAGAGTTGCGACAGTATCCTATTCTTTTACTATGGCGAATCAGGCTCATAAAAGCTCCCTTGAAACCGGTTCTCCAGGACTTGTGATGATAACGCTGGGCGTCGTGCTCATGGCGGTGGTAGTGTTCTCAACTTCCAGGGTGGAATATCAAAGTGCAAGTGACTCACCAATGCTAAACGACCCCCCGGCAATTCCCGCGGACGACGCTACTCCTTCAACGAGCCAGACCCCAACACCAGCGAGGTAAACAGACAAGAAATGATTATGAGGTCGCTTATCGCTATATTGTTCGGTGGTTGCCTTTTGACGCCTTCCGCATTAGCGCAGGGAAAGCATTGGACAGAGTACTTCAGGCGAGACCAGGTGACGCCGTCCGACGTGGAGTATTCTTGCAAACCAAGTTTAGACCAGAATGAGATGGAATCTCGTCTACGAGAGGTTGGAGGGCCTTGGAAAGACTTCAAGCCATCCATAAACTGGGCTAAAGACATGACCATCATCATCGCTCCTAACAAGGCTTATGCTGACTTTGACATGGCGTTACAGGATATATACGAGGAGGGTGATGAGTTTATATTACGATGGGGGTGGTGGAATGTACCCCAACAGCGGTGGATGCCATTAAGACAAAACACATCATCATCTACTAAAACGGTGGGAACCGCGAAAAAGCCACAGATACTAATCGTGGTTGTTAAGCGCTACCTATACACACCGACGAATAGATTGTATTGTCAGCAACACTACGGTAGATAGATCCTCAGCGAACAAAACCTGACCCCACCTCACTGGTCAAGCCCATCACGCCAGAAAATTTTCATTCAGAAAGACAACAATTCTAACGAGTTGTTAGGCCCACGATGGGAGCCTTCTGAGTGAGCAGCGTAGAGTTCACTTCGGCTGAGCGCCTTGGCGGCTATGGTACAAGCTGTTTGACACGTCTCAAGCATCAACGACACCACAGCTTGGGAGGATGGTTTGTGGCATGGCACCTTCACGTGTCCGAATGGCAGATCTCAGGGTCCTCTCTAAGACCTGATCTCATGCCGAAGTTAAATGATGTGCCATGAACTTAGATCAGCAACAAAGAATTACCCCACTACCTATCAACTCGGCTCCTTCACTATGCGACGTAGTCTCATCCGACTTTATTCCTCAGCGGCCTGTACTGCCGCCTAAAATAGTGTTGCTGCTGAATAGTTATAGTTTGTTTCGGCACTGTTGAGTTAGGGAACGCGAACACCTGGAACAACAACCGGCGCGGCCTCAAGCGACTGCCTTTACAAGAGCACCGCCCGAGCCTCTCGCTCGGCGGCCCCTTGCGCCTCCCGGCCCACGGCGACCGCGCGCGAGCCTTCTTCTTCTTCGCGTACGAACGTCAACGCGTGCTCGACTCGGCGCTGATCGACGTGCTCGTCCCCGTCGAGCAGAACGCGTCCTTCCCGCTCCCACGCCCGACGACTCTCTTCGGCCGCCGCTTCGAGACGGAGGCCACGCCGCCGAACGCGCCCGCGGAACTCGCGCCCTTCGTCGAACGCGTCTCGACGCCGCTCCGCGCAACGTCTCTCACCGCGCGCCTCGACCGAGACTACTCTGAGAGACACAACGGCGCGCTCCTCTTCCAACACGGCCGCTCCGAGAACCTGCGGCAGTTCGGCGGGGCCCAGCGCCTCGCCGACGGCCTGCAAGGGCGCAGGCGCGACACCGACGCGCTCGCCTACACCGACAACCTCGTCCTCACACCTACTGTCATCAATCAACTGCGCGCGCAAGCCTCGCGCCTGCGCCCCTCGACGCGCGCCGCCTCGACGCGCCCCGTCGTGCTCATCACGATTGAAGACCCGCTCGACGCGGAGTCCGGCACGCTCGTCGCCGGCTCTTCGACCTCGGGCGCGACCGACCGCGCCGAGACGCGCTTTCAACTTCAGGAGACTCTCACGCTCGTCCGCGGCCCGCACACCTTCAAGCTCGGCGCGGACCTCCAGCGCGTCCGCTCCGTCTACAAAGACCTCGCGGACGCGACCGGCACCTACAGCTTCTCAAGCGCCGGCGACTTCCTCGCCTCCGCGCCCTCGCGCTTCCGCCAGCGCTTCGGCACAGAGTCCACACAGCGCAACACCTACGCCGGCCTCTTCGCACAGGCCGAGTGGCACCCCTTCGCGCGGCTCACGCTCACGGCCGGCCTGCGCTACGAGCGCGAGAGCGTTCTCGAAGACCGCGACAACTTCGGCCCGCGACTCGGCCTCGCCCTCGACCCGAAGGGCAAGGGCAGGGCCGTCCTGCGCGCGGGCTTCGGCCTCTTCTACAACCGCACGCTGCTGCGCACCATCGACGACTTCACGCTCGGCCGCACCGTCGTCGAGTTCGACACCAATAACCTGCCTTCCGCACAGCGGCGCGCCTTCATCGACGCGAACCTCCGCTTTCCCAGAACGCTCAACGTGGACTCGCCGCTCGTCCGAGACTTCGGCGCGCGCCTCACGGACTTCTCCCGCCGCCTCGACCCCGACCTCAAAATCCCCGAGAGCTATCAGGCCAACGTTGGCTTCGAGCGCGAACTGGGGCGCGGCTTCGTCTTCGAGGCGAACTACACCTTCAACCGCGGCCTGCACTTGTGGAGAGAATTCAACGCCAACGCCCCACGACTCCCGTCGGGCTTCAAAGACTTCAACGACTATCTGCTCTCGCGCGACTTCGCCAACTTCCGCGACCCTTCGGGAGCGAGGCCCATCTACTCCGCTTCGACGGCGGGCGAACTCGTCCGCTTCACGCTCGCGCCGCCCGACGCCGACAACATCAGGCGCGTCGTCGAGTTCGGCCTGCCCGTCACGGTCTTCAACCTCGGCAGCGTCGGCTCGACTACGACGATTGAAGCCGCCCTCGCCGCGCTCCAACCGCTGCGGCCGGACCCTGCGCGCGTGCAGGTCGAGCAGCTCGCGTCGATCGGCAACAGCTTCTACCACGGGCTCAACGTCGAAGCGCGCCGCCGGTTCAAACTCAAGGGGAAGGGGGCGGGCGGCTCCCTGCGCGCGGCCTACACGCTCTCGCGCCTGAGCGACGACGGCGTCGTCAACACTTCGAGCGCGCTGCGCGTCGGCGACTTCCGCGCGGAGCGCGCGCGCAGCCTGCTCGACCGCCGCCACCGCTTCGTCCTCTCCGCCACGCTCGACGCGCCGCGCGTCCTGGGCCGGCTCAGACTCGCCTCCGTGTTACGTCTCGCCTCGGGCGCGCCCTTCAACGTCACCCTCGGCGGCACCGACCGCAATCTCGACGACGTGTCCAACGACCGGCCCTCCTTCGACGGAGACACGCGCCTCATCCGCTGGCGCCGCCCCGGCGAGCCGCTCGACTCGCGCCTCCTCGACGCCTTCAAACTCCCCAACGTCGGTGCCACCGGCGACCTCCCGCGCAACGCTGGCACCGGCCCCGCCCTCTTCGCCTTCGACCTGAGCGTCGGCCGCGACTTCCGCCTCTCGGAGCGTCTGCGGCTGCGCCCGACCGTCGAGGCCGACAACGTGCTCAACAAGACCAGCTACACCTTCGGGGCGGAATTCATCAACTTCAACGCGCTCCGCCCCGACGCCACCGAAGAGCAGCGCCGTGCCTTCGCCGACACCTTCCTCACGCCGACGCGCACGACGCGGCCGCGCTCGGTGCGGGTGGGGTTGAGGTTGGAGTTTTAAGGCGGGTGACGGTTAACCACAGAGGCACAGAGGACACGGAGGGGGCACAGAGGGTTGAGCATTAACCATATCACGCGAGAGGTTATTGGCGCGGCGATTGAGGTGCACCGGGCGCTCGGGCCTGGATTGTTAGAGTCCGCTTACAGCCAATGCCTTTGCCGGGAACTTCAAGTGAAAGGTGTGCCGTTTGAAAGGGAGCGGCCGCTCCCGTTGGAGTACAAGCAACTCCGACTTGAGTGCGGGTACAGGCTGGACTTGCTGGTAAGTAACTGCGTGGTCGTAGAGGTCAAAGCGGTAGGAGCGCTCTCGCCGGTTCACGAGGCACAGCTCCTAACCTACATGCGCCTCGGCGGCTGGCGCGTCGGGCTGCTCATCAACTTCAACGTCCCCGTGCTGAAACAAGGCATCCGTCGAAAAATTCTTTAACTCTGTGCCCCCTCTGTGTGCTCTGTGTCTCTGTGGTTAACCGCCCTTCTCGTCAGTCTCAAGTGAAGTGGTCACGGTCAGCTTGGCGAGCTTCTCCGCCTCCTGACCCTTGCCTGATTTCTGTTTCGCGGTGGCCTTCTCGCAGCGGGCGCGGGAGCGTTCGATGCGGCGCCTCATCCAGTTCGTCACGGGGTCGTTCACTCCTTCGGGAGAGTGTCGAGGAAAGCTTCGACGACGCGCGGGTCGAACTGCCGGCGCGACTCGCGGCGCAGCTCGGCGACCGCCTCGTCGAGGGTGCGGGGCGTGTTGTACTCGCGCCGCTCGACCATGGCGTCGAAGGTGTCCGCCACTTGGACGACGCGCGCCATCAGAGGGATGTCTTCGCCGCCGAGCCGGTGCGGGTAGCCGCGCCCGTCCCAGCGCTCGTGGTGGTGCTGCGTGCGGATGCGCAGCTCCGGCGTCAGCCCGTAGTAGGACGAGAGCAGCGCGCCGAAGTTCGGGTGCAGGTTCAGGACGAAGCGCTCGAAGCGCGTCGGCCTCCGCGGGCGGCTGAGGATGGACTCGGGGACGAGCACCTTGCCGATGTCGTGCATCATCGCCGTCAGCGAGAGCTGCCGCAGCCGCGCCTCTTCGAAGCCGAAGGCGACGCCGACCCTCCGCGCCAGGCGCGCGGTGCGGACGCAGTGCGTGTAGGTCGAAGGGCGCGTCCGCCTGAGCCGGCCGACGAGGGCGCGCACGCCTTCCGCCTCGCCGCGGTGCCGGGAACCGTCGGCCCGCCAGTGCGCGCAGAGCCTGCGGACGCCGGCGTCGAAGTCGGCGTTCACCAGCCGCAGCGTCGGCGTCAGAATCTCCAGCGTAAGCTCATCCTGCATCGGCAAAAACCTTTCCGTCTCGGGCAGACTCGTCTCGCCACTTAGATGCGGCCGGCGGACTGTCGAAGGGGGCGTAACGGACGCAATTTCCTGAGCACGCGCCATGCCATGTTTCCCTCATGCAACGCGCTCGCGCGCGTGCCAACGCGGGGCGCGAAAGCGAACTTGGCCGGGACGAAAATGGTCGATTTACGGGACGCCGTTTAAGAGACAGGTTGAGGTGTGCGACGTGGGCGTACGCCCGCGCACTTAAGGGGTGCCGCGTTCCGCCCGCGCGCGGCGCGGCCCGCACACGAAATCGTGTCGGGGGCGCGCCGGATGGTCGCTCGTGATAAACTCGTCCGCCGGAAAGTCGAAGGCGTCGCGCATGGACGAGAAGAAGGGCCAGGAGACACGGAAGAGTCTGGAGGAGAGCGTCGAGGCGGCGCTCCTCGACGCGGACCTCTTCGTCAAGTACAAGGCGCCGCAGCGCGCCGTCGAGCGCTTGCAGGAGGCCATCGCGCACTGGCCGCGCTCCATCGTCCTGCGCGAGAAGCTGCGCGAGATCGCCTTCTCGCACGGCCACTCGGACGAGGCCGCGCGCCAGTGCCTCGTGCTCGTCAACCTCTACATCGCGCGCGAGAACTTCGACTCGGCGCACGAGCGCCTGCTCGAAGCCAAGCACATCGGGAAAG
>JADMIO011736245.1_pt1 | contig 12031 bp, 11 predicted proteins | sample 8958161 | NCBI WGS metagenome assembly JADMIO01 (sample SAMN16585339, study PRJNA669376) | soil metagenome | isolation source: Crop rotation soil | place: USA: Cullars Rotation, Alabama | collected 2011
GCCGCGACTTCAAGTCACGTGAATTCCAAGCTTCGGATCCCACTGTGCTGGAAAGATCATTTGCCGCTGTAAGATGCGTTACACCTGATTTGGTAGAATGCGTGGATGCCCCGCCTAATTCTTCGGAGGTTACTTCTTCATTGGTTACTGTTTTTACCACGTTAGGACCCGTAACAAACATATAACTGCTGTTCTCTACCATGATGGTGAAATCCGTCATGGCAGGAGAGTAAACTGCACCGCCGGCACAAGGACCCATAATAGCAGAAATTTGCGGTATTACTCCCGATGACTGCACATTGCGGTAAAAGATATCGGCATAACCTCCCAGCGATCTTACACCTTCCTGGATCCTTGCTCCACCGGAGTCATTTAACCCAATCATTGGTGCGCCGGTCTTCATGGCCATATCCATGATCTTACAAATTTTCTCGGCATGTGTTTCTGATAAGGCGCCCCCAAAAACGGTAAAGTCCTGCGCAAAGACATAAACCAATTTCCCATTTACCGTACCATAGCCGGTTATAACGCCATCACCATAATACACCTGGTGCTCCATTCCGAAGTCTTTGGTTCGATGAATAACAAGGGCACCAATTTCCTCAAAAGAACCGGGGTCCATCAACAGCATGATACGTTCCCGTGCGGTAAGTTTTCCCTTTTTATGTTGTGTTTGTATTCGTTTTAACCCCCCACCCAGTTTGCCTGCTTCGATCTTTTCTCTTAGTATTTCAATTTTGCGTTTCATATAACAGTTTTGTAGCGTTGAACGGTGGTTACCGGACTGACTTGTGTATTTCTAATTGTTTGATAAAAGTCAATAACCTTATTGCCGTTCAACCTCTCAACTTTTCAAGTGATCAACTAATCAACCGACCAATTAGGCCAGCCTTCGTTTCCAGCTGGTAGATTTATTTTCAAGTGGATTTACTATTTTTTGCTTATCCATCCAGTGTTGTAATGCAGCAATCGCGGCTATTTCGGCATTGGCTTTTTGCTTCTCCTTCAGCTTTTCGGGGGTGTAATAATTGTTTACGAAATGCGTATCAAAGTTTCCTGAAAAGAAAGCATCGTGTTCAAACACAAAAGTTCCAAATGGTAACGTGGTGGCTACGCCTTCTATCTTAAAATCTTTAATGGCCTGCAACATCATTTGTATGGCTTCTGTTCTTGTTTTGCCATGCACAACCAGCTTAGCAATTAGTGGATCGTAGTAAATGGGAATCGTCATTCCCTCTTCATAACCATCATCTACGCGTATGCCTTCTCCCATTGGTTTTTGATACTTGTTAAGTGTACCAATAGAAGGTAAAAAATTATTCAGCGGATCTTCGGCATACACACGCAGTTCAATAGCATGACCATCCATTACAAGGTCTTCCTGTTTAATGCTTAATTTTTCGCCACGGGCAATTCTTATCTGTTCTTCTACAAGATCTAAACCGGTTATCATTTCAGAAACGGGATGTTCCACCTGCAGGCGGGTGTTCATTTCAAGAAAATAAAAATTCAATTGATCATCCATTAAAAATTCAACCGTGCCTGTACTTACATAATTGCAGGACTTTGCCACCATCACGGCTGCGTTACCAATTTGCTTTCTTAACTCCGGTGTAATAATGGCCGACGGAGTTTCTTCCACCACTTTCTGATGACGGCGTTGTATGCTGCACTCTCTTTCAAAGGCGTGGATAACATTGCCATATTTATCTGCAACTACCTGCACTTCGATATGTCGCGGAGACGCAACATATTTTTCAATAAACACAGCGCCATCTCCAAACGATGATGTTGCTTCGCTAATAGCTCTTTGCATCTGCTCTTCAAAATCAGATTCCTTATCTACTACCCGCATGCCTTTACCACCACCGCCGGCAGAAGCTTTTATTAACACAGGATAACCAATTTCGCCGGCCCTTTTTTTTGCAAATGCCACATCTTCTATCGCTTTATCTATACCCGGCACCATGGGAATGTTGTATTGCTTTACGCATTCTTTGGCGGCGAGTTTGGAACCCATTAACCGCATGGCTTCCGGCCCCGGCCCGATAAATGTAATACCCGCATCTTCCACTTTTTGAGCGAAATCTGCATTCTCGCTGAGAAATCCATAACCGGGATGAATGCCATCTACAGAAAGTTCTTTGCAAAAAGCAATTATTTTGTCACCATCCAGGTAAGATTGACTGGAAGGTGCCGGCCCCAGGCAAACCGCTTCATCCGCATACAAAACATGCGGCGCATTGCGATCAGCCTCTGAATACACGGCCACAGATTGTATGCCCATCTTTTTAACGGTTCGCAAAATCCTTAATGCAATTTCTCCGCGGTTAGCAACAAGTATCTTTTTCATTTAGGTATTTTAACAGGCAGTTTTATTTTTTCAACGACTGCTTTTTTTTAATCCAGTTCCACCAGTACCTGGCCCTTATCAACGGCCTGGCCGGCTTTTACAAGTGTTTTTTTTATGGTTGCATCCGTATGGATCATGATGCTGTTTTCCATCTTCATTGCTTCGAGGATTAATATTCTTTCGCCTTCTTTTACCTGCTGCCCGTCTGTTACAGAAACCTCCAGCACAAGGCCCGGCATAGGTGCTTTGATTTGTTTAATTTGTTTGGCAGCAGCTATTCCAAAGCCCATCACTTCCAGCATTTGGTCAAGTTCATCTTTGATCTCGATGTCAAAACTTTCGCCTGCCACTTCAAACACCACTTTTTTACCGGTAATATCCGATGATAAAAGTTTTGCATTAACGGATTTGTTGTTTCTTATTACATTAAACTGTCCTGGGGCGTTTTGGATAATATCAATGGCAGCTATTTCATCGGCCGTAAAAGAAAAAACAAATTCATTGGCTTTTACCTTATAGATTTTGCTCTTGTAACTCATGTTGAACTGCGCTTTTTTTAAGCTATGTGAAATTGAAACTAACAGAAAAAGCAATTACATGCTCCGTTGCAATTTTGTTTTTAGTATTTAAACAGTTGAGTATTCGATATAGCATTGCTATTTTGGCTAACATTTCCTTAATTCAAATTTTTGAGATAAACCGTTTTCCCGGTTTTAGCAGACTCCTTTGCAGCATCAAGTATGCGCATAGCAGTGATGTTAGTGGGCAAAGCATACAAACCATTCTCTTGTAGTTTTATTTTATTTCGAATAACATCTGCCAGGTAAGAAAAGGGATCTTCATATACCGCAACATCATTGGCAGTTACCTGTCTTAAACGCTCTGCCGGATCATGTTGCGCTCTTAATCTCAGGCTGCTATTATTAACCGCAATGATGTAACCAGTTTGGCCGTACACTTCCATATCTTTTCGGCCAAACGGCCAATTCCAGGATGCCTGTATAATACATTGAGCGGTTGGATATGCTACAATAATTGTTGCTTCATCGTCCACTTTAGGGTATAAGTTGGGTTTAAACTGCTGTGTAACTGCCGTTACGGAAACCGGCTGCTGACCTTTCATTAAATAAGTCATCAGGTTAGCGCCATAACAGCCAAAATCCATAAGGGCTCCGCCTCCATTTTGCACAGGGTCCGTTAACCATTCAAAAAATTCTTTATTCACACCAATTTCTTTTGGTCCCTGGTGCCCGTCATGAATTACTACTTTTTTTATACTGCCCAGGTAGTTGCTATCATTTACCAGTTCATATGTTTTTACCGTACTCGGATACCAGGATGTTTCAAAATTTGTGAGCAGTTGTATGTTGTACTTTTTTGCCAGGGAATCCATTCTTAACGCATGCTGCAGGTTTGCTGCCAAAGGTTTTTCAACCATTACATTTATACCGCGTGGAGCGCAAGCTTCTACAACCGCCATGTGTTCGTAAACAGATCCAAAAGCGACTGCTGCTTCAGGTTTTACAGCATCCAGCATTTTCGAAAGATTATCGTAAAAAAGTGTGGTGCTGAGATTATATTGTTTGGCATAGCGCTGAGCCAGCTCCATATCGGGTTCGTATATACCCACGAGTGTAACATCGGGCTTTTTCCGGCTCAATATCCAGCCAACATGTCCATGCGTAATACCAGCAACGGCAATGCGTACGGGTGCATTTGAGGAGGATAAAACTTGCGCAATGCTGACTGTAAAAAAGTTCAAAGCGGCACAGAACAACAAGATTCTTATTCGCATTAAATTATGTTTATTCATAATAGCGATTTAGTGCAAGCAATTTATAGGATTTATTATGGGCGCGGATGCACGAAGGAATAACGCTTACAGAAAGCTTATTGTTCCCCGTCAATCATTCAGCAGTTTTTCGATCACTGCGCTTACCTTTTCTGCGGTAGGAAGCATGGCTTTTTCGAGCACAAGATTAATAGGAACTGCCGGCAAATTTAACGACCCAAGTACCGCCACCGGCGCATCCAGTTCATGAAAACAATGCTGTGCAATTCGACCGGCCAGTGCTTCCGCGAAAGAATTGTTTTGCTGTTCCTCGGTTAAAACAAGGCATTTGCCATGCCGTTTTACGGTGTCATATACCAGCGCTTCATCCAGTGGATACAACGTTCGCAGGTCAATTATTTCAACTTTGCCTTTAAAATTTGCCGCAGCAGCCCGGGCCCAATAAATACCCATTCCATAAGTAATAACGCAGCAGGAATCGCCGTGTTTAATATTGCTTTCCTCAGCTGACACCACTACCCTTCCCTTTCCCAGCGGGATAATATAATCTCTTGATGGCTCAATACATTTTGCATCATCGGTACCGGCAACTTTACTCCAATACAACCCTTTATGTTCAAGCATTATCACGGGGTTGGGATCAAGAAATGCAGCTTTCATTAATCCCTTCATATCTGCGGCATTGGAAGGGTAAGCGATCTTAATTCCTTTGATGGATAACAATGTGGTTTCGATAGAAGCACTGTGATAGGGACCGCCACCGTTATAAGCCCCAACCGGTACCCTAATAAGCGTTTGAACGGGATACTTGCCCGCCGTTAAATAACAACTTTTACTTATTTCAGAAACCAACTGATTAAGGGCAGGCCACATATAATCTGCAAACTGCACTTCAACAATCGGCTTGGCACCTGCTGCACTCATTCCTGCCGTGGAACCAATAATATAGGCTTCCTGGATGGCAGTATTAAAAACCCTGTGATCGCCAAACTGTTCAGAAAGCGTAGCAGCTTCGCGAAAAACACCTCCCAATCTAAGGCCTACATCCTGGCCGTATAAAAGCGCTTCAGGATAATCCTGCATTATTTCACGGATGGCAACTAACCCCGCATCTACCATCGTCAATCTTTCATTTCCGGCAGGCATTCTCTCTCCTGCTTCTTCCACAACGGGCGTTGGTGCAAAAACGAAATCAGAAACAGTTGAAGGATCAGGATCTGGAGAGCTAACTGCCAATTCAAATGCTTCCATAACCGAAACAGATACGTCTTCTTCTATTTCAGTCAATTCATTTTCTGATATACCTATTTCTAATAAATGCGATTTAAGTTTTGGCACCGGGTTATTTATGCTATGAGTGGCAAGGTCTTTTGCAGAGCGATAAAACTCTTTTCTGACACCACTGGTATGATGACCCAACAATGGCACTTCGGCCTGAACTAACCATGGCCCATCGCCATTGCGAACTGCTGCCACCACTTCCTGCATTATATTAAAGCAATCCATAAAATTGCTCCCATCAATCCGTTTTGCTTTTATACCTGTAAAACCGGATGCATAGGTAACGGCATCCATAACCCTCGCCTCTTCACTGGTTACACTGATGCCCCAGTGGTTATCCTGGACGAGATATATAACTGGTAATTTTTTTAAAACGGCAACCTGCAAAGCTTCACTTACCTCCCCTTCCGTAAAACTGGCGTCCCCAAAGGAGCAAACAACAATACCCCGTTCTTTGAGATCAAAACCATCAAATGGCAAATCGCCCTTTGCTCTTAATGTTTCCAAATACTTTAATCCCTGTGCAATGCCGGTAGAAGGAATAGCCTGCATGCCGGTCGCACTGCTTTGATGGATTATTTTTGGCTTGTCAGCATCACTGGAACTGGGATGAGCATAATAGGACCTGCCGGCGGAAAAAGGGTCGCCGGCTTTAGCCAATAATTGAAGCATTAATTGATGTGGCGTAAAGCCCAATCCCAGTAATAGTGACTCATCCCGGTAATAAGGGCTTACATAATCCTGCGGTTTTAATTGAAAAGCGGTGGCTAATTGAATGGCCTGGTGACCAAGACTGGTTGAATGTACATATTTGCAAACAGCACGGTTTTCATCGTAAAGCTTTGCCATGTATTGAGTGGCAACCATTAAACGGTAGGCTTTTAATAAGGTTTCTTTGTCAGGCATGCAGGGAAAATTATAAAAGCGACATGCCAATTGAGCAAAGGCATGGCAAGCATGCAGCGAAGTTGCAGCGTATAGCAATAACTAAATGTAAAAAGCAAAAAGAAGGCAAACAATCGTTGGGTAAAAGAATGGCTGCCAAAAAAAGACAGCCATTTGCAGTAAGTATCGGTTGTTGCAGTATTAGACTAAGTGCTTGTTAAAAATGCTGCAAACAATTTTAATTTTTTTCTTCCAATAAATTTTGAAAGTTCAGATAGTGAGAATTAGCTTTGATTCATGGAATTAAAAGAGGCTAAACAAAAGTTTATTGGCGCCTGGGGAAGCTTTGGAAGCAATTGGGGAATTAACCGAACAATGGCTCAAATTCATGCGCTGTTATTAATTAGCCCAGACCCGGTAAGTGCGGATGATGTAATGGAATCACTTAATATAAGCCGTGGAAATGCCAACATGAATTTGCGGGAGCTCATCAACTGGGGATTAGTAGATCGTGTAGTACTCGCGGGAGAAAGAAGAGAATTTTTTTCGGCAGAAAAAGACATTTTTAAAGTAGCCCGCATTATTGTTAAAGAAAGAAAGAAGCGGGAACTGGAACCAATGCTTAAATTTTTAGACTGCATAAGCGAAGTGGAAGGAGATGAAAACGATAAAGCGGTTAAAACATATACTGAAACGATTAAAGGAATACAAAAATTTGGCGAACAGACAGATAAATCGCTGGACAAACTGATAAAAGCAGAAGAAAACTGGTTTTGGGGAACCATGGTAAAACTGCTTACCTAACAAGACCTTAGTTAAAAACCGTTTTTCAATATTTTAGATTAAAAAACAAAGCATGCTTCTAGCCAAACGGATTGACTTTTACGGCCAGCTAATATTAATGGTGAGTTTTTTATTGCTTACCACGTTACTGTCATTTGATTATGTGTTCGGAGGATATTTTGTTGTAGTTGGATGGCAATTCATAAGCGCTTTAATTCACTATTTTGGAAGAAATCATTTATTAAGAAACCACCTGAGAAAGACCTATGAAATTTCATTGATTGTCATAATTGTTTTAGGCTTATCGGCGACCGTTGTATCATACATTTCAGTCTATTATTTATTGTTTCTGGTATGGGGCACTCCATTGCTTGCAGTATGGTATTGCTACATTACCCTGGTCGAATTAAAAACATGGGAAGCAAGGGCGCTGATTCATTTAAAATAATGGCTGATTATCCCTCCAATGAATGTTAATGACATATGGTCATTTAATTTTTATGGCATGATGTTTATGCCCCGTAGGCAGTATTGCTAATTTAAACGGTAAGAATATGAGCAAAAAAACATTGGTCATTGGAGCAAGTGAAAATAAGAGCAGGTATAGTAATCTCGCTACAAATAACCTCGTAGAAAAAGGGCATGAAGTAGTGGCATTAGGCAGAAGGGCCGGCCATGTAAACGATGTAAAAATTGAAACGGAAAAATTGCCGCTAACAGGTGTTGATACCATTACATTATACTTAAATCCACAAAATCAAAAGCAGTACTACGATTATATTTTATCGCTGCAGCCCAAAAGAGTAATTTTTAACCCCGGTGCTGAGAATGACGAACTGGAAGAATTGCTGAAAGCAAAGGGAATTAAAGCACAGGAAGCTTGCACCCTCGTGTTGCTGAGTACTGGTCAATATTGATCTGTAATGTTGTGTATTTTAGCCTTCAATTACTTACCGGAAGCCGGCAGCTTACATTAATTCGTGAAAGAAAATTTAATAGTAGCCGCTGTACCTGCAGTTCCGGATGCGTTGCTTGCGGAATACGGTGTTGCTTTTAATGTATAAGTTCCCGTTGGCGGTGGGTTCCAGCTACCATAATAATAGTTACCATTGCCATCATCCGATTTAAGTGCGAACGGCCTGGCGTTGTCTACAAATATTTGGCTTTCCGGGCCGGTCAGTTCAAACTTTACGCTTACAACGGTAGTACTTGCCGCGTTCGCCCTGATATTAAATTTTGTGGTGCTTAATTTGGAGATGCTATACACCGCTCCGTTACTTATTGTGAGAATATCTGTTTCAGTTGCGGCGTTTACAAGCGTAAAACTTGTTATGGATGATGCGGCGTAAACTACCACAGATACATCATCATATGCGGTTGCGCTGCTGTTATCAGTTACGGTTAGCCTGAAAGTGTAGGTTCCTGCAGTAAGGCCCGTAGCTCCTGTTTTTGCTGAGGATGGGCTGGTAATGGTAGCTGCCGGACCGGAAACTCTTGTCCAGGCATATTTTACAATGGAGCCATCCGCATCGGTTGAACCAGTGCCATCAAGTGTAAGCGTGACAGGGAGCGTTATCTGCTGGTCGACACCTGCCCTTGCAGACGGCAGCAGATTTGATGAGGTTGTCGAAACAGTCACATTCACCTTATCGGTTGCTGTTGCTCCTTTATTGTCTGTAACCGTAAGTTTAAAAATATACGAACCGGCCTTCAAACCTGTTATGGTTGTTTTTACCGCATTTGGGCTTGTGATCACCAGAAAATTAGACCATCCCGAAATTGCAGAACTAACCGACCATTGATACTTCGCAATGGAGCCGTCCACGTCAACGGATTTACTGCCATCGAGTGTAAGGCTACTACCAACGATATTTTGGTCGGGCCCCGCTACAGCTACCGGCACTATATTAACTGAGGATGTCACTTTCACCGTAACATCGTCCTTTCCCACCCCACCCTGGTCGTCGGTCACAGTAAGCCGGAACACATAAGTACCATATTTAAAGTTACTCGCTTTAAAATGTAACGTTGTTTGGCCACCCATCACGAGCTCCGCCGGACCACTGACCTGTGTCCAGGTAGTCTTATCTACTGATCCATCAGCGTCGTATACTATTCCATTTAAATATAAAGTACCTGTAGGAAGGATAAGAGCTGTATCACGCCCGGCATTTACTAAGGGAACTTTATTTGTAGTTAATGGCCTTGTTGCTGCCGGCATGCCGGACGACATTTCGGTCAGCGTGGCAGTTGGTTTACCAACCCTGATATTATCAAAATAAATTACCCTCGAATACCAGGGGGAAGTTTTGTCGAGAAATGAGTCTTTATACAAACCCAGTTTCCACTTAGGCAACAGCTTGTGCATGTTGCGGCCTTTGATGCTGTGAATCTTTGTGCCATTTCTCCACACGTCAATAAAACCGTCGTCGCCTAAGGAATGCTTGAAATGAAACACGAACTCATGCCATATATCTTTCGGTATAGGTACAAATGAAGCTGGCGTGCCATTGCCTGTCAGACTGGTAGAAAAAAGATCATACATCTTCATAACGTCCGAACCCTCGGGCGGGCAGACTTCAAGGAATGCTCTGTCCATTTCAACCCTAACGGCAGTTTCATTATCTCCGGTTTCGAACCATTGATTAATACAATCCTTAGTTTCATCAAACGGAAAGCCGGAGGAGGGGAAGAATACAGCAAACGAATACCACATTTCAGGGGTGAACCGGCTATCGTCCCATCCCTTTATCACCGTGGCTTCCGAGCGAATTCTTTCACCGGTACCCACCAGCGGTTGATCCTTTCTAATCTCAAACCGCGATGACTTGCTGTTTTGAAAAACTGGTGTTGTTACTCTTGACAATGTCCAACTGGTACCACAGTTTTCAAGCCCTTCTATCACATTTAAATCATAGCCAATCGTAGGAAAATAATTAATCCATTCAAAAGTTTCTTCCACAACCAGGTTTGGCTTCAAAGTATTTGTTACCAAAGCATCGGCCGAAATCACAGCCTCTTGTTGTGGCGCCAGGATAGCAGTATCTTTTTTAGCACAAGAGAAAATTAAGGTTGATACAAATACACAACAAAGCAATAGTTTTCCCTGATTGTACAAAGCTTTGTACAATAAACCACTTTTACTCACAGAATAGTTTTTGCAATTAAAAAAAGGAATGCGGGTAAACAGGAGAAAGGTGTGAAAATATTAGTTCAAATACTAAAGTAGATTTGAACAATATCAGTATTGGCTGCTCAATTTATAATAGAAAAATTATATAATTAATAGTCCTAATCTTTATTAATGGTTTCGCACGGCGAGAAGTAACCCATTTTCTGGCACAAAAATATCAATGCACAGGAAGTTTTAGCCCTGGCATCGTTGAACACAGGCAAGCACACAGTTGCGGCTTGCAATTCTGCACTACCTTTTAAACTTATCGGTTTTTTCGGCGGCTGACACGCCATCTTCGCTTCTTATTTGATATTGCACGTTCAAAAGCCATTCAGGGCATTGTTCCTGCAATAAAAAATTATTGATTCTATCCACCAATTGCTGGACTTTTTGATAGCTTCCTTCCACGCTGGTACTGAAAGGTCCTACGTCATACACTAACCCGGATTCTTTTATTACGTCAATCACGGAATCGACCCATTCATAAGGATGCTCTTTTGTATGAACAGGCACTAACTGGATTCCAACATTTATATTTAGATTATGCATCACGATTTCATTTATAGAAAGTGAACAAAAATAACGTTGATTATCGTTTACAGAGGAAGTAATCCATTGCGAACAGATGAAAATTTTTCGTCATCCATCTGTTTGCTCAACTAATTTTATCACATCATTGATCAAATTGCTTTCATATCCTTTTTGCAAAAGGTATTGCCTGCATTTAAACCGCCTTGCCATGATTGGCTGCTTTTTTAAAAGCTCCCATTTTGCATTTGCCAGTTTTGCAAGGCAGTCATGGTATTCATCATGATCAATTGAGTTCAGCGCTTTCTTAATGCAATAAGCACTCACTCCTTTTTGCTTAAGTGCATGCGTAATTTTGATCTTACCCCATTTTTTTATTCGCGAATGACCACTGGCATACGCTATGGCAAAACGTTCCTCATTCAGATAATTTTCTTCAATTAAACGGCTAATCAGCTGCTCGACATCCTGGCGGAACAAACCGTAACCGTATAATTTTTCCTTTACTTCGGCATGACAGCGCTCCTGGTAAGCACAAAAAGGCTTTATTTTTTCCCAGGCCTGTTCAGGAGTTAATGCCGTTTGAACTGGCCCTGCTTTTTGTAAATCGATACCTGTGTCGCTATTACTGCCCCGGTTCCCCTGCTTCATTGGCTTGAACTCAGCCTTTTCTTTGCCCCTGGTGCCGCTTTTAAATGCCATGATGTCCGCAATTTATCAACACATATGCTACTTACTTTGCTGCACGGTAAATTTTATCTTAGGTTTGTCGCTACCGTAAGATTATAGATAGCTTTTTTCACCCTACGGCCATAGAAAAACCATTTAAAAGATATGAAGTTCATCGTTTCTTCATCGTTATTACTAAAGCAACTGCAACAGATTAATGGCGTTATCCAGGCAAATAATGTATTGCCAATCCTCGAAGACTTTTTGTTTGAGATCGACAAGAACAAGCTAACCGTTACTGCTACCGACCTCGAAACAGTAATGCGCATTCAGCTGGATGTAGAAGCAAAAGAACCGGGAAGGGTTTGTATTCCGGCAAGGATATTAATGGATTCACTAAAAAATCTGCCCGATCAGCCGCTTACATTCAATATTGATAAGAATTATGCTATTGAACTTACCAGCGACAGCGGCAAGTACAAAGTGATGGGCGAAAACCCCGACAATTTCCCCAAGGAACCAGCTGCAGATAATGCTACCAGTTTTACCATGACCAGCACTGGTT
>JADMIO010306774.1_pt1 | contig 12030 bp, 16 predicted proteins | sample 8958161 | NCBI WGS metagenome assembly JADMIO01 (sample SAMN16585339, study PRJNA669376) | soil metagenome | isolation source: Crop rotation soil | place: USA: Cullars Rotation, Alabama | collected 2011
CCGCCACCGCCGACGCCGCCGTCACCCGTGGAGCTGGAGCGGGAGATGACGTACTTCGCGGAGCCGGAGGAGGCGTTCACGAGTGACGAGAGGGCAAGATGGCTGATGCCTCGGCACCGCCGCCTCTTTCTTCGCGCCGTCGGAGATCGTGAACAGGACGTTAGGACTCTTTTCCGCCGAACTGTGCTTGGTACGAGTTCCTTTTGGACCACAGGCGTAGGACAAACGCTGATGCCTGTCCCGATACAGCTGAGCTAGACTCCGATATTCTTGGGCGGCGAGGTTGGAGCACGAAACCAGCCCCATAAAGGTAGAAGCGGCATTCAGGTTAGGGCGCGAACACTGGAATTGCTCCCGGGCTCCCGGAGATTCCCAAGAGGCGGAATGTTACTGACGTGAGTCCGGACGTCAAATGTTTGAGTGGCGTTTCGAGTGAGGCCGTGCGAGGCATGCAATGAGAAGAATTTGGTTTCTGGACGACTCCGACTTCGAGGTTGAGGCATTCCGGGAAGTATTTGATGGGTCCTTCGTGGTTCACACGGCACTCGATGCTCGCGAATTCCATGAGACGCCGTCGCCGAACCTCATCCTGCTCGACCTGTACTTTCGAGAACCACACGAGCGGGGTTCTGGTGAGAATTTGGATCCAACAAGAGAGTGGTCCAGCGACGCTCCAGTTCGTCGAGTACTGCCGCAGGCTACGCGCGTGAAGCGAGCGACGGACGCCATTCGCGAAACTCTACGGAAGTTCGACGCCGCAAATGAAGGCGTCGATCAAATGGCGGAAGTGGCCGACCTCAGACAGCATGCTGAGGATCTCCTCGACAATGTACTTCAGGAACTGAACGAACGGCCGGCCGGCGGTCTCCGAGTCATACAGGCAATGCAAGCGAAACATCACGGTATACCCGTGGCGTTCCTGTCCCGCAAGTGCCAAAGAGAAGACGTCGATCAGTGTCGCTCAGCTGGCGCCATCGCAGTTCTGCTGAAACCTCCCTTGTCGCCATTCGGTCCGACAAAGAGCGTGAGAGCAAGAGACGGATGGTTGGCGGTTAAGAACAACGCTATAGAGATCTTTAACGACCTGATGGATGGCCACAAATCAACCTGGTTATCAGCAGCCACCAGATTTCGCGTTGCCCCTTGACCCGATATCCGTTCGGGAGGGAAGACACCACGGGCTCCCCGAAGGGATTGCTTGGGGCCGCGGGCGAGCCATTGAACTCTCGGGAGAGTGGGCAGTCAGCAATAGTCGACGGATCGGGCCCTCATTAACCCGAGATCTAGCGGAGACGCGATGCCACTGAGCAGACGATTCGAGATCGGCTTCTTAGTCACTCAAAACGCGAACGAGCACCTGTTCTTGTCCGTCTCTGAAGGCTTTGAGCATGGACCAGGAATCCAGCGCGACGGCATCAGTGATCCCCGCATGACCGACCCACACTCGGTTGCGGCGGTTGTAAATCGATTCGGCATGGACGGGCGATCGTGGAGGAGTTTCTCTCCCACCACCAATGCTTACGTTCAGCGGGCTGGGACATGGACCCTGTACCATCATTTGAAGCGCTTCCATCAGCGTCATGGCTCACGTTGGAGAATCGCGGGAGTTCAAAGCAATGGCGACTTGACGATGAACTTCTGGCACATTGCCTTTATCAACCGAGCTTCAGACGCGCCCTCCAGTAGCCTGTGCGGTCTCCGCACTCAGGGAGATCCCCAGGAACCGATTACTCGGAGGACCTATCGTTGCCTAGTCAAATGGTCTGACCGCGCTGCGGCGCTTCGTGGTCTCAGATACGAGTTTCTTGATCTTGCGTTCGAACCTCTTGCGGACGAGCGATGGATGGTGAAATTCAGTAACCAGGATGTCTCAGACAGAAACAGTGTATGGCTGGCGAAGTTGTCAGACTACAACGCGTCTGTCCGCGACATTGGGCCCTTTCTTGAATTTGCTCTGTCAGGGAAGCCTATCGTAGAGAATGGGTTTGAAATCACTCTCGCCAATTCAATCGATCGCTTCGAGGATGTACGCCACGTATTCAATCTGCCGTCAGTGAGAGCGACAGGTCATTTCGACGGATACGACGTCACGGCAGTCAATCTTGGCGAATTTCAACTGTACCACAATGTCAATGAACGGCGCGCAGCGCTGGCTTCGCCAGTAGTGATCGATCTAAAGATCGGCAAGTTTGCCACGACCCGTTGGGAAGATGTTAGAGACAGATTGAAACAGCGCCATTATCGAGAGACTCTTGAATCGCCAACAAGACGCGGGCAATTCCGACGCTATTCAGAACATGCAGTGGAAATTTTCTTTCCACACAATGTATATCCTTTCGGCGTCTTAGGCCTGAGGCCGTCAGAAGCAGATCCTGATCATGGGAGAGATATTGTGGGCCTTTCGTCCGGCGGCCTATCCGGAAGAGTGGGGAACACACTGGAAGGCACGACGCAAATCATGTTTGATTTTTTCGGTTGTACGGATGCTGTAGTGCTGGACGAGGGTTACGACGTCTTTTCGCTGACGAACCCATTCGTGGGAGGGGAATTCATGTACTCGAACGACGAACTGCTTCGGCGTGTTCTGTCATTTACGAAACATCGGGTCGACGAGGATGCCGCAGATGCTGCCAAGACTGCCTCCAGGTACGCGTTGGGCGGGCAGATGCGAGAGTGGCCGTTGAATCGTCAGTTGCTGGCTGAGCTGGACGACGACTTCGGCAGAATTGGCGACGTCGAGTTCGCAGACGTGATAACGGTTCCTCCAAACCGATCCCAGATGAGAAGCGTCTTGATTCTGGCTGTCGAGGAGGGTCGGCTCAATCGACCGCAAACCGAGTAGACGAGTGACAATCGGAGACAGGTATCGGTGGCTGAAGGTGTGAGAGCTACGAGCCGCCTCGGTAGCTCTGTAGCTGTGTCGCAATAGACCAGAAAACAATGAAGAGCCTCGTTTTTGACTTTGGAAATGTGGTTGCGTTCTTTGACCATAAGAGAGCATGCCGTCAGCTTGCGGACCTGTCTTCGGGTTACGTTAATGAGGACGAGGTGTTTGAAGCGGTGTTTCGATCAACCCTAGAGCGCGATTTTGATTGCGGCTACTTAACTGCAGTGGAATTTGTCGAGGAGCTCCGGAAGTTATTCAGGCTGACTTCTTCAGACAACGACATCATTGCCGCATGGTCCGATATTTTTTTGGGTAATGACGAGGTCTTGTCGCTTCTCCCTCGCTTGCAGACGGGTCTTATTAGGCTGGTACTTGCAAGCAATACAAATGAGCTGCACTACAGGTGGGTCACGCAACAATTCCCGGAGCACTTGGCCTGCTTTGATGCGTCAGTCCTTTCCTTCCAAGTGGGTAGTCGGAAGCCAGAGCGGCAGTTTTTTCAAGCGTGCGTTGCTGCGTCATTGGTGAGTCCGGAGGAATGTCTATTCGTCGACGATAGGCAAGACTTTGTGGAAGCAGCCCGTAGCCTCGGAATGAGGGGAATGGTTTATGTGCCCGGTCGCACGCTGCTCGATGATCTGGCGACGCAAGGTGTGAAGGTTGTTTGAAAGGGACGCTCGATAGGTCCCTAGAAGGGGCAGCCGTTATGCAGATGACCGATGAAGAATTCAAATCGTTAGATCTCTTGCGCGAAGCGGCGTGGCGTAGCTTTGACGCTCGCCGAGCGTACGAGTGGAAGCTGTCGTTTGGTCTTTGGACGGCTCTCGCCCTCACTGCCGGCGCATTGATCTCGCGCGAGCCGGCGAAAGTGCTTCACGCGAACTGGTCAGCCCTCGTCTGTACGATCGCTGGGGCAGCGGTCGTGGTTGTGGTTCACATGTGGTGGACGCACAACTGTAGGCTTCGAAACGATCGGGATCGTCGGTTGTCATATTTGTTCGAGGAGCGGATGTGTGCCGGCGTCGGTGTTGACTGGGAGGAAGTGCTTAAGATCTTTCCTGTCGCTCTTGCGCGGCAACAACGCTCAGACGAGAGCCTTCGATTTACGCTTCGCAACTACTGGCATTTCAGTCACATAGCCATCACATTTGTGTTGGCCGTCGCGACTATTCTCGCCATGTTGGCCAGCATCATGGCCCCAGACGCCTCGGCCTCTAAGCCTTAGGCTTTGAGGCTGCGTCTTCGCCCGCTGATGGCACACAGCCAGAAAGCGTTGGAAGCCCAAATCGTGCGACCAGCTAGATGAGTTCGGGCGGCCTGGCCTGCCAGGCCGCGATCTCCGGCGACCGCGTCGGTCACGCTGCTGATGAACTCCGGCGACACTTCCAGCGCAGGCGTGGATCGAGTGGTCACGCGCGCGGGGATCGAATGATCACGCAGGGCAATCGTCGGCACGACGCCGTCGGAAGACTCGGCGCGATCGCAGGCGAAGGCCGTCGCAGGCTCCCGGACGTCAGCGCACCTGTTGACGGCCGAGACGCACTGGGGAGAATCGAGCGCAACGGGAATAACGAGTTCCCGGACGGGACGACAGACTAGGACGCGCACGCCAAAAGACATGCGGAAGGGAAGACGGGATAACCCCTCAACGGGAACATGCGACCCGCGCCAGATCGGAAGAGCCAGCGGCGGATTGATGGATCGGGGCGCAGGCATGGAAAACGCTCGCCAGTACGTCTAGTGACGTCGCGAGGAAGAAGAATGCCGATGCGACAACGGAAATCCGTATCGCGTCATAGAAAACTTTCGCCTCGCTGTCCGAGAAAGATGACGCGTCGGACTCGAGAACTGCGTGAACGAAGGATCGAATGGTCGCGTCGACCCATAGCGCCCCCGACGCGCCCTCGAACACCGGCGCGTCCACCAGTAATGCCGTCGCGTCCACCGAGAACGTCGGCGTGTCCGCGAAAAATGCCGGCGCGACAGTCAAAAATGCTTGTGCGAGCGGGAGGAATGGTGCCTGAACGGACCATAGTGCGCTCGCGACGGACCGGAGCAGTGGCGCGTCCTTTCGGAGCGCCCAGTGGTCGGTCCGAAGAGCAGGCGCGTCGAGGAAAAGTCACGTCTGCGCGCGAGAGAGTGAGCAGGCGTCGAAGAGAAGTGCCCCCGCACCCAAGAAAAGTGGTCTCTAAACAAAGAATAAAGGTGGCGACGCTACGGAAAAATGGATTAGTACACCGGCAGTAAGATCGGAACGTGTCAAAGCTCAAGGTGCAGTGCTTCGCGATGTCGCTGGACGGTTTCAGCGCCGGCTCCGATCAGAACCTCGACAACCCGCTCGGCGTCGGCGGGCTCGCGTTGATGGAATGGTTCTTCGCCACGCGCACCTGGCGGCGGATGCACGGCCAGGCGGATGGCGAGGACGGCGTCGACGAGAAGATGGCGGCGCGCAGCTTCGAGAACATCGGCGCATGGCTCCTCGGCCGCAACATGTTCGGACCGGTGCGCGGCCCCTGGCCCGACGAGAGCTGGCGCGGCTGGTGGGGCGACGAACCGCCGTATCACGTGCCGGCGTTCGTCTTGACCCATCACCCGCGGCCCCCGCTCGCGATGCAAGGCGGAACCACCTTCCACTTCGTGACAGGCGGCATACAGGAGGCGCTGCGTCTCGCGAAGGACGCCGCCGGCGGCAAGGACATCCGCCTTGGTGGCGGCGTCGCGACGGTCCGTCAGTATCTCGAGGCGCAACTGATCGACGAAATGCATCTGGCAGTCCGGCCGGTCCTGCTCGGACGCGGCGAGCACCTGCTCGCCGGACTCGATCTGCCCGCGCTCGGCTACGAAGTCGCCGAAGTCGCAACCGGCGAACGCGCCACCCACGTCGTCATTCGTCGTGGAGGACCGCGAGCGCCTGCTATTTGATGCCTCGCGGGGAGCCGAAGGAACGCCCCACATGACGCAGTTTCTCGTGCTACTGGTGATGGCGATTGTCCTGGCGACAGTGGGCGGTCTTGGTTTCCTCTGGCTCTGGCGTCAGCGCGGCCGTCGGCAGCTGACGCTCGCCAGGAAAGCGATCACCTTGCTCGTGTTGCTGGGGAGCATACTGGTGCTCTCGTTGGCCGGTGCCGCGTTTTGGCGGCTCTCGCTCGAGCGACCCAACCAGACGGTTACCATCGAGGACCTTCGGATTCTGGACCGGGCGGATGCGCTCCTGAAGGACGAACTCGCGTGGAACCGGAACGATGACCGGGACTGTTCTGAGGACAGCGCCACTGGCAAGTGGAGTCTCTTCTGCGCGCTCGAAACTGCCTGTACTGAAGTGTTGGGAGAGTACGACCATCGCAGGGCCGCGCTTCAGGAGGTTCGGTTCGTCGTCGAGGAGGCAACCCGGGGAATGGAGTTCGAGCATCGACTGATGGATTTCAACAACCTGCCCGGAACACGTTTTGACGACGTCAAGCGAGTGCTACGCATGTCGAGGGAGCGCGTAGCCGCGCGGCTGAAGTAGCCAGAGCCGTGATGCCGCCCAACGACGAGATGAACCTGACAAGGTCCCTAGCCAGGAACCGCGGCCCTTGCAGGTTTATCTCGGTGTTAGGCAGAGTCCGGCCAAAGTCGTAGAATCAGCCCAAGGAGCAGAACATGCGCTGGCAGGATCATATTGTCGCCACGGCAGACACGCTCCATGGCTGGCCTCGCTTTCGCGGGACCCGCATCCCGGTGACGGTTGTGCTGGATAACCTCGCCGCCGGTGCAGCGCCGGAGGAATTGTTCGCCGATTATCCGGGTTTGCCGAAGGAGGCGATCGCGGCGGCGCTGGCTTATGCCGCAGATCTCTCGCGGGACACCATCGTCGAGATCTCCGCTTAGTGGTGGCGGCTGTCAAGCTCGACGAGAACATGCCCGACAGCGTCGCGGCCATTCTCCGGGCTGCCGGCCACGACGTCGCGCTCGCGCGTGATCAGAATCTGACCGGATCGGCTGACGATCATCTTCTCGCCGTAGTCGCTCGCGAGAGCCGTGCGTTGGTCACCCTCGATCGCGACTTCACGAATATTTTGCGACATCCTCCCGCAGATGCGGCCGGCATCGTTGTGTTTCGACTCCACAACCAGACGCTTCCGCTGATTCGTCGGTTGGCTCATGCTCTCGCGCTTCGGCTCCAACTGGAGTCGCCGGTTCACCGTTTGTGGATCTTCGATGAATCCCGCTTGCGGATCTGGCCCAGGGGACCTGCCTAACACCGCTTGCAGCCGACGGCGGCGACTGCGATCATGACGCCGCCGGGGCTGCAGCGGGACGTCAGACAGACAACCGCTATTTCGTACGCGGGGTATGTGCGAGGCGAGAATGCATCTTCGAGTTCCATCCGGCCTGATCGCCGCCACCGTCATCCTGCTTGTGCACCTGGTTTCACCCCTGGGAGCCGCGCAAACCTCGCCCCCAGCACGGCCCGATCTCCTTGTCGCCAGTGATGGACATGCAGCCGTCGCCGCTCCTGCCACCGAACCATCGCTTCCGAGAGACGGCGCAAACGTCAGAGCACCGTCCGGAAACGACGTCGTCTCCCGTGTGCTACATTCGGAAACTCGATCGCCGGAGACGGTGGCTCGACCACGGAACGTGGAGAAACCGAGTGTCATGAGTTCACTTGAGCGAGCCATCGAAATCGCTGCACAGGCCCATCGTGGCCAAACGGACAAAGGCGGCGAGCCCTACATCCTCCACCCCATCCGGGTCATGCTTCGCATGTCTACTCCGGAAGAGAGGATAGTTGCCGTGCTCCACGACGTAGTCGAAGATTCGAGTTGGACCGTTGATGCACTGGCGAACGAAGGGTTCTCTCCTTCGGTGCTGAAAGCGCTTGAAGCACTCACGAAACTCGCAGGCGAAGATCGAATGAGCGCGGCTCGGCGTGCCGCCGCAAATCCTTTGGCCAGGGCGGTCAAACTCGCCGATAACGCAGAGAACTCCGACTTGAGCCGCATCCCCAATCCCTCTGCCAAAGACCTGGAGCGCCTGGAACAGTATCGTGAGGTCCGCTTGATACTGGAGCAGTCGGGCCCGGCCTGACAAACCGGGATCACCAAGGCGGCCGCGGCAGACTCTCGCACACCATGATCACTTCCAATCGCAAGCCTCAGGTCTGCGTACTCGGCAGCGCTGAGCCTGGATCGCGGGCCTACGAGCTTGCCGGCGAGGCCGGCGAAGCATTGGCGAGGCTCGGAATTACCGTCGTGAGCGGATGCGGCAGTCCCGCAACCGAGGTGGCCGCCGAGCGCGCGATCCAGGCGAGTGGTCTCGTGCTGAGCATCGTGCCGCCAGACGAGATGCCTCCACCCGAATGGCCGGCCACTATCGTTCTCCCGTGCGGGATGGGAGACGCCCGCAACCTCTTGATGGCTCTCGCCGGCGATGCCTGCATCGTCATCGGCGGCCGTGCCGGCACCAAGTCGGAGGTTCACCTGGCCTGGCTGCACCGGCGGCCGTTGCTTCCGCTGATTGGTTGCGGCGGCTGGTCTGACGAACTGCCGTCCAACCCTCCCGACGAGCGCGCGAACTCCCAGATCCTCCCGTGGGGCTCGATCGCTGAATTACAAGCAAACCTTCGCACTCTCGGGCTAGTCAGAGGTGCGCCCCAAACATGAAATGGGCTCTCGCTCTCGGCGCCTCGATCCTCCGTCTGGCGACCCGTGCACAACCAGCCGCACAAGTATAGTGAGACACTCGATGAACGCAGGAGGCGCCTTGGACCGGATCCGGAAGGCCTTAGGAGCGCTGTTCGCTGTTCTCGGCGTGTATTACTGCGCCCTTGGCGTCTTCACCCTGGCCCGGCTGCCCGTCGTGACGAGGCAATGGGTCGAGCGGAGCGGCGACCCCGAGTTCAAGTACGACTACGGTCTCTTCCTGATGTTCAGCGCTCTCGGGGCAGCATCAATCGCCGCCCTGGGGTGTCGGACGGTTGTGAAGGGTCTGGCGACGGCACGTAGCCGGCACGTCTCGTGGCTTGGGCCGGCAATCGCCGCACTGCCGCTGCACTGGTTCTGGTTTCTGTACCGAAGCATCGGCGGCGGAGTGCTCGATCGCGAAGGTCAGATGGCCGCCCAACGCAGTACCGCGATCCAGTTCGGCATCGTGTGTATCGGTTACATCGTCTTGTGGCTGATCAACCGTCGGCCGCGTCCGAACGGACGCGTCAGGGGCCGCTGCGGGTGGGCCGCAGACGCTAGACGCGCATGAAAGCATTCGTCGTCGCCAGATACGGCAAGGATGGCCTTCGTGCTGCCGAAGTCGCGCAGCCCAGCGTAGGGCCAAGTGATGTTTTGGTCCGAGTGAGTGCGGCCAGCATCAACCCGCTGGACAAAATGATCCGCGACGGAGAGTTCAAGCGCCTCCTGAACTACAAGCCGCCATTCGTACTCGGACACGACGTCGCCGGCGTGGTGACTCAGATCGGGTCCAACGTCCGGGACTACAGGGTTGGCGATGAGATCTACGCCAGGCCGCGGGACTTGCGGATCGGTACTTTCGCGGAGTACATCGCGATCGATCACGCTGACGTCGCCCTCAGGCCGCGCTCGCTGACGATGGAAGAGTCCGCAGCTGTGCCGCTCGTGGCACTCGCCGCATGGCAAGCACTGGTCGAACTCGCGCAGGTCAAGACCGGGCAAAGGGTTCTCGTCCACGCTGGGGCCGGGGGGCTGGGCTCCACCGTTATCCAGCTGGCCAGGCATTTGGGCGCGTACGTCGCCACGACGGCGCACGGCAGCGACGAGGCAAGGCTGCGCGACCTCGGCGCGGACGAAGTCATCGATTATTCGAAGACAGACTTCGCCAGCGTGCTGTCTGGCTACGATGTCGTACTCGATTCGCGTGGTGGCGACAACCTTATCAAGTCCTTGAACGTGCTCAAACGCGGAGGCCTGGCGATCAGCGTGGTTGGTCCGCCCGACGCTGCGTTCGCCAACCAGATCGGCCGGCCGTTGCTGAAGCCTGTGTTGATGTTGATGAGCGCGAAGGTTCGCTCGCGGGCCAGAAAACTGGGCGTGCGCTATTCCTTCTTCTTCATGAGAGCCAGCGGGGCGCACCTGAAGACGCTGGCCACTCTTTACGATGCAGGTATCCTGCACCCCGTTCTCGACCGCACATTCCCATTCGACGAGACGCTTGATGCGATGGCGTATGTCGAACAGGGGCGCGCGAAGGGGAAGATCGTCGTGAAAATGGCGCCAGCGGACCTCACGCCGTGACTTCTCGCAACGAAGAAAAAAGGTGTCGGCGCTGCGGGAAAATGGATCGCGGCTATTTCACTTCGACGATGACGACGCGCGATTCCGTCGGGCCGATGATGCGACCCTGGTGTTCGCGCCACTCCAGCCAGCGGACGTCGCCCACCTTGTTGCTCACTCGCGCGAGACCGCCAGGAAACGATGTCGTCTCAACCTCGCTGTCCGACAGTGAGACGCTCACGCCACGAATGTGACGATGGCGCGGCTCGGAACTCCCGGCCGGCGCGCGGCTTTCGAGCACACGCACGTACTTGTTCTCGAAGACGAGCTTGACGCTGTCCTTGAGGAGTTGAACCGGATCGAGCGGCCCCAGCGACGAGAGCGACTTGCCGGCTTCTGGCGCAGGCGGGTTCGGCTGCAGTTCGATGCGGATCACGTGCTGATCGGTCGCTCCCACATTGCGCACTTCGTGCGTGACGGGATCGGCCCAACGGATCTCTCCAAAAGCCGTGTGGCTCCGCGACGGCTTGCCGTCAGGAACGGTCTTCGTTTCGTTCTCATACGCGCTGAGCGCCACCGTCAGGCCGGCGGGGTGACTGTGCGCAGATTCGAATCCGCCCGGCGGCGCGCGAATGTCGAGCACACGCACGAACGGGTTGTCGACGATCACCTTCTGATTGACCGGCGTCTGCGCTTGAACGGCCAATGCGGGCGCCAGCACGAGTAGGGCAATGCGTTGAAACATGCAAGCGATTGTATGCCCTTGCCGCCGACGGCGCCCGCGGCGATCATGAGGAGCCATGAGTGAGGATCGTTCCAATGGATATGAGGGGATCGCGGACGTTTACATCGCCGGACGCGGCACCCGTGCGCTAGTCGGCGATTCGATTGGCGCCGCGGTCGTCCGCGCCTGGGCGCAAGCCTTTTCCCCGGGTGCGACGGTTCTCGACCTCGGCTGCGGTCCCGGCGAGCCGAGCACACGGATCCTGCGGGAGGCCGGCCTTGCGACCTACGCCGTCGATGCCTCACCGGCGATGGTCGCAGCGTTCCGCGAGCGTTTCCCGGGCGTGCCGATCGAGGAGAACACGGTCGAAGCGTCTACCTTTTTCGACCGCACTTTCGATGGTGTGCTGGCCTGGGGGCTCCTGTTCCTGCTCGAACCGGCCGCGCAGGCGCTCGTCATCGAGAAGGTGGCGCGCGCGCTCAATCCCGGCGGGCGTTTCCTCTTCACGGCCCCGAAAGAGCCCGTCGAGTGGCTGGATGGCATGACCGACCGTCCGTCGCGATCACTCGGGGCGCACACCTATGAGCGATTGCTGCGCGATGCCGGGCTGACGTTGGTCGCCGAAGCGGAGGATGATGGCGAGAACCACTACTACTTCGTCGAGAAGGCCGCAGGGCATGTTTTCGTCGTGGCTGAGGGCTTCGGGAAACGAGTTATCCCGAAGCAGTCACCATTTGAGTTCTCCATCGATGCAGCAGGCTCGCTTAGCCTTGCTGTTGGGGACCAGCGCGCGATCGTCGTTGCGTCGGATTTCAGCGTCGACGCTGCGCAAAGCTTGACGCTCGCGGTCGCGGATATTACCGAGGGGCCGAGCTGGCCGCTGTGGTGGCTGCAGACCGGCCCCTATCGCGTGCCGTTGCCGGAGGGCTGGAGAGCGCATGCGTCGGGATTCATTGACCCATCCGCGTTCGATCTGCTGGGTCCGGATGGCAGCATGATCTTCGTTCAGACACCGCAGCGTACGCCTGGAATCGATCACATGGTCGGACCCGGTCAGCGCATTGTGGCGAGGGGCTCGCTGACTACGGGAGAGTGGGTCACGGTTCAATACGTGCACGAGGGTCTCAGTTACGCCCAACGTCACGCCCGTGTGGAAATCGGCGGGAGGCTGGCCGTCGTGACACTGCAGT
>JADMIO010809417.1_pt1 | contig 12028 bp, 9 predicted proteins | sample 8958161 | NCBI WGS metagenome assembly JADMIO01 (sample SAMN16585339, study PRJNA669376) | soil metagenome | isolation source: Crop rotation soil | place: USA: Cullars Rotation, Alabama | collected 2011
CTTTCCCGCCGGCCAGCTCGAGACGTTCCTGAACGTCGCGCCGCAAGACGTGCCGCGCGCCGTCGCCAAGTGCATCGCGTCCGCCGCCGCGCTCCGCGCGGCGCGCTACGCCGGTGGCGACGTGGGCGGCGTCGCCGTCATCGTGCAGCGCATGGTGCCGGCCACGTGCGCGGGCGTCGCGTTCTCCGCGGACCCTCGCACCGGCGAGCGCAACGTCGTCGTCATCGAAGCCGTGCGCGGCCTCGGCGATCGGCTCGTGAGCGGCGACGTCACGCCCGAGCGATGGCGCGTCGACGTGTCGACGTGCGCGCTCGCGAGCGGCGCGGACGACGTGCGCGTGCTCGACGAGATGAAGGCGCGCAACGTGGCGGCCGCGTGCGCCGAGCTCGAGCGCGTCATGGGCTCACCGCAAGACATCGAGTGGGCGCTCGTCGACGACGAGCTCCATGTGTTGCAGTCGCGGCCCATCACCGCTCTGCCCGCTGCGCCCATTCCGCTCACCGACGCCATCCCCGACGGCGATTGGCAACGCGACGATCACCATGGTGTGCTGTCGCCGCTCGGCTTCGCGTGGCTCCAACCGTATCCGCGCGCGATGGCCGAGCTCATGCGCGGCGTCGGCATGCCTCTGAAGCACATCGAGATGAAGCGCGTGCGCGGCCACCTCTATCAGCGCATGGTGATGGCCGGCGGCGGCGGCGGCAAAGCGCCACCGGATTGGGTGCTGTGGCTCGTCATGCGCCTCATCCCCTCGGTGCGCAGAGGCGAGCGCGCGTGCAAGGCGCTGCTCGACGACGAAGGCTTCGTCGCGCTGCGCGACACGTGGGAGCGCGAGCGGCGCGCGATGATGAGGCGCGACATCGACTCGATCTTCGTGGCGCGCCCCGAGACCCTCAGCGACGACGAATTGCTCGCGCGCATTCAACGCGCCTTCGATCTGTCGGCGCGCGGCCTCGCGTGGCACGCCGAGCTCGGCGGCTGCGCGTTGTTCGGCGTCGGCAAGCTCATGCTCTTCATCGAAGACGAGCTCGGTTGGGATCCGCTGCGCGCCTACGAGCTGCTCACGGGTGCGTCCGCGTCCACCACCGACGCGCAGCGCTCCGTCAGCGCGATCGCGCAAGCGCACGCCGACGAGCTCGCAGCGCTCGGCGCGCCGCCTCGCTCGTGGGCCGAGCTTCATCGCGCGTGTCCCAAGCTCGCGAGCGCGCTCGCTCTGTGGCTCGACGCCAACAAGCTGCGCGTCCTTCACTACGATCCCAAAAACGCCACGCTCGGCGAGCAGCCCGAGCTCGTCCTCGCGATGCTCGACGCGCCGCCGCTGCCCGCGCACGACGACACCGCCGAGCGCGCGCGCGCCGAAGCCGCCGCGAAGCTCGCCCCCGATCGCTTGCGCGAATTCGATCGGCTCGTCGCGCTCGCGCGCGAGATGGTTCCGGTGCGCGACGAAAACGGCGTCGACAACGTCTCGCGCCCCGCGGGCCTTCTGCGCTGGTTCGTGCTCGAGCTCGGGCGCCGCATCGAGAAGGACATCGGCGCGCGTGAGCACGCCGTCTACCTCGAGGCCGCCGAGCATGCGCCCGCGCTTCATCGCCAACTGCCCGACGTCCGCGCGCTCGTCGAGCGACGACGCGGCGAAGAGAGCTGGGCGCTGCATCACCGCGGCCCGCGCTTGTTCGGCAAGCCGCCGCCGCCCATGCCGAAGGCCAGCGTGTTTCCGCCTGCGCTCGGCCGCATGCTGCGCATCTTCGCGCTCATCGAGAAGGGCGAGGCGCCGCGCGCGCCGGAGAGCGCCGCGACCAACGAGATGGTGGGCATGGGCCTCGGCACGCGCACCGTCGTCGCCCGCGCGCGCGTCCTCGATCGGCCCGAACAAATCACGCAGCTGCGCGCCGGCGAAGTCCTCGTCTGTCGCATCACGAGCCCCGAGCTCACCATCGGCCTCGCGCGCGCCGGCGCCATCGTGACGAACGAAGGCGGCGCTCTCTCGCATCCGGCGATCATCGCTCGCGAGTACGGCATCACCGCCGTGCTCGGCGTTCACTCGGCCACCGCTCTCATCCGCACCGGTGACCTCGTGCGCGTCGATCCCATCGAAGGCACCGTCGCCGTCGTGAGACCTCACGCAATCGCTGGCCACGCGAGCACGGCTGAGCCACCATCGGCTCCATGAGCCAACAACCGCAGCAGCAGCAGCAAAAATCCACGGGCATGTCCGGCTGCGCCATCGCGCTCATCATCGTCGGCGCGCTCGCCGTCCTCGGCGTCGTCGTCATGGCGGTCGGCGTCCTCGTCTTCATGCGCTCCGACACCGGGCAAGCGCTCACGAGCACCGCCACCAGCATCGCCGGCGGCCAGAGCGCGCAGGGGACGCGCGAGCTGCGCGCGGCCGGCTGTCACGACGCGTGGGTGATGGACTTCAAGGCCATGAGCGACCTCGTCGATCGCCTCGCGCCCGACGCGGGCCCGCCGGTGAGCGCCGAGGTCGGCGTCGTCGTCGTCTGCTCCGACCCGCCCGCCGCCATGACGTGCGAGCAAGCGGTCGCCGTCTACGCGAAGGCGTCGCCCGCGCACGTCAGCGTCATCAACTTGAGCATCAGCGACACCGGCAAGCCGCAAGAGCGCTGCGCCGGCACCTGGGATCGCGCGGGCCGTCGTTTGCCCGACGCTGCCGCGCCGCCCGCCGCAGCGCCCGCACGCTAGACTCGCGCGCAGTGATCACGCGCAGCGCGCCCGTTGCCATCGTGCTCGTCGTCGTGCTCGTCGCCTGCGAAGGCCGCGACGCCGTCGAGGCGTGCAACACCGACGCCGACTGCAACAACGGCGTCGCGTGCATCAACGGCGGCTGCATCGGCGCGCGCGAAGGCGAGGGCGAGGGCGAGGGCGACGGCGGCGAGGGCGAGGGCGAGGGCGACGTCGTCGGTGAGGGCGAGGGCGACAACCGCCCGCCCACGATCAGCGCGCCGTCGCTGCGCGTCCGCAACGACGGCGAAGCGGGCGTCGTCGACGTCACGGTCGGCGACCCCGACGGCGACAGCGTCACGATCTCCAGCGCTGCCATCCCCCTGCACGGCATCCTGCTGAAGGGCCCCGGCGGTCTCCTCTACACCGCCGACGCCGGCTACGTCGGCGACGACTCGTTCACGCTGCGCGCGCACGACTCCGCCAACGCGACGGCCGACGTCGTCGTCGCGGTGCGCGTGCTGCCCGCCGATTGGCTCGACCTCTCTCTGCTCGCGCGTTCTCGCGTGGACTTCATCGAAGTGGCGGCCGGCACGATCGCGCAGAACGTGCCCGTCCTCGTGGCGCTCAACGCCGACGTCGACCCAACGTTCGTCGACGCCGCTCGCAACCGCGCGATCTTCGTGGACGCCGATGGCGCGTTGCTGCCCGCCGAGCTCGATCATGACGACGTCACTGCGCCGACCTTCTGGGTACTCGTGCCCGAGGTCGACGCCAGCCCCGACAGCGACGATCACTTCTTCGTGTACGCCGAAGGCTCATCGACGATCGTGACGCCGCCGGCGCGCGACGTGTGGAGCGACTACGAGGGTGTGTGGCACCTCGAGAGCGACCTCGTCGACAGCACGGGCAAGCACGCGCCGGGCGTGCTCGTCGGTGAAGCAGCGATGAGCACCGCTTGCACGATCGGCGCGTGCATCGACGTCGACAACGGCGGCCACATGCGCATCGGCGTCGACCTCCTCGACGTCGCCGGCGTCGCGGGCTGCACCTTGAGCGCCACGCTGTCGCCTGGCAGCAACTTCGTCATCGGCAACGTCCTCACCTGGTCCGAGGGCGGTGCCCCCGACGCGCGCGTCTTCCTGGCAATGGAAGCCGGCAACCGCGTCTCGGCGGGCGGCCGCTTCGACGACGGCACAGACGTCGACAGCGCGATCGGCGTCAACGTCGCGGCCGATGTCTTCACGGTGGCCGACGGCGTCGTCGACGTCGCGGCGGGCACCATCGACGTCTACCAGGCGGGCGGCAAGACCGGCGTGGCCACGTGCTCCGCGCTTGGTGCGTTGCCCGCGACTCCCTCCGACGAGGCGCGCATCGGTGCCGGCGTCGGCGTCTTCCCCTTCCACGGCCGCATCGACGAGGCGCGCGTCAGCCGCGTTCGCCGCAGCGACACGTTCGTCTTCGTCGACTTCTTGTCGCGCTCCTCGCAGCTCGTGACCGTCGCCGCCCCCGAGCGCTGAGCGCGCAAAAATGATAGACGTAGCGGCATGCCCGTCGCGGAGCTCTCCCCGAGCCCGGCCCGCCTCGCCCGGCGGGCTCACATCCTCGAAGCAGCGCGCGCCCTCGTGGGCGCGCGCTCGCCGGACGGCTTCGACGCCGTGCGGTCGGCCCTCTGTGCGATCGACGTCGTCATGGTGGCCGGCTCGCCCTGGCTGAAAGACGGCCTCGAGCGCGACTTCGCCAAGGACGAGAGCGGCTATCGCAAGATCGGCGGCGGCGCCAACACGCCTGCGCAGGCCTACTTCTTCCGCTCCTCCTCCAACTTGATGCACTACCTCAAGCGCGCCGGCTTCTACGTGCCGCGCGGCTCTCGCCCCGAGCCCTCGCCCGGCATGGCCTGCTTCCTCGACTGGGATGACCGCGGCCGCTTCAACTTCACGCCCGATCGCGCCGGCATCGTCGTCGAGGTGAAGGACGGCCACGTCACGCGCTTCGTCGTTCCGCGCATCACCAACCCCGACGATCGCACCTCCGGCCTCGTCGTCGCCGCCGTCGACGTCGCCACGGGCGACGCCAATGACCGCGCGCTCATCGGCTACAGCGACCTTCCGTAAGCGCGGCTACTTCTTGCCGCCGCCACATTTGCCGCGCAGGAACGAGAGCAATCGCTCTTCGACCTCGGCGGGCACCGCGGCCATCAGCATCTTGCGCGCTGCATCGGGCGCGAACTTGTACTGGCGCAGGAAGGCCATGCACGGCGCGCACTGCGACATGTGATGATCGACGGCGCCCTTCACGTTGTCGGGCAGCGAGTCGTCGACGTAATCGCCGATCAGCGATTCCAGCTTCTGACAATCCACGCTGTCGTCGTCATGATGCGTCACGGGAGCCCCAGGTCGAACAACATGCTAAACGACCGGCGGCTTTCCGCGCAGCTTCTCGTCGAGAAGCTGTCGCAATTGGAGCCGCGCCCGGTGCAAACGACTCTTGATGGCCGGCACCGTGCTGCTGAACTGATGCGCGAGATCTTCGTGCGATGCGTCGTTGATCGACCTGGCCAGAAGAAGCGCGCGATCTTCGGGGGATAGCTCGTCCAGCGCCGCCTCCAGCGCCTTCTGGACCTCCCGATCCTGCAGCGCCTCGTCGGGCCGCTTGGCCCACAGCGAGAGCGCGTCGAACGGCGACGTCCCCTCGGTCGTCATCTTCGGCTCGAGCTCGTTCACGCCCCCGATCGCCTCGGGGCGCTTCTTCCGCAGCTTCATCAGCGCATGGTTGGTCGCCACCCGATAGATCCACGTCGAGAAGCGCGCGTCCCCGCGGAACGTGTCGAGGTGCTGGAACGCCGACAGGAACGTGTCCTGCACGACCTCCTCCGCCTCCGCCGCGTTCTTCGTGATGCCCAACGCCAGCGCGTACGTCTTGCCCTGGTGCTTCTTCACGAGCTTCTCGAACGCCACGAAGTCGCCGCCCCTCGCCTTGTCGACGAGGTCGGCATCTTCATCGGTCGGGGTCTCGAGCGGCACGATCAAGGAACCTCACTCTACGAACAAGATGGCCACTCCGACAGCCAAACCGATCACCGCCATGATGGCCAGGACGATCAGCAGGATCTCGGCGGCGCCCAGCGACTTGGGCTGGCGCACGACCTCGTCGTCGTAGGGGCCGTCGTCGACGGGACCCTCGTCGACCTCGTCGTTCATCGCGGTGCCCATCGCGCCACCCGCGGTCTTCGTCGGCGCCGTCGGCAGCACGGGGGGTGGCGCCGGCTCGTCGCCCGCCGGCACCTCGTCGCGCGGCTCGCTCGCCTCGACCTGCTCCGCGTTTTCGTTGTTCTCCTCGAGCGCGTCGCTCTCCGCCGACGTCGGCTGATCCTGGAACGCCGGGATGTCGTCGAGCTTGCCGAGGAACTTCGCCGACGGATCGATGAACGTCAGCTTCATCGCGCCCAACATGATCTCGTCGGCATCACGAAGAGCGGTCGGCTTCGTGATGCGCCGCTCGTTGACGACGACGCCGTTCTTGCTGCCCGCATCCTCGACCGTGATCTCGTTCCAATCTCTGCGAATGATCGCGTGACGTCGACTCACGTTGGCGTCGTTGATCTGAAAGTCGCAGTCGGTGCCTCTGCCGATCGTCGCCTCGGCGACGTCGGGGCCGATGGGCAGCTTCTTGCCCTCCTCGGGGCCGTTCATCACGCGCAGGTACGGCATTTCGTCGCCGCCGGTGCCGATTTGCGCCAGCACCTCCTCGACCATTTTGCGCGCGAGCGCCTCCGTCTTTTCGACGGAGTAGTCCTGCGAGCGCTGGCCCGCCGAGCTGAACGTGATCTTGAAGTGGACCATCTCGATGAGGTCGCCGTCGCGCAGCAGCTTCTTGCCGCCCGCGCCCACGGGCTTGCCGTTGTGGCGCGTCCCGTGGGTGGACTTCAGATCTTCGAGGTACCACTCGCGGTTGTCGTTCGAGAGAATGCAGTGGGCGCGACTCACGGTCGACAGCGGCACTTGAATGTCGTTTTGCTGGTCGCGCCCGATCGAGATCTTGTCCTGATCGAACTCGTACTCGAACTCCCGGGGGTCCTTCCCGGGGATCGACATCACGACCTGCAGCTTGACGGGCGGCATCCGCCTACGTTGCTACCACACTCGGGGTCACCGTCGATTACCTCGGTCACGCCCGTCACATCGGACGGCCGCGCTCCGAATCGACTGCGCCTCTACTGCACCTCGAGCGCCTGCACGATGGTTTTGCAGTCGCTCACCTCGGACCCATGCTTGGTCTCGCCCGCGCACTTGATGAGGCCGCGGCAGTTCTCGAGCGCCTTGTCCTTGTCGAGCACGCTCTTGTAGTGCTTGGCCAGCTGGTAGTGCGCGAGGCAAATCCCGTCGTCGAGCTGCAGCGCGTTCTCGCACTCGGTCACGGCCTGGTCGACGAGCCCCTTCTCGAAGAGCGCGAGGCAGAATCCGTAGTGCCCCTGCCCATAGCCCGGGTTCTGGACGAGCTGGTCCATGTACTTCTTGAGCGCCTCGCTCTTCATCGCGCTGCCCTGGTACGCCATGGGCAGCTCTTGCGCGCAGATGGGGTTGTTCTTGTCGACGGCCAGACACTGCACGAAATGGAAGAGCGCCTCGTCGAACCGTCCGATGGCGAGCAACAGATGCGCGAGGTTCGCGCGGCACTCCTTCGACGCGTTGTCGAGGTCGAGGCAGCGCACGTAGTACTGCTCGGCGTCCTCCGTGAACGCGCGCCGGTCGTTCTCCGTCTTCGCGACCTTCTCCGCGCGGTAGCTCATGATGACGCCCATGTCCCCGTACGCCTTCGCGAGGTTCGGGTAGAGCTCGAACAGCTTGCGATACTGATCCTCGGCCTTGCGGTACGGCTCCGTGGGGTCGGTGCCCTCGGCGACGGCCTTCTGCCCTTGGCGCAGCCACGCGAGCGCGAGGTTGTAGCGGCCGTCGAGGAAGCGCGGATCGATCTCGATGGCGCTCTCGAAGTAGCGGACGGCTTCGAGGTAGTTGAGGTTCTCGAACTCGAGCACGCCCATGTTGTTGCGCGGCTGCGCGAAGTCGTTGTTCTCGCGGATCGCGCGAATCCAGTACTGCTTCGCGCGATCGTCGTTGGCGCGCGCGTACCAGATGATGCCGAGCGCGTTGAGGCACTCGGGGTTGCGCTCGTTGAACTCGAGGCACAGCTCGCAGCGCGTCTCGGCGGCGTCGTAGTCCTGCTTCTGGATGTTCGCGACGCACGCTTGCTCTTGCACGAGCTCGGGGCCGCTTTTGCCGGCGGTGTCGCCACACAACGCGCCGCCCGCGAGCGGCGCGACCAACAGCGGCAAGAGCCGCACGAGAGATGTAGTCGTCATTCGGAAGTCCTTGGGTGAAAGCTATACCGGATATCGGAGCGCCGGTTGCGGTTGTGTCCTATGGTTGGCGTGCATGCGTCCCGTCGCTCTCCTCCTCACCCTCGCGCTCGCAATCGCCGCCGCATGTGACGCAGCGGCACCCACACCTCCGGTGGTGGGGCCGAACGCGGTTGAAATCACCGTCGCGACGAACCCGCCGGGCGCGACGGTGCTCGTCGACGGCGCGAGCGCCGGGCCGTCGCCTGCGAAGGTGAAGCTCAACCCCGGTCCGCACCGCCTGCGCGCGTCGATGAGCGGCTACTACCCGGCGCCCGAGACGAAGATCCAGGTGGGCGCGAGCGAACCGAAGGAACACACGCTAACACTCGTCGCCAGTCACTGAAGGACGGCCCCGATGTCACGCGCATTGCTCATCGCCCCGCTCGCGCTCGCGTCGTGCACGCTCGTCGACGGCTCGCTCACGCCCGCGCCGCCGGCGCACGTGCCGATCGTCGACGTCGCGCCGCCCGTCGCCGAGTGCGTCGACGCGGGCTTGATCGAGTCGCACGACGTCGTCATCGACACGATGGAAGCGGGCGACTTCGCGGAGCGCGCGTGGCTCGAGGAGCTGCTCGTTGCGCGCCGCATGCGCGTCGACCTCACGACGTGCGGCGTGTGGCTCACGGGCGAGTGGCAAGCGGCGGAGCGCTACGCCGGCGATCGCCAGCCGCTGCTCGCGGCGCCCGATACGTGGCACGTCGAGATGGCGACGGGGCTCGTCTGGGGCGGCGCGCAGCTGAGCATGGCGCTCGGCCGCATGTCGCTCGCGATCGATGTGCCGTTCGAAGGACACACGGAGCGGGTGGTGCTGCACGGGACGCTGCGTGACGACGTGACCCGGCCGGCGGCGCTCGTGCGCAGCGCGCTCTTGTTGCCGCGGACGTGGCTGCTGCCTTGGGACGCCGTCGCGCTCTCGTTGCGCGAGCCCATCGACCTCGCGCGCCTCGACATCACCGTCTCCGACGACGCGACGCTCGACGCCAACGCGTATCGGCGGCCGCTCGAGCTCACGTCGTGGGTCGCTGCGCTGCCGCCGGCGCGCGGCTGGCGCGGCGACTTGGTGCGCCTCGACCTCGCGGCGGGCTACGCGGATCCGATGGGCAACGTGGGCGACGCGGTGAGCGGCGCGCTCGCGGTGCTGCCCGCGCCGACGCGCGTGGGCGACGTCGTCACGTGGGGCGTCGTCGAGGACAGCACGCTCGCGCTCGACTGCGACACCGAGACCGGCTCCGAGTATGCGGGCACCGTGAGCGGCTTCATGCGCCGCATCGCGGTGCCCGAGGGCACCACCTTCGTCGACGTCACGATGCACACACGCGCGCGCGCGTTTGGGGACGTCGAGGACTTGTCGCAGGTGATCATCGGCGTTCACGGTGAGGACGGCTCGGATCGACGCCTGCTCTTCGTGGGCTCGCGCGCGGCGGAGGTGCTGGGCTTCACGGAGCGCTTCCACGTCGTCGCCGGTGAGAGCGGCGAAGCGGTCGTGAGCGTGGAGCTCCGGGACGAGTGCACGCTCGGCGACCTCGAAGTGATCGTGGACGACATCGCGCTCAGCGACGATCCGCCGGACGAAGACGCGAGCGACTGATGATCGCGGAAGTGGCGGTGCCCGTCGTCGGCATCGACGACGCCTTGAGTTACGCCGTGCCGGTCGCGATGGAGCCGCTCATCGCGCGCGGCATGCGCGTCGTCGTGAACGTGGGCCCGAAGCGCGTCGTCGGGCTCGTGATGGACGTGCACGATGATTTGAAGAGAGTCGCGAAGCTCGCGGGCACCAAGCTGCGCCCCATCGGCGAGATCGTGGACGCTGCGCCCGTCGTCGACGACGCGCAGCTCGCGCTCGTGAAGTTCGTCGCGCAGTACTACATGGCCGAGATCGGCGCGTGCGCGCGCTTGGTGGTGCCGCCCGACACCGCGCAGATCGTCGAGCGTCGCTATCAACTGAGCGAGAAAGGCGAGCGCGCGCGCGTCTTCGCCGACGCGCTCGGTCTCACGAAGAAAGGCGATCGCGCGTTGCTCGAGATGTTCGCGCCCGGTGAACGCAAGAGCGAGCGCAGGATCGTGCGCACGCGAGCGCAGCGCGAGCGGCTCGCGGACCTCGTCGCGCGCGGCTTCGTCGAGGAGGTGCGCTCCGAGAGCGCGGCGGGGAAAGTGCGTCACCTCGAGCGCCTCGTGCCCATCGATGGGCCTGCGTTGTCCACGCGCGCCACAGCGCTGAGCGCGTTCGATGCGTGGCTGCGCGCGTTCACGAAGAGCGAGGGGCGCGCGCCGACGATGGCCGAAGCGGACGTCGCCACGGGCGGCGCGCGCGGCAAGGTGAAGCGGCTCGTCGCGCTGGGCCGCGTGCGCGTCGATGAAAGCGTCGTCACGAGCGCGTCGACGTCGCTCGCGCAGCGCGCGCTCGCCGCCGCGCTCACGCCGTATCAAGAGAACGCGGTGGAGCGGATCACGCGCGCGATCGACGAGCGCGCGACGACGCCGTTTCTCCTCGAGGGCGTCACGGGCTCGGGCAAGACCGAGGTGTACTTGCGCGCGCTGCGCGCGTGCCTCGACCGCGGGCGCAGCGCGATCTTGTTGGTGCCCGAGATCGGGCTGACGCCGCAGCTCGTGGGTCGCGTCGAAGCTGCGCTCGCGGATCGGCCCGGTGACGTCGTCGTTTTGCATTCGGGCATCACGGCGCCCGCGCGCAGAGATGCGCACGCGCGCTTGCGCGACGGCAGCGCGCGCGTCGCCGTCGGTGCGAGGAGTGCGTTGTTTGCGCCCGTGCGCGACTTGGGGCTGTTGGTGGTCGACGAAGAGCACGACGGATCGCTGAAGCAAGACGAGCAGCCGCGCTATCACGCGCGCGACGTCGCTCTGTGGCGCGCGAAGAACGAGGGCGCCGTGTGCGTGCTCGGCTCGGCGACGCCTTCGCTCGAGACGCGCCACAACGTCGACGTCGGCAAGATCGAGCTGCTCGAGCTGCCCGTGCGCGCGCCGCGGCCCGGCGGCGGCGTCGGCGAGATGCCGCTCGTCGAGGTCATCGATCTGCGCACGCGCGGCACCATGAAAGAAGCGCGCAAGCGTGATCGCAAGAATGCGGACGAGGGGCCGGGGGTGGTGTTGAGCGCTCCGCTCGTCGACGCCATGGCGCAGACGTTGGCCGCCGGCGATCAGGTGCTCTTGTTTTTGAACAAGCGCGGCTACGCGAGCGCGGTGCTGTGCGAGATGTGCGGGCGCATCGAGACGTGCCCGAATTGTTCCGTCTCGCTCACGCTTCATCGTCGACGTGCCGCGAGCGGCGCGCAGCTGCTCGTGTGCCACCAGTGCGATCACGAGGCGTTGATGCCGACTTCATGTGTGGAGTGCGGCAACGACGCGCTCATCGCGCTCGGCCTCGGCACCGAGCGGCTCGAGAGCGAAGTGAAGGCGCGCTTCCCCGACGCGCGCGTCGCGCGCTTGGACCGAGATGCGCTGCAGAAGAAGGGCGCGCTCGAGGACGTGCTGCGGCGCATTCATGCGCGCGAGGTGGACGTCATCGTCGGCACGCAGATGGTCGCCAACGGGCACGACTTCCCCGGCGTGCGGCTCGTCGGCGTCGTGCTCGCCGACATCGCCCTCGCCATGCCCGACTTTCGCGCGAGCGAGCGCGCGTTCGCGCTCATCGCGCAGGTCGCGGGCAGAGCGGGCCGCGGCGACGCGCAGGGGCGCGCGCTGGTGCAGACGTACTCGCCGCATGTGCCGGCCATCTCGTTCGCGCTCACGCACGACGTGAAGGGCTTCGCCGCGCAGGAGCTGCTGGCGCGCAAGGAGCACAACTACCCGCCGTTTTCGCGCGCCGCGCTGCTGCGCATCGAGGGCGAGGAGGCGTCCGTGGTGCCCACGCTCGCCGCCACCATCGCCGCGGCCGCGCAGCGCGGCGCCAAGGCGGCGCGCGCGGGGGCGAGCGCCGTCGTGGGGCCCGCGCCGTGC
>JADMIO010957543.1_pt1 | contig 12028 bp, 10 predicted proteins | sample 8958161 | NCBI WGS metagenome assembly JADMIO01 (sample SAMN16585339, study PRJNA669376) | soil metagenome | isolation source: Crop rotation soil | place: USA: Cullars Rotation, Alabama | collected 2011
GCAGACCAACCAGAATGGTTCTTGGTGCGCCGTAGTTGTAAGGTGAGCGCATTGCTACCTGGTACAGGTCAGTAAAGGACTGAGGATCTACCTGGCTGGCGATTGTAGTTTCTCCGATCGGAGAAGTCAGGAATCCATCATCATCCGGACGGCCAGTATAACCGTAGACACCAACAACGTCACGGATGTTAAATACATTCTTCGCATACGCGTAGATATTCACATAAAGGCGGCTTGGTCCTTCGCCTTCCTTCTTTTTGCCAAAATGCACCGGGAGGGTCTTGTCGACATTGATGTCGAAACCATAGTGACCAGACAGACGGGATCCGTTTACGGTACCGTCGATAACAGGAGAGTTGCTAGCGCCGGTTTGCAGATTCTGAGCATTTGTATACTTAGTATAAGGCTCACCGCTGCGGGCGCGGAATACGAGGTTAACACCGAAGTTCTCAAGCATGTGCTTGCCAGCGATCACCGGGCCACCACCGTCCTGGAAGCGATAATCGACTTGTGCGTTGATGTTGTGACGAGAGTCGAAATCCACAGGGAATTGAGTACGCAGGTTAGGCAGGCCGGCAGCCACCAATTGTGCAAGGCTGTTAGCTGCAGAGTTCGCGTTGGAACCAGAGCCTTCCGTAAAGGAAAGCGTATAGTTAACGTTCATGCTCACATTTCCAATGCGGCGCAGATCATAGTTCAGGGAGAGGCCCTTATAGGTTGAGTAGTCGCGGTTACCGTAAGTCAGGTAAGAGATAGGGAATGCATACACATAGCGGCGCAGCTGAATCTGATCCTTACGCTCCTTGTAGAAGCCGGAAACTGTCAGACTGGAATTAGAAGTGAGCCTTTGTTGGAAACCAACTTCGTAGTCAATAGCACGTTCAGGCTTCAGGTTAGAGTTAGAATAACGAACAGTTGGGTTTTGCTCAACGAACATGTAGTCAGTCTGAGTAGCGTAAGAACCAACGTTCGGACGCTGATACATTACATCGTAGTGAGCATAGAAAAGTGCATTGTCATTCAGCGGGAAAGAGAAGTTAATACGCGGCATTACGTTCACGACAGGCTTGTAATCGGTAAAGCTCTCGTCAGGATTGTAATTGGCATCGGTCATACGGCCAGTCGGATTTTGAAGCGCGGGCTGCACGTTCTGGCTTCCGGTAGAAGTCTGGAGCACACGCGGATCTTCAACTTCACGGCCTGCGTTATCATACCAGGTATCGCCATCGCGGTAGCCAATTGGAGCGCCACCGCTAGTGGAGTTATTTCCTACATATACTACGGCATCATTGCTGATGTTGGTAGGATATGTAACAGGCGTAGTTGGCTTGTAGGTTCCTACAGTTTGTACAGCATACCAGGAATATGGATCCTTCAGCACCTTAGTATTGTTGTCAAAACGCTCAACACGGGCACCGAGCGTAATCCGGAAGTCCTTGTAAGTAATATAATCGGACACATAACCGGCGATATAGTTCGGACGATAAGCAGCGATGGGGCGCGTCAGATAACCTTCAGCATCTTTCTGAGTCCAGAAGTCATTGAAGTTCACAGTACCACTCACTGGCTTTCCGGTATAATCATATCCCAAATAGCCATAATTGTTTGAATTCCTGTCCTGACCACCGTTCAGCAGATCGTCGGCAGAGAACATTTCTAAGTTGTAAAAAGATGGATCGTAAGCGTCGGTATTGACATATTGCGTAGAATAGCGGTTACCCTGGAACAGTTTTTCGCGGAGGTGACGGTCAAATGCAGTTTGAGCTGAGGTATCGAATTTCCGCGCGTATAAGATTGTATCGTTCGGACCAGGGCTAACTACACCAGCACGCACTTGCTCCCAGCTATAAGGCTGGCCATTTACGATGAACGTAGCGTAACGGGTATCAACTTCCTGGTTAACAACACGATTGGTGATCTGGCGCATCAGCGTCCACAGGTAAGCACCATTTACAGTATAGCTCTTTGTGTTGCGCTGCTGATAATACAGACCGAATTCTACAGAGTGTGTCGTCTTTTTATGCTTGATGTCAAAAGACGCGTCAACCTGGAAAGCTACCTGATCAGTGTTCAGTTTGTTCCAGCTACGCGGAGCCGCTGCCACGTTGCCAAACAACGCATATGTCTCAGGCGGGCCGTCACCGTTGCGCAGACCACGGTTCGCTATGATCGCTGTCTGGTCTACAGGATTTGGATTAAACAGATACAGATCCTTCGTATAGTTTGCCAGTCCCGGATTTTGAGAACCCGGTGTGAAGGTTACGCCAGCAGGAAAATAACCAACAAGCTTTACACCAGCCTTACCAGTGCTGTCATCAATACCTCCAGGCAGCCAGGCAGGAACATAATGCTCGTCAAACTTACCGACATACCCATAATCAAACGTATTCTGCTTCTTGTTTTCATCACCGGACTCGCTATAATCCTTGGAGTAATCGACTTGAACAGTATAGAAGGCGTTAGTAATTGTATTGTCCTTCATCTGATCGGCACCAGTGCGGTTGCCGAACTTCTGAGTCATCCGCACATAACCACGTCCTGTCTGCGCGTTCGTGCGGCCAAAATTGTCTGCTGCGAAGAGAGAGTTATCGCGATTGTAGTTTGGCGTGTTTGAAATAAAATAGTTCGCACCCAGACGCACACTGATATTATCTGTGACGTTGTAGTCGAGCTTGCCACCGAGCTGACCGCGATAATAGTCAGCGTTAGCTTGCCTTTTCTTTGTTTCAAAAGCATCGTTATGAACAAACTGTGTAGCATACTCGGTACGCGCAATACCATTCGTACGCACGACTGTCAACGGGTGCTCCTGCAGTTGCGCCAATACATCTGAATTTATATAAGTATTATCTCCATATACCGGGCTCTGATCTTTTGAATAAATACCGTCTGCTGTGACGTTATATCCAAGTACCGGGCGAGTAGCGCCGTTCGAATCCTTCTTCTTCAGAAGCGGTCCGCTCAGGTTCATTGTCAGCTGATTCTGATTGTAGCCTTCAAGTGAGTGCTCATACTGAACGCTGCCTTGTGTCTTGGCCGAAGCACCTTTAGTCGTAATAGAGATAACACCGCCGGTCGCATCACCATAACGTGCTGGCACACCGCTGGAGAATGTCGTAACTGCTTCTACGGAGTTTGGCGCCTGGTTGGTAAAGCCGGTAGCACCCGGATTCAGCTGCACACCATCCACTACGTATTTAGTATTTGAAGAACGGCCGCCACCGATGCTCAGACCGCCACCGCTGCCACCCTGGTAAACCTGGGTAGAGAGGGACGCCACATCGGAGACGTTACGTGTCGCTGTCTTTTCGATTTGCTCCGCTGTCTTTGTTGAAGATCCGCCCGGTTTTTCAGGGTTGATAAGCGGTACTACATAACGCTTTGTCGTCTTGACAACTTCCTTCAGCGTAGTAGAAGTCTTAAGTGTTCCGTTTACAGGAACAAGCTGATCGGCGCTGACAGAGATGTCCGTGATCTCGAGCTCGTTGCCCAAATAGGAGAACTTAACTGTGTAACGTCCGCCGTTCAGTGGTTTGATAACATAGTTACCGTCAAAATCGGTCAGGTCACGACCTGCCTGAATCCCACCTGAAGTAACTACAACGTTGGCGTTGATAACCGGATTCCCTTTTTCATCCTTCAGCGTTCCTTTAATACCGGCGCCTTGCGCAAATGCACTGCCGCTTAAACAAACAAGAATGGCCACAAATGCTAGGCGTAGTAGACGATTCATATTCTGCATTAAATAATTTTTGCCCATTAGGACGGTAAAGATAAAAGAATCTGTTAAAGGGCGCGCGCGCCCCAAAAAATATTTAGTCTGTATATTGTCTAAAAAATAGTTATGATCCCCCTAAATGGGTGATTCGGTCTAATAAAACAGCGCTCATCTTGTATAAAGCTTCGAACGTGTAACCCGCAATATGTGGTGTTACAACAACTTCCGGTAACGCTGCAAGCTGTCTCATTATTGCCCGGTCTTCAGCGGCCATCCGCTCGGGCGGCTCGCCTTCCCATACGTCCAGCCCCGCGCCCAGCAACTTCCCCGACTGGAAAAGGCCAGGCAACACCTTAGCATTCACCACATTACCTCGCGAAGTATTAATAAGGATCGCAGGATTGCGCATTCGGGCGGCAAAGGCCTCATCAAAGTAGTGAAAGGTGTCCGCCGCCATAGGCACGTGGAAGGAGACGATCTCCGCTTCATCCCAGATCCGATCGAGGCTTTGGCACGGTATTATATATGAAGGCGGTTCTGCGATAAACAGTTTGTCGTAAGCCAGTATCTGCATGTCTAGGCTCCGGAGCTTGCTCGCGAAGGCACGCCCCGTATGCCCGAAACCGATAAGCCCGATGGTGCGGCCTTCCAGCTCTATACCGCGATTCTCCTCGCGTAGCCACTGACCCGACTCCACTTCCCGCGCGGAGCTTGCAATTCTACGTGTAATATTTAACAGCAGCCCGAGCGCATGCTCCGCGACGGCATTGCTATTGCCTTCAGGTGAGCCCATACAGGAAATGCCTTTCGACTCCGCGTAAGCAACATCGATCACCTCCATGCCCGAGCCCATCCGTCCTATCCAACGAAGATGCGGTGCGGCATCTATCAAAGCCCTGTCCAACTGCAGCCTCGTTGATGTAATCACGCCAACACAGGGTACCAGCAAATCCGGCGCGTCGGCCTGTTTAATGCCGGGAACCTGAACAAGCTCATAGCCCGCGGCTTCGAGACCTTCGATCAGCACTTTGTGAACGGGCGCAGCGATCAGCACCTTTCCGCGGGGCATCATGGCCGTACCATATATTTATGATAGAGCATTGCAAACTGCTCCACCGTCAATTGCTCGGCACGTTTGCTCATAATCGGTTCGCCTACAAGAGCTTCTTCGGGCAAAGTACCGCGGAGCGCATTCCGCAATGTCTTGCGGCGTTGGTTGAATGCTGCCTTAACCAGCCTCGTAAATCCGCGTTTATCATTGATCCCGTGCGGGTTGCCGTTATTTGTAAAGCGCACCACTCCACTCATCACCTTGGGAGGCGGCGTAAACGCTTCCGGCGGGACGTCAAACAAGTACTCCACGTCGAAAAATGCCTGCATCAGCACGGAAAGAATGCCGTTGTCTTTAGAGCCGGGACCGCTGGCAACACGTTTGGCCACTTCCTTCTGGAACATGCCGATGACCTCGGTCACCTCCGGCTCCCATTCCAGGACGCGGAAAAGTATGGGAGATGAAATATTGTAGGGGAAGTTCCCGATCACCGAAAAAGGTCCGTCGAAGGGTTTTGTGGCTTTCAGAATATCTGCCTCGATGATCTTCCCCTCAATAGACGGGTATGTCTTTGTCAGGTACTCAACTTTCTCCCGGTCGATCTCGATAGCTTTGTACGCCACATCTTCCCACGTGAGCAAGTAGCGCGTGATTGCCCCCCCACCCGGACCTATCTCAAGCAGCTGCATGCCTCCCTGGCGCGTCACTTGCGCCACAATTCGCTGGCACATATCGTCGTCGTGCAGGAAATGCTGACCAAGACTTTTTTTGAGCGTATACATAATTGTTAAGCCAGTTCGCCGGATTAAACGGCGCTCCGAAGGGGCAAATTAATACTTTGGCTGCCCGTTACCTTTGCGGCCTCGACTAAAATCCCACCAATGATTCGTTTTTCTATGGGCGCTCCGCAGGAAGGAGCCGCCACTATTTACCTGATCGACCGTACAGACAACCTTTCAAGCACCGACTTTTCGGAGACGGAAGCCGCTTACATTTCCGCTGCCGCATCGCGCGAACAGTCGATGATCCCGCTGAATCGCTTTCCGGCGATGGCCTATGCTGTCGTTATTAAGGAGAAAGGAGGCCCGGCAACTACTGCAGATCGTATTCGTAAAAGCGGTGCTGAGCTTAGCGGCTCGCTGAAAGCGCAAAAGATCGCTGCCGTACATATTAATAGCAGTTCGGCCAATGGCGAAGCCGCATCCCTTTTTGGTCAGGGGCTTGCATTGGCCACCTACCAGTTCCTGAAATACCGCAAGGAGCAGGAAAAGCTGCAGCATCCGTTGACTGCGATAACATTTGCCGAAGGCGCAATAACGCCAGAAGCCGTCAAGGCGCTGGAGGTGATCACTGAAGCAACGTTCCGCGCGAGGGACCTGGTGAACGAACCGCTGAATAGCTTAAGCGCTATGGGCCTCGCGGGCGCCATTCGTAAAATGGGTGAGGACGCCGGCTTCTCCGTACAGGTATTAGGCAAGGACGACATCAACCGCGAAGAGATGGGCGGCATCCTGGCGGTAAACCGCGGCTCCATTGATCCGCCGAGCTTCTCTATTATGGAGTACAAGCCGGCGGAAGCGCGCAATACGGCGCCGATCGTGCTCGTAGGCAAGGGCATTGTTTACGACACCGGCGGATTGTCTCTGAAGCCTACGCCTAACTCCATGGACCGTATGAAGAGCGATATGAGCGGCGCCGCGCTGGTGAGCGCTGCCATGTGGGCTATCGCGAAGATGGCGCTGCCGCTGCACGTTATCGCCCTGGTACCGGCCACCGATAATCGCCCTGGCGAAAACGCCTATGTACCAGGCGATATCATCAAAATGTATGACGGCACTACCGTCGAGGTGCTCAATACGGATGCAGAAGGCCGTCTCGTGCTTGGCGACGCGCTACATTGGGCAAAGCGCTACAAACCCGAGCTCGTGCTGGACTTTGCTACACTAACAGGTGCGGCTTCCGTTGCTGTAGGCGAGCATGGTATAGTATGCATGGGCACCGCCAGTGAGGAGGTAAAAACCGCATTGCGCGAAAGCGGCGAGCGTCAATACGAGCGTCTCGTGGAATATCCGCTGTGGGATGAATACGGCGAACAGATCAAGAGCGAAGTTGCGGACCTGAAAAACGTTGGTGGTCCAACAGGCGGAGCTATTACAGCCGGAAAGTTCCTGCAACATTTCGTTGACTATCCCTGGATGCATTTCGACATTGCAGGCGTTTCATTTGCAACGGCGAAAAAAGGTTACCTCGCGGCAGGCGGAACCGCATACGGATTGCGCATGCTCCTGGATTTCCTGATGAAGAAATAGGCTGCTTCGGTTGGGGGGAGTGGTCCGGAATAACGCGGGCTACTCCCTTTCCTGCTGTTCGAGCTCTGCGGGTATCGTGCCGACCTTTTCCTCGTCTGAAACACCCCCCGGCCTGTTGTCCGACGCCGCAGCTACGCCGGTCGGCATAAAGAAGAGTGCCGTTGGGATCAAGAATAACGCATATGAAATGAAAGGCGAGACAAACGCAAGCGGTACGGCTATGAAGTAAGCAGCCGCACCGAAATAGTTCTTGAGACGCGCGCGCTTCTCTACACGAATCACTTCTCTGTTGAGCTTTTGATCATCCTGGTGCATGAGCCGGTGGCGATGCACATATCGTCGCATGAGCATAATCGAAACGGCGACCATGAACATGACACAACCGTAGATCGCGGCACTTTCCGCAAGGAGCGGATTTTTACCGATCATAGCTGTCGGTAACGGGATCAGGGAAGTCCAGAATAAGAAATTCAAGTTAAGCCAAATCAGCTTTTCATCCACAAGCTGAACGAGATGAAACATATGGTGATGATTCAGCCATAATAGTCCCAGCACCAGGAACGAGAAGAGATAGGCTACGATCCTCGGCCATAGCGTGTGCATTCCATTGATTACATCCTGTTGCGTGAAATCCCTCGCCAGGTCGCGGAACTTCAGATCAAAAATCATCACGGTAATGATGATTGCGATCACACCATCGGAGAAAGCTTCCATACGGGTTGTACGGATGAGCATAGGCATGGGCGGAGAATTGCGTGTTTGTATAAAAATACTACCGGGAAACTGCCGAAATCATCATCTGCCCTATCTTCCACACTAAACTAATGAAGAGCTCCGAGATTATCGGCGCCTTTCGCAACCCGAATACGCAACGCGTTCCCCACCACTCAAATGAACGGAGCCGAGATAATCGAAGCTTTGGCTGCAGGATTCCGGGCAACGACCGCGCTCGAGGCGCTGGCCGTGGTGGCAGGCATTGCAAGCGTTTGGCTTTCGAAAGCCGAAAGTATCTGGCTTTATCCTACCGGGCTTCTTAACACGCTCATCTACATATACATATCGCTGTGCGGGCAGCTAATTGGAGAAGCAAGTGTTAACGTGTATTATACCGTGGTAAGCATTTGGGGCTGGTGGAAGTGGTCGCGGAAACGCGCTGATTCCACCCCGGAGTTGCGCATAGCCTTTTCCGATGCTCAGGAATGGCTGCGGCAGCTCCTGTTCTTTGCGATCTGTTATCTCATTATCTATATCTGCCTCAACTATTTAAAGCAAGCATTCGCGCCCGGAGCTATTCCTCCGGCCGATGCATTCGCATCCGCAACTGCGTACACAGGCATGTGGCTAATGGCCAGGAAAAAGGTGGAAAGCTGGTGGTGGTGGATCGCCACTGATGTGGCCTCCGTTCCGCTTTATTTCGTGAAAGGTTATGTGTTCACCTCGTTTCAGTTCCTGGTTTTCACAGTGCTTGCCGTCATGGGGTTAATTAGTTGGTGGAAGAAGGCTACGTCTTCGTTCACCACGGGAAAAGTTGCCTGACTGTCCCGCGGCGATGATTTCCCCACAGACGCCGCAGATTTTCGCAGACTGCTGTATTAAAGAGGCTCAGGGGAGAAATCGGCCGTTCAACAACCGGCCGCTTTCTAAGACAATTGTTCCCGAAGGCAATTTTTTCAACGCCCTCGTTCCCGTATCAACTTTTCCAGTCGTCAATCCCGAATCCATCCATCTTCGCTGCACTTAACTTCGCGCCTATGCCGCATACACAGGTTCAGGCGATTATCCGCCGCTGCGGGGTGGAAGATGCCCCCGCGCTCTCGGCGCTCGCCCGACGCACGTTTTACGATACGTTTACCGGGACCTGTACGGAAACGGACATGCAGCAATTCCTCGATACCTATTATAATGTAGTGCGGCTGGCCGGAGAGCTCAGCGCCCCGGACGACTACACTTACTTCGCGGAGTTCGATGGGGTGCCTGCAGGCTATTTACGCTTCCTTGGCGGCCCCGTCCAATTTCCCGCTGCCGACTATGAAAAGCCGCTGGAACTGAACCGGCTGTACGTTGATGCCCAGTATAAAGGAAAGGGGCTCGCGCAGCTGCTAATGAACTTTTACCTGCAATCTGCCGCGGATAACAACTGTGATTTTCTGTGGCTGGGGGTTTGGGAGCACAACTACCGCGCACAGTCTTTTTATAAAAAGTATGGCTTCAGCTTTACAGGCCACCGGCATCCTTTTCCCATAGGAGACACGCCGCAAACGGACGAATGGTGGGGAATGGAAATGAAAAAATGAAAGAATGAAAATACTGAGAGGAATAGGCATATCGCGCTGTATTGGTATGCTGGTCATCGCGATATCGACGCTTGGGGTAGTTGGCTGTTCTCAGCCGAAGGCACTTGTGTATCAGGATCTGAAGAATTTCCGCGTCCAGGAACTGAATTTTCAACGGGCAACTATTCTGCTCGACCTGCGATTATATAATCCCAATAACTACGGGCTTTCCTTAAAGAACGGCGATCTGGACGCTTATTTCAATGATAAATACCTGGGCAAGGCAACCCTGGACGAGCGGACGGCTATCCCGGCAAGAGATACATTCCTGCTACCTGTTTCAGTAACTGCCGACATCAGGAATATCTTCTCCAATGCGTTAGAAGTCCTCACTAACGGGAATGGTGAAGTGCTGGTCCGGCTGCAGGGATCGGTACGCGCGGGCAAGGCCGGCATCTTCGTGGGCGTACCCATCAACTACGAGGGTAAGCAGCGGATACATTTCTAACAAGAAAGGTGACACCTTTTAGAACGTGTTCTTCCACATCATGCTTTCCACAGGCTTATCAGGCTGCGAAGCGTATTTCGCGCTCTTTTTCTGGCTGTAGCTTTCCAAGATCTCACCTTGTACGGGGAAGTAGATCAGCTGTCCGATCGGCATGCCCTTGTACACCTTTACCGGCTGTTTTACAGAGATCTCGAGCGTCCAGTTGCCGCAAAACCCAACATCACCCTTGCCGGCCGTAGCATGTATGTCGATGCCCAGGCGGCCCGTCGAGGACTTGCCTTCGAGGAAAGGCACCTGAGCATGCGATTCCGTATACTCGAGCGTAACTCCGAGATAAAAGATGTGCGGGTAAAGCACGAACCCATCTTCAGGGATCTCGAAACACTCGATCTCGTTATGCTTTTTCGCATCGAGGATGTGCTCCCGGTAAGTAGCAAGTGTGCTGCCAAGGTGCACATCATATGAATTGGAACCAAGACAAGCGCGATCGAACGGGCTGATCTTAATGGTACCCTTATCCATTTCTTCCAGTATGCGGGCGTCGGAGAGGATCATTTGGGGGGGATGTGGGAATGTGAGGAATGTGCGGGAATATGGATCAGTGAAGGAACATTTTCAGTGAATCCATCGGAAAGTTGCCGCTAAAGCTTTTGACTAGCTGATGGCGGGCATCGTAAATATTGAATTGCGGCAACAGGCCGTAATTGTAGATGTAATAGATCAGGTTTTCTTTGTCAATGCCAGCCATACGATAGGCCGGGACCTTGTCAAAGCCGTTTGTTTTTAAAAATTCCTTCACGTGCACTTGGTGACGGGCTTCGGACACCAGGATAATGCTTGTGTTATTCAGGCTTTTTCCAAAATGCTGCAGTGAGTCCAGCGCAATGGCGCAATGATCGCATTGCGGTGAAAATATCGCGACGAGCACGGGCTTACCTGATTTGAGCGCACTGTTGTTGAAATGCTTGCCATCGGGTTGCTCAATGGTAAACGGAGGAATGGGAGCGCCCTTTTTGCGGAAATCCTGCTTCGACTGTGCCCCTGACAGGCTTGCCCAGAGAAGGCAGAATATGAGTGCCAGACCTTTTTTCATCGCGGCAAAAGTAAGGAAGGGGCTGCTGTGCATCGGAAGGTCGGCCTCAGGGCGCCAGGCGTACCCGGTCCCACTGACTATCAAGCGACTCCCGGCTGAAAACGATGCGGTCGTGCAGTCTGCTGCTGCGCCCCTGCCAGAATTCAATGCTCACCGGAACGACTCTATATCCGCCCCAGAACGTCGGGCGCGGAATATCATCTTCGCCATATAACGTTTCGAAGTGGTGAACGCGCTCCTCGAGGATCCGCCGGTCGGCGATAACGGTGCTTTGAGGAGAAGCCCAGGCCCCGATGCGGCTGCCTGAGGGCCTCGATGCAAAATAAGCATCGCTCTCCGCCACGGATAGCCGCTCGATGGCGCCTTCAATGCGCACCTGGCGCTCCAGCTCTTTCCAAAAGAAAACAAGCGCTGCGGCAGGCTGCTGTTCTATCTGATGGCCTTTGGCGCTTTCGTAATTGGTGAAAAAGGTAAAGCCCTGCTCATCCAGGCCTTTCAGCAGGACGATACGAGCATGCGGCCGGCCCTCATTGTCGACAGTGGCCAGCGTCATCGCATTTACCTCATCGATCTGGGCATCTGCTGCCTCGCTGAACCAGCGCCTGAAAAGGGGGAACGGATCCGCACCGGCATTGCCTTCATCCAGCATTGCCAGCCGGTAATCCCTGCGGATGTCCGCAAGAAGCTTTGCATCCACCGGGCCCGGACTATTTATCAGAAGTGATCACATACTTAACAAACACGTAGCCAAGCTCAATAGCCATCAGCAGGCACATAGTATAAGCGAGGATCGGACCGATAGATTCACCGGAAGTATAAACAGCATTCAAGAGTTGAGGAGCCATTGGGGGAGATTTTACCGGCGCAAGATACGGGGAGAATTTGCCAATTTGCCAATTAGCTAATTAGCCAATGGGGCTCATGCATGCGGCCTGCTCCCGTTGGCTACCTGGCAGAGACAATTTGCAATCAACAATTGGCAATTGGCAGTCAGATCGACTTTATTCATGACTTAACCATCTTCCGGGGATGTCCGCAAACTGCAAATTGAAAATTGCCAATTGGCATTCAGCCTG
>JADMIO012791528.1_pt1 | contig 12027 bp, 9 predicted proteins | sample 8958161 | NCBI WGS metagenome assembly JADMIO01 (sample SAMN16585339, study PRJNA669376) | soil metagenome | isolation source: Crop rotation soil | place: USA: Cullars Rotation, Alabama | collected 2011
CTTTCCCATACTTGCCGGCGTGAAGGCCTTGATGGCGGAGAAAACCAGGCCCCCTGCCCGGAAAGACAATCTCCCAATCAGCGAACAACTCGCCAAGAAGCTTTCCGCGCTTCGCAACATTACTACTGGCGCACGCGTGATCGTTGCATCTGAGAGGATGCTCAATCAAACGATTGTCGCCATCTTCTGCGACAAAGCCTTTAAGAAATATCTGCGCGATGGCATGGACACTGAATTCCAGCGTCGACGCATCAATGAACTGCTTGCGGAGTTGAGCCTTCCCGGAGCCGCATACTTTGCACCAGTGGCAAGCACCCGGACCGAAATGGGCAAGGCGCAACCTGCCAGAGCCACGAGCATTCCCAAGAGGCCGCCTATTGCGCTGAAGAACGGCAATCTGTCGTCGCGTCATCCCGTCGGCGTCAGCCCTCCGTCCAGCCCCCCGGCGGCGGCCCGAGTTAAGCCGCAGGACGCGCCACAAAGGTTGCGGCCGTATCTTGACCGCTCATTCGCCTACACTTGGAACAAAGCGGCACAATCCATGACCATTGCGGATCTTGTGAGTGCACTTCGCACTTACGAGCAACCGGCCCGGGCGCGTGCCGGTCTGAGCGGTCTTGCCCGCTCAGACCTACGCTTCCTGCTCATCAGCTTGACGACTCTCGCTAGCTCGGGAGAGCTGCCGCTTCCGCAGGCCGCCCTGAGCCTGCTGAGCATCTTCGCGATTCGGATGTATATGCAGCTCAACGCCATCAAGTCCGCGGAGGCGATCGGTACCACGCTGCGCCGAGATCGTTCCGCGATCGCAACGCTGGCCTCAGGCGAAATAAAGCGACTCGACAATCTTTTGGCGCGCTGTGCCATGCGCAGCGGTCGAACTCGAGAAGCCGTGACCCGATATCGTCAAATGACCTTGGATCATCCAGACGACCCCGAAGCATTGATGAATTACATCGTAGCGGTGTATTCGGAAGATCTGCCCGAGGCCATTCGATATGGCAAGGCCGTCCTGTTGAACCACTATTCCGCTTCGGACGACGACCTCATCTTCATTGGCGATTTGTTTGCTCACAACAACGAGCTGGAATTCGCCCTTTCGGCATTCTATCGCACACTTCAGGCCAAGCCGAACTACGCTGATGCTTATATTGGTTTGGCGAATGTCGCCCTGGTTCAAGGCAGACGAGATCGATGGGCGGAGTGCATGGCTCGCTTCCTGAAGCTCCATGCACTGCCGGAGGGAAAGAGCGCCCCTCGCGCCGTTTTCCATACGCCCAACAGGCGAAAGGCGCGTGTCCTCTTCCTCTCCCCTGATAACGGTCATCATGACCGCATTTAACTCGAGTATGACACTGCAGCTGGCCGTGGAAAGCGTCCTGGCACAAACAGTCTCCAACATCGAACTCTTCATTGTAGACGATGTGAGTAGTGACGGAACGCGAGAGTTAATTCAGCGGTTGGGTCAATTGGACCAAAGGATAAAATGGATATTCAACGACCGAAACATCGGCACTTATCCATCCAAGAACAAAGCCATCCGGCGTGCCGCAGGGCGGTTCATAACGTTTCACGATTCAGATGACTGGATGCATCCGCAACGACTCGAGCAGCACCTCGCGGCCATGAAGTCGAATGTTCTGTGCAGTACATCGAACTGGATTCGAATGGACGCCGTTGGACGCACGATAGTCCGCCGTAATGGTCCCTATACCCACCTCAATCCGGCATCGACGTTCTTTCGTAAGGAAGTCTTCGAACGACTTGGATTCTTCGACGATGTACGCACCGGCGCAGATTCGGAGATTCTGACTCGGATTCGCCACCATCACGGCCATTCCGCAGTCGTCGGACTGCCCCAGGTGCTGGCCATCGGCCTTCATCATGAAGCCTCCTTGACCCAGTCTGGAGTCACTGCATTCGATGAACATCGATACTCTCCGGTGAGACTTGCCTACACCGAAGCATGGGTAAACTGGCACCTGACCACTCTTGGCCAAGGCCAAGACAAGCTTGCGCTCGATGCCTCTGCCGGCGTCCGGCTGTTCGATACTCCTAGCGAGATACTGCCGTAGAGATGTCAGAGGGATCGATGGGTATCGTCGAACGCTTCGGGCCCAGTCAAATATCGGGCTGGGTCGAATACAGGAGTCAAGACGATCGACAAGTCTCGATCAAGGTCAACGGCGTGACGGTCGCGACGACCCAGGCGTGCCGGCCGGTAAGATTCAACGGCGAGATTCGAGACTTTGGATTTGCCCGTCGCGTCCACGATCTATGGAACTACATCGGCCGCGGGGATGTCGTGTCACTCGAGTATTCCGGCGAGAAGATCCCAATCCTGCGGCACGGCTTTCACTATCACCCTTCGCCGGACACGATCAGCAATTTCGACGCTCTGCTGAAAAAGATCGAGCAGGGTTATGTCTTCGACAAGCGTGGGCGCCTGGCGGCTGCGTTGAACAAGCGGGACAACAACGGTGTTTTTGAAGCCTTCGAAAAGATCAGAGATATTGTCAGGTTGGAGTTTGGATACGAGCTGTTCGTCTTCTATGGAACCTTGCTGGGATGCGTCCGCGAAGGCGATTTCATTGCCCACGATAATGACGTCGATTTTGCGTACATTTCTCGACATCGCGAACGCGATTCGGTAGTGGCCGAATTCAAACGGCTCTGCACAATCCTCATTGATAGTGGATATTACGGAACTCTCTATCGCCATGGGTTCGGCATGAAGTCGCCCGTGTCTTTGGATATCTATTATACGTGGTTCGATGACGCAGACATGTTTTGTGCTTCATTTGGCCACCATGGCGATGCGATCGCCTGCAACGCCGACTTCTCGGCATTCGAAGAAAAGGCGCTGGGACCATTCAAGGTGCGAGTGCCCAAAGCGGCCGATCGCATCCTTAGCCAACTCTATGGGCCGACCTGGCGAATTCCCAATCCTGGCTTCAGCCATTACTCGCCCAACCGCAAGATTCCCACGTCGTATCTTCTGACGCCTGCCGAGCTTTCTCCTCTGCATTGGAAGCAGATCTACAAGAGACGAATGCACGATACCGCCAGTGCACCGTCACGGTTGGCCGAGCGCGTAGTCACCCATCTGAATGAGGACAAACGCTTGATCCTGGAACTGGGCTGCGGCGCCGGCGCTGACGCCATTAGATTTTGTCAGGCCGGACATGACGTCATGGCGCTCGATGCTTCTATTGACGCAATCTTGTTGGCGCGTCGATCGGCTGAGGCTCAAGGAGTCGCAGGATATGAATTTGCTAAAGTCGACGTCGAATACCCCGAGGACTTGGTTGCGTGTTTAGAACAGCCGAAGATCGCAGCCGCAGCTGCCGGTGCTGGCGTCGTCGTATATATTCGGCAAGCACTCGAACTTTTCTCCTCAGAGGCCGAAGATCGGTTGTTTGATCTGCTGCGGAAATACTGCGGACGATACGAGCTATTCGCCGAGATCAAAGGCCACGCGACGCAGATACAAACACCGTCACCGCAATACTTCGCGAGATCAATATCCCCGGAAGAACTGACTTTGCGTTTGAGCGGTTACGGCCTAGCAGTAGCGAGACTGGAGGGGCTTGAGCCCATGGAAATGGGGGAGGAGCCGGTCTACTGGCTTGTCGGAACAGCTGGCCACTTGAGCCCATGATGTCTTGGCGTCACTAGATCATCTGGGATTTAACTTACTATGCGTCCTTGAGTATCACGATTCCGACCGCAGGGTTACCCGGTGTAGTACAACCCCCAGGAACAGTGATCCCAAGGCCCATCCGATCAGATAGTCACGGTCAAGAGTGTATGCGGGGTATTGGCCATACATGCCCAAACGAAACCATGTGATACCGTGCACTACCGGATTCCACACTATGATGTTGCGAACGAATACGGGAAGGAAATCTACAACGAAAAATACGCCCGAGACGAACAACAAAGTTCGGCCAGTCAACCTATTCGCAATCATTCGCCAATAAACAAAACGCCGCGCCACCGCTGAGCTTGTCAAGCCGACACCAACGCCAAGCGTGATCAGCAACGACAATGCGACAATGCACTCGACGATGTCGTTAGGCCACGCCTGTTCTACTCCATAGAGCCACAAACCGATAAACCAAACGGTCGTCATCGCCAGCGTGACCGCTGCTTCAACGATAACGGCTGCAATAATGAAATCAGTCGCGCTAACATTCGGCAATCGTTCGCCCGTACCATAGCGGGCCACGCGTGCACGAATCGACAGCCGAAGAAATACGTAGAATCCTAGAATGCCAGTGGAATAAAAGAGAGCGTCGGATGTTCCGTAGGCAGGAAATTTGCCTCGAAAGAGAGTACGCATCGCAATCGTTATGGCGACAACGAGAAATGGCTCGGTCAGTGCGATCAGTGTTGCAAATCTGGTGCCTCTGAACCTGTAGTCGATCTCCTGTGTCATCAGGAGACCAATTACGGACCGCCAGTTGCCAAAAGCCGTCAGAAAGGAAGCCATTTTCTAAAGTTGCAGAGAGGGCATCTGTAGCGCAAGGGGTCTTTAGCGTACCGAGCCAAAGCACCTCATTGATAGTTACCGCCCATTGCTCGCCATTTTCTGGATCAGCATGACATAGTAGATTAGCGTACGCAGCTGCCCTCCTGCATCTGCCTCCATCATGACGTCATAATTAGGAGCAGCCGTACGAGCTCACGTCCTGGCGTCACTATAACTTCAAGTAACTTGGCGACGTCCGGACGACGCTGCAAATCCGCTGGGGAAAGAAAATGGATGACAAACTTTCAACCTACTTTCGCAAAAACAAATGGGGCGACGAATCTTCGGAGACAGTTTCCGGCTCAGGTTCCACGCTGAAATATACTGAGAATTTGAGGCAGAAACTGCCGGCACTGCTCAAGAAGTATGATGTTAAGGTTTTTCTCGATGCCCCTTGCGGTGACTTCAACTGGATGAAAGAAGTGGGCCTCAGCGACATCCAATACATCGGTATGGATATCGTTCCGGACCTGATTATCCAAAACCATAGTCGGTACGCGAGAGTCGGACGTGTCTTCCTGGCGGGTGATATCACGCGAGATGCGCTCCCTATGAGCGATCTGATGCAGTGCCGTGACTGCCTGTTCCACCTACCTTACAAGGACATCGTCCGCTTCCTAGACAACTTTGCGAGAAGCACCATCCCGTATCTGCTGACGACGACTCACCTGCTAACCCACAATAAGGACATCGAGCGGCCAGGCCAGTGGCGACAGCTCAATCTCAAGAGACCCCCTTTCCGCTTTCCCGAACCTTTGGAAACGATCGACGACTGGATCGAAGGCCACCCCCGGCGACAAATGGGGTTGTGGACAATCGAACAAGTAGCTGAAGCTGCAAAGCGGGCGGGAAAGCGCGGCGCCAGCTGGAGGCCATTCCTTAGAGCCTTTGCATGTGAGACGTACCCCAAGGGCGCGCCTTATGCCTTTCTCGAAGCGATGATTCGGCATAGATGAGGGTCCTCGCCTTGATAGACAGAAAGGCCGAAGCCCTCCTCCTTAAATGAGACCGTCATCCCGTAGTCGGTCTCGAGCAACTTAGCGAAATTGTCCCCGTTCACGAAGCGTCGGTAATGCGCCGCATTAAACTTGGGTAGATCTTGATCTCGCTCGGTTCGGAACTCAGCTGCCAGAGTGAACGAGGGCAGCTTCCGACTGATCACACCGAGCAGATTGTTCTGCGTCTCTAGCGGAATCGCATGAATGAAGAATCGAAGATAAATCACAACATCCCTGCCCGCCTTCAGAGCCTGTACTATCTTCGGCGTATCAAAGACGCGCTCGACGTCCTTGGCGCTGGCTGCATCGGCTACAATGAAACTGCACGTCCTGAGATGCTTCTTAGTCTTTGTTTCATTCGCTCGAGCAATGCCCTCCGCAGAGGCATCAACACCGACAGCGTCATAACCGACCTCCGCAAGATAGTTAGTATCGCGCCCGGTTCCGCACCCAAAATCAACGATGAAAGCCTTACTCGGCAGTCGGCCGGCGATGAACTCAGCAAAGGTCGATCCGGTTGCAATCTGATTTGACTTATAGAATTGTTTCCAAAACAGAGGCTTAAGCTCCTCCTCTGTGGGCCAATACCGATCGTCAAAACGCCGCTTGGAACTGGCGTGATCAAATCCAGGATCCGAGATGCGCCAGTTGTCGCCATAAATCTGGGCGAGGATTTGATCCGCCGCCGCCGGTACTTTCACGTGATAACGACCCAACTGGTGATTAACCGGATCCAAGCAACCTTTGAAATAGGTGAAAGGCTTGCCATGGTACCCGAAAGAGGGCTCAAAAATGCCCGCGGCGTTGATCCAGGCAGGGTAGATAGTCACGGGGATGGGATGGCGAATGGAAAATCCCGTCCTCGATGCGACGCCAATGTACCCACGATCGATAAGAAATGAGCACATGCGCAAGTATTCCCGCTTGACCTCCTCGGGCGCTCTGAATTTCGAAACATAGGCAAAATCAATGTCGTCATCGTGCGCAATGAAGTTGTTGTCGCGGATGCAGCCCAGAAGCGTCCCGTACATCGGGAACAATTCATAGTTGAATTTTCGTCTGAACACCGCGCTAAGTTTTCCGAAAATTCGGAAAAAAGATCTCAGCTGCGGGCGCCTGCTCAACGGCAAGGCGAGCTTGCCACGACGATCGAATATATATCCCTTCTCGAGGCGCTCGACCAAGTCCTTGAAAGCCAGAGCTCCGTGGCCTTGATGCACGTACCGAAAACCTTGCCCCACAATAGGAAGCATCGAGCCATCATGGCTAATCGTCACGGCATCTCCGTCGCGGAGGAATTGCCACAGGTCCGCCACTGAGCGTGCGAATCCTATTTCTCTCGGTTCGCCCTCAAAATTGACCAATCGTCCCACGGCGGTCCGGGCGACCTCCCTGTCATTGACAGAGATAACAACCTCCTTCTTTGGATCGCCACTAACCCAGCCTGCGATCACTTTAGGGCCAAATCTTTCTACGATACCCATCACTTCCTCACGCCCACTCGACGGCATTCAAGTCGCGTCAGTTTGTACACCAACTCGCGTTCGTTGGACGAACCTGTACCGCCAACGAGTTGGCCGACGAACTCCTGTGCCCAAAGATTATTCTTCTCCGTGCGCAGAACCGCGCCCACTTGGTTGGATGGACTCCGACAGCGCCGCCCTCATTTCGTCGCCTTTACGGTACCTACGATTCTGCACAAATGAGGGTCCTCAGTCTTATAGACTGCCAGCCCGGTCCCCTCCTCTCGATGCTCAACTTTCATTCCGTAACGCTTCAGTTTCGCCACAAAAGCCGACGGATCGATATAGCGCACGTAGTGGGCCGCGTGTGCCTTAGGAAGCTTTTCATCCAACGTCGTGCGGAATTCTGCCATCAACGAGAACGTCCCTAGGTACTTTTTGAGTAGTCGCAAGGTGGCCTGTTCGGTTGTGGCAGTGACCGAATGCATGAAGAATCTCGCATATACGACCACGTCATGCGTTGCGGGCGGGCTCCGGATAAACTTGCGTACGATCGTTCGCATCGCATGCCTGTCGCTGACGTCTGCTCGAACCAGTCGGCAATTCCTCAGCCGCTTTTTCCGTACAACTCTGCGCCCGCGCTCAATAGCGACATCGCAGAGATCCAGTCCAATCACGCTATGGCCATGCTCCGCAAAAAAGACCGCATCGCGGCCGCTGCCGCATCCCAAATCGAGCACGAGACTATTTGGCCTTAGGCGCGACAGCATCGCCTGGGCGAAGGCCGAAGGTTCTGCCGTGGGGCGTCGTTTGTAGAACTGCTTCCAGTAGAGCGGCTGCAGTTGCTCATAAGATAGAACGTAAGGTGCGCTTAGCTTCCTGGTACGGGAATAGTGACTGAACCCCGGATCAGGGACCCGCCAGTTCGGGCCATAAACTTGGTGAAGTATGCGTTCGGCGCTGAGCGGGACTTGCACGGTGTGTCGTCCGAGAAAGCGCGGCTGAAACTTGAAGAATTCGTCGCTCTTTTGCGCTTCTTCGCCGTGGTAGCCAAAGGATACCTGATAGTGGTTCGCTTCGTTGAACCAAGAGTAATAGATATCGAATTTTAGGGGCGCCTTAACGTTGAACGTATATCGTGACAGGTATCCTCGATATCCATTGTCGATCAGGTACTCGCAGATTGCGACAAACTCCGCTTTGACCTTCGTCGGATCGACGTGCTTCGAGATGTACGTGTAGTCAACGTCATTGTCGTGAGCGATGAAGTCTCCCTCGCGAACGGTACCCAGAAGTGTGCCGTACATTGGAAAGAGCACTATGCCAAATCGCTCACGCAATTGCGCTTCTAACACGTTGAACTTCGCGAAAAACTGCTCGTCCCACTTTGTCTGACCGGATAGCGCCTGCGCCAGGCGACCCTTCTTATCGAAGATTTGGCCAGCGGTTATTCGATCCAGGAGATCTGCGGACTTGCTGATTGTCCCAGAGGGATGGACGTAGGCAAGCCCATGCCCTTGGATTGGTAGCGCGGTACCATCGTATTCCACGCTTACGACATCGCCTTCGCCCAAATAATTCCAGAGATCACCTAGGAACCGCGCGAAGCCGAAGTCTTTTACAACGCCGTCGATGGTAACCGGCTTGCAGGCAACCGTCGTTGAAACTTCAACGCCATTCAGGCGGAAGATGACTTCTCGTCCCGTGTCGGGAGTCCATGCTACCCAGCCGTCGATCCTTTTGGGACCAAAGCTTTCTACCCGGCCCTCCACCGCCCCCATCTCATCCCCAGCGTGGCTATTGTTCTAGGTACAGCGAGTCTCCGAACCTGTCACTCAAGTCAAATCAAGCGGAATGCGTCTGCGGTCTGGTCTTACTCCAAAGCGCCACATTCGACGTCGGTTTGCTCGATGCAACCTCTCCGACAAGCTCATCGATGAGGGCTACTTCGTCTGCTGCACGCTTCTTGGTTAGTCTCGCAACAAGGAGCCCAAGCCGCTTGCTATCATCGCCGTCTATCGCGCGCATTACACTCGCAGAAATTGCTCCGGTTGCTGCGCGAGCCCGAATCCAAGCTTCCTTCATGGACATTTCAGGAAAGTGTCGAACCGTGACACCACACATTTTCAAACAGCGTCATAATAAAACTGAGAATCGGCTGCTTGATGTGGCGTCGATCGTCCTTCCAACGATCACCAAATACATCCATTACGATTTCGTAGGATGGCCAGTAGTACACCCAGGGCAAGTCGAGTTCACGAAGGACCTCATCCAAGCTAACGCGCAGGCTGGCCTTCGAGACGGCGTTGGCAGTGATGCACGACACCGGCCGAAATGTCGCCACTAACGGAATGGGCGAGAGGGTGAATATGAGCTTCGCGCCTGGCTTGTACTTGGCGACTATGTTGACGATCGCCTTGATGTTCTCTTTGTTTTCTGCAACCGACAACACACGGAACTTATGCCTAGAGGGGTCATACTTGTTGGCAGGTACCGCGCGCCAGAAGACACCACCGGTCACTTCGTCGTACCATACTTCGGATAGACCAAGAGTGATAATGAACAGGTCGGCAGAATCAAAGACGGCCCGTGTCCTCAAGCGCACGGTTTCATCGTAACCAAATGCTTGAGCATCGTACCCATGCCACAGTTCTTCGGTGAAAATCTTACCTTCGAAGGCCCATTCAAACTGTTGGCGAAGAACCGAGCTGTTGACCATGCCTTCGCCGAAACGAACGATATAGGCGTCTGAATATTCTCCATCCTTCTTTGTTAGGACGGAGAAGTTACGCTTTGAAAGCCACTCCGTGATGTTTGCTGCGAAGCAACTTCCAAACGCAACAATTTTAGTATCTCGGCCGATGAGCGGCGCAGGTGGAGTCCATCCTTTGAGGACATAGTCTTCGATCGCGCCGGGCTTGTTGAGGGCCCCGACAGTGGGATTGAAGTTGGTATGCGCGCCACGAAACCAACTATAGCTCGCTCGCGGCACCGACTTAGAAAGTGAAACCGCGCGATGCCCTTCCGGGTCAAAATGTAGTCCCCGTGATTTCGCTCGTCCGCTCGTCGTCGACATTTGAAAATCCCCAACCCGATGGACCTAGTTTACGGCAGAAGCCCAATCTTGCCCAGTAATCCCCAGCCCACAAAATGGTCCAAATGCCGCAATTTTGGCTGGTTGCCAGCCACTACCTACAGCAGCACCTGCGTTTCTTGCTTGGGCTCACGCTTCTCGGCCGCATTCATTTCGGACTTTATCGTTTGGCGTAGCGTTTTCATGTAGATTGCAGACGCGCTTTTGTCCGGAAACAAACCCACTTTTGCCCAGTGATTAGAAATCGCGCGCGCCGAATGCCTGTCGAGCGATAATATTCTGTTTTTGTGCAATCCAAACATGATGATCTCGCGTTGCTTCAGCTTTGCGAGCGCCTCTTTGAGCTGATCTTCCGTGTCCGGATATTTTGTGAAAAGAGTCAATGTGTTACGACGCCCGAAAGCGTACAGATTTTCTATTGGAGAACAGCGGGCTTCCAGAAACGCAAAATAGAGAAAGAATTCCGTCAGATGCCGTCGAGGCGCGTGAAAGAAGTCCGCGAAAGTTACTCGTTCCCGCTCCTCAATTTCATCGAGCATCCCACGGACGCAGACAGTTGAGAGCGCGTACGGCGTCGTGGCTGGCATGGCCCGATCCAAATATTGTTCTGGATCCAAACCAAAATATTCCATCGCATTGACGAAAAAGGGCATTAGAGACCCTCTTTGCCGTGCCCGGAAGGTCCTCATCCTGCGATCCGGAGTCAAAAAATTGTCGACGCTTGCTGGTGCGATGAAATGATTCTTAGCGTCCAGTACGACATAGCAGGCATTCGCGATACGTCTGCTGATCAGTAGTTTCATCGTTTGCTGCTTCCGCCAGCCATTCGCCGTGATACCGGCTTTTACCAGCTGGTCTCCGCGAACCAATTTTACCCGGCTAAGGAACTGGCCGTACTCAGGTAAAACGTTCTCCTCGATCTGAGCGATGGTCCGGGTAGGATTTTCCTCATTGATGATGATGACAATGGAACCGATATCACGATCACGGACAAAGAGTCGGAAGGACCGCGCCTGCAATTTAAGCAGTAGGACCTCTTGTCCATACACCACGGTCACAAAGTCCAATGGCCCTTGGGCAGGTCCGAGCTTGAGGCTGGCTTTGGCTTCCATCTTTATGACCTAGATTCACGGGAAAGTCGTTCTGTTTGGCAGCATCCAACTTCGCAAGATTTACTGAGACGACGGTCGCATTCGCTCACTCAATTGTTTCTGATAGAGACTCGCTGGCTCCACTCGTCTGTTCGGTGAGATGATTTCACCCAGGGGCTCGTTCTGCCTAAGTATTTCGCCCGTTACGCCAAAGGCCCAATTTGTGGCCGTGGGAGGCCTCTCGATCAGATAGCTCGTTACTGTGCTGTTCCAGACCACGCTGTTCGCGCCGGACCAGCCATGCCCGGTGCCGAAGCTACCTCGATTTCCTATGTGCATTCTTCCCTGCAAGGTCACGTTGTCAAACAGTGCCCCTGTAGCCCACCTTTGATGGGCCCCCGCGCCAATATCCTCTCCTGCACCGTTGCAACGATAGATGACGTTGGGTCCTGGCGCAGCACTCTGCGTCACCCACGCCGAAAAGTGCCGACCCGACACTTCTAAATTTGAAATCGCGAGCGGTGACGTGGCTCGACGTTGCCCGCAAAGTGAGGGCAGTTGCAAAATCAAAGATCGAAACATTACGAATCCAGGCCTCTTCGAGCGCGCTGAACGATGCGAAAACAGAATGGCGAAAAGTATCGGTCGCATAATCTGGCGTAGAAAAAAATTCCGTGCCGACGACTCTAAAGTTTTCCAACCCTAAATTTCGAATCCGATCCGCGAAGCTGTATCGCCATAGAACGGGATTGTCGTCCTGGGAAATCCCGTTCGTGAGGGCGGCATCCAGCACGATGGAGTCGCCATCTATTCTGCTGATCCTTCTGTCGAACAGTAAGCCTGGGGAAAG
>JADMIO011711201.1_pt1 | contig 12023 bp, 6 predicted proteins | sample 8958161 | NCBI WGS metagenome assembly JADMIO01 (sample SAMN16585339, study PRJNA669376) | soil metagenome | isolation source: Crop rotation soil | place: USA: Cullars Rotation, Alabama | collected 2011
GCCGCGACTTCAAGTCACGTGAATTCCAAGCTTCGGATCCCACTGTGCTGGAAAGATCGGCGACGCCCATCTGAATGACGTGATCGACGCCGGCTTGCAGGTCTTCGACTTCGTAGTGCCCCCAGTCGGCGAAGATGGAGCGCGAGAACTTCTGGCCGCGCCCGCTGCTGCCGCGGTAATTCACCGCCAGCACCGCGTAGCCGTTGGCCGCGAACCATTGCCGCTCCAGGCTGAGCGAGTGCTGGTCCTGGCCGTTCGGGCCGCCGTGGATGCGCAACAGTAGCGGCACGCGCGTGCCCTTCACGTAGCCGACCGGGTAGGTCAGCAGTCCATGAACTTCGGTGCCGTCCTTACTCTTGAAGCCGACCTCTTCGGTCTGCCCTAGGTCCAGCTCCGCCATCAGCGCGTCGTTCTGGTGAGTGAGCTGGCGCAGCGCGCCGCCGTCCATCACGTAAACTTCGGTCGCTTTCGCGTCGCCGCCCGAAAGAACGGTCGAGCGGCCTGCGGCTGTCGTCCAATTCGAAACCACGACCGGCGGCGCGAGCAGGCGCTCGACGTTGCCGCCCGCGATATTCACTCGCACGGGGTAGACCGAGCGGTCGTCTGCGACCATGAGCGTGATGGATTTGCCGTCGGCGCTGAAGCGCGGCGAGGAGATGGCGCGGTCGAGGTCTTCGACGGCTTTGATCCGCCGGGGCGCGCTGCCGCCGTCGCTGGCGACAATCGCCAGATGGTCCATGTTGTAAGCGTCATATTTTTTCTCGTCGCCTTCGACGAAAGCGATCCACTTGCCGTCAGGGCTCCATTCCAGGCGCGCACGCCCGCCGCGTGTCTCGACAGGCGTCACGGCTTTTTCAGTCGCGCCGGCGCGGGCGTCGGCCACGAAGATTTGGGCGGACGGCTCGCGGTCGGGGTCTTGCCCGTGATTGCTGTGGAAAGCGATGCGGCTGCCGTCAGGCGACCAAGACGGCGACGACTCGTCCCACTTGCCGGTGGTCAGCCGCTCCAGCTTCTTCGTCGCCACGTCGAAGAGGTAGATGTAGCTGTGGCGTCCGGAGAGCAGATAGCCCTGCACGTCCTGCTTGTAGTGGTAACGGTCGATGACGATGGGCTTCGGCGCTTTCGGCTTGTCCGCAGGCTTGTCGGCGGGCTTACCGGAGTCAGCCGGCGCGGTGCTCGACGGCGCGGCGTTGGCCGGCGGCGTGGCGTTGGCTTCGTCTTCGGGGTCGGGGTCGCCGACGACCAGCGCCAGCCGCTTGGCGTCGGGCGACCACTCGTAGCCCTGCAAGCGCCCTTTCAGCTCGGTGAGCTGGAACGCCTCGCCGCCGTTGCGGTCGATCAGCCACACCTGACTGCCCTTGGCCTTGCCGGGCCGCCCCGAGGTGAAGGAAAGATAATGGCCATCCGGGCTCCAGCGCGGCGCCGACTCGCTGTCCTGGCTGAAGGTGAACTGGCGGTCCGTCTTGCCGTCGAAGCTCGCCATCCAGATGTGCGAGCTGCTCTTGTCTTCTTTGACGTCTGTGGTCGAGACGACGTAGGCGACCCACTGGCCGTCGGGCGAGATTTGCGGGTCACGCACGTCGCGCATGCGGAAGACGTCGTCGATCTTGAGCGGGTGCCGCGCCGTCTGCGCCATCAATGTGGTCGCGCAAACGAGCATCAGAATCAGAACACGGGATAATTTTGGAGTAGACATGGGCGTAGGTTTCCTCCTGCAATCTTTAACTGCTGCCTGACGAGAAGAGATAGATAGAACCGGAAGCGCCATTATACATAATTCGCCGCGGCGGGCCTAAGAAAATCCTGGCTGCTTCAGGGCGTCTGCCACTGGCCGGATTCAGCCGAGCGAAACAGCGCGTCGATGATCGCCATGTTCTGGACGGCGTCTTCGAGCGGGAAGCGCGAAGGCGTGCCTTCGCGGATGGCCCGCGAAAATAGGTCGCCTTGAATCGTGTACTGATCGACGGCGGGAAGCTCGATGGTTTCCACGCCCGCGCCGAGCAGGCTTGAGCCGTCATCGACAAAGATGCGGGACGGGCGGTCGGACGGCGGGTTGAACGGAATCTCGATGTCGATGCGCCCGCGCGTGCCGAAGACCTGCACGCGCTGGTAAGCCACCAGCTGCGTGCTGCACATGAAAATGGACTGGCCGGCGGCGAAATCCAGAATGCCCGACGTCAGCCGGTCGACTTGCGTCTGCGGGTCGCGCTCGATCAAAGCCATCACGCGGCGCGGCTCGTCTTGAAACAGGTAACGCGACATCGTCACAGGGTAACAGCCGATGTCCATCAGCCCGCCGCCGCCATACGCCGGCACGTTGCGGATGTTCTCGGGGTCGCGGTTAAAGTAGCTGAACGCGCCGCTGATGGCGCGCGGCTCGCCGATGCGCCCCGAGCGGACGAGGTCGAGCGCCGTCAGCCATTGCGGGTGCGTGCGCACCATGAAGGCTTCTTCGATGCGCCTATCAGTGCGGTCGCGCACGGCGATCAACTGCCGCGCTTCGTCGGCGGACAGGGCGATAGGCTTTTCGCAGAGCACGTGCTTACCGGCCTCTGCGGCGCGTATCGCCATCGGCACGTGCAGGTGATTGGGCAGCGGGATGTAAACGGCTTCGATCTCCGCGTCGGCGAGCAGCGCTTCATAAGAGCCATAAGCTTTAGCGATGCCCATCTCGCGCGCCGCGGCTTCGGCCTTCTGTTGGTCCCGCGACGCGATGGCGCGCACCTCTGACCACTCGCCGCGCTGCATCGCCGGAATGACTCTCCGCGTCGCGATCCTGGCGACGCCGAGCACGCCCCACGAAACTTTCTTCATGGCTCAATTAAACGGCGATTAGCTTGCTCGGCGCAAGCACGGAATCGAGGCGGCGGATCAGGCCGGCGTCGTCCAACTCGACGTGCATCGTGTAGCGCGTGGCGCGCGTCGCCGTCGAAACGACGTCTTCAAAGACGACCGCCGGCAGTCCGTTCAACACGCGCCACTCGACGCGCGGGGTGCCGCGCAGTTTCGCGTTGAGCGCGTTGATCAAGCGCAAGAGCTTATCGCGCCCTCGAATGGGTCGCAACGCCGCCTGCACCTCGCCGCCGCCATCCGAGAAGGTGACGACGTCTGCGGCCAGCAAACGCTCAAGCCCTTCGGCGTCGCGGGCGTTCAGGTAGAGCAAGAACTGTTCGAGCGCGCGTCGCGTCGCCTCGCGTCGGGCCGGGCTGAGGTCTGCGCGGTGGCGGTCGTAATCTTTCATGCGCTTGCGCGCCCTGAACAGCGTGACCTTGACGTTGGCTTCCGTCAGGTCGAGCGCGGTGGCGGTTTCAGCAGTCGAATAATCGAAGACGTCGCGCAGCAGGAGCACGGCCCTTTGGGTCGGCGTCAGGGCTTCGAGCGCCAGCAGGAAGGCGAACGAGATGCTCTCCAGCAAATCGTAGCGCGCCGCCGGCGAATCGGCTGCCGGCGCCGCGGGCTCGAACGACGGCAAGCTCTCTTCGTCGGTCGGCACCGGCGACGGCAGCCACGGACCCGTGTAATGACGCCGGCGGCGGCGCAGCAGGTCGCGGCTCAAGTTCATCGCCACGCGCACCAGCCAGGGGCGCAGCGGCTCGTCTGTGCGACGCGGCGGGTGTTCGAGGGCGCGCACGAAGGTTTCCTGCACGAGGTCGTCGGCGTCGGCGGCATTGCCAGTCATTCGGTAGCATAAACCCCAGAGCAACCGGCGGTCGGTTTCGAGCGTTTCGGCGTAAGCGGTCATGGCTGGTTATTGGCCGGCTGCCTGTTCCCCTTCTTGTTCGTCTAAGCGGTCGGCCAGCGCGCGCAGCAGCCGCGCCCCGTCGCCGCGCCAGGCGCTGCCATGCATACAGGCGAGCGTCTGCGGTTCGGTCGCCGCCAGCCGTTCGAGCATCGCGCGCGTGTTGCGGGCGTGGGCGAAGTAGTCGAGTCCCGCGCGCAACGCTTCACTGGCTTCGAGGATGTCGGATTCGGTGAGCGCGGGCGTGTTCGCGCCGGGCTGTGTGAACAGGTCGCCGCACAACAGCGTGCGTGTTTCGTGTTCCATCATCAGGCCGCACTCCCAGCCGTGCGGCAGGTGCGGCGTGTCGAGCCACTCGACCGTGTGACGACCGAGCGCGAGCCGTTCGCCATCACTCATCGCGCGCGGCGCGCGGTCGGCCAGGTCTTCGACCGAAGTCATCGCGGCGATGCGACCGCACACCGGCACGGCCAGCGGCGCGGCGGCCAGCCACTGGTTGAGCGCGCCGCACTCGTCGGCCTCAACGTGCGAGAAGGCGACGTAGCGCAGCCGCTCAACCGGCAGGACGTGCGCCACCGCTTCGCTCACCAGCGGAAAGAGCTTGCGCATCCCCGCGTGGTAGAGCAGCGGCTCGTCGTCAACGATAAGATATTGATTGAACGAAAAGCCGCCCGGCACGACGTCGAGCGGCGTGTTGATGCGGTAAATGTGTTCGGCAATCTCAGCGATGTTAGTCCCTGTTTGCGTGTTGGTGATCATGGTCTCTCCCATTAATTTCAAGGGTCGAATCGCGCCCCGGTCACACGGAGGCAAGTACCCTCATTAAACGACGGCGCTCATCTGAAAAGTTCGCTCGCGGGCGATTAGTTCTGCCGCGCGCCGCGCGCTCGCCAGGCTCGCGTCAACCAGCATGCCTTCCGCGCCGACCCAATCGCCGACGACGTAGAGGCCGGGCACGTCTTCGACCTGCGGGCTCGGCCTGCCGTCCGTGCCGCCCTGCGCCGCCTGCGCCAGCGCGTTCATCACCGTCATGTCGGGCAGGAAGCGGCGGTGCGCGACCGCGGCACGCCAGCCCGGCTGAACGAGGTCGAGCAAGTCTTCCAGCTCGCGCTCGACCTCGGCGGGCGGCGCGTCTTCGTCGGGCGAAAGGTATTGGGCGACGTGGATCAGCGCGCCGCCTTCGGGCGCGAGCCGCGCCGACGCCGAATGCACAGACAGATAGAGCGGGCGATCAATGCCGAAGGCGTAGAGCGACTTCGGCTTCGGCAGACGGTGCAGCGCCACGTCGAGGCAAGCCGCTTTCACCGGGACGGCTTCGTCGGCCCAGCGCGCGAGCCGGGAACGTTCGCCGCGCTCGACGAGGCCCGCGGCCACTGCCGGGCCGGCAGCAATGACGACGTTGGTGGCGCAAGTCAGCCGGCCATCCGCCGCACGGACGCCGCGCGCCGCGCCATTGGCGTCGCGTTCGACGCCCACGATCTTTGCGCCGGTCTCGATCTCGACTCCGGCTTTGAGCGCGGCGTCGAGGAGGCCGTCAACGAGGGTCTGCCAGCCGCCGTCAAGGTAGAGCACGCCTTTCGCGAAAGCCAGTTGCAACTGCCGTATGGCCGCGCCGGCGCTCATCAGGTCGGGCGCGTTAGTGTAAGTCGCGATGCGCATCGCGGCGATCAGAAAATCCTGGACTTCGCGGTGCGTGATGTATTGGTCGAGCCACTCGCGCAGGCTGACGCGCATCAGGCTAGCCGCGTCCAGCTTCGGCAGCGACGCCAGCCAGCGCATCGCTTCGAGCTTGGCTGACAGCCCGAAGAGGCTCGTGGTCAGCAGCGACATCATGCCCGAAGGGAAGGCGTGCTTCGTGTGGACTTTGATGGCGAACGCGCCGGAGACCGCCGGCACGCGCCCGCTCACTGCGACGCCGAGCTCGCCGAGGACTTCGACGCCGCGCCCGCCGCGATAGAGCGCGTGCGGGCCTATGTTGAGATGAAAGCCGCCCTGCGTTTTCGTGCGCGCGCGTCCGCCGAGCGCGTGCGCCTGTTCGAACAGCTTAACGCGCTTGCCCTGTCGCGCGATGAACGTGGCGGTGGCCAACCCGGCCACGCCGCCGCCAATGACGAGAGCGTCATAGGTTGAATTTGATTGCACCTTTTAATCTCCTTTCAAACGTTCGTCTGCATTTCAACGACAACACGTTTGGCGGAGCCGAAAGGTTACAGGCCGGGCGGCATTCGCTGGCGCGTTTACTGAAGCGCATTCCATTGTTTGAGGAACTGGCTCGGCGTGACGATCTGAAACTTTAGCTCACGTTTGTCTTCATCGCTGATGTCGAGCAGATCGCGGTCGTTGGTGACAAGGAATCTTGTGCAGCGCGGCGACGCCACTCGCGCACGATTTCGACGGCATCTTTTTCGCGCAATCCGGTTTGTCGCGCTACGCGCGCCGAGCTTTCCAGTAACTCCTCATCTTCAGCGCGCTCGATAAATTCATCAACCGCCCGTTCGAGCAAGCGACGCATGGGAATCTTACGTGAGCGCGCCACTCGCTCAAGTGCGGTGCGGCGTTTCTCGTCGAGTTCAATCGGTGTACTCATGTCCTCCGCTACCTTCCTTCACCCGTAAAAGGAGTATACCAGCAAGCAACAAGCGCGCATCAAGTTTTGCCTCACACGCCCGCCGTACTGGCGCGCTGGTCGCGGAAGCGGATGATCTGCGCATACGTACGCTTAATGTTATCGGCGGTGATGACTACGACGTCGCCTTTGATCGCTTGGCCGAGGCCGTGCTCGACGGCTTCGACTTCGTCGGGCAGAATCTCGATCCGCTCTTCGGGCATGCCGGCGTTCATCGCGCCCCGCTTCATTAAGGCCGCCGACTGGCCGACCTCGCGCCCGCGCCGGTCGTCGTCCTCCTTAATAATCAGCCGGTCAAACGCGGTGCCGGCGATCTCGCCCATCGCCAGGATGTCCTGGTCGCGGCGGTCGCCCGGCGCCGCCACCACGCCGATGCGCCGGTCGACGCGCAGCAGCTTCACGAACGCCGCGACGTTGCGGTACGCCGCCGTGTTGTGCGCGTAGTCGAGCAGCACATGAAAGTCGCCGACCTGCTCGACGTTCAGGCGGCCCGGCGAAAGATAGAAGCCGGTCTCGAACGTCTTCAACCCCGTGCGCACGTCTTCGATGCTGACGCCTGACAGGTGCGCGCACAAGGCGGCGACCATGGCGTTCGCCACGTTGAACATCGCCCGCCCGTTGAAGGTCGCCGGGATCGAACCCACGTCCGAGATGACGACGTCCTGCGGCCCACGCTTGATGACGAGGTGGCGGTCGCGCAGGCAGACGCCCATGCCGCCGGCTTCCGTGTGTTTGCGGAAGACTTCGTTGTCCGGGTCGAGCGCGAACCAGCAGAGCGTGCCCCTACTCTTTTCGGCGAGCGGCACCAGATGCGGGTCTTCGGCGTTCAAGATCGCGTAGCCCGTGCGCCGCACGATCTCGACGACCACCGACTTGACGTAAGCCATGTCTTCGAGCGTCTCGACGCCGCGCAGTCCGAGGTGGTCTTCCGAGACGTTGGTGATGACGCCGATGTCGCAGTCGTCATAGCCGAGGCCGGCGCGCAGGATGCCGCCGCGCGCCGTTTCGAGCACCGCGAAATCCACCGTTGGGTCGCGCAACACCATGCGCGCAGACCAGGGGCCTGTGAGGTCGCCTTCCAATATCCGCTTGCCGTCGATGTACAAGCCATCGGTCGTCGTCAATCCTACTTTCCTGCCCGCCAGCTTCAGGATGTGCGCCAGCATCCGCGAAGTCGTCGTTTTGCCGTTAGTGCCGGTGATGGCGACGACGGGGATGCGCGAGGGCGTGCCCGGCGGGAAGAGCATGTCGAGCACACGGCCCGCCACGTCGCGCGGGCGGCCTACGGTCGGGTGGACGTGCATGCGGAAGCCGGGCGCGGCGTTGATCTCGCAGATCGCCCCGCCGGTCTCTTCCAGCGGCCTTGTGATGTCGGTCGTCAGCATGTCAACGCCCGCAACATCCAGCCCGATGATGCGAGCGGCGCGGCGGGCGGTTTCGATGTTCTCGTAATGAATGTCGTCGGTGCGGTCGACCGCCGTGCCGCCCGTGCTGATGTTGGCCGTGTACTTCAACCAGACCTGCCGGCCTTCAGCCGGGACCGAGTCGGGCGCCAGCCCCTGCTCGCCGATGAGTCGCAACGACTCTTCGTTGACGAAGATTTTCGTCAGCGCCTTTTCGTGCCCCTCGCCGCGCATGGGGTTTTTGTTCTCCAGGTCGATCAACTCTTGCAGAGTGTGCCGGCCATCACCGATGACGTGCGCCGGGACGCGCTCGGCGACGGCGACAACTTCGCCGTTGACGACCAGAACGCGGTGGTCGCGCCCCGCGACGTAGCGCTCGATGATCACGTCGTCCGAGTAATTCGTCGCCCGCTCGAAGGCGCGCTCGACCTCTTCGCCTGAGCCGAGGTTGATCGCCACGCCTTTACCGTGGTTGGCGTTGAGCGGTTTGAGCACGACCGGGTAGCCGATGGCCTCGGCGGCGGCGACCGCCGCTTCGCCCGAATCGACGGCGCGGCCCCGCGGCACGGGGATGCCTGCCTCGTCGAGCATGCGCTTGGTCAGCTCTTTGTCGCAGGCGATGTCGGTGGCGATCAGGCTGGTGAGCGAGGTCACGGTCGCCTCGATGCGCCGCTGGTATTTGCCGTGGCCGAGTTGCACGAGGTTGCGCTCGTTCAGGCGGATGTAGGGGATGTCGCGCTCGCGGGCCTTATCAATGATGCTCTGGGTGCTCGGCCCGTAGGCTACGTCGTCGAGGATGCGCGACAGCGCCGCGAGCTCTTTCGGGTAGTCGAGCGACGCGTCGTAAGCCAGGTGCTCGACGACGCGGATGGCGGCGCCGCCGGCGGCGAGCCCGACCTTCTCTTCGATGTAGGCGAAGACGACGTTGTAGACGCCGTCGCGTTCGGCAGTGCGCGTCTTGCCGTAGCCGACTTCGGTGCCGGCCAGGCACTGCAATTCCAGCGCGACGTGTTCGATGATGTGGCCGGCCCAGGTGCCTTCGCGCAGGCGCGTGATGAAGCCGCCCGGCACGCCTTCCGAGCAGCGGTGCGTGTGCAGGCTCGGCATCATCTCCACCAGCCGGTCGGTGAAGCCATCGATCAAGTGCGACGGCTTCTCTTCGAGGTCTTCGAGGTCAATCTTCAGGCGGATGACCGGGCTGAGGCTGTAAACGTTCGGGCCGCGATAGACCTGCGTCTCCAGAAGTTTCATAAGCTACCCTTCCGCGATGAACGCGCGCTTGTTGAGGTTGAACCTGCCGCCATGCACGAGCGTGTGCAGCACCATGCGCGAGAACGGGATCGGCGACTTGTCGGGCGCGATGGCGAGATTCACCGAATGCATCTCGCTCGGGTCTACAATCGTCACGGTGCCGCGACCGATGACCGACAGCTCGCCGTCATCCGTCACCATGGCCGCCGTGTCTTCATCGACGCCGACGCCGAGCATGTCCGGGTAAGACATGACGGCGGTGAGCAAGCGGCCCAGGCGGTTGCGCTGATGAAAGTGCTGATCGACCAGCAGCGTGGTCGTGAGCCCTAGCCCCTGGTGCAGCTTGACCATGCCGGAGCGCGCCAGGCTGCCGACCAGCCCGCCGCCAATCATCGGGTCACTCATGGCCGAAGCGCCGGCGCTCGTGCCGCCGACGGTCGCGCCCTTCGCGTAAGCCGCGTGAATCGCCCGCAGCGCCGCCGTGCCATGCAGGATGCCGACGATCTTGTTCTGGTCGCCGCCGGTCATGAAGACGCCCGTGGCCTTCGACAGCTCCCGCGCCACGTCGGGCAGGTCAGCGTCGGCGCGGTTGAACAGCGGCAGAATCTGCACGTAGCGCGCGCCGAATCCCGCGAAGATCTGGTGGTAGATCGTGCCGCTGTCTTCCGCTTCCGAGGCGCTCGGCAGAATGCAGATGCGCGCACGCCGCCCGCCACTGGCGTCGAAAAAAACTTTCAGCAGGTACTTCGTCTCGAACTTGTCTTCCGCGCCGCCGATGAGCATCAGGGTGCCGGGGCGGGCGGCGCTCGATTTCGCCTTTCGCATATCGTTTCGCTTGCCGCGTGAGGTTAGAAGCCAGACATTTAATCAGTGACGAGTGACAAGTGACAAGTGACACGAGGAGTCCGCAGTTCTCTTGTCACTTGTCACTTGTCACTTGTCACTATCCTTGATATAACCGCGGGTGCCCACTCAATCGGTCGGGTGCTGACCTGCGCTCATTAAAAGTCAGGACGAACAAGCCTGCGGGTATCGGGACAGAAGTTTTTGCAGAGAGCCGTGTGCCGCTCATCACTTTGGCCAGCTCGTTACAAGGAGAGACCCATGAGAACTAAAGCCGCTTTCAATAAGCTTCGCCACAAAGCATGTTCCCTGGCCCTGGCGCTGCTCGCGCTGCTCGTCCCGGTTGCGGCGCGGGCGCAATCGCAGGCGACCACAGGCGTCATCGAGGGCATCGTCTACGACCAGAGCAACGCGGTGGTGAACGGCGCGACCGTCACTGTCAAAAACAAAGAGACGGGCTTCGAGCGCACGACAGTGACCGACGACAACGGGCGCTTCCGCGCCGTGCTGCTGCCGCTCGGCTCTTACGTCCTCGAAGCGCAGAAGCAGGGCTTCGCCAAGCTCATCCGCGAAAACCTTGAGCTGACGGTCGGCCAGTCGCTCAACCTCAACCTGACCTTGCAACCCGCTGGCGCGACCGAATCGGTCACCGTCACCAGCGACGCGCCGGTCGTCGAGACGACGCGCGTCGAACAGGCCACCCTCGTCGATAAGCGCTCGGTCGAAAACCTGCCCATCAACGGGCGCGACTTCGTCGGCTTCATCAAGCTCGCGCCGACCGTCTCCATCGTCCAGGGGCCGGACGGCGCCGAGATTACCATCAACGGTCAGAAGGGCATTCAGAATAACATCTCAGTGGACGGCTCGGACGCCAACAACCCGTTCTTCGGCGAGCAGCGCGGCGGCCAGCGCCCGCAGTTCACCATCTCGCTCGAAGCCGTCAAAGAGTTCCAGGTCGTCACCGACGGCGGCTCGGCGGAGTTCGGCAGGTCCAGCGGCGGCTTCATCAACGTCGTCACCAAGTCGGGCACCAACGAGTTCCACGGCTCAGGCTTTCTCTTTTACCGCGCCGAAAAGCTGACCTCGCAGAACCCCGACGCCGTGAAGGCGCAACTGCCGACCGACGACTTCCGCCAGTACCAGTTCGGCGGCAGCTTCGGCGGCCCGATCAAACGCGACCGGGCGTTCTTCTTCCTCGCCTACGACCAGAACAATGGCAATAGCAAGAAGCCGAACCGCATCGACCCGGTGCTGATCAACATCTTCGCGACACGCTTCAACGACCCGAACGAGCAGGGCACCATCGAGCGCACCAACGACGCCAAAGCCCTGCTCGGCAAATTCGATTGGAACATCAATTCCAAGAACCTGCTGACCGCGCGCCACAACTACAGCCGCGCCGAACAGGTCAACGGCACCTTCGACGTGCCGACCTGGGGCACCAGCGCCAACGGTCGCGAGACCGACGACTCGAACGCCTTCATCGGCCAACTGGTGACGACATTTTCGGCGACGCTGCTCAACGAGTTCCGCTTCCAGTACGCGCGCGAAAACCGCCCGCGCTTCTACGACGGGCCGGACCTGCCCGACGTGGCTATCGCCGGCAATGACCCGGTGACCGGCGAGGCGACGGCTTTTCGTTTCGGACGCCCGTTCTTCCTGCCTGTGCCCGAAACCGACACGCGCTTCCAGTTCACCGACAACTTCTCAATCCTGCACGGCGCGCACTCGTTCAAGTTCGGCTTCGACTTCAACCGCACACACACCAGCCAGACCTTCATCGGCTTCGGGCGCGGGCGCTACATCTTCGGCTCGGTGCAGGGCTTTCAGAATTACCTGAACAATCCGGCGAATTCAAGCGACCTGTTGCTTTACTTACAATTCGCCCCTCTCGGCGGGCGCACCGTCGAAGAGGCCGGCACGCAGGCGTTCACGCAGAAGGAGCCCGAGTGGTACGCGCAGGACAAGTGGCAGCCGCGCCCGAACCTGTCGATCAGCTATGGCCTGCGCTATTACGCGCAACTCGAAGACCAGCCGATCTTGCCGCTCAAGGAGCGCCGCTATGGCCAGTTCGTCGGCCAACCGGGCTTTCCGTCCGACGGCACGATCTTTCCAGCACATTGGGATCCTAAGCTTAGAATTCCACGTGGACAAGTTGTCG
>JADMIO010854533.1_pt1 | contig 12022 bp, 10 predicted proteins | sample 8958161 | NCBI WGS metagenome assembly JADMIO01 (sample SAMN16585339, study PRJNA669376) | soil metagenome | isolation source: Crop rotation soil | place: USA: Cullars Rotation, Alabama | collected 2011
GCCGTCACCGCCACGGGCGCCGGGCTGCTCGGCGCGGGGACGCACCCGACGGCCGGCGAGGAGGACGCCGAGATTACCGACAAGGAGCGCTACGAGCGCATCCGCGACCTCCTCGGCGATGCCGCCGCGACGCCGGTGGCGGGCCTGCACATCCACGTCGGGATGCCGGACGCCGAGACCGCGATCCGCGCGTTCAACGGCCTGCGCCGCCACCTCCCGCTGCTCCAGGCGCTCGCGGCGAACTCCCCGTTCCGCCACGGCCGCGACACCGGCCTCGCCTCGGCCCGCGAGGTGACGATGCGCGGATGGCCGCGCTCGGGCGTACCCCGGGCGATGCGCGACTTCGCCGACTTCTGCGAGACCGCCGCCCTGCTCTGCCGCGCGGCCGGCGTGCCCGACTACACGTGGTTCTGGTGGAAGGTCCGCCCGCATCCGCGGCTCGGGACGGTCGAGATCCGCGCCCTCGACGTGCAGGCCTCGCTCGAGGACACCGCCGCGCTCGTCGCGCTGACGCACTGCCTCGCCCGCCACGCCGCCGATCCCGACGCCGAGGCCGCGGACGACCCCCCGCCCGAGCTGCTCGAGGAGGGCTCCTTCCGCGCGGCGCGGTACGGCGTCCACGCCGAGCTGCCCGGCCCCGACGGCGAGCTGCGCCCGGCGGCGGCCTGGCTCGACGAGGCGCTCGAGCTCGCCCGGCCGCACGCCGAGGACCTCGGGTGCGCGACGGAGCTCGAGGCCGTCACCGGCCTGCTGGAGGCCGGCGGTGGCGCCGCGCGCCAGCGCGAGGCCTACGAGATCGCCGGCATGGACGCGGTCCTGCGGAGCCTCACCGAGATCACCGGCGGGGGCGCCGAAGCCTCCGCGTCCCGCTGACGCCGGCGGACGATCACCACCCCTGACCGAACCCGAAACGGAGCCCCTGATGCCGACCATGAACGCCGTCCAGGTCCCCGCCGCCGGCGGCGGGCTCGAGCACGTCCAGCGCGACGTCCCCGAGCCCGGCCGCGACCAGGTGCGCGTCCGCGTGCAGGCGTGCGGCGTCTGCCACTCGGACTCGATCACCGTCGAGGGCCACATGCCGATCGAGTACCCGCGGATCCCCGGCCACGAGGTCGCGGGCGTCGTCGACGCGGTCGGCGAGGGCGTCGAGGGCTATGCGCCCGGCGACCGCGTCGGGGTCGGCTGGTTCGGCGGCTGCTGCTTCCACTGCGAGCCGTGCCGCCGCGGCAACTTCATCGCCTGCGAGAACGGCAAGGTCTCGGGCATCTCCTACGACGGCGGCTACGCCGAGATGATGGTCGCGCCGTGGGAGGCGCTCGCCCGCATCCCCGGCGACCTCTCCGACGCCGACGCCGCCCCGTTGCTGTGCGCGGGGATCACGACGTTCAACGCGCTGCGGGCGTCGGTCGCCCGGCCGGGCGACCGCGTCGCGATCCTCGGCGTCGGCGGCCTCGGCCACCTCGGCATCCAGTACGCCGCGAAGATGGGCCTCGAGGTCGTCGCGATCGCCCGCGGCACCGACAAGGAGCCGCTCGCCCGCGAGCTCGGCGCCCACCACTACGTCGACTCGACCGCGGGCGACGTGGCCGAGGCGCTCACCGCGCTCGGCGGCGTGCAGGTCGTGCTCGCCACCGTGACCGTCGCCGACGCCATGACGGCCACCCTCGGCGGCATCAAGCCCGGCGGCCAGCTCGTCGTCGTCGGCGCGCCCCCGGACCCGCTCGCGGTCCCGGCGTTCGCCCTGATCCCGGGCTCGTCGGCCGTCCAGGGCCACGCCTCCGGGACCTCGCGGGACTCCGAGGACACGCTCGCGTTCTCCGCCCTGACCGGGGTGCGCCCGCGCATCGAGACCGTGCCGCTGGCCGAGGCGCCGGCGGCCTACGACAGGATGATGGCGGGGGACGCGCGCTTCCGGATGGTGCTCAGGATGGGCTGAGCGCGTCACGCGCGCACGTGGCGCAGGTACACGACCTTCGACGCGAAGGTGCGGGTCTCGGCGAGCTCGAGCTCGACCGGCGCGTCGAGGGCCGGGAAGTACGGCGTGCCGCCGCCGAGGACCACCGGGTAGATGAACAGGCGGAACTCGTCGACGAGGCCCGCCGCGATCATGCTGCCCGCGAGGCCCGGGCCACCGACCGAGATGGGGTCCCCCGGCTCGGCCTTGAGCCGGGTGACCTCCTCGACGGCGTCATCGCGGACGAGGCGCACGTTGCTGCCGGACACCGACTCGAGCGTGCGCGAGAAGACGACCTTCGGCATCGCGCGCCAGAGCTCGGCCCACTCGCGCGTGACCGCGTCGGCGCCCGGCTCCTGGTCGAGCGTCTCCCAGGGCGCCATCGTCTCCCACAGCCTGCGGCCGTACAGGTGCATCCCGGTCCGCCGGGCCTCGTCGTTGTGGAACCGGTGCAGCTCCTCGTCGGGCGCCGTGAACGCGATCGAGCCGTCCCGCGCGGCGACGAAGCCGTCGAGCGACACGCCCATGGAACAGAACAACCTCCGCATCACGTCTCCTCCTTCTCACGGGATCGAGTAACACTCCAGCGCCCGATGAACTTCCGCTCCATCTACCAGCACGGCCTGGTCCGCGTCGCGGCGTGCACGAACCGCGTCACGATCGCCGATCCTCCCGCGAACGCCGACGCCGTGCTGGCCGTCGCGCGGGAGTGCCACGACGAGGGTGTCGCGCTCGCGGTGTTCCCCGAGCTCGGGCTGTCGGGCTACTCGATCGAGGACCTGCTGCTCCAGGACCCGGTGCTGGACGGGGTCGAGGACGCCCTCGCGACGGTGGTCGAGGCCTCCGGGACGTTGCTGCCGGTGCTCGTCGTCGGCGCGCCCCTGCGACACCGCAACCGGGTCTTCAACTGCGCCGTCGTCGTCCACCGCGGCCGCGTCCTCGGGGTCGTGCCGAAGTCCTACCTGCCGACGTACCGCGAGTTCTACGAGCGCCGCCAGCTCACGCCGGGCGACGACCGGCGCGGCGGCGAGATCCGGGTCGGCGACGCCCTCGTGCCCTTCGGCCCCGACCTCCTGTTCGAGGCCGAGGACGTCCCGGGCCTCGTCGTCCACGTCGAGGTGTGCGAGGACATGTGGGTGCCCGTCCCGCCGAGCGCCGAGGCGGCCCTCGCCGGGGCGACGGTGCTCGCCAACATCTCGGGCAGCCCGATCACCATCGGCCGGGCCGAGGATCGCAAGCTCCTGTGCCGCTCGGCGTCGTCGCGATGCCTGGCCGCGTACGTCTACGCCGCCGCGGGCCAGGGCGAGTCGACGACCGACCTCTCGTGGGACGGCCAGACGATGATCTACGAGAACGGCGTCCTGCTGGACGACAGCGACCGCTTCCCCGACGGCGCGCGGCGCTCCGTGGGCGACGTCGACGTCGACCTGCTGCGCCAGGAGCGCATGCGGATGGGGACCTTCGACGACAACCGCCGCACGCACGCCGCGCGGACGGAGACGTTCCGCCGGATCGCGTTCACCCTCGACCCGCCCGACACGGACCTCGGGCTGCGCCGATCGCTCGAGCGCTTCCCGTTCGTCCCCGCCGACCCCGACCGGCTCGCGCTCGACTGCTACGAGGCCTACAACATCCAGGTCGCGGGGCTGCAGCAGCGCCTGGAGGCGATCGGCGGCCCGAAGGTCGTGATCGGCGTCTCGGGCGGCCTCGACTCGACCCACGCGCTGCTGGTCGCCGCCCAGGCGATGGACCGCTCCGGCCGGCCGCGCAGCGACATCCTCGCCTTCACCCTCCCCGGCTTCGCGACGAGCGACGCGACGAAGGACAACGCGCACAAGCTGATGCGCGCGCTCGGCGTGACGGCGCAGGAGCTCGACATCCGCCCGACCGCCGAGCTCATGCTCAGCGAGCTCGAGCACCCCTACGCGGCCGGCGAGCCGGTCTACGACGTCACGTTCGAGAACGTGCAGGCCGGCCTGCGCACGGACTACCTCTTCCGGATCGCCAACCAGCGCGACGGGATCGTCGTCGGCACGGGCGACCTGTCCGAGCTCGCGCTCGGCTGGGCGACCTACGGCGTCGGCGATCAGATGAGCCACTACAACGTCAACGCCGGGATCCCGAAGACGCTGATCCAGCACGTCATCCGGTGGGTCGTCTCGAGCGGCCAGTTCGAGGACGACGTGAGCACGACGCTCACCGCGATCCTCGACACGGAGATCAGCCCGGAGCTCGTCCCCGGCGAGGAGCTGCAGTCGACCGAGTCGAAGGTCGGGCCGTACGCGCTGCAGGACTTCACGCTCTTCCACGTCCTGCGCTTCGGCATGCGGCCGTCGAAGATCGGCTTCCTCGCGTGGCACGCCTGGCGCGACGCCGACGCCGCGGGCTGGCCGCCGGGTTTCCCCGACGCCAAGCACGTCGCCTACGACCTGCCCGAGATCCGCCGCTGGCTCGAGGTCTTCTGCCGGCGCTACTTCGCCTTCGCGCAGTTCAAGCGCTCGGCGCTGCCGAACGGGCCGAAGGTGTCCCACGGCGGGTCGCTGTCGCCGCGCGGGGACTGGCGCGCGCCCTCCGACGGCTCGGCCACGGCCTGGCTCCGGGACCTCGAGCGCTGGGACGCCGGCGCCTGGGACGCCTGACCGCGGCGCCGCTTGCACCCCCGGCGCGCCGCGGGGAGGATCGCCCCATGATCGGGGGGCGCACGCGCCTCATCGTCCTCGCCGCGCTGGCCGGCGGCGCAGGCGTGGCCGCGCTCGCGCTGACGAACGACCACCAGGACCCGCGCACGGTGTGGGCCGTCCTCGGCCCGATCGTCGGATGGAGCTTCATCGGCACCGGCCTGTACGCGCACCGCCGCCGCCCCGAGAGCCGGACGGGCGAGCTCATGGTCGGGTTCGGCTTCGCGTGGTTCCTCGCGGCGCTGCAGTTCTCGGACGCCCCGCTCGTGTACACCGTCGGCCTGCTCGTCTCCGGCCTCTGGGGCGGCGTCTTCCTCCAGCTCGTCCTGGCGTTCCCGTCCGGACGCGTGGCACCGGGCCTGGACCGCGCCCTTGTGCTCGCGGGCTACCTGATCTTCACCCTCAGCGCCGTCCCCGTCCTGCTCGTCACCGGCCCGGAGGACTTCGACTGTGCCCGCTGCCCGGAGAACCTGCTGCTGGTCCACCGCGACGCGGCCCTGAAGACGGCCGCGTTCGCGTTCCAGTCGCTGCTCTACGCGACGCTCTTCGTGATCGTGCTCGTGCGCCTCGTCCGCCGCTGGCGGCGGACGGCGCCGCTCGAGCGCCTGCAGCTCACGCCCGTCTACGTCTGCGGGCTGGTCACCTTCCTGCTCGTGACCGTGGGTACGGCGGGCGGGGCGGACCCGCTCGAGTGGGGCGCGTTCGTCGCCACCGCCCTCCTCCCCCTGGCCTTCCTCGGCGGCCTGCTGCGCAGCCGCGTCGCCTGGCTCGACGCCGAGCTGCGCGCCCGCCTGGACGAGCTCCGCTCATCGCGGGCCCGCCTCGTCGCCGCCGGCGACACCGAGCGCCGCCGTCTCGAGCGCAACCTCCACGACGGCGCGCAGGCCCGCTTCGTCGGGCTCGCCCTGCTCCTCGGCCACGCCCGCCGCGTGGTCGACCGCGACCCGAACGACCCCGAGGTCGGCGCGCTGCTCGACCAGGCGCTGGCCGAGCTGCAGTCCGGGCTCGCCGAGCTGCGCGAGCTGGCCCGCGGCATCCACCCGCCGCTGCTCACCGAGCAGGGCCTCGAGCCCGCGCTGCGCGCCCTGGTCGCCCGTGCGCCGGTCCCCGCCACCCTCGCCGCCGACATCGCCGAGCGCCTCCCGCCGCCGGTCGAGATCGCCGCGTACTTCGTCGTCGCCGAGGCGCTCGCGAACGTCGGCAAGTACGCGCAGGCCAACGAGGCCAACGTCTCCGTCCGGCGCGACAACGGCCGTGTCACGGTCGAGGTCGCCGACGACGGCGTGGGCGGCGCCGACGTCGGCCGCGGCTCGGGGCTGCGGGGCCTGACCGACCGCGTCGCGGCCCTCGACGGCACGCTCTCGGTCGACAGCCCGCGCGGCCGCGGGACCCGGCTGCGGGTCGAGATCCCGTGTGCCGCCGCCGAGACGGGCGCCTGACCGCCGGGCCGGGCGCAGAACCGCTGCCCGGCGCCGCTAGCGTGAGGCGCCATGGCGACTCTCGGACGCACCGACCTCGACGTCTTCGGCCTGTGCCTCGGCGGCAACGTGTTCGGCTGGACCGCCGACGAGGCCGAGTCCTTCGCGGTCCTCGACGCGTACACCGCCGCGGGCGGCAACTTCATCGACACCGCGAACTCCTACCTCGTCGAGCACGGCGCCTCGGAGACGATCATCGGCCGCTGGATGGCCGAGCGCGGCAACCGCGACGAGATCGTGCTCGCGACGAAGGTCGGCGGCGGCAAGGGCCCGGTCCGCAGCCTGAGCCCGGACACGATCGCGGCCGAGGCGCGGGCCTCGCTCGAACGGCTGCGGACCGACCGCATCGACCTCTACTACGCGCACTTCGACGACGAGGCGACCCCGCTCGAGGACACGCTGCGCGCGTTCGACGCCCTCGTCCGGGCCGGGAGCGTCCGCCACGTCGCGGCCTCGAACTACTCGCCCGAGCGGCTCACCGCCGCCCTCGAGCTCCAGCGCGAGCTCGGGCTGGCCGAGTTCACCGTCCTGCAGCCGCACTACAACCTCGTCGAGCGCGACTTCGAGCGCACGCTGCTGCCCGTCGCCGAGGCGTGGGACCTCGCGGTCCTCCCCTACTTCGCCCTGGCCAAGGGCTTTCTCACCGGCAAGTACCGCCCGGGCGGCGAGGAGATCGACTCGCCGCGCGCCGAGGGCGCCCGCGCGTACCTCGACGACGGCGGCGGCGCGGTGCTCGACGCGCTCGACGAGGTGGCCGCCGTGCACGACGTCACCGTGGCCGCGGTCGCGCTGGCGTGGCTGCGGGCCCAGCCGCGGGTCGTCGCGCCGATCGCGAGCGCGCGCAGCACCGATCAGCTCGCGCAGATCCTCCCGGCGGCGACGCTCGAGCTGACCGAGGAGGAGATCGGCCGGCTGGCGGCGCCCGCGGGCTGACCCCGGGAACTCGGGAGGCACGAGACCCGTCATCCGTCCAGGGCCGCGCGTCCGGCCTCCACGGCGGCGCGGGGGCCGTCGATAGCGGGGCCATGCGCCCCCTCGTCGAGCTCTCCGCCTGGCTGGCCCTGACCGTCGGCCTCGCCGTCGGCACCGCGGCCCTCACGATCGCCTCCGTCCAGGCCGCCCACGGCCGCCAGCTCCCGACCGCCGTCGCCTCGGCCGTCGTACTCGCCTTCGCCGTCCTCGCGGCCACCGGCCACCGCGCGCTCGTGCGCCGCGGCGCGCTCGACCTCGCCACGCCCTCCGCGCGCTAGGCCCGGGCGCTAGCGGCGCACGGGCTTGCCGTCGACGTACGTCCGCGGCGGGACGTGGTAGAGGCCGATGCCGTGCTCGGCGACACGCACGCCGTTCATCGGGTGGGGCGTGATCACGAGCACCTCGTCGGTCGTCGTGCCCCGGGCGACGAGCTCGACCGGGCCCACCGGCGCGTGGCGCAGGACGTAGACCCGGCGCATGTTGATGACGTCGTCGCCGAGGTGCAACAGGATGTAGGCGAGGTCGTCGGCGATCTGCTGGGCCTCGGGCAGTTCGCGGCAGACCGCGAGCAGCGCGTCGAGCTCGTCCTCGTAGATCCACGCGTCGGCCGCGATGAGCGCGTCGAGGTCCGAGCCGCCGACGAGATGCTCGACGATCCTGGTCGGCACCGAGAAGAGGCCGTCGTTCGTGCTGGTGCGTTCCGCGTCGTCCGCCACGCCCGGAGATCGTAGAACGGACGGGCGGATGGACACGCGCCGAGGACGCCGGGTGAACCCGGCGGCGCCAACCTCGCGACGCGTCGAACACCGGAGTGATCCGGTGCGCGCACGCCCGCGCTAGGCACCCATATGACCAACATCAGCATCCACGATCTCGACGGGTCCGGAGACCTCCGCCAAGCCGCGGAGGACGCCGGCGCCTGGGATCCCAGCGGCACGCGTCGCGACCTGCTCAAGCGCGCCGGCATCGGCGGCGTCGCCGTGTTCGGCATGGGCGCGCTGCTGTCCCCGCTCGACGCGATGGCGTCCGCGACCGCGTCGCAGAAGGGCGAGTACTCGCGCTCCGGCTCACGGTCGATCCGGCGCGGCCGCCCGAACGCCAACGACGTCAAGATCGGCAACTACGCCCTGACGCTCGAGTACCTCGAGGCCGCGTTCTACGCCGCGGCGGCCAAGGCCGGTTACCCCGACGCCGACATCGCCGCGGCCGCGACCAAGCTCGCCGCGCACGAGGCGGCGCACGTCGCCGCGCTCAAGAAGGTCCTCGGGCGCGCCGCGGTCAAGGCCCCGACGATCAACCTCGACACCGTCGGCAAGCTGCTCGCCGACCAGGTGACGTTCATCAAGACCGCCGCGGCCATCGAGCCCGTCGGCACGGCCGCCTACGCCGGCGCCGGCCCGTACATCAACAACCTGGCGATCGTGAAGGCCGCCCTGTCGATCCACTCGGTCGAGGCCAACCACGCGGCGTACACCGCCGCCCTGGTCAAGTTCAAGGGCATCGACGCCAACGCCGACCCGATCCCGAACGCCTTCAACCCGGCGAACTCGTTCACGAAGACGGTGGGCATCGTCACGAAGCTCAACGTCGTGAAGGGCGACCTCCAGCCGTAGGCGCCGCGCCGCGCGCAAGACCTGCCGGGCGACGAGAGCCCCGCCTCGTGCGGGGCTCTCGCGTGCTCTGGCCCGTTGTCACATCGGTCGGCTGACGTCGGTCGGGGTCTCGACCAACCGGATCGCGAGGATGTGACAGATGGACGAATTCGAGGCTCACCGCCCCCACCTGCTCGCCGTGGCGACGCGGATCCTGGGCTCTCGCGCCGAGGCCGACGACGCGCTCCAGGAGGCGTGGATCCGCTTCGAGCGCTCCGACACGAGCCACGTCGAGAACCTGGGCGCCTGGCTCACGACGGTCACCTCGCGCGTGTGCCTGTCGATGCTCGACGCCCGCAAGCGCCGCCGCGAGGCCGCGCTGGAGGAGGGCCGGCTGCCCGACCCGATCGTCACGCTCGCCGACGACGCCGCCCCGGACCCCGAGAGCGAGGCGCTCGCCGCCGACGCCGTCGGCGCCGCGCTGCTCGTCGTGCTCGAGACGCTCCAGCCGGCCGAGCGCCTCGCGTTCGTCCTCCACGACGTCTTCGGCGTGCCGTTCGAGGACATCGCGCTGATCGTCGAGCGCTCACCGGCCGCGACCCGGCAGATGGCGTCCCGGGCCCGGCGCCGCGTGCGCGGCGCGGACCACGAGGCCGCTGCCGCCGACCGGCGCGTCGTCGACGCCTTCGTGGCCGCCGCCCGCGGGGGCGACTTCGCGCAGTTGCTCGAGCTGCTCGACCCCGACGTCGTCATCCGCGGCGACGACGGCAGCGGCGCGCTCCAGATCGTCCAGGGCGCGCACGCGGTCGCCAGCGGCGCGCAGTCGTACTCCCACCGCCGGGCGCACCCGGCGACGGTCGACGGGCTGCCCGGCTTCATCGCGACCGAGGGCGGCGTGCCGGTCGCCGTGCTCGCGTTCACGGTCGTCGACGGCCGGATCACGGCGATCGACGGCCTCTCGGACCCGGCGCGGATCGCCGGGCTGGGCCTGGAGGCGCTCCTGGTCGGCTAGCGAAGGAATTCCGGCGCTAGGGCCGCGTCAGCGCTCGCCGAGGAGCTGCTCGAGGCGGTCGAGGATCACGTCGAGGCCGAACAGGAACTCGGCGTCGTAGTCGTAGCCCGCCTGGGCGACGTAGCCCCCGACGACCTCCGCGAGGTGCGGGTAGTCGGCCAGCGCCGAGGCGTAGTCGCGCATCTGCCGCTGGGCCTCGGCGGCGAAGTCCTCCGGGGTCTCCGAGGACATGTCGGCCTGCTGGAGGGCGAAGCCGTAGATGTAGGCGTCCTGGACGGACATCGCGCGGACGGTCATCGCGATGGAGAAGCCGGCGGCGCGCAGGCAGCCCAGGACGGCGTCGTGGAGGCGGAGGTTGTTCGGCCCGTGGGTCGTCCGCCCCTCCATCTCGCCGATCGCCCAGCGGTGGCGGTTGAGCGCCGCGCGCGTGGAGACCGCCCGCTTGCGCAGCTCGGCCTTCCAGTCGCCGGTCGCCGCGGGCGCATCGATCTCGCCGAAGACGATGTCGACCATCCCGTCGAGGAGGTCGGTCTTGCTCCCGACGTGGTTGTAGAGCGACATCGCCTCGACCCCGAGCTCCTTGGCGAGCTTGCGCATCGTCAGCTCCTCGGCCCCGCGCTCGTCCGCCAGGGCCACGGCGGCGCGGAGGACCCGCTCGCGACTGAGCGGAGTGCGGGTGCGACGGCGTTTCGCGCGGGTCGTTTCGGGGCTCATGGGACTGGCGGCCTTGACGTACTTACAGCGTAAGTGTACAACTTGCGGCGTCAGCTTACAGCGTAAGTCACCGAGATCGAACGAAGAGGCAGATCGCATGTCCACACGCAATCCGATGGCCACCCTCACGCGGTGGGTCCTCAGTCACAAGAAGGTCGTCGTCGCCGTGTGGGTCGCACTCGCCGTGGCGGGCGTGGCGGCCATGGGCCCGGCGAGCGAGTCCTTCCAGGAGCAGGTCACGCTGCCCGGCAAGGAGGCGACCGCCGCGAACGCGCGGATCGTCGCGAGCTACGGCAACGGTGGAGACGTCGCGCCGCTCGTCCCGGTCGTGACGCTCCCGGAGGGCCGGACCGTCGACTCCCCCGGCGCACGGGCGGACCTGGCCGCGGCGCTGGCGAAGCTGAAGACCGCACTCCCGGACGCGCGGATCGCCTCGTACGCGTCGACGCGCGACCGGACGTTCGTGTCGGCGGACGGCCGCACGACGTTCGCGCTCGTCTACATCCCGGCGACGGGCGGGGTCGATCCCGGCCAGGCCGAGGCCCGCCGGGCCCAGGCCGCCCTCGACGGGGTCACCGTCGGCGGCGCCCCCGTCCACGTGACGGGCCTCGACGCCCTGCGCGCCGACGCGGCCGACAGCGGCGAGAAGGGCGGCGCGAGCATGGCCGTCGAGGCCCTGATCGCCGGCGGCGGGGCGCTGCTCGTCCTCGCGTTCGTCTTCGCCTCGTGGATGGCGATCGTGCCGCTGCTCATGGCGCTGGTCGCGATCCCGACGACGTTCCTCGCGGTCCTGCCGCTGGCGAGCGCGACGCCCGTCTCGGTGGTCGTCAAGTTCCTCATCGCGCTGGTCGGCCTGGCCATCGCCATCGACTACGCCCTGCTCGTCGTGGTCCGCTGGCGCGAGGAGCGCCAGCGCGGCGCCGCCGACGGCGACGCCGTCGTGCAGGCCATGCAGCACGCCGGCCGCGCCGTCGTCTTCAGCGGCACGACGGTCGGCATCTCGCTGCTCGCCCTCGTCGCCCTGCCGGTGCCGTTCCTGCGCAGCGTCGGCATCGCCGGCATGCTCATCCCGCTCGTCAGCGTCGCCGTCGCGATCACGCTCCTCCCGGTCGTCCTGGCCACGATCGGCCCGCGCCTGGACCGCCGCCACGCCCGCCGGGAGGATCACGCGAGCCGCGGCTGGACCGCCTGGGCCCGGTTCGTGGTCCGTCACCGCTCGGCGGCCGCGATCTTCTCCACCGCGGTCCTCGCGGCGCTCGTCTTCGCCGCCTCCACGATCCAGCTCGGCAACCCGCAGGCCGACTCGCTCGCCCAGGCCGGCCCGGCCCGTGCGGGCCTCGACCAGCTCCAGCGCTCGGGCGTCGGCACCGGCCCGCTGTCGCCGTTCGACGCGGTCGTCCGCACGGGGGATGTGCCGGCCGTCGCGCAGGCGCTGGCCCGCGTGGACGGCGTCCACGGGGCGATCGCGCCCGCCGACTGGCGCCACGCCGGCGCCGGCCTCGTGTCGGTCATCGCGACGCAGGACGGCAACTCGCCCGCGGGCCGCGCGACGCTCGACCGCGTGCGCGCCGCCGCGGACGGCACCGGCGCCGACGTCGTGACCGGCGGTGAGGCGGCCCAGA
>JADMIO011204715.1_pt1 | contig 12021 bp, 7 predicted proteins | sample 8958161 | NCBI WGS metagenome assembly JADMIO01 (sample SAMN16585339, study PRJNA669376) | soil metagenome | isolation source: Crop rotation soil | place: USA: Cullars Rotation, Alabama | collected 2011
GCCGCGACTTCAAGTCACGTGAATTCCAAGCTTCGGATCCCACTGTGCTGGAAAGAACGCGCAGCCCTGGAAATTTCCAGCCCTCACGCCATAGACAAAGGCGCTTGGACGGCATACCCAGTAGAATCAACCGATTCTCAGTCCGCACTGACCCGAACGACGGAATAGGCAAAGCTTGTTCGGTGTCGCTAAATTTGTCAGAAATCAGTCAACTTGTCTCAGCATTATATTCGAATTGTCAAGAATGAGAAACAGCAAATTTCGACATTCGCTGTTTCCCAGCCACAACTCCAGGGCCGGCCAAATCGGCCGCCTGGCGCGCGGGAAGTCCGCTGACGAATTCACCTCAAGCTGCTGATGTGCTATATAATAGCGATATCCCTTAGAAAGGCAAGACGGTTACGAATGAGCTTCCCGAATATACCCGGTGCCCCAGGGTACCGTGAAAAACCGGCTCGGCCCGAAGTTCGTAAGGCTGAAGTCGTGGTCCAACCGCGCACCTCGAACCAGATAAAGCGCGGAATCAACCTGATTGCGTACGCCGTCCGGCCCACCCTCGGCCCACGGCCGCGGCTGGTGGCAATGGAACGCCTCATTCGGACCGAAGCAGCCGAGTTTTTGGATGATGGCGCCACCATTGCCCGGCGAATCACGGGCCTTCCCTCGCGTGGGACCGAGGTGGGGGCCATGCTCATCCGGCAGGCACTGTGGCGGATGCAGGTAGAAGCCGGCGACGGCTCGACGACTATGGCGGTTCTGTACCAGACAATTTTCAATGAAGGCCTGCGTTATGTAACCGAAATAGGCTCAAATTCGATGCTGTTGCGCTCGGGATTGAAGACCGGTCTGGATGCGGTTTTGGCATACCTCGACCGGCAGGCTGTCCCGCTGGCGGGCAAGGACCAGATGGCGGCCCTGGCGCGCGGCATTTGCCAGGAAGACACCGAGCTGGCGAACATGATCGGCGAGGTCATCGATATTGTCGGGCCGGATGGCCTGGTGACGATCGAGTCCGGCAACCGGGGCGAGATTGAACGGGAATATGTCGAAGGGACCCTCTGGCATTTGAGCGGCTGGCTATCGCGCTGGTTTGTCACCGAAAAGGGGCACAACCGAGCGACTTTCGAAGATACCGCGCTCATTATGAGCGACCTCAAGATCAAAGACCCGCGTGAGCTGGTGCCGGCTCTGGATCAATGTGTGCGGGCCGGCGTCAAAAAACTCGTGATCGTCTGCCGCGAAATTTCCGACAGCGCAGTGGGCCTGCTGATGACAAACAAGCAGGCGAATATTATCGAGGTGATGGCCGTCCGCGTGCCTAAGGCCGGGGTGGAGAGTGTGGCCGCCATAGAAGACATGGCGGTCCTTACCGGCGGGCGCGCGTTCTATTATGACGGCAAGGATTCTTTCGAGAATTTTCGCCTGGAAGATCTGGGCTATGCCAGGCGCGCTTGGGCCATGGAGAGCATGTTCGGCATTTTTGGCGGCAAGGGCGACCCGCGGCGCGTGCGGCAGCACATGGCCAGCTTGCGGGCCATGCTCCGCCTGGCTGAAAGCAAGAACGACAAGAAGAACCTGCAGCAGCGGCTGGGCCGCATGGCGGGCGCGACAGCCATCCTGAAAGTGGGGGGCCGCACCGCCACCGAGATTGAAGTGCGCAAGATTATGGCCGAGCGGGCCATCACCGCTTTGCGGAACGCCGTGTCTGACGGTGTGGTGCCCGGCGGCGGAAGCACGCTGTTGGGCGCCCAGGCGGCGCTGAACGGGCTGCCTGTCACTCATCCCGAAGACAAGGCCGCGTATCAGATCCTGGCCCGAGCGCTCGAAGAGCCGATGCGCGCCATCGCCCAAAACGCAGGCTCGGTGCCGGATGTTGTCATCGAGAAGGCCAAGGATGCCCCACAGGGTTATGGCTTCGATGCCCGAACTCGCAAGATCACCGACATGGCCGCGGCCGGGGTGGTGGATTCAGTTCGAGTGCTTAAGAAGGCCCTGGAGACCGCCGTCAGCGGCGCGTCGATGGCGCTCACCACCGATGTCATTGTGCATCACAAGAAACCCAAGGAAAGCATAGAGCCGTAGCGCTCACTGCCTCATGCGAACCAAGTCGACATTGACACCGGAGCAAATTTACCGCCTGGGCGGCGCCCAGGGAGGCACCGCCTCAGCCCTGGCCGTCGGGCGCGAGGCCGAGGGGCATAACCTGTTTCTCGGCGGCGCCGTCGGTGTATACCGGGCAGTTGGGCACCAGCCGGGGACAGAAGCCGCCTGGGAACGCTTGCCCAATGCGCCGATTGGAGTGGTGGCGCTGGCGGCCTCACCCAATTATGCCCAGGACCACACCCTGTTCGCCGGGACCAATACTGGCGTATACCTGTCGGCCGATGGCGGGGAGACCTGGCAGGCTGGCGAAACACCGATTGAGGGAGCGGTGATCAATGCCATCAGCTTTTCGCCGCGGTATGCCCAGGATGGCAATTTATTGGCCGGCACTTTGGAAGACGGCATTCTGGCATCCACCGATCGGGGCGCCACCTGGCGCACCCGGAATTTCGGCGTGTTGGACGCCGCGTTTTTTGCCATCGCTTACTCGCCGGATTTTCCGCGCGACGAGACGGCGTTTGCGGGCAGCGATACGGCGCTGTACTACACCTATAACGGCGGGCGGGCCTGGAAGATGGCGAACTTCCCCGAGGAAGCTACGCCGGTTTTGAGCCTGGCCCTGTCGGCCAGCTATGCGGACGACCACACGCTGTTCGCGGGCACTGAAAGCCGAGGCGCGTTTCGCTCCATCGACGCAGGAGCAAGCTGGACGGCGCTCGACCTGCCCGCCGCCTGCATCAACGCGCTGGCCGCGCAGCGGGCGGCTGTGCTGGCCGCCACCGAAGCCGGCGTGTTTCGCTCGCTAGATAACGGGCAAACCTGGGATCGCGTATTGGATCAACCCGACGCGATCAGCCTGGCGGCTGCGGGCGAGGTCGCCGTGGCAGGGTTCGCCGACCAGGGCGCCTGGGTGACTGCTGACGGAGCCAACTGGGCGCCGGCCGGCAGCCTGGCGGCGCGGCCGGTGGTCGGGTTGGCGATACCGGAGGGGTTTGACGACGACGGCATTGCGCTGATGTATGGACCGGGTGAAGGTATCTGGCGCACGGTTAACGGGGGCGCCAACTGGGAGCCGGTCAACGAGGCGCTGCCCACCCTGGACATTCGATCGGTGGCGGTTTCGCCGAGCTTTGGGGACGATAAGGTCGCAGTTGCCGCCTCGGATGAAGGCGTGCTGGTGAGCCAGGATGGCGGGGCAAGCTGGGAAGCCGCCACGAGCGAGCCGGCCGGGTTGGCGGCATTCTCGCCAAACGGAAAGTTATTGGCCGCCAGCTTCGAGGCGCAGGACATTAGCTTGAGCGCCGACCTGGGCCAGACCTGGAGACACGTGCTGGCCAAGGGCCAGGTGGTGGGGCAGGTGCTCGCGTTGGCGGTGGGCAACGGCGAGCAGGTTTACCTGGCGGCGCTGGAAGGCATGGGCGAGACCGTAGGCTTCTGGCAAGGCTTGCCAGGCGAGATGGAGAAGGTGCACAGCCTGGCCGTGGACCAGAACCCGGTCGCCGCCATCTGGGTGCCGGCCGAGGCCGCGGCCGACCGGCCCTGGTATGCCGCTCTGGGCAACCAGGTGCTGAAGTTCAGCTCACGCAAAGGCCGCAAGCCGGCGGCGGCCGAGGTGTTCGAGGACGCCGGGCTGTCGGAAAATATCGTGGCGCTGGCCGGCGTGCGGAGCCACGGTGAACAGGTGCTGGTGGCGGCTACCGGCCGGCACTTGTATCAGTCTGCGGACGGGCAGGCATGGAGCCTGGTGTATGATTTTGGAAATGAGCGGGCCGTGACGGTGGTTACGCCCGCGAGTTATTTGAAAGACAAGGCGGTTTACGCGCTGCTCATCGGCGGGACACTGGCGCGGGTGGTTACGCGGTAGTCGATTGATAAAGAGCAGACCCTAAGGGTCCAAACCAGACCCTTAGGGTCGTTTTATTTAAGCTACTTGTTCAATGCCGCGAGCTTATCGGCCGGGCCGGTGTAGAACAGGGCGGTGGAGGCCGGCTTGAGGTCGACGCAGAACTCGCAGGCGTCGCGTTTGAGCTCGCGGTTGTTGAACAGGTCGAAGACCACTTCCGCCTCGCGCGGCAGCTTGAAATTGCGCTGCCCGCCGGCCACCGTGTGCACCGCCAGCAGCTCGGGCGTGGCGTAGAGCACATCCCCCTCTTCACTGTACAGATGCACCCCCGCGTGGCGGGCGATGCCCCGCAGGAGCTGCGGCGGCAGGTTGGGCGTGGCGTTGTAGACCGAGTGCCACGGCTTCGCCGACGCCGCCGGCTGGACGGTCTTGATCCCCAGCCCCGGCTGGCAGCGGCCCAGGCCGTAGACGACTTCACCCAGCACGCTCGCATCCGGATCGGCCAGGTGGAAGATGGGGGCAATCGAGCGGGTGGTGCCCCAGAACAGGTCCTGGGGGATGCAGCGGGTGATGGGATGGGTGAAGTCGGTGACGTGCATGAACGGCGACCAGAAGCTCCCGCCGCGGCCGAAGGTGAAGCCGGTCAGGTCGGTCATGGCGGCGGTGGTCAGGGACTGCTCGGGCCGGTCGGAGTTGATATAGCCGGGGGCGTACAGCCACAGGGCGGTCTTGCCGCCGGAGCCGAGCTGCGCGTGGAGCGCCTGGCGGCGCTTGTCGTTCAGGTGAAACGGATTGAGAAAGACGTACAGCTTGTACTCGGGCAGGCGGCCTTCGAGCAGGTCGTTGAGCAGGTAGACGTCGTGGGGGGCGCCGAAGCGGTTGAGGGTGATGACCCGCTGCTGCCAGATGAGGGGCAAGTCGATGTGGTTGCGGTTGCCTTCGTACATCAGCGACTCGTCGTCCAGAAATACCGCCACTTCCGCCGACGGCCGCCGGTCCAGGCTGGTGGCCCAATTTCCGATCGCCAGGTAGCGCGATTGCCAGGCGTGGGCCTCGTCCACAATCCGCGGATCCTCTACGAAGTAGCTGCTCTCGAGCCAGGTGATGCCCTGGCCATGCGTCAGGACCTGCGCGAAGTTCCGCTGATAGATCGGGATGGTGCGGTCCTTAGGGTGCATGCGGCCCTGCGGGTCGTGGTTGTTGTGCATCAGGGTGTCTTCTTCGAACAGGTACAGCTTGCCGTGGATACGGCAGGACTCGCTCGGCTGCATGGCTAACCCGTCGCCTCCCAGGCCGCGGAAGGCGTAGCCGTAAGGGCTGACCAGGAAATCGACCTCGGGCGAGCGTAGGACCTTTTGCAGACCCAGGTGCCCGCTGCGCTGGACGGTGGAGACCTCCGCCGCGTCGCGGTCGTCGAAATTGTCGTTGAAGAAGCTGTCGTTCCAGGCCAGCTCCATGATGTAGCCGAAGAAGGCGCCGGTGAGCTTTTCGCGCCTGGTTTCGGCTTTCACCGATTGGCAGATATTGATCAGCGCGTCGGCAGCCGTCTCGGCGTAGCACTCGTAGAAATCAACGACCTGGCGCTCTCGCTGCGGGTCGCGGAACAGGTAATGGGTTGTGTGCGTCTGCTGCTCGCCGGAGGGCGCTTCGGCCGTGTCGAACGTGACGGCCGGGTCGGCCCAGGCGGCCTGAAGCGCGGGCTCGGTCTGATATTTGCGCCGCAGCCAGGCGCGGAACTGGCGCCGCATCGCATCGCTGAAGTCGCCCGAGCGCGGCTCCATGGACGACCAGTCTTTAATCCACTCGCCGCAGGTTCCGCAGGCCACCTGGTAGGCGACGACCCGGTCATACAGGCCGGTCTCACGCAGGTGGTTGATGTAGTCCTTCAGGAAGGTCTTGACTTCCTCCTGCCACTTGAGCGAGGCGAAGGAGGCCGAAATGCGGCTGCCATCCGAGAGCACTTCCACCTCGTCGGGGTTGAGTGCGTTCCACCAGTTGTCGAGCAGGTACCGGGTCTCGAAGCCCATCCGAAGCAGGAAGAGCGCGTCGGGGTCGGCGTCGATGACGGTTTGGAGACGCGGGGCGGTCTCGGTGAAATCGTAGCGGGCGGCTGCGCCCGGCCGCGGGGCGCACCATTCCGGGCCAACCGAGTCGATTGAGTAGATATGCACCCCGGCCCCAGCATAGACGCGGATGGCGTCCTGGGTAGCGGCGATGCCATTCGGGTCGAGCCCGCCGATAAGCTGGATGTCGGCAAAGACCGGTTGGTCATTGAGGAACAGGGTGGGGGTGCCGTTGTGCTGCTTGACTTGGGCTTTCATGGGACTCCTGGGCGCTGGGGACTTTAGGGTAGGCCGGGTTTGAGTTGCAGGTAGCGCTGGTAGGCGGTTTCCCAGGCGGGGGTGGTTTGGGGCTCGATGGTCACGACCGGGAAGGAACGGCGAACCAGATCGCGGCCTTCGGCCAGCGAAGCCAGATGGCCGCCGGCGATAGCCTGGACCAGGACGTTGCCCAGGGCTGTGGCTTCAACCGGCCCGGCCACCACGCGGCGGCCGGTGGCGTTGGCGGTGAAGGCATTGAGCAGCGCGTTCTGGGCGCCGCCGCCAATGATATGAATGAATGGCAGACGGCGGCCGGTGAGCTCATCGAGCCGCTCGGCTACGAAGCGATATTCGAGGGCCAGGCTCTCCAGCGCGCAGCGCACGATGGCGCCGGCGGACTCGGGCACGGGCTGGCCGGTGGACTGGCAGGCGGCGCGGATGCGGGCGGGCATGTCACCGGGCGCGAAGAAGCGCTCATCGGCGGCGTCGATGAGCGACACCAGCGGCGCGGCCTGTTCGGCGAGGGCGGTCAGTTGAGCGTAGCCATAATCCTCGCCGAGGCTGGCCCAGGTGCGGCGGCACTCCTGCACGATCCACAGGCCCATGATGTTTTTGAGCAGCCGGAAGGTGCCGTTGACGCCGCCTTCGTTGGTGAAGTTGTAGGCCAGGCTGCGCTCGGTGATGACCGGCCGAGGCAGCTCGACGCCCATAAGCGACCAGGTTCCCGAGCTAATGTAAATGGAGCCGTCACCCGTGAGCGGCGCCGCGGCGACGGCCGAGCCTGTGTCGTGTGTGGCGGGCGCGATGACGGGGACTGCTGGCAGGCTAAGCTCGGCCGAGATGGCCGCGCTCAACGGCCCGAGCGCCGTGCCGGGCTGGACGATGGGGCCAAAGATGCGGCGGGGCAGCCCAAGCCGGTCGAGCAGGTCCCAGGCCCAATCGCCGGTGGCGGGGTTGAGGCACTGGGTGGTGGTGGCGTTGGTGAACTCGTTGACGGCCGCGCCGGACAGCCAATAGTTCAGCAGGTCGGGGATGGTCAGCAGCCGGTGGGCGGCCTCCAGCGCGGGCGAGCCCTGCGCCTGGAGCGCGAGGAGCTGGTAGAGCGTATTGATGGCGATGAACTGGATGCCGGTCTGGGCGAAGATCTCGGCCCGCGGCACGCGGGCGGTGGCCGCCTCGATCTGGCCCTGGGTGCGGACGTCGCGGTAGTGGACGGGGTTGCCGAGCAGGGCGCCGTCGCGCCCCACCAGGGCAAAATCGACTCCCCAGGTGCAGACGCCGATACTGGCCACCGGGCCGCCGGCCTGCCGGCCGCAGACGGCCAGGCCGTGCTTAATTTCCGACCAGACGCGCAGGATATCCCAATACAGGGTGCCGCCCGCCTGGACGGGGGTGTTGGGAAAGCGGTGCGCCTCTTCCAGCGCCAGCCTGCCGCCTTCGAGCCGGCCGAGCATCACCCGGCCGCTCTCCGCGCCCAGGTCGACGGCGGCGAAATTGAGGGTCATGCCGGGGCTATTCCAGGAACATTACCTGTTCCAGCTCCTGCATGGTCTCATCCGGTCGGGCGCCGCCCAGGCCCTCAAAGAACGGCGCCATGAACGCCTGCCACTTGGCGTTGATCTCTTCTTTTTCCATGCCCGCCAGGGCGGACTGGAAACTATCGGGGGTCTCGAAGTAGCCAAAGAGCAGCCCGTCGTCGCGCATAAAGAGGGAGTAGTTATTCCGGCCGGTGCGCTTGAGGGCGGCCTGCATCTCGGGCCAGACGTTCTGGTGGTGGTGCTTGTATTCAGGGATCTTCTCCGGTTTGACCTTGAGCAGAAAGCCGATGCGTTTCATGGTGGGGCTCCTCGGGTGGGGGCGGCTCAGCGCAGGAAGGCGTCGGGCAGGCCGCCGTCGACGGTGATGACCTGGCCGGTGGTTTTGCTGAATTTGCTGGTGGAAAGCAGGTAGGCCACCTCGGCCTGGTCGGCCAGGGTAATGGGCGCCTTGGTGAGGGTGCGCTGGGCGTAGAACGCCGCCAGCTTGTTGCGCAGGGCGTCGGTGGTCTCGCTCTCGTCGAAACTGAGCTTGTACTTCGACAGGGAGCTGATGACACGGTCGCGAGGAAACATGCTGCTGCCTTCCACCACGGTGGCGGGGGCCAGGCCGTTGACACGGACCAGGGGCGCCAGCTCCACGGCCAGCTCGCGCACCAGATGGTTGGCGGCGGCCTTGCTGGTGTCGTAGGCCAGCGAGCCGGGCTTGGCCACCACCGCGTTGACGCTGGTGGTGATGACCAGGCTGCCCGTGAGGCCCTGGGCCTGCCAGACGGAGCGGGCCACATCGGCCACGGTGTGGCTGCCGATGACGTTGACGGCGTAGCTCTGCGCCCAGCGGTCATCGGAGACGTGCCCGTCGGGGCCGGGCGCGGCGAAGATGCCGGCGGTGACGATGACGTTGTCGAGGCCGCCATAGGCCAGGATGACCTGGTCGAACAGGGCCTGGATGCTCTCGCGGCGGGTGACATCGGCAGCCAGGCCGATGGCGGGGCCGCAGCCGGAAATGCCGGTGCCGGCCACGCCAATGCCCAGCCCGTAAAGCTTCACAAGCTCCTCGGCCGTTTCCTGGGCGGCCGCCAACGACAGGTCGGCGCAGACGACGTGGGCGCCTTCGCGGGCCACGCGATGCGCGACCGCTTTGCCGATGCCGCTGCCGGCGCCAATGACGACCACCACATTGCGAGCGAGATCCTTTTCGGCCGGCATGCGCTTGAGCTTGGCCTCTTCGAGGAGCCAGTATTCGATATCGAAGGCCTCCTGGCGCGGCAGGCCCTGGTAGCGGCTGATGGATTCGGAGGCGCGCATGACCTCGATGGCGAGCGAGTAAAACTCGGCCGTGACGCGGCTCTCGCTCTTGGTTTTGCCCCAGGCAATGAGACCGAGGCCGGGGATGACGATGACCGTGGGGTTCGGGTCGCGCATGGCGGGCGAATTGGGGCGGCGGCAGGCCTCGTAGTAGGCGGTGTAATCGGCCCGGTAGCGCGCCAGGCCCTGCTCCAGCTTTTGCAGAAGGGCGTCTGCCGTTTCAGCCTGCGGGTCCCAATCCACGAAAAGCGGCTTGATCTTGGTCCGCAGGAAGTGATCGGGGCAGGATGTGCCAAGCTCCGCTAGACGGGCGGCATCGTGACTGTTGGCGAATTCGAGGACCCGGTCGGTGGCGTGGACGGTGCCGATAAAGCGCTGGCGCTGCGACACCATCCCCCGCAGGCGGGGCAAAATGTGAATCAGAAGCCGCTCGCGGGCGGGGCCGTCGGGCGATTGATACTTTTGGCCGCCGAAGGTCTGGGCGCCTTTGTCGAAGCCCTCGATGAACCGCGCGGCGCGCTCCACGAGCGACAGGGTGAGCTTGTAGCACTCCTTATCGCCGGCGGCCCAGTTGATGAGGCCGTGCTGGCCCATGACCAGGCCAACGAGGTTGGGATTTTCCTTGAGCTTCTCGCGCATCACCAGCCCCAGATCGAAGCCGGGGCGCTGCCAGGGCACCCAGCCGACCGTGCCGCCAAAGACCTCCGCGGTGAGCGCTTCCTGATCGGCGCTGGCGGCAATGGCGATGGCGGAGATCGGATGCATGTGATCCACATGGGCGAAGTGGATGAAGCTGTGGAGGGGGGTATCGATGGAGCCGGTGGTGGGGTTGAGCCCGAAGACGGCGTGGCGGTACATCTCCACCATCGAGTCTTCGATTTCCGTCTTGGGACCCTTGACCTCGGCCTGGTCGTAGAGGGTTTCCAGACCGAGGAGCTTATCCATGTAGAAGGAGGCAAAGTTGGCGCGGGTGGCGGTGCGCAGGTCTCCGCCGGAGCCCTTAACCCACATGACGTCGACGGGCTCGCGGGTGAGCGGGTCGGTCTGTGTGAGCTTGGCGGAGGTGTTGCCGCCGCCGGTGTTGGTGATGCGCTGGTCGGCGCCGAGCAGGTTGCTGCGGTAGCGCAGCCGCTCCACCGGGTCGAGCGCAGCAGCGGCGGCGTCGTCCCAGAGGTCGTCGACGTGGCGAAATTCTTCGGGTTGGTCAGGCATAAGGGCTATACCACCTCAAGCGCGGCCGGCGAGCACGGTTTGCTCATAGGCGCGGATTTTGTCTAAGAAGCCCAGGCCGACCGGCACACCCTGGCGCAGGCAATAGTAATCCCAGACCGCGCCGGCCGGCAGGCCTTTTTGCTCTTCGAGCATGGCCAGGCGGCCGGTGAAATCGCCGGCCTGTTCGAGGGCGCGCAATTGCTCGGCCGGCTCGAGCAGGGCGGCCAGCAGCGCCCGCAGGGCCGCGCGCGAGCCGATGACCCAGGCGGCGACGCGGTTGATGCTGGCGTCGAAATAATCGAGGCCGATGTGCACCCGGCGGGCGAAATCGCCGCGGATGATTTCCTGCATGATGGCGTTGAGGTCGTCGGTGAGGACCACCACGTGGTCGCTATCCCAGCGCACGCCGCGGCTGACGTGGAGCAGGATTTCGGGCAGGTAGAGCAGGACGGACGAAATCTTGTCGGAGACGGTCTCGGTGGGGTGGAAGTGGCCGGCATCCAGGCACAACAGCACCTTGCGGGTGAGGGCGTAGGCCAGGTAGAACTCGTGCGAGCCGACCACATAGGCTTCGGAGCCCAGGCCGAACAGCTTGCCTTCGACGGCATCGAGGTTGAAGCGCGGATCGATGGGCTCGGACAGCACCTGGTCGAGGGCGGCGGCCAGCCGCTCGCGCGGGGCCCGGCGGTCTACGGGTATGTCCTTGTAGCCGTCGGGTATCCAGATGTTGGTGATAGCGGGCGTGCCGAGGGCCCGGCCGAAGTGCTCGCCGATTTTGCGCGAGGCCTGGCAGTGCTCGATCCAAAACTGGCGGATGCCGGGATCGGCGCTGCTGAGGGTAAAGCCGGCGGCGGCCAGGGGGTGCGAGAAGGCGGTGGGGTTGAAATCGACGCCGTGCTGGCGCTGGCGGGCCCAATCGGTCCAGGCGGCGAAATGCTCGGGCAAGATGTTGTTGCGCTCCACGCGCCGGCCGCCGGTCTCGGCATACATGGCGTGCAGGTTGAGCCGGTGACGGCCGGGGATGAGGCTAAAGGCCAGGTCGAGATCGGCGCGGAGCTCGTCGCCGGTGCGGGCTTTGCCGGGGTAGTTGCCGGTGGTGGCGATACCGCCGCTGAGGGCTTCGCCGGTGTTCTCCAGGCCCAGGACGTCGTCGCCCTGCCAGCAGTGGAGGCTGAGGGCGATGGGGGCGAGAGCACGCAGGGCCGCTTCGGTATCGACGCCGAGGCTGGCGTAGCGGGCCTGGGCCTGTTCGTAGGCGGAGGTGATTTGGCTGTCGGTTGGGAGGTGGGACAAGAGGGCCTCTGGGTGGGGTGGGAATGAGGGCAAAGTATAGCGGATGAGGACGAAGGACGAAAGACGAAGGACGAAGGACGAACGGCTTTTGGAAGAGGGCCAGAACGGCGCGTGGCGGGGGCCAGTGGTTTGGGGTGCGGCAGGGTGCGGGAGGGTGCGGCAGATTGGGCAGGTGGGCGCATTTTGGCGGGGTGGCCCGGGTGGGGCGGGTGGCCCGCACTTGGCAAATTGGTTTTTTCGCGGTGGTGACCCCTGGTGATACTGGTGACCCCTTTTGGCAATTCATTTTTTTCGCGCCGGTGACCCCCGGTGATACCGGTGACCCCTTTTGGCAATTTATTTTTTTCGCGGCGGTGGGAGATGGCCCCCATCCCCGTCCCTTCCCCCGTGGCAAAAGAAGCCACAG
>JADMIO011419619.1_pt1 | contig 12019 bp, 15 predicted proteins | sample 8958161 | NCBI WGS metagenome assembly JADMIO01 (sample SAMN16585339, study PRJNA669376) | soil metagenome | isolation source: Crop rotation soil | place: USA: Cullars Rotation, Alabama | collected 2011
GTGTGCTCTTCCGATCTTTCCTGAAGAAGCGCAAGAGCGTGGAGGTGATCGGTCTCACCTCGCGCGGCAATATGATGTTCGTAAAGGGGCTCGGCTGTTACGACCGTGTCGTCACGTATGACGACGTTGCGTCGCTGGATGCGAGCGTACCGGTGGCCGTGGTCGACATGGCGGGCAACCCCAAGGTTCGCAGCAGCCTGCACAAGCACTATCAGGACAACCTGAAATACGACCTCGGCGTCGGCATTACGAACTGGGATGCAGACCGCAGCGCTGCGGCAGAGCAATTGCCGGGCGCCAAACCCACGATGTTCTTCGCGCCGACGCAGATCGCCAAGCGCAGCAAGGAATGGGGCGGCGCTGTGTTCGGCGAGAAGCTGGCCGCGGCCTGGCGCGAATTCGTGGCGCAGGCCGCGAATCCGAACCATCCGTGGATCCGCGTGATCCGCGAGCGGCGCGCCGAAGAAGGCAAAGCGCTCTATCTCCAGACCCTCGCCGGCAAGACGCCGCCGATGGACGGGCTTGTTCTCTCTATCTGATATCGAACTGTTGAAAGGATCATACGCATGTCTCTTCCCGGCGCTTTGGCGCGGCCTCTGTCGGTACCGGTGATCGGTTCGCCGCTGTTCATCATCTCGGGTCCCGAGCTGGTGCTGGCACAATGCAAAGCGGGCGTGATCGGCTCTTTCCCATCGCTCAATGCGCGGCCGCTGGCGCAGCTCGACGAGTGGCTGGCGCGCATCACGGAGGAACTCGCGGCCTATGACCGCGCGCATCCGGACAAGCCGAGCGCGCCGTTTGCTGTGAACCAGATCGTGCACAAGTCGAACGACCGCTGGGAGAAGGACGTCGAGCTGTGCGTGAAGTACAAGGCGCCGATCGTCATCACCTCGCTGGGTGCGCGTGAAGATCTGAACGCAGCGGTGCATTCGTATGGCGGCGTGACGCTGCACGACATCATCAACAACAAGTTCGCGCACAAGGCGATCGAGAAGGGTGCCGACGGCATCATCGCGGTTGCGGCCGGTGCCGGCGGTCATGCGGGCGTGACGTCGCCGTTCGCGCTGATCGAGGAAATCCGCGAGTGGTTCGACGGGCCGCTTGCCTTGTCCGGCGCGATCGCGTCGGGACGTGCGGTGCTGGCGGCGCAGGCCGCGGGTGCGGACTTCGGCTACATCGGCTCGGCGTTCATCGCGACCGCGGAAGCGAACGCGCCGCAGGGCTACAAGGACATGATCGTCGGCCACGGCGCGGAGGACATCGTGTACTCCAACCTGTTCACGGGCGTGCACGGCAACTACCTCCGCCCGTCGGTGGTGGCGGCGGGACTGGATCCCGACAACCTGCCGGAAAGCGATCCGTCGAAGATGAATTTCGGCTCGGGCGGCAACACGAAGGCCAAGGCGTGGAAGGACATCTGGGGCTCCGGCCAGGGCATCGGGATGGTGAAGGGCGTGCGGCCGGTGGCGGAGTACGTCGCGCAACTGGGCCGCGAATATCGCGAGGCACGCGACAAGCTGACGGCGCCGCGCGTGAAGATGGCGGCGGAGTAACGCCTCTTACCCACAAGCGTCATCGCCCGGCCCGTCCGGACGACCCATCTTTTCCGTCTGGAAAATTGGCTCACCCGGAGCGCGCGAAGAGCGCGACCGGGTGATGACGTTTTGAGCGGGCGTCGTGTGCACGATGGCGATGAGGGCTTTGGCTTGCGCGATCTGCAGGCGAACCTGTTTGCGGAAGGTGCGGGCTTCGCGTGTGTGCTGGCCTGTTTTTAGCGCGTTGCGATTGCCCGGCTGACCACCGCTGGCTTTTCCTCTTGGTGTGCGTGGCATGTACCACTCGTTTTCAAAAATGGCGGGGGTACCCCCTACCCCCTCACTCCGCTTTGGCGTGCGTGACGACGATGTTCTGCGACGTGCCTTCGAGGCGTTTCAGCGCGATGGCGAGGCCGGCGCTGACCTGAACCATGCGGGCCGCCACCGTGATCATCTGATCGCGCGTCTCCCAATTCTCCTTGGGATCGACAGACCGCGCGAAGCAGCGATGCACCATGCTGTCGCAAGCCTCGAGCTGCTTTCTGAGCCGGGCAGCGACATCGTCGAGCGACGCGCCTGCTGCGGGCATACACACATCCATAATCACTCTCTCCTTCATTGCTCCTCAAATTATAGGACTGACATTGATAATATTCAAGTACTAAGTCATTATATGTTCTCATGAGAGATCGTTGACCGGCGAGGAAATCCGCTATAATTCACTATTTGGTTATTTAACTAATTGGTTCTATATCAATGCAGACCGATCCGCTCAGTGCGAAGTTCGCGGCCCTCGCCGATCCGACGCGGCGGGCGATTCTGGCGCGGCTGGCGCTGGGCGAGACGACGGTCGGCGAGCTGGCGGCACCGTTCGATATGTCGGGGCCGGCGATCTCCAAACATCTGAAGGTTTTGCAGAAGGCCGGGCTGATCACGCGCGGCCGCGCGGCGCAGTGGCGGCCGTGCAAGCTGGAGCCGCTGGCACTGAAGACGGTCGACGAGTGGATCGGCGAATACCGCCGCCTCTGGGAAGAGCGGTTCGACCGGCTCGAGGACTACATCAAAACAATTCAGGCAAAGGCCAAAACGGAGAAGAAGAATGCCGGTGGTGACGAAGGCGAATAACACGACGGCCGTCGCGGTTGCGGCACCGGGTGAAGCAACGATCGTGGTGACACGCACCATCGATGCGCCGCGCGATCTTGTGTGGCAGGCATTCACCGATCCGGCGCATGTCGGGCAGTGGTGGGGGCCGAACGGCTTCACCACGACGACAACGCACATGGATGTGCGCGCCGGCGGTGTGTGGGAGTTCACGATGCATGGGCCGGACGGCACCGACTGGCCCAACAAGATCACCTATCGCGAGGTCGTGAAGCCGGAGCGTATCGCTTATGTCCACGGCGATGGCGGCGATGCGGATCTGTTCAGCACGGTCGTGACGTTCACCGAAGACGGCGAGCGCACGCGGGTGCACATGAAGGCGACGTTCCCGAGTGTGGCGATGCGCGACAAACAGGCGGCGGAAGTCGGCGCGGTCGACGGCGCAGCGCAGCATCTCGACAACATGGCGGCGTATATCGAAGCAAACCGGGAGCGGTTCGCATGAGTGCGACACTGGACAAACGCATGCTGCATCTGACGCGCACCTTCCAGGCGCCGCGCGAACTGGTGTTTCGGATGTGGACGGAGCCGCAGCATTTCGCGGCGTGGTGGGGACCGGCGCACAATCGCAATTCGGCGTGCGAGCTCGATCCCAGGCCGGGCGGCGCGATCCGCATTCAGATGACGGGGCCGGGCTACGATAACGCGATGGGCGGCGAATTCGTTGAGGTCGACCCGCCGAAGCGGCTCGTCTATGTCGCGCGCGGCGTGCCGGACGAGGCTGGACGCTGGCAGGTGGAGAACCACAACACGGTAACGTTTGAAGAGACGGACGGGGTGACCACGATGACGCTGCACACGGTTGTAACCCACATCGCGCCGGCGATCGAAGAAGCGCTGGACTTCATGGGCCAGGGCATGAGCGAGAGCTTCGACAAGATGGAAGCGGTTGTGGCGGCGGAAACGAAGAAAGGTTTTTAACGCGGATGACGCTGAGGTTTCGCAGAGCACGCTGGGGAGCGGTGGTATCGAGGCCTTTCGGTAAGGGGGTTTGTTGACGCGCTCCGCGCGCCGATAGCCGCACTTGTCATCCCGGCCGGAGTGGAGCGCAGCGTAACGGAGAGCCGGGACCCATTGCTCCGCCAACGCGGGTTCTGAAAGACCATCTCTGCTGATGAATGGGTCCCGGCTCTGCGCTGCGCATTCGCTCCGCTCCGGCCGGGATGACAGACCAAGGTGGTGGGAACCCTAGCGCTAAAATCTTCACTTGCCTGTCGGAACCGCCTGAGGACATTCGTCGTACCGCCAGAGATTGGAAATACGGGAGATTGATATGAAGACGAAGCACATACTGGCCGGCGCAGTGCTGGCGCTTTCGCTGACGGCGCCGCAGGCTCTCGGCGCCGATGCTCAGACACCGCCGCCGGGTTTTGTGGTCCCGAAAGGGACGCAGGACGTGACCAAGGCTATCGCGGGCAACTATGTGCTCGACCCCAATCACGTTGGTGTGGTGGCGCGGGTCTCGCATCTCGGGTTCTCGATGAGCGTGTTCCGGTTCGGCAAGGTCGAGGCGAAGCTGTTCTGGGATCCCAAGGACGTCAGCAAGGCACGCCTGAGCGCGACGGTGGATGTGGCGTCGATCGAGAGCAACGTGCCGAACTTCGCCACGGAGCTCGCCGGGCCGAACTTCCTGGATGCCGCGAAATACCCCAAGGCGACGTTCGTCTCGACGGCATTTCATCAGACGGATGCGACGCACGGCACGGTGGACGGGACGTTCACGCTGCACGGCAAATCCATGCCGGTGACGTTTGCGGTGACCCTGGTCGGTGCCGGGCCGGGCTTTGCGGGCAGCATGGAGATGGGACACGTGATCGGCATGCATGCCGAGACGACGATCAATCCGCAGGACTTTGGTTTTCCGGCGATGTTCGATACGCCGATCCAGCTGTCGGTGGATACGGAGTTCGACCGGAAGAAGGCGGATAATCCGTAAGCCTCGCTTGTCATCCCGGCCAAGCGCAGCGCGAGCCGGGACTCATTGGACCGGCAAGAGACGCTTTAGACGAGATCGCGCGCGTGGTGAAATGGGTCCCGGCTCTCCGCTTCGCTGCGCTCCACTGCGGCCGGGATGACAACTGAGGAGTAAGAAGCCCATGACCATCAAGCTCTACTATCATCCGCTGTCGTCGTTTTGCTGGAAGGCGCTGATTGCGCTGTATGAGAACGAGACGCCGCACGAGAAGGTGCTGGTGGATCTGGGCGATGAGACGTCGCGGGGCGATTTCCTGAAGGTGTGGCCGCTCGGGAAATTTCCGGCGATCCAGGATACCGCGCGCGGGTGGATGGTGCCGGAGTCAACGACGATCATCGAGTATCTGGCGCAGCATTATTCCGGGCGATCGAAGCTGGTGCCGGACGATGCGGATGCGGCGCGGCAGGTGCGCATGCGCGACCGCTTCTTCGACAATTACATCCATATCCAGATGCAGAAGGTGACAGGCGACCGTCTGCGCGCGGCGGGACAGAAAGACCCAACTGGTGTCGCGCAAGCGCGCGAACAGATGCGCACGGCGTATGCGATCATCGAAGTGGAGATGGGCGACGCGTGGGCGATGGGCGACACCTACACGATGGCCGATGTCGCGGCATCGCCGGCGCTCTACTATGGGCATCTGGTGACGCCGCTGACGGATTTCCCGCGGACACTGGCGTATCTGGAGCGCCTAAAGGCGCGGCCATCGTTCGCGCGCACGCTGAAAGAGGCGGAGCCGTACTTTCAGTATTTCCCGAAGGAGTAGCGGAGTACGAATCCAAACCTCCGCTTGTCATCCCGGCCGATACGGAGCGCCAGCGAAGTGAGAGCCGGGATCCATTGCCCCAGCCAGACGGTGCCTGATGCATAGCGCTTGTGGAGGAGTGGGTCCCGGATCTCCGCTTCGCTGGCGCTCCGCTGCGTCCGGGATGACAAAGCTAGGCACTGATTTTGCTGCACTGCACCGCTGCTAGTGTGCTTGGCAAATAGCCCGGCGGCCCCCATGTTCCATTCCAAGGGTGGGACCAGCATGCGCAGAGCCGTTGCAGGCATTGGAATTGCGCTTGTCGCGTTGGCGGCGAGCATTGGGGCGGCTGAGGCTGCCGATTGTGCGAGCAAGCCGGGGACGGCGTCGTTCGCCTCCGATGCCTGGGGCATCGATACGCGCAGCACGCGCTTTCAACCCAAGACGACGATCACCGCGGCGAATGTGAACCGGCTGAAGCTGAAGTGGGTGTATGGCCTGAACGGCGACTCGCCGCGCTTCTATCCGCTGGTTAGCGAAGACACGATCTTCCTTGGCAATGGCTGGGGCGGGCTTGTGGCCGCGGATCGCAAGAGCGGCTGCACGCGCTGGACGTTCGCGCATGACGGCTACATGGGCGGCGCCATCCTGCATGAGACGCGCGGGGGCAAGACGACCTTGTTCTACAACGACCGCAACAACGGCCTGCTCGCGGTGAACGCCGCGGACGGGACGCTGCGCTGGAAACAGGGGCCGCCGGGCGACAATCCCGTGCCGCTGCTGTCCGGTTCGGCCCTGATCGACAACGGACGTATGTTCGTGCCGCTGTCGTCACTCGAGATCGGGCTGGTGGCCAATCCGTTCTATGGCTGCTGCACGACCAGCGGCGGCATGGCGGCGGTCGATACCAAAGACGGCCATACGCTGTGGCACCGGCGCACGATTCCGGGTCAGCCGAAGCTGGTCGGGCGGCACTATCTGTTCGTGGAAGAATGGGCGCCGGCGGGTGCACCGGTGTGGGGTGCGCCGACCTATGACAAGGCGAGCGGCACGCTGTTCTTCGGCACGGGGCAGAACTACAGCCGGCCGGCGACGAACACGAGCGATTCCATCTTTGCGGTGAACGCGAAGGACGGCAGCGTTCGCTGGATCCATCAGTTCCACAAAGACGACGCCTACAACACCGCGTGCGATATCAGCGAGGGGCATCCCAATTGTCCCAAGCCGATGGGGCCGGATCTCGACTTCGGCGCGCCGCCGATTTTGGCGCACGCCAAGGACGGACGCTCGCTGCTGATCGCGGGTGAGAAGTCGGGCGATCTCTATGCACTGAACCCGAGCGACGGCAGCACCGTGTGGACGCGTCACGTCGGACGCGGCGGTGCGCTGGGCGGCGTGCATTGGGGCATGGCTGTGAACGAGGCGCTGGGCCTTCTGTATGTGCCGGTGAGCGATATCGATGCTGGGCATCTCAACGGGAAGGGCAACGCGAAGCCGGGGCTATATGCCTATGACATCGCGACGGGCGAACTGCGCTGGTCGCATCTGCGCAAGGCCCGCTGTCCGGATCGTTCGTGCTCGCCGGGACTTTCGGCGGCGGTGATCGCGGGGCCGGATCTGGTGTTCGCAGGGAGCCTCGACGGAATCCTTGAGGCGGTGGATGCGCGGAGCGGCAAGCTGCTCTGGTCGTATGATACCTGGCGCGATTTCCCGAACACCGCAAACGGCAAGCCGGCCAAGGGCGGATCGTTCGATGCGCATGGGCCGATGCTGGCGGGCGATCAGCTGATGGTGTCGTCCGGTTACGGCAGCTTCTTCCAGAAAGGCGGCAACGCCTTCCTTGTGTTTGAACTGTCGCCGGAGGCGAAGCCATGAGCGAAGCGCTTCCTCCTCTTGCCGGGCGTGGCCGGCGGTTTACGGCAACATTGATCGACGCCGTGCTGGTGCCGGTGGTGGCGATCCTGATCATGCTGGTGACGGGCGTGCTGGAACACGCGAGCGACTGGAGCCAGAGCGCGATGCCGTTCGTGCGCATCCTGCTGCTCGGCGTGGCGAGCTATGTGGTGCTGAACCTCTATCTGCTGTGGACGCGCGGGCAGACGGTGGGCAAGGCGATCATGGGGATCGCGATTGTCGATGCGAAGGATGGCGGACGAGTGCCGATCTGGCGGCTGTTCATTCGCGGGCTGTTCTTTCCGACGCTGTATATGATCGTGCTGATCCCGTTCATCGCGCTTATCCCGCTGATCGATCAGGGGCTAATCTTCCTGAAGCAGCGGCGCACGGGGCATGACTGGATTTGCCGGACCGCCGTGGTACGGAAGGCGTAGCGCAGTTCAGGCGACGCCGATCGGCTTGTTGCGGATCCATTGCGAGAGCAACCACTTCTCGCCGGTCGTGGGCGGCAGGCCGGCGTGGACGGTCCGGCGGTCGGGTTCGTCGCGCGCATCGACACTGCGGAAGTAGAGTGCGTCACCCTTCCTGCCCTTGAAGCGATAGGCGAGTTCGGGGAAGTCGGTCTCGCCGCCGGTGAAATCGTCGTTGAGATAGACGAGGAACGTGCCGGTACGCTGGCCGAACTGGGCGACTTCCTGCGCGAGTGCTGGCGCGGCGGTGTCGAGGAAATCGGCATGCAGGCCGAAATGTTCGCCCGGCGAATAATGCAGCAGCTTGGCGACCTCGAAGAAGGCGAGCGACAGACCCATCGTGTTGGCGATGCGCTCGCGCAGGAGGCTGACCGCGACGTCGGCATTGCGGATGTCGAAGCTGGTCTCGGTGTTGGTGCGGGTGCCGTGCTGCTCGTAACCGGCAGCGTCCGGGCTGTAGACCTTGGCGCGGCGAAGATTGGCGCCGCGGGCGATCAGCCAGTCGCATTCGGCAGCGGTGAGGAAACCTTCGCTGACGGCGATGCGCGGGTCTTCGCGGACGACGGTGAGCGGACGGGCGCGGGTCCATTCTCGCGGATCAATGGCGCGGCGGAGGACGGCAGTGTCGGTGGTGTCGATCTGCGCGAGGAAGCGGAGCTCTTTCTGGGCGGCGGGTGCGCCGAGATGCGCGGCGCGCGCGAGATGATCGAGCGCCTCGCTTGCGTTGCGCGGGCGGAGCACACCCCAGGCAGCAAAGATGGCGAGCTGTTCGATAGCTTCCGCATGATTGCGGTTGGCGGCCTGTGTGATCGCGGCGATGCCTTCCTGCGGATTGGCGCGAATGCCATCGCCGGTGAGGAGACGCCTGCCGATGGCCGTCAACGCGGCGGGATCGCCGGCGCGGGCGCGCTGCACTAGAGCGGCGATGTCGTCAGGCACGCGAGGCTCCGGATCGGGTGGTACGGTTGTAGCACGGAGAGACGAACAAAACTCCGCTTGTCATCCCGGCCGCAGTGGAGCGAAGCGGAACGGAGAGCCGGGACCCATTCTTCCGCATACGCTGAGCTTTTCAGAACCGTCCGTGAAGCCCAATGGGTCCCGGACCTCCGCTTCGCTACGTCCGGGATGACAAATTGTGTTTGTGTTGGAGAATTACCCTTCTGTCTTCATCCACATGCCCATGACCTGGTCGTGGGACATCTCGGGTTTGTCTTCGCCGACGAAGCTGGGAAAGGTGCGCAGGTATTCAATGAAGCGCGGGCTGACGGCTTCGTCGCGCAAGTGCGATGGCGAGACGGGCAGCGGCGGCGAGGTGTAGTGCGCGTCGCGGCGGACGCGCTCCGGGAAGTCATGGCGCAGGATCGCGGCGCGGCCGATGAGGGCGTAGTCGCAGCCGGCATCGATCACCTTCACCGCGTCGTCCGCATTGCGGATTTTGCCGGCGACGCCGAGGCGGACGTTGCCGCGCGGCAGCTCGGTGAAGATGCTCATCAGCGAGCGGCCTGCGAATGTCTCGTCGGTGGTGACGGTCGTGTAGTCCCAGAGCGACATGTCGAGATAGTCGATCTTGCCTTCGCGCAGCACCTGGGCGGCGACCTCGCGGATTTCCGGCAGCTTCACACCGAAGCGTTCGGGCGAGAGGCGCAGACCGAGCTGGAAGTCGGGGCGGCAGATGGCGCGGATGCCGTCGATGATCTCGAAGATAATACGGGCGCGGTTTTCGAGAGAGCCGCCGTAACGGTCTTCGCGGCGGTTGAGTTTCGGCGAGAGGAATTCGAGCAGGATGTAGCCGTGCGCGCCGTGCAGTTCGACACCGTCGAAGCCGGCCTTCTCCGCGCGCTTGGCGGCGGCAATGAAGTCGTCGCGCAGCTGTTCGACTTCGGCGAGGGTGAGGCCGCGCGCGCCGGTATCCGGATCGTCCGACGGGCAGACGGCTTCGCCGACGAGATCCTTCGGCGAGCGGTTGCCGGCGTGATGCAGCTGTACCGACGATACCGAGCCGTTCTTCTTGATGGCGGCGGCGAGACGGGTGAGGCCCGCGATGTGTTTGTCATCGAAGATGCCGAGCTGGCCCGGGAAGCCCTGCCCGCGCGCCTGAACATGTGCGGCGCAGGTCATGGTGAGACCGAAGCCGCCCTCGGCGCGCTTGGTCAGCCAGTGAAATTCCTCGTCGGAGAGGACCCCGTCGGGGTGGCTCTGGCAGTTGGTGAGCGGCGCAAGCATGAAGCGGTTCTTCATCGCCGGGCCGCGGGTAAGCGACATCGGTTCGAACAGTTTGGCGGTGGACATGGGGACTCCGGGATAGCTGGATGGGCTTGGTTATCGACGGGCGGCGTGCGTTGTCAAATGACCCGAACCGGCGTGGTCCGCCACGGGCGATGCTGGTATGAATTGGTCATGGACGCTCAAGCGACCACAGCTGTTCTCCCGAAATTGCGACCGGCGCGCACCGTCGCGGAGAAGATGATCAAAGTCGATCATGCGGGCGAGAACGGCGCGGTGAACATCTATCGGGCACAGAGGCTGGTCGCGCGGATCAGAGCGCCTTCGCTCTGCCAGCAACTCGCCGATTTTCAGCAGCACGAAGAAGAGCACCGGCGGATATTCCAGTCGCATCTGACGAAGATCGGCGTCCGGCGGTGTGTCAGCTATCACCTGTCGGCGTTGGGCGGGTTCTCGCTCGGGTTTGTGACGGGCATCGTCGGGCCGTCGGCCATCGCGGCCACGACGTTTGCGGTTGAGCATGTGGTTTTGCGCCATCTCGAGGAGCAACTCGACTATCTGCGGACAGCTTCGCCGGATGCGCGCGAGTGCGTCACACGTATCTACGAGGACGAGCGCAAGCACCACGATATCGCCGAAAGTCACCTGTCACGCGACGGCTGGATGACGCGCTTTCTGATTGTCGTGGTGCAGTTCTGCACCGAGACCGTCATTCGCATCGGCATGCGCTAGTCGTGGAGACGAAGGCGCCGATCTATCAGCATCTAAAGCCGGGGGACGATCCACCGAAACTGGAAGGTGTTACGCCCTTCAAAGCCGTGGTTGTGATCGATAGTGACGACGTGACCTTTGAGTGGCAGGCCGTGATCAGCGACTGGCTCGTCAAGAGCGGTTGTCTGTACATGATGGCGTGGGGCCACGATTGCAGCTCCTGGGATGACAGCGTCGATTGGGCAAATCTGGAGATGTTCGATTACGGCGAGATTCCAGAGCACCAATTCGTTTTTACAACATGGCACGAGAAGGACCTACTTCAGGAGGCCTTCTGGTTCTGCGGGTACTGTGCGTTTCATCCGACCGTGGAACTCAAGGCAACATACATTGTGCACATTGCGCAGGCGAGCGATGCGGCGAGTATGCTTGAGGCTTTTCAATCTGCGCAGGAATCCGACTAGCGCGCATGGAGGGATAGGATGGTCAGAGCTGCCTGTCATTGCGGCACCGTCCGCATCACGATGGAGCCGGCACCGGCGTGGGTGTGCGATTGCAACTGCTCGATCTGCCGGCGCTACGGGACGCTGTGGGCGTATCGCCGAGATTGGCAGTCCAATCGGACCTTCAGTATCAATCTCGTTCTAGGCGCGAATGCACTGGAGGCATATGTCTGGGGCGACCGCGAGATCGGCTTCTATCGCTGCAAGCATTGCGGTTGCATCACGCATCACGCGGCGCTGAACGAACCGGGCAAAATTCGCGGTGTGAATGCGCGGATATTTGTGCAGTTCGATACAAGGACCGTAACAATCCACCAAAGCGACAACGCGCACACCGGATGGTTCTGGACGCGGGTGGATGCGCCGATGTGGCCGGGCGCGCATCCGCCGATGCCGGTGCCTGGGCCGGATGATTGGCGTTAGCGGATCCGTGCCAATGACAGTGTGTGAAATAACCTTGGCCACCGCTGCGGACGCTGACTGGCTCGATGCGTTCAAGCCCAGCGGCGGCATGCCCGATGTGCATCGCGAGCGGTTGAAGCTACAGCAGACAGGCGCCGCTGCGTATTTGAGCGCCTGGCTGGACGGCCGCCGTGTTGGCTTTGTCCTCGTGCACTTCCGCCACCCTGCACATCACGCGTCGCATGCTCATTTCCCCGATTGCGCCTATGTCGAAGGTTTGGCGGTCGATGAAGACATGCGACGGCGCGGCATCGCTCGGGTCTTGATGGAACGTGCCGAAACATACTGTGCCGCGGCGAGCAATATTGGCCTGTCGGTGGGCGTCGAGAACGCCG
>JADMIO010361839.1_pt1 | contig 12018 bp, 5 predicted proteins | sample 8958161 | NCBI WGS metagenome assembly JADMIO01 (sample SAMN16585339, study PRJNA669376) | soil metagenome | isolation source: Crop rotation soil | place: USA: Cullars Rotation, Alabama | collected 2011
CCCGCCGCGCCGTGCCGCAGGACGACGAGATTCCCGAGCCGCGAGAGGCGCGAGCTCGGCTTCGCGGGCGAGTGCCCCACGAAGATCACGGTCCCCTCCGCCGGCGCGATCACCTCCGATCCCGCCGGCGCGGCCAGCTCGATCCCCGGAAAGAACTCCTCGGCGCGCGTCCACGGCGAGACGCGGGGCCCGAAGTACGCCGACGGCTCGACGAGCTCGCTGCGGACGGGCAGCCGCGACGGCGTGCGCGCGGCGAGGCCGCCGTCCGAGGCCTCCGCCGCTTCGAGCAGGACCCTCCCGCGCTCGAGGTTCGCGAGGTACCGCTCGCCTCCGCTCCCGATCGCCGCGGGCGCGTCGCCCGCCAGCAGCCCCGTCTCCGGGTTCAGGCCGCGAGGCCAGCTCGCGACCGGCACGCCGTAGAGGAACGCGATGCGGCTCAGCCGGTCCCCCGCGTCGAGCGCGCGGTCGCGCACCGCCCCGGCCTGCGTCTCGAGCTCGCGCCAAGCCCGGTGCGCGGTGACGAGGTCGGAGCGGCCGTCCGACTGCGCGTGCGCCCGGATGGCTCTGGCGGTCCGCGCGGCGAGCACGGGCACCGTGATCCAGAGCGACACGGCCAGCGCCGCGGCCGCTCCGGCGGCGGCGGTCGCCCAGAGCTCGCCGCGGCGGCCCCACTGCACCGAGCGCACGGGGCCGCGCGACGAGTCGGGATGGAGCTGGAATTCCATGGACGCCGTGGTTCAGCGCGGCGCGGGGGGCGCCGCCGGGAAGACCGCGACCAGGCCGAGCTCGCGCCGGTCCGACGAGAGTCCCAGCCGCTTGGGAACGAACGCGCGGGAGACGGTGAACCGGATGACGCGCGGCTCTGCCGGCGAGCCGTTGAGCCGCAGCGGCATGGCCTGACCCGGCGCGAGGGTCCGCGCGTACACGCGGCGTCCGCCCGACTCCGCCGTCAGCTCGACCGGACGGCCCTCCGGCGTGTAGTGCGCGAGCGTGAGGCGGAGGTCCTTGCCGGGCGCGAGGCGGATCGCGAAGCGGCGCTGCGTCCAGTAGAAGGGACCGCCCGGACCGGCCTCCTTCTCGTGGAAGCCGATTCCCGGACGGTGGCGGAAGGCCACGTCCGCCCGCAGGGTCTCGACGCCCGCGAGAAATGCCGCGGCGGCGTAGACCGCGACGAGGGCGGCGCGCCAGCGACGCCCCGGCGGGTTCCCGGACGAAAGCGGCGCCCGCGGCCGCACGGAGGCCACGGCGGAGGACGCGAGCAGGAAGAACGCCAGCGCGACGTCCGGCGCGAGCCAGTGGGAGCCCACCACGAGCGCGATGAGGAACGCGGTGACGGCGGCCCCGGCGCCGTCGGGGGCGGAGAGGGTGAAGCGCGCGAGCCCGGCCGCGAGCGCGATCGTCAGGAGAAAGCCGATCGCTCCGGTCTCCGAGAGCGCCTGGAGATACGCGCTGCCGGGATTGTCGCGGACCGGCAGCGAGCGGCCCTGCTCGGCCAGCAGGTCGGGCAGCAGCCAGGAGAAGGCGCCGAGACCCGCGCCCTCGACGGGATGGCGCGCGAAGAGGCGCAGCGCGCTGTCCCACAAGACGGGCCGCGACGACGCGCGATACTCCGAGGGCAGGCTCGGGTCGAGAAGCTCCGAGAGCCGCGCGCCCGTGCTCCCGGGAGCCCCGTGGCGCGCCGCCGCCGCAACGACGGCGAGGACGGCGATCCCGCCGCCCAGCACGGCGAGGCGCCGCCGGATCCGGCCCGCGGAGAACAGCAGGAAGGCGAGGCCGAGCCCGGCCACGAGGAACCCGCTGCGGGACCCCGAGAGCGCGAGTCCGGCCGCGCAGAGCGCCGACGTGAGGGCCCAGCGAACCCGATGAGAGGCGTCGTTGAACAGTCTCGCCAGCGCGGCGACCACCGCCATGCCGCAGAGCATCCCCAGCGCGTTCGGATCCACGGCGCCGCCGGAGAGCCGGCCCGTCAGCTTCCAGTACGCGCTGCTCTCGGCCGGCGCGAGGCGCGCGCGCTGGAGGAGTGCGAGGGCCGCGGAGGCGGCCACGCCGGTCAGGGCGGCCCGCACCGCGCGCTCCCGAACCTCCTTCCCCGAGCGTCGCAGGATGAAGAAGAAGCCGGCGCCCGAGACGAGCGCCGCCAGGGTCAGGACGCTCTCGCGGATCGCCGCATGGTCGAGCAGCCCCTGGACGTTCACGGCGCGCAGCGAGAGCCCGCGCAGGAAGGCCCAGAGCGTCCGCGCGGAGACGACCGCGAGTCCCGCGGAGATCACCCAGATCGCCGCCAGCGTGCGCAGGACCGAGTCGACCGGCGAGGGATCGGCGACGCTCTCGAAGTCGTAGAGGTACCGGAACGTCCAGCCCGCCGCGAACCCCGCGAAGAGCAGCACGGGCCACGGGATGGCGTCGGAGCCGCCGAAGAGGCGGGCGCCCGTGGCGGCCAGCGGGAACGCGAACGCGAAGATCGCGAGGCCGCGGCCGGGACTCCACGCGGAGGCCAGCGCGAGGCCGAGGGCCAGCAGGAGCAGCGGGAGGCGATCGCGGGCCGCCGGCGGAAATCCGACCGCGAACACCGCGACGAAACCGGAGACGGCCGCGAGCAGGAACGCCAGGCGCACGCCGCCGCCCGGCCGCTGCGCGGGCTCCTCGATCATCCGCGGTGATACTCCTGCAGCGAGGCGACGCCGGTCACGCCCTCCTGGCGCGCGCGGATGCCCTCGACGGCGGCCGTCGCGGCCGACAAGGTGGTCAGGCACGGGATCGAGAGCCGCAGCGCCGCGGCGCGGATGGCGGCCTCGTCGAACCGCGAGTCCCGGCCGAGCGGCGTGTTGATCACCAGCTGGATCTCCCCCGCCTCCATGCGCTCGACCGCGTTGGGGCTCCCCTCGTTGACCTTGTACACGTGCTCCGCCGGGACTCCCGCCTCGCGCAGCGCCTCGCGCGTGCCCTCCGTGGCGCACAGCGCGAAGCCCAGGTCCGCGAGCTCCCGTCCGATCGGGATCACCGCCCCCTTGTCGTACGGATTGACCGTCAGGAACGCCCGGCCCGAGAGCGGCAGGCGCGTCCCGACCGCCTCGCAGGCCTTGGCGAACGCGTCCCCGAACCGCGGGGAGATGCCCATGACCTCGCCCGTCGACTTCATCTCGGGGCCGAGCAGGACGTCCTCGCCGGGGAACTTGCGGAAGGGGAACACCGGCGCCTTGATGAAGAAGTCCACGGGGTCGCGCTCGGGCGGAAGGCCGAGCGACGAAAGCGACCGGCCCGCCGCGAGGAGCGCCGCGGCCCGCGCCATCGGCACGCCGATCGCCTTCGAGACGAACGGCACGGTCCGCGAGGCGCGAGGATTGACCTCGAGCACGTAGAGCTTGCCGTGCTGGATCGCGAACTGGATGTTCACGAGACCGCGGACGGCGAGCGCGGCCGCGAGCCGCCGCGTCGCGTCCCGGATCTCCACGAGCAGGCTCGCGGGGATCTTCCACGGCGGCAGGACCGAGAAGGAGTCCCCGGAGTGGATGCCGGCCTCCTCGATGTGCTGCTGGATGCCGCCGATCCAGGTCTCGGTGCCGTCGCAGAGCGCATCCACGTCGAGCTCCACCGCGTCGTCGAGGAAGCGGTCGATGAGCACGGGGTGCTCGCCCGAGCTCGCCACGGCCTCGGCCACGTAGGACTCGAGCCGGCTCTCCTCGAAGACGACGGCCATCGCCCGGCCGCCGAGCACGTAGGACGGACGGACGACGAGCGGATAGCCGATCCGGCGTCCGGCCTCGAGCGCCTCCTCCAGGCTCGTGGCCTCCGCGTGCGGCGGAGCCGCGAGGCGAAGCTCGGCGAGGAGCCGGCCGAATCGTCCGCGGTCCTCGGCGAGATCGATCGAGTCGGGGGACGTTCCCCAGATGGGATAGCCGGCCTGCTCGAGCGGGCGCGACAGCTTGAGCGGCGTCTGTCCGCCGAACTGCACGAGGACGCCGTCGGGCCGCTCGTGGTCGAGGACGGAGGCGACGTCTTCCAGCGTGAGCGGCTCGAAGTAGAGGCGGTCCGACGTGTCGTAGTCGGTCGAGACCGTCTCGGGGTTGCAGTTGATCATGATGGTCTCGAACCCCGCCTCGGACAGCGCGTAGCACGCGTGCACGCAGCAGTAGTCGAACTCGATGCCCTGGCCGATGCGATTGGGCCCGCCGCCGAGGATCACGACCTTCGGCTTATCCGTGCGGATGGACTCGTTCTCGTCCTCGTAGGTCGAATAGAAGTAGGGCGTCTGCGCCTCGAACTCGGCGGCGCACGTGTCGATCGTCTTGAACACGGGCACGACGGAAAGCTCGCGGCGGCGCTCGCGGACGGCGGTCTCGGAGACGCCGAGGCGGCGGGCCAGCGCGCGGTCCGAGAGGCCCAGGCGCTTCGCCTGGCGGAGCGTCTCGCGCGCGACTCCGGCCAGGTCCCGGCCCTCAAAGGCGTCCTCCGCCTCGACCATCCGGCGCACGCCGTCGAGAAACCAGGGATCGATCTTCGTGAGCGCGGCGACCGCGTCGACGTCGAGGCCCGCGCGGAAGGCGCGCCGGAGGTGGAAGAGCCGCTCGGCGGTGGGCTCCTCGAGCCTGCGCCGGAGCTCGTCCGGCGGCAGGGCGCCGCCGCCGTCGTCGAGCCCGTCGCGGCCGATCTCGAGGGAGCGGACCGCCTTGCCGAGCGCCTCCGGGAAGGTCCGCCCGATCGCCATGGCCTCGCCGACCGACTTCATCTGGATCGTCAGCCGCGCGTCCGCGCGCGGGAACTTCTCGAAGGTCCAGCGCGGGATCTTGACCACCACGTAGTCGAGCGAGGGCTCGAAGGAGGCCGGCGTCTTCTGCGTGATGTCGTTGGGAATCTCGTCGAGGTGGTATCCGACGGCGAGAAGCGCCGCGATCTTCGCGATGGGGAACCCCGTGGCCTTGGAGGCGAGCGCCGACGAGCGTGACACGCGCGGATTCATCTCGATCACCACGCGCCGGCCCGTCTTCGGGTCGACGGCGAACTGGATGTTGGACCCGCCCGTGTCCACGCCGACCCGGCGGATGACCGCCTTGGCCTCGTCGCGCATGGCCTGGTACTGTCGGTCCGACAGGGTCATCTGCGGCGCCACCGTGATCGAGTCGCCGGTGTGGACGCCCATCGCGTCGAAGTTCTCGATCGAGCACACGATGATCACGTTGTCCGCGTTGTCGCGCATGACCTCGAGCTCGAACTCCTTCCACCCCTCGACGGACTCCTCGATCAGGACCTCCTTCGCCGGCGACTCCGAGAGGCCGTTCTGGACGACGCGCCGGAACTCGTCGGGCGTTCGCGCCGCCCCGCCGCCCGAGCCGCCGAGCGTGAACGAGGGCCGGATCACGAGCGGAAGCCCGATCTCCTCGCGGATCTTCTCGGCCTCCTCGAGCGACCGCGCGCGGCCCGAGCGCGGGACCTCCGCCCCGATCTCGAGCATCGCCTTCTTGAAGAGATCGCGATCCTCGGCGAGCCGCATCGCGACCTCGTTCGCGCCGATGAGCTGGACGTTGCGGCGCTCGAGGATCCCCCGCTCGGCCAGGGCGAGCGCGAGGTTCAGCGCGGTCTGGCCGCCGACGGTCGGGAGGATCGCGTCGGGCCGCTCCTTCTCGAGGATCCGCTCCAGGAACTCGGGCGTCAGCGGCTCGACGTAGGTCGCGTCCGCGAGCTCCGGGTCCGTCATGATCGTGGCCGGGTTCGAGTTGACGAGGATCACCCGGAAACCCTCACGGCGCAGCGCGCGAACGGCCTGAGTGCCCGAGTAGTCGAACTCGCAGGCCTGGCCGATGACGATCGGTCCCGAGCCGATGACGAGGATGCTTCGTATGTCGGAGCGCTTGGCCACCGGGGCGGGAGTCTAGCAGTCCCGCCTCGGCAGTCCGGACCGCGGACTCCCGATGACGCCTACCGAGGATCGGCGATCACCGACTGAGGATCGACTGCGTGCGGTGCCCGAACGCGGCGCAGTCGCCCGAGAGGATCGCCCCGCCGCGGCCGAGCCCGAACAGCCTCTCGCCGGTCCACACCGCGCCGTAGAGATCGCCCGCGGCGCCGGAGTCGCGCGCGGACCAGCCCGCGCCGTCCGCGCTCTCGACCGCCGTCCCATCCTCGCCGACCGCCTCGAAGAGGCCGCCCGTCCATGCAACGGAGAAGAGGCTCTTGTCGATGCCGGTGGATCCCTCCACCCACGAGACGCCGTCCGCGCTGCGCAGGACCTCGCCGTGCGAGCCGACCGCCAGGAAGTCCGAACCGTTCCAGACCACGTCGTAGAGCGGCCGCAGGCTGCCGGGCGTGTCCCGGCGCGTCCACGCGATCCCATCCTGGCTCGACACGATCCACCCGGTCAGCTCGCCGCCGACGGCGACGTACTCCGAGCCGCTGAAGGCGACGGCGTTCAGGACCTTCGGCCCGGCCGAGGCGAAGGTCCAGGCGGACCCGTCGGCGCTCGTCAGGACCGCGCCCCCGCTGCCGACGACGACGAAGCGCCGGCCGTCCCAGAGGATCCCCTGCACGTTCTGGCCGAGGGCACCGGAGCGCGCCGTCCAGACGATCCCGTCCGGGCTCGTCAGCAGCGTTCCGGCCTCGCCGACCGCGGCGAAGGTCGAGCCGCTCCAGGCCACGCCGAAGATCCACCGGAACGTGCCGGAGGACCGGAGCGTCCAGGTCTCCCCGTCCTCGCTCGTCGCGATCTGGCCCGCCTCGCCCACGGCCACCAGGGTCGATCCGTTCGAGACGGCGTCCGAGAACGCCGCGCGCGGTCCGGGCGCGCGGTCGCTCCACGCCACGCCGTCCGTGCTGAAGAGGATGGTGCCGCGCGCGCCGACCGCCGCGAATCCCGACGGACCCTGCGCGAGGCCGAGCAGGTCGAGGGGCGTTCCCGAGTCCCGCGACTGCATGGACGCCGCGTCGGGCCCGGCCCCGATCGTGCCCGTGAGGCCGACCCCGAGGAGGCTCGATCCGGTCCAGATCAGCCGGCGCAGGCCCTGCGCCCGCGTGCTGGTCAATCGCCAGGTGACGCCGTCCGTGCTCGTGTAGGTCCGGGGAGAATACGGAAAGGCGATCGCGGACACGACGAAGCGCGTGCCGGTCCAGGCCGCCGCGTAGAAGAGATCGAGCGAGCCGGCGTCGGACGTCGACCAGTGAATGCCGTCGGCGCTGGTGGAGACCGCGCCCCCGTCGCCCACCGCGGCGTAGCGGCTGCCGCTCCAGGCGACGTCGTGGAACGCGAGGCCGATCCCGGAGGGCCGGATCGCCCAGTCCGATCCGTTCGGGCTGGTGAGGATGGCGCCGCCGTCGCCGACCGCGACGAACCGCGCGCCGCTCCAGATGACGCGGTTCAGGTTCGCCGTCGTGCCCGACAGCCGCGCGCCCCAGGTGCGGCCGTCGCCGCTGACGTGCACCGATCCGCCGGCGCCGACCGCGACGAACGCGGATCCGCTCCACGCGACGTCGCGCAGGTCGTCGGCGGTGTTGGACGCCTCGGCCGACCAGGTCTGGCCGTCCTCGCTCGAGAGGATCGCGCCCGCGCGTCCGACCGCGACGTAACGGCCCGCGCCGAAGGCCGCGCCCTGAAGGGTGTTGCCCTGCGGCCTGGGACTTGCCCAGCGCCACGGACCGCACGATTGCGCGGAGAGCGGGAAGGGCCGGGAGAAGAGCGCGAGAGCGGCGACGGCAACCACGGAGAGCAGTCGAAGCGTCTTCGACATGGCGGGACCTCTCTGGAAAGGGTTGAAAGGTAGATCTCGGATTATAGCGAGTAGAATCCGGCGCGGGCGGCGAAAAGAAACGTCTTAATGATCGGCCAGACCGTCTCGCACTATCGAGTCCTCTCGAAGCTGGGAGGCGGCGGCATGGGCGTCGTCTACGAGGCCGAGGACCTGAGGCTCGGCCGCAAGGTCGCGCTGAAGTTCCTGCCCGACGAGCTCGCCAGGGACGCGCACGCGATGGAGCGGCTGCAGCGGGAGGCCAAGGCGGCCTCGTCGCTGCAGCACCCCAACATCTGCACGATCTACGACGTGGACGAGCACGAGGGCAAGCCATTCATCGCGATGGAGCTGCTGGACGGCGAGACGCTGCAGCAGCGGCTCGGGCCGGGAGCGCTGCGCCTCGAGGCCCTCCTCGACCTCGGCTCCCAGATCGCGGACGCGCTCGAGACCGCGCACGCGCGCGGGATCCTGCACCGCGACATCAAGCCGGCCAACGTGTTCGTCACGAAAAGGGGACAGGCCAAGCTGCTCGACTTCGGCCTGGCGAAACACTCGGATGCGGTGGAGAAGGGCGGCGACACCGCGATGCCGACCGCGATGGCGGAGAAGAATCTGACGAGCCCGGGCACGGCCCTCGGGACCGTCGCCTACATGTCGCCCGAGCAGGCGCGCGGCGAGGCGCTGGACGCCCGCTCCGACGTCTTCTCCTGCGGCGCCGTGCTCTACGAGATGGCCACGGGACGCCAGCCGTTCTCCGGCAACACCTCGGCGATCATCTTCGACGCGATCCTCAACAAGGCGCCCGTGTCGCCGGTCAAGCTGAATCCGGAGCTGCCCGCGGAGCTCGAGCGGATCGTCAACACGGCGCTCGAGAAGGACCGCGACCTGCGCTACCAGAGCGCGTCGGAGCTCAAGACCGACCTGAGGCGGCTCCGGCGCGACTCCGAGTCGCAGCGCAGCGGCCAGAGCGTCGCCGTCGCGGCGGCGCCGGCGCCGGCCCCTCCCGGAAAGACACTTCGCTGGATCGCCGCAGCGGTCGCGCTCCTCGCGGCGGCGGGAACGGCGGTCTGGTGGTCGGCGCATCGCGCCCGCGGCGCGAGCGCGGGCGCGGGCGGCATCCAGACCACGCTCGCGGTGCTCCCCTTCCAGAACCTCTCGGGCGATCCGTCGATGGATCACCTCCGCCTGGCCCTTCCCGACGAGGTCGTGACGACGCTCTCCTACATCCCCTCGCTCGCGATCCGGCCCTTCGCGACGACCCAGAAATACGCCCGGAGCGAAGCCGATCCCCAGGCCGCCGGGCGCGAGCTCAAGGTCGCGGACGTGCTCACCGGGCACTACCAGAAGGAAGGCGAGCAGCTCCGCGTCACGCTGGAGGTCATCGACACCGACAGCAACCGGGTCCTGTGGCGCGACACGTCGAGCAACGCCGCCGCCGATCTGATCGGGCTGCGCGATCAGATTTCGAGACACCTGCGCGAAGGCCTCTTCCCGCTTCTCGGCGGGACCACGACGGCCGCCGCGGGAGCGAGCACGCGGCCCAAGAATTCCGAGGCGTACGATCTGTACCTTCGCAGCGCGCCCTTCACGAGCGATCCCGAGCCCAACAAGCAGGGCATCGCGATGCTCGAGCGCTCCGTGGGTCTCGATCCCGATTACGCGCCGGCCTGGGCGGCCCTTGCCCAGCGCTACTACTACGGCGAGGCCTTCGGCGAGATGAAGGGCGGGTACGCCCGCGCGTCGGCAGGCTGGGAGAAGGCTCTCGCGCTCGATCCCAACCTCACCGACGCGAGCCGGGGCCTCATCATCCTGGCGACCGATGCGGGCGATCTTCTCGCCGCCGATGCGCGGGCTCGAACGCTCCTGCGCCAGCGGCCGCAGGACGCGCGGGCGCACTTTGCGAGCTCGTACGTCTACCGTTATGCCGGCCTCTACGACGAGGGGGCGAGGGAGTGCGATGCCGCGCGGGCTCTCGATCCGCTGGACCGGGGGCTGCGCTCCTGCGGGTTTCTCTTCATGCTGAAGGGAGACTACGCGCGCGCCCGCGAGTTCTCCCGCCTCGACGCCGGCTCGGGCTGGCAGCGGGCGCTGGACGCGAGCATGCTGATCCGCGAGAACAAGCTCCCGGCCGCCTTCGACATGTACCGAACCATCGGACCCGGCGACGAGCTCGTGTTGCTCGATTCCTCCCTGCCCAAGGAGGAGCGCGACCGCGCCGCAAAGAAGGTCGAGGAGATCGCCATGGCGGACCGCGACTCCGAAAACCGCTACTACTGGGGAGCGATTCTTGCCCGCACCGGCTACGAGGCCGCCGCCCTGCGGCTGCTGCGCAAGGGCGTGGAGGACGGATACCTCTGCCACGAGAACCTGGATCGCGATCCGATGTGGGACTCGGTCCGCAAGAACCCCGAGTTCGCCGCGATCCGCGCCGAGTCGATCCGGAGGCAGAAGGATTTCCTGGCGAAGCGCACCGCGTCTCCGCCGGCCTAGGCGCTACTCGTACCGCAGCGCCTCGGCGACGTCGAGGCGCCCGGCCCGCCGGGCCGGCACCCACGAGGCGACGAGGATCGCGGCGGCCGAGAACAGGACGATCGCCGCGAGGTCCCGGATCCGGACCAGGAACGGGATGTACGAGACGAAGTAGATCTCGGCGACTCCCGCCGGAAACGAGAGAAGCCGGAAGCGCGTCGCGGCCCAGCAGACGGCGACGCCGAACAGCACGCCGGCCACGACGCCCGTCCCCCCGAGCAGCGCGCCCAGCCAGAGGAAGATCCGCCGCAGCAGGCCGGGCTCGGCGCCGAGCGTCGTGAGGACGCCGATGTCGCGCTTCTTCTCCTGGACGGTCATGACGAGCGTCGCGACGATGTTGAACGTGGAGACCGCGACGATGAGCCCGATGACCAGGAAGAGCGCAGCCTGCTGGATCACGAGCGCGGCGAAGAGGCCGCCGTTCATGGAGCGCCAGTCCGACACCGAGTAGCCGTTCCCGGCGGCCGCGCGGATCGCGTCCACCGCCTTCTCCGTGTTCTGGAGCGAGTCGAGGCGGACCTCGACGACGTTGGCCGCTCCCTCGAGGCGCGCCAGCCTGCGCAGCTCCCCGCGGTCCACGAAGATCCACTCCGCGTCGTACTCCGCGAAGTTCGTCCGGAACACGCGTCCGACGCGGAAGCGGCCGGTCCGCGGCGCGAAGCGTCCGCCCTCCGCCGCGTTGTCGGCGACCGCCAGCACGACGTCGTCGCCCGGCTTCACGTCGAGCCTTCTCGCGAGCTCCTCCCCCACGGCGATGGAGGCAGGAGAATCCGCCGTCGCCGGGCGCACGGCGCGGGCGGCGTCGGGAAGATAGGCGTCGAGGTCCGAGACGCCGCGCTCCGTGTCCGCGTCGATGCCCTTGAGCACGGCGTCGGTCCCGTCGGGGGTCGCCGAGGAGCTGGCGACCCCGGTCTGGTACACGACCGGCGAGACCGCGCGCACGTGCGGCACCCTCTCGAGGCGCCGTTCCAGGGCCGCGGTCTCCGCGGCGCCGTTGGCGATCATCGGGAACACGACGACCGCCGCGTTCGCGCCGATCAGCCGCTCGCGGATCTCGGTGCGGTAGCCCGACAGGAGGCCCATCGCGACGACCAGGGCCGCGACGCCGAGCGCGATCCCCGCGATCGACAGGAGCGAGACCGACGAGATGAGGCGCGAGGGACGGGACCGGACGTAGCGAAGAGCGACCTCGAGCGCGAGCGCGTTCACCGCCGCGCGCCCGCGGTCGGCTTCCGGCTCTGCTGCATAGCCCGCAGGAACGGCTCGAAGAGCGGGTTCGCGTCGTGCGGACCCGGCGCAGCCTCGGGGTGGAACTGGACGGCCAGGATCGGCCGCGTCCGGTGGCGGAAGCCCTCGAGCGTTCCGTCGTTCAGGTTCCGGTGGGTCGTCTCGACCTCCGACGGAAGGGTCGCGGGGTCGACCGCGAAGCCGTGGTTCTGCGACGTGATCGCGACGTGGCCCGAGGCGAGATCCTGGACGGGGTGATTGGCGCCGCGGTGGCCGAACTTGAGCTTGAACGTGTTCGCGCCGAGCGCGAGTCCGAGCAGCTGGTGCCCGAGGCAGATGCCGAAGATCGGGAGGTCGGTCTCGATCAGCTTCTCGATCGTGCGGATCGGGCCGGGGAGCGCCGCGGGATCGCCGGGGCCGTTCGAGAGGAAGATGCCGTCCGGCTCGCTCGCGAGGATCGCGTCGGCGCCGGCCGTGGCGGGGAAGACGGCGACGCGGCAGGAGCCGGCCTGCAGCAGGCGCACGATGTTGCGCTTCATGCCGTAGT
>JADMIO011529911.1_pt1 | contig 12018 bp, 14 predicted proteins | sample 8958161 | NCBI WGS metagenome assembly JADMIO01 (sample SAMN16585339, study PRJNA669376) | soil metagenome | isolation source: Crop rotation soil | place: USA: Cullars Rotation, Alabama | collected 2011
CGTTAGCCGCCGGTCCCATACCGGGGAGCCCATCATTGATACTGATGGGGTAGTTGTCCTCTACCAGGTCGATTGAATAAAGCTGTCCATCTAACCCCCAAACGTAGAGCACCGGTGTCCCCGAGACTGGGTCGGCGGGGTCAACTACCCAGGCGGTGCATGTGTCTTCAATGACGCTACCGGTGAGATCCGTTGGTTCCGGTGACGCCTGGAGAATGCCGAGCTCGTCGCTCTCAACGAACGGATTGCGGACGGTGGTGATACCTTCAGCGCGAACGAATAATCCTGAGTCTTGAAGCTGTGAGCCGGACGCGATGCCGCTCATGAACTGTTCGGGACCGAGCTCAAAGATTTTCTTCATACATCGTAGTTACTCGAACGGCATGTGCTTGTCGCAGTAGTCACGTCCCGCCATTTTGTCGGTTGCGAGCATGCCGCAGTGACAAAGGGGGCTGCTGAATGTCCGCGCACAGTGCTCAACGTATTTGTATGGCCAGATTCTCTGCATGATCTCCAATAGAATGAAGCCGATGGTTGGGAGTGAGAGAATGCTAAGAATGATGAGGGGTAGTTTTTGCATGCCTCAAGTGTATCAAAAGAAAGATAGGGCCGCGAAGAACCATCCGGAGTGCATGAACGCCGCGCCACCGTTGTAGTAGTTACTGATCTCTGTAGACGTGCGCGCGACGTTTGAAATACGACACGAATCGATAAGGCCGTCAAAGTTGTTGTTCGCGCCGAAATGGGATGTGTACTCCCCGATCGTGAGGTCGCCGGTCGAAGCGAACATGGATGCCGGAATACTGGTCGTCTGGCTCGCTACGCTGATGCCATCGACAAAGATTTCCATTCGGCTCCCTGCGGTGAAAACGGCGGCGAGGTAATGCCATGCGCCCGTGCTGAGAGCTGAGCCGGTCGTGATCTCGGTGAATGCGGTTCCGTCAGAAGACACGCCGAATGTGATCTTGTGATCGGTCAACTGATAGATAAGTAAGCCACGATTTCCTGCGCCTGCGTACGTGTCCATGATGCCCTCGGTGTCTGCCGGCGTGTCGGCTGTGATGCTGATCCAACACTCGAAGGTCGAGTTGCCGGTGGGAACGAATCCGCTCGCGGTCGGGACGGCGAGGTACTTGTTTGCGGTATTGGTAAATGCGTAGGCGCCGTTTGTAGTGGGAGTCGTGACGCCGGTGGATGAAGTCGGATTACCCGCGCCTTCCGTGAGGTCACGCGCGGCTGTCCCTTCTGCGTTGTCCTGTTTCGCTGCGCTTCCGTCCGCGCCGTCCATGTACCAAAGGGCGACGGTGTTCCCGTCGAGGGTGAACGGTGATGTAGTCACAGCACCCGCAAGGGACGGGATCAAGAGAACGACTGACGTGATGAAGGCAAGGAGACGTCTCATACATCACGGAACGCAATAGCGGGTGTCGCTGACGGAGGTGGTAGCGATGCCGAAGTACCTGCCTGTGCGCGGTTGATAGTCGAACAAAATCTTGACGCCGGTATTCGCCGTCGTCTTCAAAGTCGGTGTTGCGGAACCGTCCGGGAAGGCCCACCCGATAGATCCCGGATTTCCCCATGTAACGGTTCGGCCCCCGGTGTTGTCCTGGCACAAGATCATTTCGAAGTATGCAGGAACGAGTCCCGGCTGTGACGAAGTCGAGTTTAGTATGAAGGTCGTGTTCTGTTGAAGTAGGAAGAATTGGCGGTTTCCTGCCATGCCCGTCGAACTTGCAACGCCCCATTGAACGAGGACGGTCGGGAGATTTGCGGTCGAGGAAGCGAATGACGTCGCCCACAAGCCGTTCATGAGTACGGTTGTCGTTCCGATGATGCCACCGCCCAAACTTGCGGACGGTGTCGACGATGCGAAAGCGAACCTGTTGAGAGCGGGAAACGAGCTACCGAGTGAGGTGAACCACGCCGTCAAGGATGTGGTCGAGAACCCGAGACCCTGTGCGGCCCAATAGTTCGCGGATGTGGTAGAGAAGCCGAGTCCCCACGTAGCCCAATAGGTCGACGAGGTCGTTGAAAAGCCGAGACCAGCGGTCGACCAAAAGTTTGACGATGTGGTCGAGAAGGACAGACCTACCGAGCGCCAGTTGTTCGCGGACGTAGTGCTGAAACCTGTCGTTGTCGTCGAGTTCGCCCAGGCAACTGCGGATGTGGTGCTGAAGGCGAGTCCGGCCGAAGCCCAGAAGTTCGACGATGTAGTAGAGAATGACAGTCCCGTTGAAGCCCAGAAGTTCGCAGATGTGGTTGCGAATGATGCTGTGACCGTTCCGCACTGTACTTGACCGACTGCGCTCGTCTGCAATGCACTTGATCCAGTACAGGAAACGAGGCCAGAGATCGTCAGGCCAGTAGTTGAGGCGTTGCCACTATTCGAGAGTGACGTTGTCGTTGCGCCGGTGGCGGTGATATTGGCAAAGGTGTTCGTACCCGTAAATGTGTTGCTCTTGTATGTCGTAACGACGGTGCCGGATGCGTGCTGATAGTAGTTCTCCGATGTCGTAGAGAAACCGAGACCCTGCAGAGCGAAGTAATTGCCCGAGGTCGTGCTAAAGCCGAGACCGGCTGTAGACCAGAAGTTCGCAGACGTAGTTGAGAATCCGAGACCCTGCGCAGTGAGTATGTTGAACGTCGTGGTCGAGAGTCGGCCGTTGAAACTACCCCAATCAGAGGACGAAAGATAACCGTTCGTGGTGGCGTTTGACTGAGAGAGTGTGAGTGTGCCGCCGGTGAACGAGATCGGTCCTGAGAACGATGTGGACTGCACCTGCCCGGTTGCGGACGTATTGAGCAACCCGTTTCGGACGCTCGAAACCCAGAGACCTGTGGTCGATGCATTGCCCGATACGGAGAGGGAGGTCGTCGTCGCCCCTGTCGCAGTGATATTTCCGAAGTTGTTCGTGCCGGTGAATGTGTTTGTATCGGTTAGCAACGTTGTTGATGCGCTCGTGCCGGCAGCGCCGGTGATCGTGATTGGAGACGAACCGAGAATCGTGAAGGCTGTGCAGGACACCGTGCCCGAACATGACGCGGACGTGGTTGCGGCCCCGTAGACCCCCGCAGCGCCGTTTGAGACGAGAAGGTTGCTCGATGAGGGCTGAGACGTGGTGGCAAGGCCAAGCCATGAGAATACGCCCGTCCCTGAGCTATATGAGATCGGGGTCACGGCCGATAGCGATGCGGGTGCGAGGTAGTCCGTGCCGGCTACGGCGGTCTGTACACCCCCCGTCCCGTTGCCCTTTAGAACGCCGCTGAGGGTTGTTGAGCCCGTACCACCTCTCAGAACCGCAAGAGTGCTCGAAGCGCTCCATGTGCCCGAATTTACGACCATAACCCCTGTAGAGCCGGACGTGTCGATACCGGTGCCTCCCCTCGCCGCGCCCAGGATACCGGTGACGTCATTTGCGAGGTCTACGGACGCGCATGTAGCGGCGATCAGTGCCGAAAGGGACCGAACGAATTGGTTCGTACAGGTCGCCCCGGCATAAGCAGAAGCTATCCCGGCGGCTGAGGTGATGATCGCTGCCGATCGGATGCCGGAGACGGTGAGCCCGGTGCTCGATGAGTTTCCGGTAACGGCGAGGCTCGTCGTGGTGGCGCCGGCCGCGGTTACGTTCTGGAACGCGTTGGTCCCGGTGAAGGTGTTGTCCTTGTATGTAGTCGGGACAGTCGTTGACGCCTGGAAGTAATAGTTCTGCGATGTAGTTGAGAAGGCGAGACCTTGTGCAGCCCAATAGTTGTCTGACGTCGTGCTGAACGCGAGACCACGTGCGGCCCAATAATTCGCGGACGTTGTGCTGAACGCATTGCCGATATTCTGGGAGAGGAAGTAGCTTGCCGATGTGCTGCTGAATCCAAGTCCCTGCGTTGCCCAATAATTAGATGAGGTTGTCGAGAAGGCGAGCCCCACCCCGGAGAACACGGTCGCGGACGAAGTGGAGAAGAAATAGCCTTTGTCGAACAGTCCCAAGGTTGTAGTCGAGAGGCGGCTGTTGAATGACCCCCAATCTGATGAGCTGAGGTATCCGTTCTGTGACGCAGTTGCTTGCTGTATTCCGAGCGAACATGAGCCAAGACACGTGAGCGAGCCTGTGAGAGGCGAGGATACCGTGCCGGAGGTTGTTGAAACGCCATACACACCCGCTGCGCCATTCGATACCAGGATATTGCTTGATGCGGGTTGTGATGTGGTCGAAAGGCCGGTCCACGTGATCGTATTGCCTGATCGAGTAAAAGGACCGCTGAACGTGAGCGCGCTTTCCTTGCTATTGAAGGTAGTCCAGTCGGTTCCAGACAGCAGTCCCGTGACGCCTGATGCGGCGATATTGAAGAGCGATGACGTGGCAGTGTCCGCCCAAGAGCTTCCGTTCCAGTAGAGCAAGTCACCAAGGTTTTCGGTCATTGCCGCTACATCGCTCAAGTCCTCGATGCTGTTGTTGGTCAGATCATCGGCCGTGCGTGCGGTCTGTTGTGTTTCCCAATAGTCGGCGGATGTCGTCGAGAAGAAGTTACGTTGCGCTTTCCAAGCATCGGCGGACGTCGTTGAAAAGAAGTACCCCTTGTCGACCTGTGAGAGCTGGTACGCCACCGATGTGGTGCTGTGAGCGAGCCCGAGCGAGGCGAAATATGCGGCCGATGTAGTCGAGAACGAAGCGGGCGGAAACTGCGTCAGGTAGTAGGCCGTGGAAGTCGTTGAGAACCCTAAACCGACGGTGCTCCAGAAGTTTGCAGAAGTAGTGCTGTAAAAATTGTTCGTCGACTTCCAGTAGTCCGCAGAGCTCGTGCTGAACGACTGCGTCGTCGCTGAAAGTATCCCGCTTGAGAACGTCAACCCAGAGCCAATGCTGAGTGTCTTGAGCGGGTTTGCCGATCCAGAACCGTACAAGATGCCTTGCGGGCTCGTCGTTCCTGTTCCTCCTACTCCGGTCGCATATGCTGCTGCGCTGGCGATCTGAAAGAGCGCAAGGAAGGTTACGAGTTGGAGGGCGAAGAGGTACGCAAGTTTTCGCATACAGGGTCAGTATATCAGTGCCTTATGCGGCTCTGCTGATAACGAAGCGTCGGGCGGCGTGCTGTATGTGATCGTCAGGTTGTCGTCGTAAGAAAAGTCGAGCCCGGCGAATTGAATCTGACGCGCGAGTGAGGCGTTAAGCACACCGTTTGTAGGCTGATACGGGAGAGTGAAAACAGCATTCACGCCATCAACGTCTCCGGACAGCTCAACCCAGCTCATGGCACCTCCGCCAATGACGCCGGTCAGGTAGTCTGCCAGTTCCTGCATCGTGATCTTCTTGGTGCTGCCACTCGGGGCCTGGGTCGTATCCGATACGTCCACAACGACCATCAAGTCACCTGTGGCGACACTCGCTGCAAGAAGCGCCTGTAATGTAGTGACCGGAACCTTCGCGTTGCTCATATAGCAACATGCTTATCGCGGTTATTAATCGCTGACCCTGTGGACGAAATGAGAATGTAGTCTCCATTCTCACAAACAAGGAAGTCGAGTGCTTCGGTCGCGAGTAGGTAATCGGTACCGGCGTGGTTGTGCCGGTTTGTTAGGGAGGCGGTATTCTTTGAGCGCCCGGTCAACGTGACGGGGGATTTGACCCTATTCGAGAGAGACGCTCCGGTCTGTGTCCTATTGCCGAGCGCTGCTGAATGTTTCGGTCGGTTCTCCATATCATCGAGAGGACTGGCTGCTGACACGCATCACGGTCTTTTCGTCGCGGGATCGCTTTTGTATATGAGTGGTCAGGTTGAAGCCCATTGCTGCGGCTTTCGCTTCGATCTTACTGAGCAGCACGCCGTTCTCGCTCTTGTTTACTGACAGCCAATCGTGAGACGCTTTGAGCGAATAGAGACGGTGAAACGGTGACGGGATCCCAGGCGTCTGGTCTGGGTCAAAGTCCTCTGTGCCGCCTGTCGGGTCGAACTTCACCTGAGAGCGTGCAAAGACGACGCGCACCCCATCCTCAGCGTCGTAATCCGGTGTCGGATCGAGCAAAATCGAGTTTGCCATCTTGTCGTATCGGACCGGCGTGCCGACGTTGTCTGCGGCCTGAGCGAGTATCTGGGCGCTCCCTGTTGAGGCGTCGACCGGATCCATCTTGCGGTACACGCCGTCTGGCCCCTTCGCGTAAACGGCAGCGATCTCGAGCACGTCGTTGTCGTTCTCATCTTTAGTGAAACTGTAGTCTTGCTGTCCTTCCACCAGGTCGAAGGTGGCAATCGGGAGGTCTTCGTGGTTCGTATCGTCCCACTGCGCCTTCTGATCGGCGTTCAAGATAAGTGCAAGCACCTCGTCGGAAGCGAGGTTGAGGAGGCTTATAAAACGATAGAACAGCGTCTCATCGCTTGTGAGGGTCCCGACCGGGAGATTGCACCAATGTTCGCAGTCTTGAAGCAATCCGTCCTTCGTTGTCGTGTTGCTGAGCTTCATAGTGCGAGCTGTGGGCTCGATAGGAGGGCCGTTCGCTCACGGCCCTCCTGCGAACCGGCAATGGTTAGCCCATTGCCATCCAGCTGATTTGCTCGCTGGATACATTGATGTCCGTGTCGAGGCCGACAATGAAGGTGTTACCTGAAACGGTGATGCCGTTGGAGGTGATCTTCACAATGTCGGTGGCGTTGCTGCCGGAATCGACGGTCTTGACGGCGCTGGCTGCTGCCATGCCTTCAAACCATTCCTCGTAGCAGAGGCCGTCCACGTTGACGACCTTCACGTAGCGCGGCGTGAAACCGAGCGTAATTGTGAATGCTGCAGCCGTGCCCGTGTCCTTATATCGCCCGACGGCGATGTTATGGACATGATGGGTGGTCTGCGTTGCGGTGATTGCCATAGACGATTTGATTAGTTGCTATTCTCCTTCGCTTTCATCGCCTTGGATTTACCCTCGGCGTTCATGAGGAAGTAGTTGTTGATCGCCTCGGCGGTCTGCGCCTGGCTTTCCATGATGACGCGGGCCACCTGTTCCGGCACGGCGACGTAGGTACCCTTGCGGATGTTCAGTCGTAGCCGTTGAGGATCACCGATTCCGTCGACCCTTCGGCTTCACCCGGAAGGAGCGGAATGATGATGTTGACTTTGGGCTGCGTCTCAAGGAACTGGCGCATGCGCTCTGCCTTGCCGATGTGAGCCGCTTCACCGCCGGCTACTGGGGGCTTTGTGACCTTGGTAGCCTTCTTCTGTGCTGTCTTCTTTGCAGTCATAGATTCAGTGGTGAGTTATTAAGCGGTTACACCGTGCTCGATGCGGACAGCGAATGCTTCGTTGAGGCGGGTAGCCACGAACGTAGCTTTCCAGCCCGAAGTCTGGCGCTGGTCGAGCGGGTCCGAAGAACCACCTGAGCCAAGCGGCTTGATGATGTTCTTCATCGCCTCGCCGCCGATGCGGGACTGAGCGTAGAAGTCTGCACCAATAATGAGCGTGGCGTACACATCAGCGCCGCCGTTGCCGCCGCCCGTGAAGACCTTGGCATTGGTGCTCTCGATGAAGCGAACCTCGTCGAGTGCGCCGATTTCGCCCGGAAGCGCTTTGCGCTGTCCGTACTGCTCCACGCGAATGAAGCCGGTGGCGTTCTTAAGGTCGTAAGAGGCGTTCGGATGAACGAAGCCGATGTACGCAGCATCGACCGGTGACGTGCCAACGCCGCTGGACGGGTCGATCATCTCAGTGATCTTGTCCGCATTGTTGTTCTTCAGGGTGCGTACTGCCTCCTGAATTTCCGCCAGATTGAGCTTCATCGCAGCCGTGATGTCGGTGCGCTGTGTAGCCGTTGAGGCGTACTGGACAGTCGTACCGGCAATGATCACGTCGCGCGTCAGCTGGTCGAGCGTATTGCCCGCCTGTTGGGCGAGGATGCTATTTGCTTCAGTCAGAACCGGGTCGGTCGTCGTGAACAACAGCTTGTCAGTCATGGTGAGGTAATCACCGTACTGCTTCACCGTCGCCGAGATATCTGACTTGGCGAGCGTGCTGCCCGAAGGTGTCACGCCTTCCGTGAGGGGCGTGGTCGCCGCTGAGAGCAGGCTGTAGCGGCGGAACTTGATAACATCCGTGCCATTCGCCGGCACATCGCGCGTCTGCGCGTAGAGCGAGTGAATGAGACGAGGGAATGCCTTACGAAGCAGTCGTCGATCGTAGAAGTTTGCTACTCCGGGATCGATGACGCTGGTGTCTGTCTGTTGAGACATACATTTGAGAAACTAGGCGTATAAATTAGGCGCGGTTTTCTCGTTCCCATTTGTCGAACTCTTCATTGGTCATCTTCGAGAAGTCCGGCAGTTTCTTATTGGGCTTCGAGCCGCCGCCTTTATTCGGTTGAGGGGTCGCATCCTTTGTGTCGCGAGCCGCCTTCATGCGGGTGAGCTTGTTCTTCACAAACTCGTCCTCGGCTGCCGCCATCACGTCACCATCGAAGTTGCGGTGGGCCTGCTTGATGAGAAAGTCGATGTCCTCTGAGTGTGTGTACCCGAGGGATCGAGCTTCTGCGCGCTCGGCCCGCTTTTCTGCGTTGGTGATGCGGTTGCTATCCTCCTCCGAAAGAGCATTGCCCTCCTGTTTCGGTGCGTTGGGCTTCACCTTAGGTTTGCCGGTCTTCGGATCGAGGCCAGCGGCTTTCAGAAAGCCTTCGGCTCGATTGGCTCGCTTCTGCTGGTCTTTGAACTGCTGCTCAAAGCCATCGGCGGGCTGTTCCGGCTCGTCCTCCGGTTGTTCAGGAGTTTCAGGCTCCTCGGGAGTTTCCGGCTCCTCGGGTTCCTGTTCGGCCGGAACCACGTCCTGTTCGTCGTCTTGCGACATAGAGATTTGTTTTACGGCGGTGTCTCCACCTCCAAGTATCTAAAGCGGGGTCTTGCGAACCCGAGTACGCCTCCCTCGACCGTGATCCTACCGTTGGAAGTAGGCGCAGAGGCGTGCTCGGATCAACGAGTGCTATCCTTCTCCTTCGATTGTACCGCGCCCTTGTCGTTTGCAATGGTTTCCAGCTGTGTAAAACCTCGATTGAGATAGCCCACAGCCTTCGCTCTGGCGCGAGTAATCGAACCATACTGAGCATCGGTGAGCTGAAGATCAGCGTCGGCGATGACTTGCTGCTCCAGCGTTGAGCCGGTCGCGCTCGCGAGGATCACGGCCTTTACAGCCTCGAATAGCGGTTTGTTATCGACGAACCCCTTGATGAGTGCGCGATCCTGCTGAGTCATATTTCACGGTCAATCCGGTTGGTGCAAGACAAATAGATTGCAGCGCCGAAGCACGCGCCGCCGATGACAAACAGAATGATTGGAAGGATGGTCATGCAGCAATTGTAGCATCCTCCTGCACAGGCTGCGGCAAGGGCTGGGGCGCTGGCGCTGTCTGCATCTTGGTCAAGAAAAGCGGCGACACGCCCGCGGTTTCCATGAGCTGCAGGAACAGCGTGCGCATCGGCCCATCCTCCAGGGCAAGGTTGCGGCCATCCGGGAGCTGCATCTTGGTCACAAAGCCGATGATGTTGCTGATGGTTTCGAGCATGGCGGCCTTGTTCTTCTGCTCGCCGGTGGTGACGACATCGACTGTGGCCATGAAGTCCGTGAAGAGCTTCTCGAAGCCTTTGAACGATCGGCGGCGAAGCTGCATCGACGCATCCTTCACGGCGTCATGGACTGCCTGCTTGTCCTCCGGCGTTACGTCCTCGCCCTTCAGAATGCGGTCCTTGGCGAACTTATCGGACTCCTGATTGGCGACGGCCTCTGAGATGATCTCCAGCTCCTCGGGGTCGAGGGTTGCAGTGAGTTCTTTGTCCGATTTCAGCTGCTTTATGAGGAACGGCAGTACCCAATCCAAGAAGATCTCTCGGACAAATATGCCCGCCTCTTCACGGCGGTACTCAAACAGCGAGCCTGCCTCCTGATTGAGGATGGCGGTCTGTCGGTACGGCGTGCCGGACGGCATGGTCTCGCCGGTGATTGCATTGAAAGTGGATGAGACGCGCTCTGCTTGCTTGTCCCAATCTGCTGCGAGCGCCTGGAACTGGGCGAATGAATGAGCGGAGTTGTCGACGCGTGTCAGTGTTTTCTGGTCCGCGAGCTTGATGACCTGGCCAAGTTCCACGTCCGTCAATACGTTCTGCGCAGCAATGTTGCCGTCGGTCGTCTGGAAAATGATCTTGGCAGCAAGGTCGAGCATGTCTTTCTTCTGCTTCTCGCTGTAGTTGGTCCATACTTGGGCCTCTAACAGGCTCTCGATCACTCCCTTGCCGAGGCCGCGGCCGTCGACTTCCTCGTACGGGAGGTACTTGTAGGGGTCTTCATCCTCGATACCGGCGTACAGCGTGACACCTTTGGCCTTGGTGTAGTCCTTGTTCTCGCCGGTGCCGCAGTCCTTCGTATCGAGCACGACAACGTGCATCTGGCGCTCATATTCATCATCTGAGCCGTAGTCGTCACCGTAACCCTCAGCACCTCTTAGGAATGAGGAAGGCAAGACGCCGTGAATCTCAAACACTTCGATGGTCGAGGTGGGCGTCTTGTTCTGTTTGAACGTATCGGTCGCCTGTGCCGCGCGTTCCTTCTTGGCTGTTTCGATAGCGTCGTCGATGTTCTTCCAGTTCTTCGGCGCCTCGGTCTTGAGCTGCGCCGGCGTATACGGGTGGCGCTCGATCTTCGTTCCGTTTTTGATGTCCACTTGGTCGGTGATTGCATTCAGCCACGCGACCACATGGATGCCGAGCTCCCCATCCCGCTCCGTCTTCTTGACCAGGACGCCGCCATATTTCGCTCGGGTCGCTCCCATGCGGTTGAGAAACTGAGCGAAGCCTGCAAGCTTCATCCAGTTGCGGCTCTTTAGGTTGAGCAGAAATGACTCGGCGTAGCTTGTTTTGGTGTTGCGCTCGCTCTCGATGTGCACGTCCTTGGTGTCGAGGTCGGTGGCGCGGATGGCGACGTTCTTACGGAATGAGACAATATTGAAAAAGGGCTTCTCCCGATCAAGGCTGTCCTTGTTGCCCGTTACGAAGCGGTCGTTGTCGTACAACTCGATGGTGCGCAGCGTCTCGTACTGCGAAAAGTCGTAGCCCTCAGTGATAGTGATGGTGTTCGAGCGGTATTCATCCCGCTGCTTGGCTACGAACGTGAAGATGGTTTCCACAAGCCAATGCTATCACGGCGTCAAGCCGCTCCTACTGGGACAGTGTGTAACTGGCCGTTCGGCTTCCTGAAATGAGCTATACGCTTTTTCCAATTGATGCCGGTGAATGTGTTGCCGGTCATGAACGCAACGCGCTCCATCATCCGTTCGATGTCTCCTTTCGTCTTCGAGCGGCGGACCGTGAGCTGATCGGTAATGTGTCGGCAGCGCGCACAATGCAGCACACCAATGTTACGGACTGATGCCCGCTGCTTCTTGTGGCCGACGATGTGGCAGAAGATGTAGGCGACGAACAGTTTGAACCGGACCCAACGTGATATTTTCATATGCCTGAATTATACACTACCGCGCCCCGTTCTTCTGCTGCTTCCGGCGGGTGATTGTGACTTGCACCATCTCGCGCTCCTTCTGGTGCGGGTCGTAGTTTGTTCCGGCTCCGGCCAACATGGTGAGGCCGTACCGGGCCGCTGACATGGCGTGGTTCGGCTTCTTTGGGTCTTCGATGCCGACCTGGTCGCCGTCCTTCGTCACCTTCCACGAATAGTTATTCACCTCGTTGTCGATGTTGACCGAGCTGCGCGTGTAGCTGATCGGCAGGCCCTGGACGTGCTTGATGCCGGCGTGAACGCTGTCGGCACCCTTCTCGCAGGGAATGACGTTGAGGCCAGCCGCCTGCAGCTCTGCGATGCTCTTTGGCTCGGCGCTGTCGGCAATGATCGGCGCCTTCGGGAGCGCTTTGAAGGTGGAGATGAGGTGACTGTTGAGTAGTTCGGTCTGGTACAAGATCTCATGCAGGATGAAGCCACCGTTGTACCAGTAGATTGCAAGGATGCAGGCGGGGTCGGGATCGAAACCAAAGTCCAGCGCGTAGCCCATGAGGC
>JADMIO010852450.1_pt1 | contig 12017 bp, 8 predicted proteins | sample 8958161 | NCBI WGS metagenome assembly JADMIO01 (sample SAMN16585339, study PRJNA669376) | soil metagenome | isolation source: Crop rotation soil | place: USA: Cullars Rotation, Alabama | collected 2011
CGACAACTTGTCCACGTGGAATTCTAAGCTTAGGATCCCAATGTGCTGGAAAGAGCGTCTGCTCCCGCACTTCATACCCCAGATCCTGCGCAATGCGCATCACCGAATCGCGCGTAATCCCGCTCAGGATGCCCGACGACAGTCCCGAGGTGTACACGACGCCATCACGCACGAGGAACAGGTTTTCGCCGCTCCCCTCGGCCACGTAGCCGAAGGAATCGAGCATGATGCCCTCGGAGTACTTGTCGATGCGTGCTTCGGTCTTGGACAACTGCGAGTTGAGATAGTTGCCGCCCGCTTTGGCCAAGGACGGAAACGTATCCGGCGCGGGACGCCGCCAGCTCGACACGCAGACGTCCACTCCGTTAGCCAACGCGTCGTCGCCCAGGTAACTGCCCCAGTGCCAGGCGATGATGAACGTCTCGACCGGGACATCCACCGGGTAGACGCCCATCTGCTCGCCGGTGCGAATCACCACCGGGCGCAGGTAGCATGCGCGGACCTCGTTGGCCGACACGGTATCGAGACACGCCTGGACCAGCGCGTCGACGCTGTGGCGCATCGGCATGCGGTAGATGCGACACGAGTCGTGCAGGCGGCGGATGTGATCCGGCAGGCGGAACACGGCGGGACCGGCTGGCGTGTCGTAGCAGCGGATGCCCTCGAACACGCACGATCCGTAGTGGACCACGTGGCTCATCACGTGGATCGTGGCGTCATCCCAGGGTACTAACTGGCCGTCCCGCCATATTTTGGTCGTGCGTCCGTTGATGCTGCTGTCGGCCATCGAAGGGTCTGGTGAGAGAAAGTCAACAATACACTATGATAATGCTTGGCTACGGCGCCGGGGAATAGGCCGTTGCGGCGTGGGGAACGCCGGCGCGCGGGGTGGCCAGTGCCCACGATTCGGCTTTCGGCCTCCGCGGTTCCGATGCAATTCAAGATGTGGCACGGTGCGAGGCACGGCGATGAACGCGCGGTACGAGCGTTGATCGAGGTGGGCATTCGTGGCGTCGTGCATCGTTCTGCTGGCGGCAGTCCCCGCCGGTGCGCATGCAGGCGCCGCGGTCCGCGGCCGGCATCGCCCGATCCGGACCACGCGCGCAACGCCCGATGGGCGTTAGGCGTTAGGCGCCGGCGGCCGCCAGGTGCGCGGCCAGGCGAGTGGCGGTGTCGCGAACGCGGCCGGGCACGGCCCGATCGCCGGTGAGGACGCGGCCATCGACCGCGTGCAGCACGCCGGCGATCGTCACCAGGCGCGCCGGCGTACCGCCTAACGCAAACACGGCGGCGGCTTCGGGATTGGCATCCCCGAATCCGGCCGGCAGCGGGAACGCGGCGAGATCCGCGTCCTTGCCCACTTCGAGCGATCCGATGCGGTCCGCCAAGCCGAGCGCACGGGCCCCGCCCAGGGTGGCGAGCGCGAGGGCGTCGTGCGGGGCGAAGGCATCGGGGCGGCCGGTGCGCGTCCGTTGGGCCAGCGTGCCCACCCGTGCCTCCTCGAGCAAATCCATGCGGTCGTTGGCGGCCATCGAGTCCGATCCCAAGCCGACAGCCACGTTCGCGGCGAGTAGCCGGTCGAGCGGTGCGATGCCATGGCCAAGCTTCGCATTGGACACGGGACAGTGCGCGACCGCGGCGCCCGCGGCCGCGATCGCGGCGATGTCCGCATCATCGATCTGCACCGCGTGGATGAGCAGCGGTCGCGTCTCGAGCACGCCGAGTGCTTTCAGGAGCGCGATCGGCGATCGGGCACGCGGCCCGACCGGGATGCCGCGATGGCGCAGACCATCGGCAAAGGGACCCTCGCCGTCGCGCACCAAGCGGGTCTCGGCTTCGCTCTCGGCGATATGCACGGCCAGCGGATAGCCGGCGCGCGCGGCAAGCGAAAAGAGCGAATCGCTCACGGTGTATGGCGCGTGCGGGGAGATGCCGAGCCGCACGAGGGGCGTGAGGCGCGGCTCGAGCTCGCTGAGGCGGCGCCGGAGGCCGGCCATCGCATCGGCCACCCGCGTCTCGTCGGCCGAGGGAGCAAACACTTCCTGATACATGATGCCGCGGACGCCCGTTTCGCACATGGCGGCGAGCGCGACTCCCGAGTCGCACGTGTCCGCGTAGGTGGTGATGCCGGCGCGCAGTCCTTCGGCGATGCCTAACCGCGCGGCGTCGAGGTAGCGGTCGGTCGTCATCACCGTGACCTTGGCCGTCTGGAGGCGCACGATCCAGTCGCGGAACGGCACATCCGGCATGAGGCCGCGGAACGCCGTGAGCTCGAGGTGCGTGTGTGCGTTGACCAGCCCCGGCAGGAGCACGGCGTCCTCGAGGTCGACATGCTCCCCAGCGGGCGCGGACACCCTCGGGCCGACGTACGCGATGCGGGTGCCGTCGACGACGACGGTGCCGTCGTGAATCGACGGAGCGGTGATGGGCACGACCCAGCGCGCGTGGTAGCGCTTCATCGGCGTGCGTCAGGCATCACACGCGCCACGGGCGCGAGCCGTGCACCGCGGGATCGTAGAGCTGGTCGTCGGGCACGCCGATCGAGCGCGTGACCGCGATGGAGAACGAGATGTCGCCCACCTGATCAGGCTGATGCCCATCGGAGCCGAGCGACAGGCGGACGCCGCGCTCGAATGCTCGCCTAACGAAGCGCACGTGCGGGCGATAGCGCGACGACACCTCGAACGCGATGCCGGCGCGGTAGAGCGCCTCCACCGCGCGCTCCTCGCGCGCCTCGGTCCAGAGCTCCTCGAGCGGAACGTGGCGCAACGCGAGCGGCAGGAGCGTCGGGTGCGCCAGGATGTCCACGGGCATCTCGCGCGCGAAGCGCTCGAGCGACACCAGGTGCGCGTCCATGTACGTCTCGGGATCCAGTCCCTCGGGAAACCGGCGCGAGAACATGTTGAGCGGCCGCTCGATGCCCGGCAGGTACACGGCGTGCAGCGACCCGATGTGGTGCGTGAAGCGGGCGGCGAGGTCGACCGGGATCTCGCGCCACAGCGCATCGTGCCAGCAGAATTCGCCGCCGCGCGCCACGGGAAACCGGTCGAGCGTGTCGAGGTAGTCGCGCACCGCGTCGACGCTGGCGATCGCGCCGCTCACGTCGCGCGAGATGTGGTCGGCGACGCTCGGCCTAACGCCGCGAGCGCGCACGGCGGTCACGAGCTCCGCCACGTCGAGCGCGCCGTCGGACATCGTGGTGTGGGCGTGGCAGTCGAGCGGCTGCCAGCTCACGGGTGCGACATCGGGTTGGGCTGCGCCGTGATCGGCGAGTGGACGTCGCACTCGCGCGTCGGCTCGGTGCCCGGGATGAAGTACTCGGTGGTGACGTCGCTGTCGGGGCAGAACGGATTGCGCAGCAGTCCCGTCGTCCAATCGATGTCGCGCGAGATGATGTCCTCGGGGCGCGGCCAGTCGGGGGGATCGGGGCGCCGCGCGTACACCTCGTTCATGAAGCCGAGCCACGCCGGCGCGGCGAGCCGTCCGCCCTGGGCGTCGGACATGATTTTCTGCGGGCGGTCGAAGCCCATCCACACGCCGGCGACGAGATCCGGCGTGAAGCCGATGAACCACACGTCGGAGTAGTCGTTGGTGGTGCCGGTCTTGCCGCCGGCGGGGATGTGGAATCCGGATGCCCAGATCGACGCGGCGGTGCCGCGGCGCACGACATCCTTCATCATGTCGACCATGAGCCACGCTTCCTCGGGCGAGAGGACGACGTAGCGCTGCGGGTTCGCCTGGAAGATCACGTGGCCGCTCGCATCTTCGACGCGCGTGATCCCGAACGGCGTGGCGCGGACGCCTAACGTCGCGAACGTCGTGTAGGCCGAGATCATCTCGAGCGGGTAGACGTCGGCCGACCCGATGTGAATCGACGGGTAGGGCGGAATCGGCGTCGTGATGCCCAACTGCCGGGCCATGGCGATGACGTTCTGTTCGCCCAACTGGATGCCTAACCGGATGGTGGCCAGGTTGCGCGAGCGATACAGCGCCCGCCGCAGCGGCATGATGCCCTCGAACTTGAGGTCGTAGTTCTGCGGCGTCCACTCCGTTCCGTTGGGCTGCGGCACGATGAGCGGCGAGTCGTCGAGCAGGTAGCTGGTGGGCAGGCCGTTGTGGATGGCGGTCGCGTAGACGACGGGCTTGAAGGTGGAGCCCGGCTGCCTGAGCGCCTGCGTGGCGCGGTCGAATTTGGAGTCGTCGAAGTCGCGGCCGCCGACCAGCGCGCGCACCGCGCCCGTGCGCGGGTCGACGGCGACGAACGCCCCCTGGAGGTACGGCGAATTCGCGGCATCGTTAGGACCCGACGCCGAGCGAGCGGTATACTGCTCGAACGTGATGTGCTTGAACGCGCCGTACTTGCCGGCTTCGATCGCCCGCAGCTGCTTCTCGAGGTTGCGCTCGGCCGCCGACTGGAGGTCGACATCGAGCGTCGTATACACCTTGAGCCCGTCGGTGTAGACCTTCTCGCCGAACTGGTCCTCGAGCTGGCGGCGCACCCACTCCACGAAATACGGCGCGAGCTCGCCGGATTCCTCCTTGCGCGCGAGACGCAGCGGGTACGCGCGGGCCAGTTGGGCATCTTCGGCGCTGACCACGCCCGCGCGCCGCATGAGCTCGATGATCGTGTTGCGCCGCTGGATCGCGCGTTCGGGGAAGCGGCGCGGGTTGTAGCGCTCGGGGGCCTTCGGCAATCCGGCGAGCGTCGCCGCTTCGGCGAGATTGAGATCGCGCACCGATTTTCCGAAGTAGCGCTGCGCCGCGGTCTCGACGCCATACGCGCCGTTGCCGAGGTAGATCTGATTGAGGTAGAGCTCGAGGATCTTGGTCTTGGGATAGAGCCGTTCGATTTCGCGAGCGACTTTGGCTTCTTTGATTTTGCGCGTGAGCGTCTTCTCGCGGCTGATCTTCTCGGAGAAGATGTTTCGCGCGAGCTGCATGGTGAGTGTCGAGAAGCCCTGCGCGTACGCACCTGCGCCGAGGTTGTGGACGGCGGCGCCGGCGACGCGGATCCAGTCGATGCCGTGGTGTTGGTAGAAGCGTTTGTCCTCGGTGATGACGAACGCTTCCTGCACGGTCTTGGGAATTTCGGAGAGCGGCACGAGCGTGCGGCGCTCGAGTCCGAGCTCGGCCACGAAGCGTCCGTCGTCGGCGTACAGCTTGGACGTTTGGTGGGGCTGAAAGGCGTCGAGCTGGCGCGGGTCGGGGCACGCGCTGCCGCGGCAGACGAGGGACCACGACGCGTAGGCAAAGCCGGCCAGAAACGTCACCGCGAAGGTCGCGGCGAGCAGCAGTGGCCGCCTTACGCGCGACGGACTACGCCGTGCGGGTCGCCGGCCGGGCATCGATTGAGCGGCAAGCGAGCGCGCGAGCGCCGCTCACGTCGGAGTCAGAGCGAGACAATGAGACTGATGAGGGAGAGAACGGCAAGCTAACCGGCGCTCGCGGAGCGGGCAACGCGCTGGCGTGACAGGCGGGACGCGTCCCGATAGCTTAGTCGCATGTCGACCACTTCCCTGCTCGGCGAGCTCTCGTGGCGCGGGCTGCTCTACCAGCACACCGAGGGTCTGGAGGCCGCACTCGCGGCCGGACGGCTGACCGCGTACTGCGGATTCGATCCGACCGCGCCGAGTTTGCACGTCGGCAGTCTCGTGCCGGTGATGGGGCTCGTGCACCTGCAGCGAGCGGGCAACGTGCCGATCGCGCTCGTGGGCGGCGGCACGGGGATGATCGGCGATCCGAGCGGCAAGAGCGCCGAACGCCAGCTGCAAACGCGCGAAGCGATCGAAGCGAACAGCCGGTCGATCGGTGCGCAGCTGGCGCGGTTCCTCGACTTCACGGGGCCGGCGGCGGCGATCATGGGCGACAACGCCGACTGGCTGCTTCCGTTAGGCGCGGTCGAGATGCTGCGCGACGTGGGCAAGCACTTCACCGTGAACTACATGCTGGCAAAGGAATCGGTGAAGGCGCGGCTCGAGGGCGGCATTTCCTTCACCGAATTCAGCTACATGCTGCTGCAGGCGTACGACTACCTGCAGCTGCACCAGCGGCACGGCGCCACGCTGCAGATCGGCGGCAGCGATCAGTGGGGCAACATCACCGCCGGGATCGAGCTCATTCGCCGCGTGACGGGACACGAATCGCACGCGCTCACGCTTCCGTTGGTCACGACGGCGGCGGGCGCCAAGTTCGGCAAGACCGAGGCGGGCGCCGTGTACCTCGATCCGGCGATGACGTCGCCGTACAAGTTCTATCAGTTCTGGATCAACGCCGACGACCGCGACGTGTCGCGCTGGCTGCGCTTCTTCACGCTGCTCGATCGCGAGACGATCGAATCGCTGGACCGCGAGACGCAGGAGCACCCGGAGCGGCGCGCTGCCCAACGGACGCTGGCCGAGCACATGACGGCCCGCGTGCACGGCGCCGACGCGGTGCGCACGGCGGCCGAAGTGTCGGCATTGTTGTTCGGCGGGAGCGATCCGGTCGCGTTGTCGGCGCAGGCGATCGAGGCCTTGGCGTCAGAGATCCCGTTCGCGCACGCCAAGTGGGCGCACGCGGAAGGCAACGGCCGTTCGTTAGGCCTTCAGGATGCGTTGGTGTCGGCGCAGTTGGCGACGTCGAGGAGCGATGCGCGTCGGACGATCCAACAGGGCGGCGTGATGGTGAACGGCGTGCGCGCAACCGGCGATTCGCCAGTGGTGCCGGAGCAGTGCCTGCACGGTTCGTACGTGCTGCTCAAGAAGGGCGCGCGCCACTATGCGCTGCTCCGGATGGAAGACTGAACGCGGCTACGGGTACGGCAGCAGCGTCAGGCGCCGCACGATGGGCGCGTCGTTGGCGCCGGCGGGCGTGAACGTGCCGTCATCCCGGACGCGGTCCCAGCCGCTCTGCGCGATGAAGTAGAACGTGTCGCCCACCAGCACGCCGTGGGTGGGATCGCTCACGGCTGGCTTGGCGCGCTCCAGCACTTCCGCATCGAGCACGCGCGTCATCGCCGTATCCAGCAACACGCGCAGCACTCGGTTAGGCGTCGTCCCGTTCTGCACCGCAAGCAGCGTGTTGCCCACCCGATAGAGGCCGTCGGTGCCGACCAGCGCGACGTTGCCCGGGTGGCCGAGCCAGCGCACGGCGCGCGTCGACAGATCGACCACCGCGATGCCGCGCGTGTAGTCGGCGACGAACAGGCGCTTCTCGTCGGCCGAGAGCGCCGGGGTTTGCGGCGAGGTGAACGTGCCGGCCGGCACGAGCACCGCCAGCATCCGCGCGCCGGGCGCGGCGGTGTAGACGGCGCCCGAGAGCGCGTCCGACACGTACACCGTACCGTCGGCGCCGATGGTCATGTCGCCTAACACGTGGCCGCGGCGCGCGTCCGCAGGCTCGAGCCGCGTGCGCAGCGCGCCGGTGGCCAGATCGTAGGCGAGGAGCGCCGACCGGCCGGAATCGGCGGCGCTGTAGCCCTGGGCTGCGCGCACCGCGGCCGTCGTCGCCCAGAGGAGCTGGCGCGCCCCATCGACGTGCAGCGCGAACATGCCCCACGTGGAATCGTCGCCGTGCCGCGTGAAATCGGTCGCGCGTCCGGCGCTGTCGACGGCGACGATCTTCCGCCGATGCACGCTCGACACGAGGAACCGGTGCCTAACGGAATCGTAAGCGATGTCCTCGGCCACGAGGTCGGCGTCGGCGAGCGTGAACGCGACCGCGCCGCGCGTCACCGGCGTGAGGTTGGCCGACAACTGCCGCACGACGCGCGGGTACCCGTCCAAGGATCGAACCGACGCCAGGTCCGAGTCGCCGGCTGCGTCCTGGTAGAGGCCCATGCCGGCGAACGTCTCCAGCCACTCGAGCGCGCGGCCGCCGTTCCCCAAGCGGGCTTCGGCGACGGCGAGGTCGTAGTCGATCGCCGGCAGCGGGCCGATCTCCCGCCGCATCGCCAACAATTCGGCGCGGAACGCCGCGAAATCGCGGGCGGTGTACGCCCGGTGTGCGGCGCGGTCGTGGTCCTGCCAGGACGAATCGCGCTGCGCGCCCGCGGCCGACGCGCCTAACGCAAGCGCCGCGACGGCGACGGCCAGCCGCATCAGTCGTCTTCCCCCACCATCACCGCCAGCGCCCGCAGCACCTCCTCCCGCGTGTTGTAGCAGTGCGGCGAGAGGCGGATGCATCCCTCGCGCACCGCGTGCGCCACCTGTGCGCGCGTCAGGCGCTCGGTCGCGCCGCGCAGATCCGCCGGCTTGAGCGCCAGGACGCCGGCGCGGTGCACACGGTCGGCCGGCGTCACCAGCTGCACGTCGGAGCGGCCGCCCGCCCACTCGATGGCGACATCCGCAAGCGCGTTCACCGCGCGCTCGACCTCGGCCGGTCCCAGCTCGTGCAGCAACTCGAGGCTCGCGTTGAAGCCCGCAAAATCCTGGAACGGGAGCGTGATCACCTCGAACCGGCGCGCGTCGTCGTGATAGCCGAACTCGTAGTCCACGAGGTGCGCGAAGTCCAGCGATGCGCGCATCGCGAGCCAGCCGACGACGTCCGGCTCGAGCGTGCGCGCCAGCTCGTCGCGCACGTAGAGAAATCCCGAGCCCCACGGCGAGAGCAGCCATTTCTGGCCGCCGCACGCCAGGAGATCGATGTGGCAGGCCGCGACGTCCAACGTGGCCGCGCCCAACCCCTGAATCGCGTCGACCACGAACCAGATGCCGCGCTCGCGGCAGAGCCGGCCGATGGTCGCGAGATCGGTGCGAAAGCCGGTCGAGAACTGCACCCACGACACCGCCGCCACTTTGACGCGCGGATGGTCTAACGCAGCGATGAGTGCGCGCTCGTCGGGTACGCCGTTCGCGTGGGTGGCCAGGCGCATGGTGCGGATGCCGCGCCGCTCGAGCGCCATCCACGGATAGACGTTGGCCGGGAATTCGCGGTCGAATCCGACGACCACGTCGCCCGCTTCGAGCGGCAGCGCCCGCGCCGCGACGTTGATGCCGTAGGAGGTGTTGACCATGCACGCGATCTCCGCCGGCGACGCGTTGATCAATTTCGCCACCAGGTCGCGCGTGCGCGCCACCGTATCGAACTCATCCTTGTCCGTTAGGCGCCAGGGCTGGGCGCGCTTGGCGTTGAAGGCGGCCATCGCGCGCACCGTACGCTCGGGCAACGGGCCGGTGGAGGCGTTGTTGAGGTAGATGGTGGACTCGCGCTCGGTCCATGGGAATTCCTGTGCGCGGAGGCGTGCGACGTCGTAGGTCATACCAGTTGGGCGTGGGCCGGCGCGCGGTCGCGGCCGCCGAGGAATCGGGGATCGAGGGCGTCGCGCAGCGCGTCGCCCAACAGATTGAAGCCGAGGACGGCCGCGCCGATGGCGAGACCGGGAAAGACCGACGTCCACGGCGCGGTGCGGAGCTGCAGGAGATCGCGCGCGTCGGCGATCATCGAGCCCCAGCTCGGCGTTGGCGGCTGCACGCCCAACCCGAGAAACGACAGCGCCGCCTCGGCCATGATGGCGCCGGCGATGCCCAACGTGGCGGCGATGATCACCGGCGCCACGCAGTTGGGCAGCAGGTGTTGGACGATGATGCGCCGATCCGTCGCGCCTAACGCACGAGCGGCGTGCACGAACTCGAGCTGCCGTGTGACGAGCACCTGGCCGCGCACGATGCGCGCCATCCCGGCCCAGCCCACCACGCCGATGGTCACGAACACCGTCGTGAGCGACGGCTCGAGCGCGGCCGCCATCGCGATGAGCAGCAACAGCGTGGGGAACGCGAGCGTGATGTCCGCCAGCCGCATGATCGATTCGTCCACCCAGCGGCCGTAGAATCCGCTCACGAGTCCGAGCGTCACACCGAGCACGAGCGCGATGACTTGTGACACGATCCCCACGGTGAGCGAGATGCGCGCGCCGTACACGATGCGCGCCCACACGTCGCGGCCCTGATAGTCGGTGCCCATCCAGTGGGCGAGCGACGGACGCTGGAGCTGGCCCGCCAGATCGATGGCGGTGGGATCGTACCGGGCGACGAGCGGCGCCAGCGCGGCGAGCAGCACCAACACGATCACGGTCGCCAAGCCGAGCATGGCGCGTGGATCGGCGCGCAGACGGCGCCACAACAGAGTCAGCACGACGGCGATTCGGGGCGGAGGTGTCGTAAGCTACGACACGGGGAACGGCCCACGCCATAGTGTCAACGCTGGCGGGCTTCCTCGCTCTCGGGAACACCGATTAGCCGAAGCCCGCCACGCAGCAGTCTGCGCAACTCGCCTGCGAGGAGAACGACGTTATGCGTTAGGCAAGCTGGTCACCGCCACCACGTGTGTGCCAGGTTCACGATCCGACCGGGTCCCGCAGTGCAGCCGGCGTGTCGGCAGGTTGCTGCTTCCAGCGGCGGTGATGCCAGAAATACTGCTCCGGCGCGAGTCGAATGTGCCGCTCGAGAATCGCGGTGTATGCGGCGACCACCGTGTCGACGTCGCGCTCGAGGTTTCCCGTGTTGGTCACCGGAACATCCTCGATCAGCAAGTGGTAACGGCCGTTCGGCTGGCGGAGCGCCGTGCCGAATACGAGCGGCGCACCAAACCGAAGCGCAAACACGGCGGCGCCGCGCGGCGTCTTGGCCGGGCGCCCGAAGAAGTCGACGTACGTGGACGCGATGTTGAGTCCCGCCTGATCGACGAGGATGCCGACCATGCCGTTGTGCCGCAGCGTGCGCGGCGTGCGCCGCACCGATTCGCGATCCCGCACGACGGTCAGGCCCAAACGCGAGCGGACGCGGCTCACGTACGCGTCAAAGAGCGGATTGCCCATGCGGCGAATCACGGCGTCGACGTGGACGCCGTGCGCGGCGACGTACGCGGCACAGAGCTCCCAGTTGCCCACGTGGCCCGAGGCCGCGATGAGTCCCTTGCCCAACGCAAGCTTGCGCTCGACGAGGTCCCAGTTGTCGACGCGCTCGAAGAGGCCGAGTACCTGCTCCGGTCCCATGCGCGAGAGCAGCGCCGTTTCGACCGCCACCGTGCCCAGGTGGCGGTACGCCCGCGCGGCGATGTCGCGCACGGCGGCCCGGTCGAGGTCCGGAAACGCGGCCGCGATCTGGCGCTCGACCACCCGGCTCCGTATGCCTAACGGACGCCAGCCGAGGGACGCGAGCGACGCGCCGGCGCGGAGCGCGCGGTCGCGGCCCAGCAAGCCCAACGCGCCGATGAAGGAGCGGAGCGCGCCGTATTCGACCCGGTGGGCGAGCGACGGCGTGCGCGCCCGCGGCGCCGCGGTCACCACGTGCTGCGGTCGCTGGCGGCGAGCGCCGCGCGCTCGAACGCGTCGACCATGAGCGTTTCGGTGTAGTCGCGCGCCACGCGCACGCGGCCGGCGCCGCCCATCGCGGCGCGCTGGTCCTCGTGCGCGAGGAGGCGCGCGATGGACGCGGCCGCATCGTGCGCATCGCCGTGCGGCAGCACGATCCCGGTGATGCCGTCGGGAACGTACAGCGCTGCGACCGTGCCGCGCTCGGCGATCACCGGCACGCGCGACGCGAGCAGGTCGAGCACCGCAAACGCGCCGTCGTCGCCGCCGGCTACGACCCATCCGAGATCGGCGAGCGCCAGGACGGCGAGGTCGTCGTGGCGCTCGTCGAGGAAAATCACGCTGCTCGAGATGCGGAGCGCCGCGGCGTGCATGCGGAGATCGTCGGTGGGTGCGCCGGCTCCGAGCATGACGAGGCGCAGCTCGGGGTGTCGAGGGCTCAAGAGCGCGATCACACGCAGGACGTTGCTGGCGCGCGCACGCGACTGCGCGTCGTAGCGGCAGACGAGGAGCCGGCCGGTGGCGTCCGTGAGGCCGAGCGAGGCCGGGGACGCCGGGCGCACGGTTTCGTAGAGGTGCGGGCGAACGCCTAACGGAACGACCGCCGGTCCGAGGCGCGCGTGCGGCACCGGCGGCGCGCGTTGGGCATCCTCATCGGCCGCGTACACGAGACCGACGGCCGCTGCGCGCAGCGACAGTCGCGCCGCCCTGGACATGCGGAGCGGGAAAG
>JADMIO011204716.1_pt1 | contig 12017 bp, 11 predicted proteins | sample 8958161 | NCBI WGS metagenome assembly JADMIO01 (sample SAMN16585339, study PRJNA669376) | soil metagenome | isolation source: Crop rotation soil | place: USA: Cullars Rotation, Alabama | collected 2011
GCCGCGACTTCAAGTCACGTGAATTCCAAGCTTCGGATCCCACTGTGCTGGAAAGAGGAAGTCCTTCCGCCGTTCGGCGTCCGAAACTGTCCCGACGTTCGGGGACTTGGGTCGCGCTTCTGGGACCGAGCGTAAAGGCTGGAATTGTCGGCTTCGGGCCAACTATCGAAGCGGCTCTGCGTGCCTTCGATGTTCAATACCTCGCGGCCCTTCGGCCGGTGGCAGATCGTGGCAAGTGGGTTGCGTAGGATCGCCCAAGACGCCGCTGCGGGGCGCGATATGCGATCCAATTGGGAGGGTCAATTCCTGTGCCCAAGAGAAATATCATAGTCATTGCGACGTCGGCAGGCGGCGTGGAAACGTTGTGCAAACTGACCCAGGACCTGCCCAAAGACCTCAATGCTTCGCTCTTTGTGGTAATGCACGTGGGAGCCGAAAGTATGTTGCCTGAGATTTTGTCGAGCTGTGGAAATCTTCCGGCTGTTTCCGCGACAAACAATGAATCTTACCGGCGCGGTTGTATTTATTGCGCCCCGCCAAATTGCCATCTGTCGATCAAAGATCACAAAATGGTGCTCACCCGCGGGCCTCGTGAAAACGGGCACCGGCCGGCGGCGGACGTTTTGTTTCGGAGCGCGGCCCGCGCGCATCGCGAGAAAGTGGTGGGCATCGTGCTTTCGGGCGGACGCGACGATGGTTCGGCCGGTCTTTTCTCAATCAAAGCGCGGGGCGGCGTCGCGATCGTACAGGATCCAAAGGAAGCGACGGCTCGCGACATGCCCCAAAACGCTCTCGACATGGTGGATATCGATTTTTGTCTGCCGGTGCGGCAAATCGCGAAAGTGCTGGTCCACCTGGTCAACGGCGAGGCGACCAACACGATCGAATCATTGAGCGGCGGAGGGAAAATTGACGAGCAGGCCACGCTGCATCAGCCGACAGGCCAGCCGCCGGGTGAGCAAGTGCCTGTTTCCTGTCCGGAATGCAACGGACCGCTGTTTGAAGTCAAGGAAGGCAAACTCGCGCGCTTTCAGTGTTTTGTCGGGCACGCTTACTCGCCCGAAAGTTTGAGCGAAGAACACACTGAAGCGCTCGAACGCGCGCTCTGGACCGCAATTCGCAAACTAAAAGAACGCATCGTGCTTCATCAGCAGTTGTTGGAACGCAAAAACCCCAACAAGGGTGAAGAAGAGCTGCGCCGCCGCTTGGAAGAGTCGGTTGTCAGTTCGGAAAAGGATCTAGAACTGTTGCGAGACATTCTTGACCGGATCTAGCCGAGGATTGCCCGGCGCGTAAGCCCGCTTTCGGCTCCCGTTTTGGCCGCTCGAACTCTGCCTCCGGTTTCGGGATTGACCGGTAGGTCCTTCCTTGTCACCCTTCGCGCTTTTCGGGGGTTCCGAATGACTCAGTGTATCTTATTAAGAGGGGGCGCGGGGTGCTGGGTCTGTGTTCTCGCGTTAGCCGTTGGAACTTGGACCGCGCGCGGCGCTGGGCCAGCGGCAGACGGTCCGGTCGTCGAAATCGTAACGGCTTTGTCTCCCACTTTTGTTCCATTGCCGGCCGACAAGGATTTTACCGGAAACGGATTGATCACTCAGACCTTTGGCAACAACGACGGTCCGCTCGAATACGCGGTGCATCTGAATGTCCGCGGCGGCGAGAACGATAACATTGCCTTCACCCATACGAACCGTCTGGACGATGACTACGTCCAGATTCAACCGAGCGTGATGCTTGGCATTGGCGATGTTGTTAACACCACTACGTTTCTGGCCGCGATCTATGCGCCCAGTTTTTATCGATATGATGATCACGATGAGTTTGATTCGGACCAGCATGTAGTGCGGCTGATCGGCGGAATAAAATCCGGGAACCTTATCCTACGCTTGACCCAAGACGTTTCGCTTTTGAACAACATCGTTCTGGCGGCCAGCAGCAGCGAACGTTCGTCACTGGGCGCGATTAACGGGCGAACCGATCTCGATATCTATAACACGAAGCTGGCGGCGAACTACAACATGACGCCGAACGATTTTTTGTTCTCCGAACTGAAAATGAACCGCACCGATTACGCGGATCCGCTGGTCAGTTCGGAACTTTACGCGTTCGATCTCTATTTAAATCACGGCTTCAGCCAATCCCTTGTTCTCGGGGTGGGAGTGGAAGGTGGTTACAACACGGTTGATTTCCCCAGGCCGACCCAGCCGCTAGTCCAAGCCGCACCCGACCAGGCGCTAGTCCAAGCCAACGGGCACCTGCGTTTTCAGCCCAATGAACGATTTGCTCTTGATGTCATCGCGGGCGCGGAGTTCCGAAATTTCAAGACAAGCTCGCAAGTGATCGCGCGCCGGTCCTACAGCACCCCGGTGTTTTCGGTTTCAGCCAGCTGGCTGCCGTTGGATAGTACGCGAATTATTTTCGGGGCGACGCGTGAGATATACAATTCTGCGGCCCAAACCGCCCAAGACTATGTCGATACCAACTTAAGCGCGACTATTCGACAACGTCTGTGCCAGCAGCTGTATTTCATCGTGCTCGGTGGCTATGAACACGTTGATTACTTCAACACCATCGATTCCCCCGTGCCGCTTCCGACATTATCCGACGATTATTTTTACGTTCAGCCCTCGGTGGACATTTTGCTGACCCGTTTTTGGTCGTTAGGCGGATATTATCTTCGCCGCGAAAACTCCGGGTCGATCTCGACGGTCGATTTTTATAGCAACGAATACGGCGTCCGAACTTCCATCAAATTCTAATTGAATCCAGGGCGGTCGCGATGATCAAGCAGCGCAGACTTTAGCGTCGTAGAGTCCGCGCCGAAATCTGTCCAACGGCGGTCGCAACCCGGCGAGATATTGAGCATCGAACGCGCGGAGCGCGGCTTCAACGGTTGGACCAATGCCGACAATTCCTTCGCTCACACTCGGGCCGAGCAGGGCGATCCAAACTTGACCACGATATAACAACTGCGGACGGCGGGCCGCTGACGGACTGCCGGGGTAGGCGGCACAGTAAAGTTCCATCCGCTCCATCGCCGCTAGTGTTCGATTCTCCGTAAAATGGCTGTTTCGCTTCAACTCAGTGCTCGTTTTCATTCCATCCGGGAAACGTCGAGGTTACTTGAGTTGGATGTGCCCGGCGGGCAGGCAAGGCCGTCCATCGCGACAGAACAAATTTGTTTCTCGTTGGCGCAGAGGACCAAACGAATTTGGTCTCAGAATTTTACCTATGCGCGGGTCTGCCGTTGATCTGATTGTGCCGCATCCGCGCTTTGGATCATCATCCGCCTCATGTCGCTCCTCCTCGCTCCCATTGAACTGTCCAGCTCCGATAAACTTGAAATGCTGCGACGGCTTGATCGTTTCCGGAAATGGCAATCGCTTGATGAAAAGCGTTATTGTCTCGCTTGCGGCCGGATCATTGACGGGCACAGCATCCAGGTTGTTGGTGGCACTCGCGGCAGCGGGCCATTACGATTGATTTGCCCGACCGAGCGTTGTCACTCCATCGCGATGGATTGGGTGCTTCCGACCGATCAAATGCTCGGACGATTGGCGTTGTCGGAAAATGAAGACACACTTGTGCAATCGAAAACCATCCTGAACCCGCGCGAAAAGTTCAGCGAACGGTTGCGTAAGTTCGCGATGCAATTTCGGCCTGCCGCGTAATGGCGGGGTATCTTCGGGTCACGTCTCGCATTCGACTGAGGCGATTTTTTACCGCGGCCTCGTATTTCCAAGTGCCACACGGCTAAGGGTTTGACCTATCACTCAACCGGAGTGTCCCCCGATTGCGAAGGAGGCGGTAACTCCCCATCGTTGATGAGTTGTGAAAATGAATGTGATGAAACGGAACGAAACCAACTCGTTAGGGAAATCTGTATGTTGAATCCAAGTTTGCAGCCCACCACAGGCTCGGCGGTTTCCGATGAAGCGTTGATGGAAGCTATCACCGCGCAGCGGCCGGAAGCGTTGACCGAATTTTATTCGCGTCATGGCGGCCGGTTAAAATCGGTCATCGGTAATGTTGTGCACGAAGAAGGAGACGCGGACGACGTCCTTCAGGACATTCTTCTGCAGATCTGGCACGAGGCGGATCATTATTCGCCCAAGGCAGGCAAACTTCTGGGTTGGGTAGTCACCCTCGCTCGGCGCCGGGCGATTGACCGGCTTCGCCGCAAACAGGCTTACTGCCGGGCCAAGGAGCGATATCAGGAACATGTCACTGAGCAACCCGTGGCCTCGGACAATCACTCGTCGAATGACGAGGTTTCGCGCGCAGACCTTCGCCACTTTTTGCATCGCCGGCTGAACGTGCTGCCACCTCACCAGCGCGAAGCTCTTGAGCTCGCGTTTTTCGCTGGAATGAGCCATCGCGAGATCGCGGCGGTGACGCGGGCCCCGCTGGGCACGGTTAAAACTCGGCTCGAGCTTGGCTTACAGAAGTTGACCCAGTCGTTGAAACCACTACGACACAAAATTTGACTTCAGGGCGCCGGGGGCTCCGTCAAAAACACGGCCTCAGGGAATGGAGCTCCCGGCAGGGCTTTTAGCAGGGCGACAATTTCGTTGTCGAGCCTTTTTCGTAATGAAAATTCTTCAGCTAACTGCCGAATGAAATTCGCCGCTGATATGTTATAATTTCGACAATGGAAACGCCCCAAATTACCGCTTACCTGAAAACTCATTGTGGCTGGAGCGCCGGTGTTCGAGCCGCGCTGGCCAAATACAATTTGGCTTATACCGAGAAGGACATCATTCAGAACCCGGCTTTTCGTTGGGAAATGGAAACGAAAAGTGGCCAGCCGCTTTCGCCCTGCGTCGAAATCAACGGTCAGATGCTGGCCGACATCAGCGGCGAAGAAGTCGAGAAATACCTGCTCGACAACAAATTGGTTCAGCCAAACACGGCCGAAACCGACGTTCCGCTGAATGCGCCTTGTGCCAACGAAGTGCACGAAGGTAGCGTGAAGCTGAACTTCTAGTTGACCGTCAGCGCCTACTCTTCTTCCGTCTCGGGATCGGGCTTGAGCCCTTCTTCCTCCATCTTTCGGAGGACGTCGCTCATATCATCGACTTCGTCCCAAACTTCCTGGCTGACGTAGATGGGGGCCTTTTGCTGCGTGGCCAGGGCAATGCAATCGCTGGGTCGGGCATCAAGCTCGACAATTTTCTTCTGCTGCAGCTCGTTTTCGGCCCGAATGATTGCTCGCGCATAATAAGTCGCGTTCTTTAAGTCGTTAATAATGACGCGCTCAACTTTTGCGCCGAGCGCGGTCATCAGGTGGGCCATGAGATCGTGGGTGAGCGGCCGCTCCTTGGAAATGTCCCGCATGAACATGGTGATGGCGCTGCCAACGGTCTGATCGACGTAAATGATGAAGACCTTGTCATTGTTCCCAATAAAAACCGCGCAGCCGCCACTCGTCGGCAAGACGGCGCGGACCTGCACCTCGATCACCGTTTTGTTCATCCCGGGCGAACGTTATCCGCAGCGAGAGGAAAAACAAGCCACCGCCCGCCGAGCGATGTCGCCGGACAAAATTTTTTGTTACGGAGGCTTGAACTCTGGCGGCGCTGATTGATTATGCGACTCACCTCTAATTTCGTCGCGCCAGAAAAATGAAGAACGAGTGGGACATCGACGCCGCGATCGCGACCTACAACGTGGATGCCTGGGGCGGCGGATATTTCACGGTTAACTCCGAAGGCAACGTCATCGCCAAGCCTCTCCAGGATGCCGGCGGAAGTATCAATCTCATGGAGGTCGTCAACGAAGCCCGGGCGCGCGGTCTGAGTTTCCCGCTGGTGATCCGCTTTCAGGATTTGCTGCGTCACCGGGTTGAATCGGTCAACATGGCATTTCAAACCGCCATCACCGAGTTTGGGTACAAGGGTAATTATCGCGGCGTTTTCCCGATCAAAGTGAATCAGTTGCGGGAGGTAATCGAAGAGATCGTCGACGCCGGGCAGCAATTTCATTTTGGACTCGAGGCCGGAAGCAAACCCGAATTGGTGGCGGCACTGGCCATGCACAAGGACCCGGAGAGTCTGATCATTTGCAACGGCTACAAAGATCCCGCGTTTATCCGGATTGCCTTGCTCGGCCGGAAGCTCGGCAAACTGGTGGTCATCGTGGTCGAAAAAATCGAGGAGCTGGAAGCAACGATTCGCGCTTCGAAGGAAGTTGGGGTCGAACCGGTAATCGGCATCCGGGTCCGCTTACATAGTAAGGGGTCGGGCAAATGGTCGCCCAGCGCCGGAGAGAACGCCAAATTTGGTCTTGATACTGCCGGGCTCGTTGCAGCGAGTGAAATGTTGAAAGCCGCTGGCCTTGCTCACGCTCTCAAACTGATTCATTTCCACGTCGGCTCCCAAGTGCCGGACATCTCGACGATTAAACGCGCAGTGCGCGAGGCGGCTCGTTATTACGCGAAGATATCGAAACTGGGTCACGAAATTGGTTATCTTGATGTCGGTGGCGGCCTCGGAGTCGATTATGACGGTTCGCGCAGCGACTTCGATAGCTCGGCCAATTACTCGCTCCAGGAATACGCTAACGACGTGGTCTGGAACATCATGGATGTGTGCGATTCGGAAAACGTTCCCCATCCGTCGATCGTAAATGAAGGCGGCCGCGCGGTGGTAGCTCATCATTCAGTGCTGGTGATGGAGGCGTTCAGTTCCATCGAGAAAACGGTTCCGAAGCTACGGATCGAGGCCGGCGAAAAAGACCACAAGCTCGTCGGCGATATTCTTGACGTGAAGCAGCGGTTGAAACGCGGCAATCGGATGGAGAGTTTGCACGACATCCAGCAGATCAAGGAAGAATCACAGGAAACATTCAACCTCGGCCTCCTTGATCTCGAATCGAAAGCGAAAATCGACACGGTTTACTGGCAGATGGCTCAGCAGATTGTCAACATGCACCGCGGGCTCCGTTATGTGCCCGACGAAGTTAAGGAGCTCGAAACGTCGCTGGCCGACCAGTACATCTGCAACTTTTCCGTGTTCCAGTCGCTGCTGGACCATTGGGCGCTCGGTCAGCTTTTTCCGATCATGCCAATTCACCGGCTCACCACTCCGCCGGACCGGCGCGGCACGATTGTAGACATCACCTGTGACTCAGACGGCAAGGTTTCCAAATTCACGGATTTACAGGACGTGCGCGATACCCTGCCACTTCACCGCGTCATTCCGGGCGAAATTTATTATCTCGGCGTATTCATGGTCGGGGCTTACCAGGACATCATGGGTGATCTGCACAACTTGTTCGGCCGTGTCACCGAAGTTCATATATTTCTCGATCCAGACGAGGAAAGCGGTTGGTACATCGAAGAGGTCATCGAAGGCAGCACCATCGGTGAAGTGCTCGGAATGACGCAGTGGGACAAAGTGCAGCTGATGCAATTGTTAAAGGCGCAGATCGACGTGGCGATCAAAACGGATTTCCTCAAGCCGAACGATGCGATGAAACTCCTTTCCGATTACGAACGTTTGCTCCAGGAATACACCTATTTGTCTCTCAACGGCTCCAAACCGGTCCCGCAACCCGGGAACTGGTTGCCACTGAGTTGATTCATCGCTTATCTTTGATCGGTTCAAATGAAGTTTGCCGATCGGACGCAATCAGGAGGTCGGCTTTTGTTTTTTGCTTTGGCATCATTCGCGTTCGCGATTTCGTTCGCTGCGGAGCCGCAACCATTCTCAGCGAAGCCGCTTCCAAGCGAACCGCTTGAAAAATCCGATAACTTTCCTGCGTTACTGCGGCCAACTCAGGTTTCACCCCGGATGGTTTCGCAATTCGGGAACTTTATCAGTTACCAGGTCAACGTAGATGGCAGCGGGCAAAATATTGTGGGGGATGCCGCCAATGAACCATCCATCTGTGTCGATCCGACTAATCCGGCCAAGATGACAGTTGGCTGGCGGCAGTTTGACAATGTCACCTCAAATTTCAGGCAAGCAGGCTGGGGTTACACGACTAACGGAGGGACTTCCTGGACTTTTCCGGGTGTTTTGGAGAACAACGTTTTCCGCAGCGACCCAGTCCTCAATTCCGATTCAACGGGCCGGTTTTTCTATCTCAGTTTGCTGCAGAATTTCTTCGATGACATATGGCGGTCTCTGGACGGCGGACAAACTTGGACAGACATCGCTCCCGCTGACGGCGGCGATAAACAATGGTTCACAATTGACAACACCAACAGCAGCGGACACGGATTTCAATATCAGTCGTGGAGTACGAGCGGTAACAATTACGGCGGGAGACAGTTTACCCGGTCGACAGACGGTGGCGTCAGCTGGCTCAACCCGATCAACATTCCTCACTCACCGGCTTGGGGAACGCTCGATGTCGATTCCAACGGCAATTTATTTTTGGGCGGGGTAAATCTCAATACCGGCCAGATTTGGTGCGTTCGCTCAAGCAACGCAAAGAATGGCGCGGTCATTCCAACATTCGACCAAGTGACCCCGATCAATCTTGGTGGTTTTATAAGTAGCGGCGACGTCATTAATCCGGGCGGGCTGACGGGTCAGGTGTTCCTGGCCGCCGATCGGTCCGGGACCGGTACCAACAACAATGTCTACATCCTAGCCAGTGTTAGTCCCGCCGCTGGGACTGGCGGCGCTGATGTGATGTTTGTTCGAAGCAGTGACAGCGGACAAACTTTTAGCGCACCGGTCCGAGTCAACGATGATCCCGCGAATTCAGCTAGATGGCATTGGTTCGGCACTCTGTCAGTAGCTCCGAATGGACGCATCGATGTTGTCTGGCTCGACACCCGAAATGCCGCAAACAATACGGATTCGCAATTGTTCTATTCGTATAGCACCAACGCAGGCAATACCTGGTCGACAAACGTCGCCGTAAGTCAACCGTTCAATCCATTTCTCGGGTACCCAAATCAGAACAAAATGGGCGATTACATTACCATCGTCTCCGACAACTCCGGAGCAAACGTAGCCTACACTGCCACCTTTAATCACGAGGAAGACATCTATTATGTTCGGGTCGCTCCACCGGCGGCTAGCCCAACCCCAACACCGACTCCAAGTGCTACCCCAACGCCAACTATCCCGCCGTCGCCCACACCTACGCCTACGGCATCACCGATTCCAAGTCCGACGCCTACGCCGACTCCAACTCCATGTGGACGGTTTGGATGCGGTCCCAGCCCAACTCCCACGCCAACTTCGACACCAACCATAGTTCCGAGTCCAACACCAAGTCCGACAGTTGGGGCCAGTCCAACGCCAACGCCCACCGCAACCGCAACGGTCGTCGCCAGTCCTACTCCCACTCCGACTGCGACTTTAACCCCCAGTCCCACCGCGACGGCGACAGCAACACCGACCTCTACGGCAACCGTGCCCGCGAGTCCGACTCCGACTGCCACACCTGTCGCGTCACCGACACCAACGCCTTGTGGAAGATTAGGGTGTGGCTCGAGCCCGACTCCAACGGTTGCGGCTAGTCCGACTCCAACCTCCACCCCGACTCCGACACCAACTCCGACCATTGGTTCGAGTCCGACACCGACCTCAACTCCAACGGCAACGCCCGCGGCCAGTCCGACTCCTACCCCAACGCCGACGCCAATTCACAGAGGACCTTAACGATTGCGGCGGTCACTGTAGCCGCGGGATCGTTGATCCCCGGCCCGGCACAACGGAGCCGCAATCGCGACCGGTCATCGTTCGCTAATTTGTTGCACAAAATGGCGGATCGCTTCGAGCACTCGAAGGTCGATCTCTTCTTGGGTTTCGCTTCCGAGATCTTTTTTTCGAACCAGCAGAGAATGATCGCCTCCCTGGACCACGTGCAGAAAATTGGGCGCGTTCATTTTGAGACGAACCAACTCGAGTAAATCGAGCGGACACAGAACGTCACGCGTTCCTTGCACGAACAGCACCGGTGTGCGCAGTGCGAGCAACACTTCGTCGCGCATTTTCGTGCGGTCGCCCATCGCGCAGAGGGGATAGCCAAGACAAATCAAACCGCTCAGATTTTCTTCGAGGGCGACGTGGCATCCAATTCGGCCGCCCATGCTTTTACCGGCCAGGAAGATTGCTCCGGGAAATTTGTCGCGGACTGCTGCGAGCGCTGCGCGATGAGTTGCAATCAGCTGTGGTAACCGATCCGGCCGCTTCCGTCCGTCGCGCATGTAATCGTAATCAAACGTCTCGACGTTACCGATTTGTCTTAAGTAGTTTTTCCATCGCTGCATCCATGGATGGGAGGATGGCGCTCCGGCACCAGGCGCTAGTAGGAAAAAAGGTTTCATAATCGTCTTGAATTCGACGTCACCGACGATTTGTCGCGCCGTAGCCTTAGCGAAGGCGGATGCCAGGGGCCAGCAGGAAGATGGGCTTCGCGCGCTGACTTTATTGGCGGACGGTTCCTTGTCGTCTCATGTGTTCGAAATGGACGGGATGGGTTCATCCCTCCAAAACCTTGCCAGATTGCAAAGCACCCTCTAAAACAATTGCCTATGGCGAGCGTCTACAGGTGGCTGCCGTCGGCAGCATAATCCAGGGCCATGCTTTTCAATTCGCTCACATTCGTCGTCTTTTATGCAGTCGTCACGACGCTCTATTGGAGCCTGCGCGGCTGGAACCTGAGGAAAAACCTACTGGTCGTTGCCAGCTACATTTTTTATGGCGCATGGAATCCGCCGTTCGCTGCGCTCCTATTTTCGACCACCGCGATGGATTTCTGGCTGGGCCGGCAGATAGCCAAGGCCCAAACCCAGCCGGCCAAGAAACGGTGGCTTGTCGCCAGTGTGTGCATGAATCTGAGCATGCTAGGCTTCTTTAAGTACGGAAATTTTTTGCTCCAAAATTTCCAATGGTTGCTGGCGCGGCTCGGTATCGTCTATCAACCGCCGCATCTCGACATCCTGTTGCCGGTCGGGATTTCGTTTTACACGTTCCATTCGCTCTCCTACACCCTCGATATTTACCGCGGAGTGTTGCAACCCACCCGTTCGCTCCGCGATTTTATTCTGGCGGTTTCATTTTTTCCTCAGCTTGCACTATCCGCCGCGTCTGAAAGCCAATCAGTTCCTGTGGGGCCTAGCGCTAATGACCCTCGGATTATTCGAGAAGACAGTGTTAGCGGATACGCTCCTATCCGGTCCGGCCGACCGCGTTTTCGGTTATGCCGGTCCGTTAGCCGCGATGGACTCGTGGGCCGGCGTGCTGGCGTTTGCCGGACAGATTTTTTTCGACTTCGCCGGTTATTCCATCACCGCCATCGGCGCTGCTTTGACTCTGGGGTTTCATCTCAAGGACAATTTCCGTTTTCCTTACGCCGCAGTCGGTTTCTCTGACTTTTGGCGGCGCTGGCACATTTCGCTGTCCACCTTTCTACGCGATTACCTCTACATTCCGCTTGGTGGAAATCAGGTGCCGCCTTTTCGAATGGCGATCAATCTCGTTATCGTAATGTTTCTCGGCGGCTTGTGGCATGGAGCGGCCTGGACATTTGTGGTTTGGGGATTGTTGCACGGTTCGTATCTGGTGATCGAACGGGTGCTTCGCATTTTCTTTGAAAACAAAACCTGGGCCGGGCATCCAGTTACCCGGGTGGTTGCCGGCTTCGCTACCTACGGAGCCGTTTGCATCGCGTGGGTCTTTTTTCGGGCGTCCGATTTCACGATTGCCAGTCGAATGTTGAGCGGAATGTTCGGCGGGCATCCGAACGGTGACATGATTTTAACTACCCGCGAGCTTTTCCAAATCGCCCTGGTCACCGGCGGAGTCATCGCCCTGCATTGGGCCATGCGCGACGAGTCTTTTGAAACCACCGTCATGCGTCTGCCGGCATGGGCCATCACCGCCATCGGCTCTTTCATGGCTTTCGCCGTTATTTTCACTCAAGGAACGAGTAATGCCTTCATTTATTTCCAATTTTAAAAGACGCCTTCGGCTGCCGCGGATGTTCTTTCGCCGGCCCAGCCGCGAAGAGCAGATTCACGGCGGTCCGCCGCTGGAATTCGAGCGGCCGAT
>JADMIO011482890.1_pt1 | contig 12016 bp, 8 predicted proteins | sample 8958161 | NCBI WGS metagenome assembly JADMIO01 (sample SAMN16585339, study PRJNA669376) | soil metagenome | isolation source: Crop rotation soil | place: USA: Cullars Rotation, Alabama | collected 2011
ACCCGCCGCGAGAAAAGTTCTGCAAAGCGACGGCATCACTGGCGTCGGTTACCTGAAGCAGCCGAAAGACGACGACAAGTTCATCAACTCCATCGATCCGAAGTGGGGCGGCGCGCTTCCGGCGATGTTCCTGTACGATCGCACCGGCAAGAAGGTCCGCTCGTTCATTGGCGAGACGCCGTTGAAAGAGCTGGAAGCGGCGATCGAAAAGCTTCTGTAGGTGGTCCGGCTTTCCCTTCTCTTTTGTGCGCTGGCGTGTAGCGCGCAAACTCTGATCATCAAGAACGTCACCGTGATCGACGCGACCGATGCGCCGCCGCGCAAAGGCGTCAGCGTCGCGATCGAAGGCGATCGCATTATGGCGATTCAGAAGAACGTGCGTGCGCCGCGCGGCGTGCGCGTGATCGACGGAAAGGGCAAGTTCCTGATCCCGGGTCTGTGGGACATGCACATGCACTTGCCCGTCGCGTCGCCGCCATTCGATGAACTCGTGGCGCATGGGATCACGGGCGTTCGCGAAATGTTCAGCGGCGTTCCTCCCGCGCTGCTCGAGGCGTGGCGCGCGCGGCCTGACGTTCCGCGAATCGTCACCGCTGGATTCATCGACGCGATTCGCACAGTGGGCGCCGACGGGCAACCCGCGCCCGGCGCATTCGCGGTCGCCAGCGCTCCCGAGGCGCGCGCCGCGGTCCGATTTCTGGCACGCCAGCAATACGACTTCATCAAGGTTTACAACAGCCTCTCGCGCGAAGCATTTTTGGGCGTGGCGGACCAGGCGAAGATGCTCGGCATCCCGTTCGCCGGCCACGTCCCCGAATCGGTCAGCGTTGGCGAAGCGTCGGATGCAGGAATGCGCAGCCAGGAGCATCTGAACAATGTGCTGCTCGCGTGTTCGTCAAAGGAAGACGATCTGCGCGCAGCACGCGTCGCATTGCTGAGGGCGCAGATCGCGCCAGAAGAGAGACTCCGGCTGCTCGCATTTCCGAAATCAGAGGGCTTGTTCGATACGTACGATCCGGCGAAGGCGGCCGCGCTCTTCGAAAAGTTCGTCAAGAACGGAACCTGGCACACGCCGACACTGGTGCTGCTCGACGGATTTGTACAGCGGCCGGATTTCACACGCGCGCAGTTCTACATGCGCGACTTGGACAGCGCAGGTTTCGAGGCGATCCTCACCCGAATTCGTTCGCTGCTCGATCGGCACAAGCAGCTTGTGGGGGACATGCATCGCGCCGGAGTGCCGCTGCTGGCGGGCACGGACACGAGCGCCTTCACGGCGACCACGCCAGGAGAAAGCCTGCATCGCGAGCTGGAGTTGCTAGTCGCTTCGGGACTAAACACGCTCGCAGCCCTGCAGACCGCGACGCGCAATCCCGCGATCTACTTCAACAAGCTCGCCGAAATGGGCACGATCGAAGTGGGCAAGGCCGCCGACCTCGTGCTGCTGGATGCCGACCCGCTGCAGGACATTTCCAATGTCCGCAAAATTCGCGGCGTCGTGCTGCGCGGAATCTATCGCGACATTACTTGATCGCGAACGTCCCGAAGATCATCCCCAATTCGCGACGATCGCTCGGCGGCGTGAAGGTCTTCCCGGCCTCGACGGCAACTTCCACTTCGTACTGACCGATCAGATCCGCAGGAATGGGGAACGCCGCTTCGAATCGCACGTTGGGCTTGGTCAGCGTCTCTTTGCCCACTTCCTTCCCGGCAACCCGAAAATGCATCGTCACCGGGCCCGACGCTAACGCCGCCGCGGCCGCATAACCCGACACCCACAGCTTCTCCGACGCGGTCTTCGGCCCGGCGATCATGACCGTCGCGACCTTCGGCATCCACCGGAATCCGTTCTCGATGGGATACCACGTTGGCCCCAGCCGCGCGGCGTACATCGGATTCCCCACGTCGACGAAGTTCCGATGCTGCGCGAGAAACTCGGCTTCGACAATCCGGCGGAATCGCTCCGTTATGTCGACCGTGTTTAGCGGCCCGGCCTCCAGCACGATGGCTCGATTCTTTTCGATCGCGGTGAGCAGCGCATCATTGGTGTAACGGAAGCGCGTGAGCCCTCCCAGATCGGCACGCGCCGCGATCCCAGACTCCGTCCCGGGCGCAAGATAAACTTTTGAGGCTCCGAGCAATCGGAACGGATCGTCTTGAAAACCGGTATGGAACAAATCGTTGTCGACGCCGCGAATCACGACGATCGAGTCCTCGTGTCCTTTGAGTGAGTTCTGCATCGCGGTGAGGAGCCGGTGAATCCGCTCGGATCGTTGCTGGAAGAAGGTGATCGCGGGGCTGCTTTCGGCGATGGACCCGCTGAAGTACACCACCGTCAGAATGACGCTCGCAGCTCGGAGTACAACCGAAGATTGCCAGGCCGACGCAATCGCCCAGCCTGCGAGCCATGCGAACCCGATCGAGGGAATGGTCACGTAGTAATCGGTGATGTGGTTCGCCAGCGGCGCCACGGGTGCGATCAGAAGCGCGAACCAGCCCGCACAGAACAGCACGATCCATTCGCGACGCCGCAGCTTCTGCGCGGCGAAAACCAGCAAGGCGAGACCAATCGCCACCGTCGCGATGTAACCAGGCGTGCGCAACCATTCTCTTACCAGGCCACCGAGGCGGCTCGGGCCGATGGTCCAGCCGACGTACTTTGCGAGTGTGCTGATCAGGCGTGAATCGATCGAGAACGCGTAAATCGAAACCGTGGTCTTCGGAATCAGAAACAGATGGATCGCGGTGAACGCAGCGGCGGGAATTGCCAGCGCGATCGCGCTTGCCCATTTTCTTCGATAGGCGCACGCGTGATACAGCAGCACGATCGCGGGATACATCACCGTGAGCTCGAGCGCGCCGAATCCGGCGATGTACGCCACCCACTCCAACACGATCCATTTCCGTCGGCCGGTTTCCAGCCACCGCAAGTGCGAATAGAACGCGGCCAGCAGCAGGAAGGAGCACAGGATCTGGTTATATGCGGACGCCCAAGTGAGCGGAATCACCAGGTTCGGACTCGCGACCCAGATGAGCGCCGCCGCGATTCCCGCGAATCGCGATCCGGTCAGCTTCGTGCCGATCTCATTCACCAGCCACAGCGCCGCGAACAAAGTCACAAACGTGACGATTCGAAAAGGCAGCGCATTTATGCCGAACAGCGATGGAAGGACCAGGAACAGTAGGCGCTCGCTCAACACGCGCACCGTACCTTGCGCTTGCGGCTCGAACAGGACGTCCAGGAGGGTGGAAAAATCTCCGACGCTCAGCCGAAGGCCGAGCCATCCGAAATCATCGTTGGCGAACCAGGTGACGAACGCGCGCCAATACACGATGATCGCGAGCACAGGTGCACTCGCCAGACTGATCGCGCGCTGGACTTGCGTCATTTCGGCAGTAAGCCGACCGAACTGACAATCATCGCGAGCTCGCGGGAATCCTGCTCATTCGGAGGCAGCCCCTTGTCGACGGTGAACTCGATGGTCACTGCGTCGCCGCGCAACGCCGACGCGGCCACGTCCTGCGTCAACACGCCGTCTCCCGGGCGCGAGAGCGTTTCCGAAGGCAGCTTGAGTCCGTTTACTTCGGCCGTGATGGTCAATGGCCCAAGCTTCGAGAGCAGCACGTCCGGAATGGTGTATCGCAATTCCAGCACGGCGCCCTTCTCCGCGGCGCCTGTGGGCGGCCGCAGCGTGACCGCGAACTTTTTCATCGTCCAGCGCCACGCGTCCGCCTCCACGCCATAAAAACCGCGGACAAGCTGAACCGCTCCGCGAGGTTCCGACATTCGAACGGTGGTCAGCATCCGGCCGTCGTCTTCCACGGCATTCGCGGCTTGCTTGCGCCGCCGCCGGCACGCATCGTTCGAAAAAACTACAAGGACAAGCAGCAGCAGGACGGTCAGTCGCCGCATCGCTCGACCTCGACCAGGCAGTTGTAGAACGTTGCGCCGCCGCCCATGTCAGCGATGCGATCCGACGTCAGCGCGTTCGCATTGCGGCCATCCGCCGCCAGCTTGTTCCACCGAACTGAGGGAATCCGCACGATTCCGGGTGGCACCACGCCGTCGACTTCCGCGGTCAGCAACAACGATCCGCGATCATTGAACGCCCGCACGCGATCGCCGGTTTGGATCTTCCGCGGCTCCGCGTCTTTCTGGTGAAGCTGCAGCACTGCGGTCTGCCGATCCGTGCCGCTCCGATTACCAAAGGTCGAATTCATGCTGTCGTCGTTTTTGGAAGAAATCATCTCCAGCGGAAACTTGCGCCGCAGCGCGCCATCGCCCAGACGCGATTCGGTGGCGGGCGTATAACTCAGCTCGCTTCCGCCGAGCTCGCATTTCCCCGAGGCCGTCCCGAATCCGCCGTTCGCGAACGGAAGGAACGGTTCGCCTGCGGGCGCAATGTTCATGCGAATCGAATGCTCCGCGTCCAACCGCTCCAGCGTAATTCCGTCGAAGAACGGATGCCCCGAGCCGATCAGCCCGCGAATCATGTCGTCTTCCGATTCGTCGAAGCACGGATCGTCGAAGCCCATCCGCTTTGCGAGCGCGCGAAAGACGTCGACGTTCGAGCGCGCCTCGCCCGCCGGTTCCACCGCGGGCCGCGCGAGTTGCAGATGATAGTGGCCGTACGCGAGATAGATATCGGTGTGCTCAAGAAAAGTCGTCGCGGGAAGAAGGATATCCGCGTAATCCGCCGTGTCCGTCTGGAACTGCTCCAGCACTACGGTGAACAAATCGTCGCGCCGGAATCCGCGCAGCACCAGATTCTGGTTGGGCGCGATCGCGGCCGGATTCGAGTTGTAGACGACGATCGACTTCACCGGCGGCTGGTCGACCTCGGTGAGCAGCTTGCCGAGCTCGGACATATTGAGCATCCGAGCTTCGCGGCCGATCGGCGATCGGTTCTGTAAATCCGCTCTCTCCAACCCCGCGCGATTGAATGCAAACGCCCCGGAAGTGGAGAGTTGCAGGCCGCCGCCGACTTCGCGCCACGATCCCGTCAACGCCGGCAGAGCTGTGATCGCGCGCACTGCCTTGCCGCCATATTCGCTGCGCTGCACGCCGTAGTTCAGTCGGATCACCGCACGCCGCGTCGTCGCGTACTCGCGCGCAAGCTGCACGATCTCTTCCTTGGCGATGCCGGTGAGCGATGCAACCCGCTCCGGATCGTACGCGCGCGCCAACTCCGATAGCGAATCGAACCCGTTCGTGTATTGGCCGACGTAGTCCGCGTCGTACAGCTTCTCGGCGACGATGACGTGGATGAGTCCGAGCGCCAGCGCGGTATCACTTCCGGGATTCGGCCGATAATGCCGATCCGCCAGATTCGCCGTGCGCGTCCGGACCGGATCGATGACGTAGAGCTTCGCACCATTGCGCCGCGCTTCGACGATGAACGGCCACAGATGCACGTTCGTGCCGTGGATGTTCGCGCCCCACGCGAGAATCAGCTTCGAGTGGCGGAACTGTTCGGGTTCGGTGCCGAATCGTTGTCCCAGGCTCGCCATGAGCGCCGCGCCACCGGTGCTCGAACAAATCGTCCGATCCAGCCGCGTCGCGCCCGCGCGATGGAAAAATCGCCGATCCATACCGGCCGTGTTCAGAATTCCCATCGTGCCGGCGTAGCTATAGGGAAGAATCGCTTCGCTGCCGAATTCGCGAGTGATGGCCGTCAGACGCTCGGCGATCGTGTCGAGCGCTTGGTCCCAACTGATGCGCTCGAATCGTCCGTCGCCTTTCTTCCCGATTCGCCGCTGCGGATACAGCAAACGATCGGGCGAGTACTGCCGATCGAGGTATTTCGCAACTTTGCCGCACAAAAATCCGCGCGTTACGGGATGATCGGGATTCCCTCGCAGCCGCGTGGCTCGTCCGTTTTCGACGTTGACGAGCACCGCGCAAGCGTCGGGACAATCCAGGGGGCACGTGGAGTGGCGAATCTCCATGTGGTCAGAATAACAGGTGCATACCTTCCAGCTTTACAAGCACGTTGCCTGCTCGCGAAAATAGGTGCATCCGATCTTTCGGATCGGGATCCTCGATGGACCTTCATCAACTCAGAGTCTTTCAAGCCGCCGCTGGAGCCGGCGGATTCACCCGCGCGGGCGAACAGCTTCGCCTTTCGCAATCGACCATCAGCCAGCACATTAAGTTGCTCGAGGAAGAACTCGGCTGCCCCCTTTTCCTGCGCGCAGGCAAGCGCGTGCTCGTAACCGAAGCGGGAAACGTGCTGCTGCAGTATGCAGAACGAATTTTTCGCGACGTGAAGAATGCCGAAATGGCCGTGCGCGAAATCAGTGCGTTGAAGCGCGGCACCGTCCGGCTCGGCGTGGGGCCCACCACTCTGACGTATCGACTGCCGCATGTGCTCGGCGACTACGTCCGACGATTCCCGAAAATCGAGCTGATCGTGCTGGCGGGCACCACGGAGTTTCTGCTCGAATCGCTGCGCGCGCAGAATCTCGATCTCGCGATCGTCATGCCGACCGCCGCGCAAGCGGGCTTGAGCATCACGCCGTTAGGCGACGAAGAACTGGTGATCGTGTTGAATCGGGAGCATCCGCTGGCCGCACGACGACTGCTGGAGGCATCGGATCTGGAATCGCTACGCTTTATCCTCTATGGAAAGAACACCGCGATGCAGGATGTGATCAGTGAGTTTTTCCAATCGCTGGGAGTGGCGCCGCGAGTCGCGATGGAAGTGGAGAACAACGAAGCTATCAAGAGCCTGGTGCGTGCCGGTCTCGGGGCGTCGATTCTGCCGCGCTGCGCGATCGACAGTGAGCCGCCGAACAGTGCTTTGCGCGTCGTCCGCGTAAAGGGCAAGCCGCTGATGCGCCAGCTTCGGCTGGTTACTGCTGCTTCCGACGTGCTGCCGCTGGCCGTACAGGAGCTGGCGAACTCGATCGTGGCCACTTTGGGACCGCGCGGCGTTCGGAACATGCAACCGCGCACAGCAGCGCGCTAAACTGGGAGTGAACCCGGATCGGCGCGGTAGCCAAGTGGTAAGGCAGAGGTCTGCAAAACCTTTATTCGGGGGTTCGATTCCCCCCCGCGCCTCCAACCTCTCGAACCCTGGCTACGCGCCTGAATCGATCCGTTTAGCGCTTACGCTTCCGCAACCAAACCAGACCCGCGATGCCAAGTCCCGTGATCGCGAGCGTCGCCGGTTCGGGCACTGTTGAGCCGACGCCGTTGGTTCCCACAAAACCCGTGCTCGATGTTCCGCCGGGGGGATTGTTCAGGATGTCAGCGGCAAACAATGACGACTTATCGCCGCCCGTTGAGCCGATGTTGAAGCTGGCCAGCGAGAGCGTGCCCGACGTATTCACAACTTTAAACGTGAGCGACTGACCGATGGGCTGCGAACCGCCATGGGTGTGGTTCGCGTCGCCGCGAATCGCGTAGTTGAAACTTCCGAAGCCATCCATATGCTGGGCTTGCGGCGTACCGCCCACCGCGATGCTGTCGAAGCCGGCGTTGATCGAGGCTTGCGACAACGTGATCGCAACACTGGACGCCGGCAAATTCAGATTGAACGCGAATGCGCCCGCCTGACCGCCCCAGATGAACTGGTTCGGGTTGTTTAGAGTGACCTCAAAATCAACCTCGTTCGCGCCATTCTCGGTGAGCTTAACGGAGCCATATGGTGCCGCGCCGCAGCAGCCGTTGCTGACGTTGAGGCTATAGGTGATGCTCGCAGCCTGGGCTGCCGGTGCGAAGGAGATCACAGCGGCGATCGCCCCCGCAGTAATGAGTCCGGACAGAGCCCGGAAAGCTGTGATTTTCATGCAGCAAGTTTGGCTGCAGGCGCTGAATGCGGGGATGGACGGATGGTCCTGGCATTCGCCCGTTTCGTACCTGGGAGATCGTATTCGCGGTGGTTTAGTACTTTCTCACCGATTCGCGCGGGGCGAGCCCCGAGGGAAAAAGAGTTACGCTGCGAGTATGCCCACGCGAAATCCCGAACGTTTCTCCCGCCGCCGCTTTCTCGGCGCCGCAGCCGCCGCTCCCCTGCTTGCGAACAACCTCCACGCGGCCGGGAAGCCTATTCCCGTCGGCCTGGAGCTCTATTCCGTCCGAGACGAATTGACGCGCGACCTCATGGGCACGGTTCGCAAGGTGGCACAAATGGGCTACCACGTGATGGAATTCTACTCGCCGTACTATGACTGGACGCTGGACGAAGCGAAGAAAGTGCGAGCCCTGTTGGACGAAATCGGGGCACGCTGCCTCTCCACGCACAACGATCGCAAGGCGCTCGCGCCCGAAGGAATTCAGAAGGCCATCGATCTGAACGGGATTCTGGGGGCAAAGTACATCGTGATGGCGAGCCCGGGTCGCATCACCGGCCCCGACTCGTGGAAAGGAGTCGCGGAGACTCTGACCGCGGCTTCGGAAAAGCTAAAGCCGGCCGGCATGTTCGCCGGCTATCACAACCACAAATCTGAATTCGTCGCCGTGGACGGAAAACGGCCGCTGGAAATCATCGCCGACGGCACGCCCGCGAGCGTAATGCTCCAGCTCGACGTGGGTACGTGTCTCGAAGCCGGGGCCGATCCCGTCGCGTGGATCAACTCGCATCCCGGCCGGATCCGCAGCCTGCACTGCAAAGAATGGAGCGCCGGCGAAGGGAAGGGTTACCGCGTGCTGCTCGGAGAAGGCGACGCGCCATGGCAGAAGATCTTCGACGCCGCGGAAAACAAGGGCGGTGTCGAGTTCTACCTGATCGAACAGGAGGGCAGCCGTTTCCCGTCGCTCGAGACCGCCGAGCGGTGCCTTGCGACTTGGAAAAAGATGCGAGGCTGAGGGCGGCCGCTCGCGGTTTTCGGACACCTGCGCTCCGTCCCGCCTGACGATCGTCTGCTGCGATTGTCGTCGCCGTTTTCGAGTGCCTCTCCGGCTTGGCGAACACGAGTTGTGAGCTAAGATTTGGAGTGGTCACGATCATGCGACATCTTCATCCTCGACTCGTTCTCATCCTGGCCACCGTGGCCACGCTCGCGTTTCAGGCGGGGGCTTACCAGAAGCCCACCGATCTCGCGCGCTGGGAGCAGATCGCGAAAAACGTCACCATCATCCGTGACGACTGGGGCATCGCGCACGTCTTCGGCAAGACCGATGCCGAGGCGGTGTTCGGCATGGTCTACGCGCAGGCGGAAGACGATTTCAATCGCGTCGAGACCAACTATATCAACTCCATGGGCCGCCTGGCCGAAGCCGAGGGCGAGTCGAAGATCTGTCAGGACCTGCGGATGAAGCTGTTCATCGATCCGGTCAACCTGAAGAAGTTGTACGGCGAAAGCCCGGCGTGGCTACAGAAACTCATGATTGCCTGGGCGGACGGCCTGAACTTCTACCTCGCGAAGCATCCCGACGTAAAACCACGCGTCATTCACCGTTTCGAACCGTGGATGGCGCTCTCCTTCACTGAGGGCAGCATCGGCGGCGATATCGAGCGCGTCGCGATCGGGCAACTGCGAGGGTTTTACGGCAAAGGATCGGTTAATCTTTCGCGATGCCCCGGCCCGAGAGAGGACGAGTTACTCGCGCAGGGTGCGAATCCGCTGGCGGAACCGTGGGGATCGAACGGAGCCGCGGTCGCGCCATCGAACACGAAGGATAAGCGCGCGCTGCTGCTGATCAATCCGCACACCTCGTTCTTTTTCCGATCGGAACTTCAGATGGTCAGCGAAGAAGGCCTGAACGCCTACGGCGCATCGACCTGGGGGCAGTTTTTCATCTATCAGGGCTTCAACGATCGCGCCGGATGGATGCACACGTCGAGCGGCGTCGACGCCGTGGACGAGTATCTCGAGAGCGTCACGGAGAGAGACGGGAAATATTTCTACAAGTACGGGAATGAATGGCGCCCCATGATCACGAGCGTGATCACTCTGCCTTACAAGACCGACACCGGAACGGCGGAGAAGAAGGTCACCGTTTATCGCACGCATCACGGACCTGTGGTACGCGAGGCCGACGGAAAATGGGTGGCCTACAGCATTATGCAGGAGCCGATCAAGGCGCTGACGCAATCGTACACGCGCACGAAGGCGAAGACCTACAAAGCCTATCGCGACACCATGGAGCTCAAGGCGAACTCGTCCAACAATACGATCTACGCCGATGCCGACGGCACCATCGCGTATTTCCACGGCAACTACATTCCCCGCCGCGATACCAAGTTCGACTGGACCCTGCCGGTGGACGGCAGCAATCCCGAGGCGGACTGGCATGGCTTGCTGAATGTCGACGAGGCGCCCAATCTGCTTAATCCGAAGAGCGGCTGGCTGTACAACACCAACAACTGGCCGTGGTCGGCTGCGGGCGAGAGCAGCCCGAAGCGCGAGGACTTTCCGAAGTATGTCGAGAACGGCGGCGAATCCGCTCGAGGCTTGCATGCCATTCGCGTTCTGAAAGACAAGAAGGATTTCACGCTGGATTCACTGATCGCGGCGGCCTACGATTCGTATCTCACCTGGTTCGACAAGCCGCTGCCCGCGCTGATCAAAGCCTGGGACGGGACGCCGGAATCGGATCCGCTGAAAGCGAAAACGGCAGAGCAGATCAAGGTTCTGCGCGATTGGGATCAGCGCTTCTCCGCAAAATCCGTCCCGACTTCGCTGGCGATTTATTGGGGCGACGAAGTTCGCCGGCGTCTCGCTGCGGAGAGCCGTGGACGTAGAGGTCCGCGTCGCGCAGCGGGTTCGATCGACGAAAGCGTGGCAGCCGCGTCCGCGTCGTTTCTGCTGGAGTCGCTGGTGACCGCCGCGGATAAATTGACCACCGATTTCGGAACGTGGAAGACGCCGTGGGGCGACATCAATCGCTTCCAGCGAATTTCCTCGGAGATCGTGCATCCGTTCGACGACGCCGCGCCGAGCATTCCCGTGGCATTTCCGTCCGCGCAGTATGGATCGCTTGCGTCCTTCGGCGCGCGCACATTTCCTGCGACGAATCCGCGAACCAAGAAGCGCTATGGGACCAGCGGAAACAGCTTCGTCGCTGTGGTCGAGTTCGGGCCTCAGGTTCGCGCCAAAGCCGTTACGGCCGGAGGCGAAAGCGGCCACGTCGGCAACAAGCACTTCAACGATCAAGCGCAACGGTACGCAACCGGAAATTTACGGGAAGTGTATTTCTACAGACAGCAGTTGAAGGGTCACACCGAGCGTGAATATCATCCTGGCGCCGCCGGAAACTGAGAAAGCCGCTATTCCAGCTTGCCGGTTCGCCACGTGAAGATCGAACCGCGAGGAATCTCGAAACTGGGACCGACGAAGATCAGCGTGGCAACACCCGGCACGTCAGGAAGATCGTAGATCTGCGCGACCGCGTTCGACGAGGGCCGGTATTCAAAAACACCGCGATGCTTGATCTGGCGAAGGCCTTTGATTTCCGGGGTCACGCTCACCAGCGTTCCGAAGAATCGAATGCGTTCGCCGTTTAAGCGCAATTCGGAGAACTCCAAACCAACCGCGAACTGCGGAGGATTTCCTTCGCGCAGTTCCGTTCTTCGAACGCGTCCGTAAAAGACGGTTCCCGCCGGCACGGCAACCGCCCCGCGCAGAACCGCGTCCGATGCGGAAACAGCCTCCACCGTGTCGCCCACGACGGCGTTAGTCGAGAGAATCGGGGCCGCCAGGCGAAGATCCAACGTGAGCCCGGGCGGCAGCTCCGGTTCCGTCGCAGCGGTGCGTTTTGCGGAACGTGGGCTTTTTGCGGTCGATACGTTTTCATTCGGCGAGAAATAAATCCGCGACCTGGCGGTGTATTGGCGGCAGTGACTGAATTCCAGCAGATTCAGGTTCTGTTTCCCGGACCGTTCGCGGAGAAAGACACCGGCAGTGTGCGGGAGAAGAGCGCGAGACGACCCGAGCTGGACGCGGCCATACTCGGTCCATGTCGCGACATTTGTGTTGCCGAAGTCGGCCGGCAAATCGTCGGCGTACATTTCAATGCGCAGTAAATCGAGAGTCGCGGGATTTGTCCAAAACGAACCGTGCGAGCCGG
>JADMIO010866747.1_pt1 | contig 12015 bp, 12 predicted proteins | sample 8958161 | NCBI WGS metagenome assembly JADMIO01 (sample SAMN16585339, study PRJNA669376) | soil metagenome | isolation source: Crop rotation soil | place: USA: Cullars Rotation, Alabama | collected 2011
CGCGATCGACCTCGAAATCGAACTCGCCCTGTTCGCGGAAATGGTCCTCGGCGCGGCGCTTCAGCTCGCGCAGCACGAACGCGGAGATCTCGGGCGGCGTGAACTGCCGATCGGCGATGCCGATGCGGACGACGCCGCCCGGCTCGCCACCGACCGTGAACGGCAGCAGCCCGGCATCCTCCTGGACGTCCTCGATGCCGCGGCCCATGAACCGCTTCACGGAGTAGACCGTTCGCGACGGCGCGGTGAGCAGGCGGCGCTGCGCCTCGCGGCCGACGAAAATCGTCCCCTCGTCGCCGATCGACACGATCGACGGCACCAGGCCGTCACCCGATTCGTCGCGGATCACCACCGGCGCCCCATCCCGCACGTAGGCGGCCAGGCTGTTGGTGGTGCCGAGATCGATGCCGATGACCTTACTCAAGGCTCTGCGCCTCACGCTCGATGGTCGCCAGCAGGTTGTTGATGTAGGTGCGCTCGAGCAGCCGCTCGCGCAGCGCCTCGAGCGTGCGCTTGCGCTCGGCGGGATCGGCGGCTGCTTCCGCGTCCCAGCGCGCGCTCAGTTCCTGCACCTCGCGCTCGTGCTCGTCGCGCTTGCGCTCGATGGGCTTGCGCGCCGAGGCGAGCCGCGCCGCCAGCGTCGGGCGATCGCCGCCGGATTCGCGCAGCTCGCGGATCTCGTCGAGCTCCTCGTTCAGCGCGAAGACCTCCTCGAGCAGGGCCGGCGGCACCTTCACGGCGCTGTCCTCGTGCCTGGTCGGCGGCAGGCCCTCGAGCGCCAGCAGGTGCTCGATGCGCGACACCGGGTTGCGCAGCGCGCGATACGCGTCGTTCAAGTACGACGATCGCTCCAGGCTGGCCAGCCGCTCGGCCGGCGACGCGTTGTAGAAGTAGTCGGGATGAAACTTGCGGCTCAGCTCGCGGAAGCGGCGCTCGAGATCGGCGGTGTCGAGCGTCAGCTGCCGGGGAATGCCGAAGAAGCTGAAATAGTCGCCGAACCGCCCGAGCGCGAGGATCCGGTTGCACTGCGGGCAGAAGTGCTCGTCGACCGGGGCGCCGGCGCCGCAGCTGCGGCACTCGAGTGTGGAAACGGAACGGACGGGAATCGGCTCGGGAGTCATCGGAATGCGGGGCGCATCCCCCGGCGCGTCATGCGCCGAAGGAGCTGCCGCAGCCGCAGGTCTGCTTCGCGTTCGGGTTGTGGAACACGAAACCCTTGCTGAGCAGCTCCGTGTCGTAGTCGAGCACCGTGCCCTTCAGGAAGAGATAACTCTTGCGATCGACAAAGAGCTTGGCGCCGTCCGGTCCTTCGAAGACCTCGTCGCCGAGTCGTGCCTCTTTCTCCCACGCAAACGTGTAGCTCAGTCCCGAGCAGCCGCCGCCCTTCACGCCGACACGCAGACCGCCCTCGCTGATGCCCTGCTTGGCCATCAGCGTCTTGATCTTGCGGGCCGCCGTTTCGCTGATCTGAATCATGTTCTCGAGGTCCGGCTCGCGGTCCGGCTACAGCCGGACACGACGTACGTGTTAGACGTACGGGAGGTGCTCCCTGGTTACGCGTGGGCGCCGACGCTGCTTTCCTTGTCCTGCTCCTGCTTCTTCTTGTAGTCGGCGATCGCCGCCTTGATCGCGTCCTCGGCCAGCACCGAGCAGTGAATCTTCACCGGCGGCAGCGCCAGCTCGTTGACGATGTCGGTGTTCTTGATCGCCAGCGCCTGCTCCACCGTCTTGCCCTTCAGCCACTCGGTGGCCAGGCTCGAGCTGGCGATCGCCGAGCCGCAGCCGAACGTCTTGAACTTCGCATCGTCGATCACGCCCGTCACCGGGTTGACCTTGACCTGCAGCTTCATGACGTCGCCGCACTCGGGCGCGCCCACGAGCCCCGTCCCGACGTTGGCATCGTCTTTCGGCAGCGAGCCGACGTTGCGCGGGTTCTCGTAGTGGTCGATTACCTTGTCTGAATAAGCCATGTGCGTTGTCCTCTGAAGCCCGGGCCCTGAGGCCTGCGGCCTAATGCGTGACCCACTGCATCTTGGTCAGGTCGACGCCTTCCTTCACCATTTCGTACAGCGGCGACATCTCGCGCAGCCGCTTGACGACATTCGTCAGCTTGTCGACGACGTAATCGACTTCTTCTTCGGTGGTCCAGCGGCCGAGGCCGAACCGGATCGACGAGTGGGCCAGGTCGTCGCCCGCGCCGAGCGCCTTCAACACGTAGGACGGCTCGAGGCTGGCGGAGGTGCAGGCCGAGCCTGACGAGACCGCCACGTCGTTGATCCCCATCAGCAGCGACTCGCCTTCCACGTAAGCGAAGCTGATGTTCAGGTTGTGCGGCAGCCGGTGTTCCATCGAGCCGTTGATGTAGATCTCGTCGAGACTGTTGTGGAACTTCTCGTTGAGCCGGTCGCGCAGCTTGCGCAGGCGCTCCGACTCGGTGGGCATCTCCGCCTTGGCGATCGCCGCTGCCTTGCCGAGGCCGACGATGCCGGGCACGTTGAGGGTGCCGGAGCGCATGCCGCGCTCGTGGCCGCCGCCGCTGATCTGCTCGGCGAGCAGCACGCGCGGGTTCCGCCGCCGGACGTAGAGCGCGCCGACGCCCTTGGGCCCGTACATCTTGTGGGCGCTGAGCGACAGCAGATCGACCTTGAGCTGGCTGACGTCGACCGGGATCTTGCCGACCGCCTGCACCGCGTCGGTGTGGAAGAGGATCCCCTTCTCCTTGGCGATCGCGCCAATCTCGGCGATCGGCTGCAGGACGCCAATCTCGTTGTTGGCCGTCATGATGGTGATCAGGATCGTCTTGTCGGTGATCGCGTTCTTGAGATCGTCGAGGCTGATCCGGCCGTCTTTCTGCACCGGCAGGTAGGTGACGCGGGCGCCCTGCTTCTCGAGCTTCTTGCAGGTGTCGATGACCGCCTTGTGCTCGGTCACGCAGGTGATGATGTGATTGCCCTTCTCCCGGTACATCTCGGCGACGCCCTTGATCGCCAGGTTGTTCGACTCGGTGGCGCCGCTGGTGAAGATGATTTCTTTCGGGTTGGCGCCAATCAGGTCGGCGACCTGCTGGCGCGCCGTCTCGACCGCCTCCTCGGCGGCCCACCCGAACGCGTGGTTGCGGCTGGCGGCATTGCCGAAGTCCTGCGTGAAGTACGGCAGCATCGCGTCGACCACCCGTGGATCCACGGGAGTCGTCGCGTGATAGTCCATGTAAATCGGAAGCTTCATCTCTTGCGCCCTTTACGAAAACGTCTTTAGACGCCTGCCCTGCGCATCACCGCCACAGGAGCCGGCGCCGGCATGTCGGTGTCGGCCGCCATCTCGGCGATCGTCACGGTGCCCAGCGTCGCGACGATCCGCTCCTTGATCTGCCAGAGCGGGTCGCGGATGTTGCACTTGCTGTACTGCTCGCAGCCGCTGTTTTCCGACGAGCACGCGGTCACCGTGAAGGGACCGTCGATCGCCTGGATGACATCGGCGACGCTGATGGCGGCCGACGGCCGGCCCAGCGTGTAGCCGCCGCGCGTGCCTTGCGTCGAGATCAGGAGGCCGGTGCGCACCAGACGCTGCAGCACCTTGGCCATGAGCTCGATCGGAATGTCGAACTGCTCGGCGATCTCGCGGGCGCTGGTCGACGGCGCCGCGCCCTTGCTCGCGAGATGTTTCATCGCCATGAGCGCGTAGTCCGCCTTCTTCGACAGCCTCAGCATTTAAAAATCTGGACCTGTGAAATCCGACCTGTAAAGTCGTAGTTTACGCCCGGGGCCGAATCCCGTCAACAATGGTCGTATTTTCCGGGCCGGGCCGTTTCGTGCTCGTAGGCCCGGTCCTTTTCGTTTGCTCGTAGGCCCGGTCCTTTTCGTTTGCTCGTAGGCCGGGTCCTTTCGGACCCGGCTAGTACTTCGGCTGAGACGGGTCGACCTTATCGATCCATTCCAGGATTCCGCCGCGCAGATTCTTCACGTTGCTGAACCCCACCGACTTCAGGAAGTCCTGCGCCTTGGCGCTCCGTCCGCCCATCTTGCACTGCGTGACGATCTCGCGATCGCGCGGCAGCTCCTGGTAGCGGCGCGGCAGCTCGCCGAGGGGAATCAGCGTCGATCCCGGAATGCGGTTGATCTGGTACTCGTTCGGTTCGCGCACGTCGAGCACGAACAGGTTCTCGCCCGCATCGAGCCGGCGCTTGAGGTCCACTGGCGTGATCTCCCAGTCGTTCACAGAGGCTCCTGCTGTCTGCGCGGCCTGCGGCTCAGGGTGGATGCCGCAGAACTGCTCGTAGTCAATCAGTTTGGTGACGGTCGGGTGCGTGCCGCACACCGGGCAATCGGGATCCTTCCGCAGCTTCAGCTCGCGGAACTTCATCTTGAGCGCGTCGTAAATCAGGAACCGCCCGATCAGCGGCTCGCCGATTCCGAGGATCACCTTGATCGACTCGGTGGCCTGGATGACGCCGATGATGCCCGGCAGCACGCCGAGCACGCCGCCTTCCGCGCAGCTCGGCACCAGTCCCGGCGGCGGCGGTTCGGGATAGAGGCAGCGGTAGCACGGACCTTCCTTGGTGCCAAACACCGACGCCTGGCCTTCGAAGCGGAAGATGCTGCCGTAGGCGTTCGGCTTGTTGCCGCTCAACACGCACGCGTCGTTGACGAGATACCGCGTCGGGAAGTTGTCGGTGCCGTCGAGGATCACGTCATACGGCGCGAACAGCTCCATCGCGTTCTGCGAGGTCAGCGAGGTCTCGTACGAATCGACCTGCACGTGCGGGTTCAGCGCGTTGATCCGATCCTTGGCCGACGCCAGCTTCGAGCGGCCGACGTCGGGCGTGCCGTGCAGCAGCTGGCGCTGCAGGTTGCTGTAATCGACGACGTCGAAGTCGACGATGCCGATGCGGCCGACGCCGGCGGCGGCGAGATACATTGCGGCCGGCGACCCGAGTCCGCCGGCGCCGATGCACAGCACGCTCGACGCCTTCAGCTTGCGCTGCGCGTCCATGCCGACCTCCGGCATGATCAGGTGCCGGCTGTAGCGCTTGATCTCTTCCTGCGTCAGGTCAGGCAGGCGGACCTGAAGGTCCGCCTCTACGGGTGTCGAGGCAGGAGCGCCGCCGGCCACCGACGGCACGATGCTCAGCTGATCGCCGGGCTTGACCGGCGTCTTCTCGCGATCCAGATACCTGATGTCTTCATCGTTCAGGTAGACGTTGACGAAATTCCTCAACCGGCCATCGTCGGCATAGAGGTGCTTTCGCAAGCCGTCGTAGCGTTTCGTCAGGTCCGCGAGCAGCTCGCCGACGGTCGCGCCGGTGACTTCGACCGACTCCTTCTTGTCAGTGAAGGGACGGAGCGGCGTCGGAATGTGAATCGTGTTCGGCATATGTGATTTGTTCCTGGTCGAAGGCAGAGCGGTCGTCCTGGAGACGCCACGAGGTCATGTCCTCGGGCGTGCCGCCCTTCACTGAGACGATGACGTAGGAAAACACCGGCCACGCATGGTCGAGATCGAACTGCGACGGCCGCGCGGGGTGGTCGGGATGCGAGTGATAAAAGCCGAGCAGCTCGGCGCCGAGCTCGGACGCGCGCTTCTCCGCCGCCCGGTAGTCCTGCGGCCGTACGAGAAAGCGGCGTCGCGGCCCCGCTTCGGTGGTGTTCGGCAGCGCGAACGCCGATGCGACCTCGCCGCCGCGGCCGATGAGCGCACCGCAGCATTCGTTGGGATACGTTTCAGCCCCGTGCGCGCGAATCGCGTCGGCGACGCCAGGACCGAGCTCAATCGCCACTAGTGTTTCCCCTCATCCCAGAAGCGCTCCGAGAGGTACTTTTCGCCGCCGTCCGGAAAAATCACGACGATGACGGCATCGGAGGCTCCTCTTGCGACGCGCAACGCGCCGGCAAGGTTTCCACCGCTCGAAATACCGACGAACAGTCCCTCAGCGGCCAGCCGCCGGGTCAGGTCGAACGCCTCTTCGGTCGGGACGCCGATGTCTTCGTCGGCAAGAGCCGGATCATAAATGCCCGGCACGATCGCCGTCTCCATGTGCTTGAGGCCCTCGAGCCCGTGGAGCGGTGAATCCGGTTGGACCGAAATCAGGCGGATGGCGGCATTGAACTCGCGCAATCGCCGCCCGGCGCCGATGAAGGTGCCGCTCGTGCCGAGGCCGGCGACGAAATGCGTGAGCCGCCCGCCGGTCTGCTCGATGATCTCGGGCGCCGTCGTGTCGTAATGCGCGCGCCAGTTGCCGGGGTTGTTGTACTGGTCGGGATAGAAATACACATCCGGCTCGGCCGCGTACATCGCCTTGGCGCGGATGATCGCGCCATCCGAGCCTTCCATCGGGTCGGTGTAGACGATTTCGGCGCCGTAGGCGCGGAGGATGCGCTTCCGCTCGGGCGTGACGTTTTCAGGCACGCACAGACGCACGCGGTAGCCGCGGGCGGCGCCAATCATCGCGTAGGCGATGCCGGTGTTGCCCGAGGTGGCGTCGAGCAGGATCTTGTCGCGGGTGAGCGCGCCCGATTTTTCGCCGTCGGCAATCATCCGCGCCGCCGGCCGGTCCTTCACCGAGCCGCCGGGATTCTTCCACTCCGCCTTGGCGTACAGCTCGACATTGCGCAGCCCCTGTTCGAACGCCGGCAGGCGGATCAGCGGCGTATTTCCGATCAGGTCGACGATGGACGTAGCGGTACCGGGAAGCCCGGGGATCTCGACTGGCATGTCCGACTGTTCCAGTCCTAGATTCTAGCTGATTGGCTTCCCCTCCGGGTCGCGGATTTCGACGGTCCCGAGGTTCAGCTTTCGCAGCTCCGGTTCAATCCGCGCGCGGTCGCCGACGGCGATGACGATCAGGCGGTCGGGAACGAGGTATTTCTTCGCCGCGGCCAGCGCCTGCTCGGAGGTGATCGCGTTCACGCTCTCGGCGTAATGCGAGTAGTAATCGAGCCCGAGGTCATAGATGTAGACGTTGGAGAAGCTGGCGGCCGCGTCGGCGCTGGTCTCGAACGCACCCGGAAGCGAATTGGCCAGCGCATCCTTGGCGCGCTTGAGCTCTTCGGCGCCCATCGGCGCGTCGATCATGCCGCGGATCTCCTTGAAGACCTCCGACACCGCCGGAGCGGTGACGTCGGTGCGGATCCCGGCCGCCACCTGGAACGGCCCGGCGCCCTTGCGGAACACGAACTGCGAGTTGGCGCCGTAGGTGTAGCCGTGCGCCTCGCGGAGGTTCATGTTGATGCGGCTCGAGAAGAGCCCGCCGAGCGCGGTGTTCATCACCTGCAGGGCGCGGTAGTCGGGCGACGAGCGCGGCGCGCCAATCGCCGTGACGCGAAGCTGGGTCTGCGGAGCGCCGGGACGATCGACGATGACGACTTTCACGGGCGCGGTGGACGGCGCGTTGAGCGCGGGCTGCACCGGCGTACCGCGCTGCCAGCTGCCGAACGACTTCTCGGCGAGCGGCCGCAGCTCCGCCATGGTGATGTCGCCGGCCACGACCAGCGCGGCGTTGTTCGGCACGAAGTTCTGCTTCCAGAACCCGAGCATCGCATCGCGGGTCATCCCCTTGACCGACGCTTCGGTGCCGAGCTCGGTGTAACCGTAGGGGTGCGCATCACCGTAGAGCACGGTGGCGAGGATCTTCGCCGCGAGCGCGTTCGCGTTCTCGCGCTGCTGCACCAGCTGACCGAGACGCTGCGTTCGCTGGCGTTCGATCTCGTCCGCCGGGAACGACGGATGCAGCGTGACGTCGGCCGCCAGATCCAGCGCCGCGCCGAAGTTCTTTTTCAGTGCCCGCGTCGAGACCGTGGACGCGTCCATCGAGCTGCCGGTCGCCAGCGTCGCGCCGATTTGCGCGACCTGATCGGCGATCTGCAGCGCGTTGCGGGTCGCGGTGCCTTCATCCAGCATCGCGGCGGTGAAGTTGGCAAGGCCTGGCGCACTTCCCGGATTGGCGTCGCTGCCGGTGCGGACCACGAGGTTGGCCGACACCACCGGAAGACCACGTCGCGGGCTGAGGATCACGGTGAGACCGTTGGCCAGCTGCAGCGACTCGGGCGTCGCAACCTGCAGCGGCCGCGCGGGCCCGGGCTTGGGAATGTCCTTCCGCCACGGTTCGTCGACGTTGATCGACTCGGCGCCCTGCCCTTCCGCGCTCTGTGATGCGGGCGGCGTCGCGACCGGTGCGCCGAGATCCGGCTCTCCCTTGACGGCATACACGACGACACGGGCGCTCGGCTGAAGCTCGCCGCGCGCGAACGCCTGGACGGTGGCCGGCGTCACCGCGCGATAGCGCTCGATGTCCTTCTGAAGATAGTCAGGCGTGCCGAGGTAGTGGTTGTACTCGTTGAGCCGATCGGCCACGCCGCCAAAGCCGCCGAGCGCCTCGAGGCGCGAGATGATCCGCGTCTCGATGGTGTTGCGCGCGCGTTCGACTTCGCTGGCGTCGGGCGGCGTCGCCTGCAAGCGCTGCAGCTCCTGGTTGATCGCCGCCTCGAGCTCCTCCGGGGTGTGGCCGGGCCGTGCGGTCGCCGTGATCTGAAACTGCGAGCCGAGAATCAGCGACTGGTGGCTGACGTTGACGTCCTGGGCGATCTGCTTGTCGTAGACCAGCGTCTTGTACAGACGGCTCGAGCGTCCGCCGCCGAGAATCCCCGCCGCGATCGAGGCGTCGGCATCGCCAGGCTTGAACACCGGCGCCGTCAGCCACGCCATGTAGACACGCGGCAGCTCGATGCGATCCTGCACGACCTTGCGGCGCTCGGCGGTGATCTTCGGCGTCTCGGCCTTGATCGGCGGCACCGGCGCGCCGCGCTTGAGCGATCCGAAGTACTTCTCCACGAGCGGACGGACCTGCGCGGGATCGACGTCGCCGACGATCGCCAGGCTGGCGTTGTTGGGCGCGTAATAGCGCTTGAAGAACTGCTTCACGTCCTCGAGCTTCGCCGCCTGGATATCCGCGTGCGTGCCGATCACGTTGCCGTAATACGGGTGCCCCTTCGGATAGAGCGACTGCACCACCGCTTCCTCGGCGATGCCATAGGGTTGATTCTCGACGCTCTGACGCCGCTCGTTCCGCACCACGTCCTGCTGGTTCGACAGCGCCCCCTGATCGACGGTGTCGAGCAGGTATCCCATCCGGTCGGATTCGATCCACAGCGCCAGCTCGAGCTGATTCGAGGGCACGGTCTCGAAGTAGTTGGTGCGGTCGTAGTCGGTGGTGCCGTTGATGTCGGTGGCGCCGGCCGCTTCGAGCATCGGAAAGTGCGAGTCAGGCGGCGTGTGTTTGGAGCCCTGGAACATGAGGTGCTCGAACAGGTGGGCGAAGCCGGTGCGTCCGGGTTCTTCGTTGGCGGGGCCGACGTGATACCAGAGGTTCACGGCGGTGAGCGGCAGCCGCCGGTCGGGGCTGACGATCACCTCGAGGCCGTTGGCCAGCGTGAACTTCTGGAACGGCAGCCGCGGAATGTCCGCCTGTCCCGTCGCCTGGCGGTTCTGGGCGAGCGACGAGGTCAGCGCCGCGATCACCAGGGTCAGGGCCAGCAGCAGCGAAAGCGCGCGTTTGCTCATGATGGATTCACTCTTTTTCAAGCGGGGCGTTGTCGAGGCTCGCCCACAAGTACCAGCAGGCCACCGAACGATAGGGACGCCACGATTCGCCGATGCGGACCAGGCGATCCGCGGTCGGCACCTTGCGAAGCCCGTACACCTTCTGCACCGCCTTGACGATGCCGAGGTCGCCGACCGGGAGGACGTCGGGCCGGTGCAGCCGGAACATCAGGAACATCTCGGCGGTCCACCGGCCAATGCCTTTGACGCGCGTGAGCGCGGCGATGACGTCTTCATCGGGCATCACGTCCAGCGCGTCGAGCGGCAGAGAGCCGTCCTCGACGTGGCGGCACAGATCGCGGATGTAGGCCAGCTTCTGAGCGCTCAATCCGCAGCCGCGCAGGCGCACCTCGGCGAGCGAGCCGAGTGTCGAGGGCGTCAACACCCCGTCGCAGAGCGCGTCGAGGCGGCCGAAGATGGTCGCCGCGGCGCGCGTCGACAACTGCTGCGATACGATCGCCCGCACCAGCGCCCTGAACGGGTCGGTGTGCTGGGCATTGGCCAGCCCGCACGGCCCGAAGCGGCGCATCAGATCGCCGATCACCGGATCGCGGCGCGACAGCAGCCGGCGCGCTTTGGCGTAGTCGATCGTCGTCATGTGTGGGCCGGGTCCGTGGGATTCCGTAGGCCGGGTCCTTGGGATTCCGAGGGCCGGGTCCTTGGGATCCCGTAGGCCGGGTCCTTTCGGACCCGGCGCACGAAGATTACTTGAGAACCGCCGTGAGCGTCACCTGCGTCCGCAGCTCGATCTGACCGGCCGAGATGGCCGGCACGTCGCTTTGCGCGGCTTCTTTGGCCATCGCCACGCGCGCAAACGGCATGGGCGGCGCAATCACGCCGTGTTCCTCGATGCGCAGCACGCGGTCGATGCTGCGGCCGGCGCCCGAGGCGGCCGCATCGGCGCGGGCGCGGGCATCGGTGACCGCCAGCCGCAGCGCCTCGCGCTCGAGGCGCGCGCGGTCTTTCAGGTCGAAACGAATGCCGCTCACGGATGTCGCGCCAGACCCGACGGCGACGTCGAGCAGCTCGCCGACGCGATCGACCGCATCGATGCGCACCTCGATGGTGTTGCGCGCCACGTAGCCGCGAGACACGCGGCGGTTGTTGACGAAATCGAATTCCTGCTGCAGGTCGTAGCCGGTGGTCTTGATGGCGTCGGCCGGCACGCCGGCGGCGCGCAGCTTGTCCTGCACCGGCGTCATCGCCTCGGCATTCCGGCGCTGCGCCTCGCGTGGGTTCGACCCCCTCGACTCGGCGGCAATCGAGATCCAGGCGCGGTCAGGCACCGCCTGCACCACGCCTTCCCCCGTCGTGACGACGACCGGTTCGTCACGCACCGTGGGTTGCTGGGCCAACGCCGCGGCGGGCGTGAGGAGCACGAACGCGATCATCAGTCGAGTGAGCATGGTGATCTCCCTCTCTCGGGCAGCCGTACAGATTCGACGCTGGATCGACGCCGGAAGTTGGGCCACGACTACAATTATCACCGTGGAAGTTTCGACGGTCCGCAATCGGCTGAGGCGCGCGATCGACAGCGCGAAGGATGTCGCGCAACGCCGGCGGCAGCGCGCGGCTGAGGCGGAGCGCGCCTACAAGACTTTTCTGGACGACGTGGCGACGCCGCTGGCGCGTCAGCTCGCGAGCGCGCTCAAGGCGGACGGCTACGCGTTCACGGTGTTCACGCCGGGAGGCGGGCTTCGCCTCGCATCCGACCGCGGCCGCGACGACTACATCGAGCTCGCCCTCGACAGCTCGGGCGACCTGCCGGAAGTCGTCGGCCGCATCAGCCGCACGCGCGGATCGCGGACACTCGTCGAAGAGCGCCCGATCAAACCCGGCGCCTCGCCCGACGAGATCTCCGACGAAGAACTGCTCGCGTTCTTCCTCGCCGCGCTCGAGCCCTGGCTCGAGCGGTAGCGCCTTGAACGCGACGGAACACCGAGGCGCCGAGGCACCGAGAACAACAATTCAGCGTAGGCCGGGTCCTTTTGGACCCGGCGATTTGCGCTTGGTGTTCTTCGTGACCTTCGTGGCTGTCTCCTGACGTTCGTGGCTACCTCGTGATCTTCGTGGCCACGTGAATCGCCATCAACCCACTGAGCAGCGGGATCACCTCGACATCCGTGAACCCGTGGCGTTCGAGCAGGCGGGCGACGCCGGCCGCGCCGGGATACAGGCGGATCGATTCGGGAATGTAGCGGTAGGTATCCGGGTCGCCGTGCAGCGCGAGACCGAGCGCCGAGCCGACCATCGTCAAATACGACAGGTAGGCCGAGCGGACGATGGCGCTTGTGGGTTTGTTGAAATCGAGAGACAGCATCCGTCCGCCGTCGGCGAGCACGCGATGGATCTCGGCGATGGCGCGCTCGATGTCGGGCACATTCCTCAAGCCGTAGCCGATCGTCACCAGGTCGAAGCGCTCAG
>JADMIO010787695.1_pt1 | contig 12014 bp, 7 predicted proteins | sample 8958161 | NCBI WGS metagenome assembly JADMIO01 (sample SAMN16585339, study PRJNA669376) | soil metagenome | isolation source: Crop rotation soil | place: USA: Cullars Rotation, Alabama | collected 2011
CTTTCCCCGGCGCGCCGGCTCCTGGCGGCGGCCCCGGCCCCGGAGACGCCGCGCCGGCGCCTCCTCGTCGCCGACGATTCCGTCACGACGCGCACGCTGGAGAAGGCGATCCTCGAAGAAGCGGGCTACGAGGTGCGGCTGGCCGCCGACGGACACCAGGCCTGGCGCATCCTCCAGGAGGAGCCGATCGACCTCGTGGTGGCCGACGTGGAGATGCCGGGCATGGACGGCTTCACGCTCACGGACGCGGTGAGGCACTCCGCGGCCCTGCGCGGGATCCCCGTCGTCCTCGTCACGTCGCTCTCCACCGACAAGGACCGCGCACGCGGGCTGGAGGTGGGGGCCAGCGCCTACCTGGTCAAGAGCGGCTTCGACCGCAGCCTTCTCCTCGAAGCGGTGGGCCAGCTCCTGTGAAGCGCGTCCGCGTCGTCGTCGTCGACGACTCACCCACGACGCGGCGCCTCCTCGTCGAGATCCTGCGCGCCGACGCCGAGATCGACGTCGTCGGCCAGGCCGCGGACGGCGTGGAGGCGGTGGAGATGGTCAAGCGCCTCCACCCCGACATCGTGACCATGGACGTGCAGATGCCGAACCTCGACGGCTTCGCGGCCACCAAGCGCATCATGGTCGAAGCGCCTACCCCCATCCTGATCACCACCAGCGTCGATCCACGGTCCCTCTCCGTGTCCCTGGAGGCCGTGCGCATGGGCGCGCTCGCCGTCCAGGCCAAGCCCAGCGATCCGCTCGCTCCCGGCTTCGATGCGGAAGCGCGCGAGCTGGTCCGGCAGGTCAAGGCCATGTCCCGGGTCAAGGTCGTGCGCCACTACGACCCGCTGCCGGGCCGGGTGCCGTCGACGCCTTCCCCGTCCCTGGCCGCGCTGCGCGACGTGCCGGCCGAGGTGGTCGCCATCGCGGCCTCCACGGGCGGGCCCGCGGCCATCCACGTGATCCTGAGCGCGCTTCCCGCGGACTTCGCCATCCCGATCCTCGTCGTCCAGCACATCTCGCCCGGCTTCAGCCCCGGGTTCGCCGGCTGGCTGGACAAGGCATCGGCGGTGCGGGTCAAGCTGGCGGAAGAGGGCGAATTGCTGCGGGCCGGCACCGTCTATGTCGGGGTCGACGACCGTCACCTGAGTCTGAGCACTTCGCGAAGGATCCATCTCTCGACCGCGGACCCCGTGGGAGGCTTCCGGCCTTCGGCCACGGTGCTGTTCGACTCCGTGGCCGCCGCCTTCGGAAACCGGGCGGTAGCCGTGATCCTCACCGGGATGGGACGCGACGGGGTGGACGGCCTGCGCGCGATCCGGCGGGTCGGCGGGCGCACGATCGCGGAGGCGGAGACGACGGCCGTCGTCTACGGCATGCCGGGAGCGGCCGTACACGCCGGCCTGGCCGACTTCATCCTTCCCCTCGATCAGGTGTCTGGCGCCCTGGCCGACATGCTCGTCGTGGCCAGCGTCCCCACCCCGGAGGGAGCCCGATGAGCGCACCGCACGTCCTCGTCGTCGAAGACAGCCCGACGCAGGCGCAGATGCTCCGCCTGATCCTGGAGGGCGAAGGCTTCACCGTGGACGCCTGCAGCGACGGGGAGAGCGCGCTCGAGCGGCTGGCGGGCGCGTCCTTCGACCTCGTCGTGAGCGACGTCCTGATGCAGGGCCTCACCGGCTTCGAGTTGTGCCGGAGGATCAAGGCCGACCCGGCGTCGTGCGAGATCCCGGTGGTGCTGGTCACGACGCTGCGCGAACCGCAGGAGATCGTGGAAGCCCTCGCGGTGGGCGCGGACAGCTTCATTCGCAAGCCCTACGAGCCCGACGCCCTGGTGGCGCGGCTACGGTCGCTGCTCGCCGAACGGCCGCCGCGCCCCCGGGACCTCGTCCCCACTCCCCGCCGGCGGAGGGAGGACGACCCCGCATTCCAGGGCGTGGCCGCCGTCTTCAACGGCAAGGCCATCCACATCCACGCGAACCGCGAGCAGATCCTGCGCCTCCTGCTCGGGACGTTCGAAGACGTGGTGCGCGCGAATACGCTCCTGCGGGAGCGCGAAGAAGAGCTGTCGGTGGCCAAGAAGGACCTCGAGGAGGCCGCGCGCATGAAGGACATCTTCTTCGCGACGCTGTCCCACGAGCTGCGGACTCCGCTGACGGCGATCGTCGGCTGGGTGCACATCCTCAAGGAAGGACAGACGGATCCCGCCGTGGTCCAGCGCGCGGTGGAGACCATCGAGCGGAACCTCAACGTGCAGAACACCCTCATCGCCGATCTCCTCGACGTGTCCCGTATCGTCTCCGGCAAGCTCGACCTGGAGATGGGTGCGTTGAACCTCTGCGAGCTCGTCCGCGCCTCCGTGGACTCGGCGCGTCCCACCGCCTCCGCCAACGGCATCGCCCTGGAGGTCGTCCTCGCCTCCCTGACCTCCCCCGTCTCCGGCGATCCCGCACGTCTGCAGCAGGTCGTCACGAACCTCTTGACGAACTCGCTGAAGTTCACGCCCCGCGGAGGCCGCGTCGAGGTGCGACTGGCCGAGGGCAAGACCAGCGCCGTGTTGACGGTCACGGATTCCGGGTCGGGGATCCGCGCCGAGGCCCTCCCCTTCGTGTTCGAGCGTTTCCGCCAGGCTTCGTTGGCCGACACCAAGGCCGGCGGGCTCGGATTGGGTCTGGCCATCGTCAAGCACATCGTCGAGATGCACCACGGGACGGTGACGGCAGCCAGCGGGGGAGCCGGGCGGGGAGCCAGCTTCACCGTGACCCTGCCCCTGACCCTCCACGCGGAGGTGGCGGCGGCGAAGGTCGCGGCGCGGCCGAACGGAGGAGGCGCCCCGCTGGCCGGCCTCCGCATCGTGGTCGCGGACGATCAGGACGACTCGCGCGACCTGATCGAGTTCCTGCTGACCCAGCAGGGCGCGCTCGTCACCGGAGCCGCATCCGCGGCCGAGGCGTTCGCGGCCGTCAAGGAGCACCTTCCGGACGTCCTCCTCTCCGATATCGAGATGCCGGGCGAGAACGGCTACGCCCTCATCGGGCGCGTGCGTGCCCTGGCCCCCGAGGACGGGGGCGCGGTCCCCGCGGCGGCCATGACCGCTCATGGCAGCCGCGAAGACCGTGATCGTGCGCTCGCCGCCGGTTTCCAGCGCCACCTGCCCAAGCCCTTCCAGCCCGCGGACCTGTTCGCGCTGGTCGGCGACCTGACCGGACGGGGAGCCATCGAACCCGCCGGCCATAAGGAGATCGCGTGAACAGAAGTGCGCCCGGAGCGCCGAGAAGGTCGAGCTTGCATCCGCCCCTAACTCATGGTTAAATAGAGTGTTAGTTCCCCACGCGCGCCTCACGCCTTCGGCGGCGTCCCGCACGCTCTCTCGATAGGCGACGGCCGACGCACTTCGGCCCACTCGGAAGGACAACCAAACGCCCAGCACTCGACGCGCGAGGTCCCCCTCTCGCCTTCGCGGGCGTCCCGCTCCGGCGGACGCGGCTGGCGCCGTTCGCGACGCGCGCCTCCCGTTCCCCATCGTCGGTATCGGCGCGTCCGCGGGTGGCCTGGAGGCCTTCCGGCAGCTCCTGGGGGCGCTCCCGCCCGACACCGGCCTCGCCTACGTGGTCGTGCAGCACCTGGATCCCCGCCACGAGAGCATCCTGGCCGAGCTCCTGTCCGAAGCGACGTCCATGGACGTCTCGGAAGTGAAGGGCGATGCGCGGGTCGAAGCGAACCGGATCTACGTCATTCCTCCCTCGCAGGACATCGTCTTCGCCGAAGGAATGCTCAAGCTCGTTCCCCGCGGCAAGACGGGGGGCGCGCACATGCCCGTCGATGCGTTCCTGCAGTCGCTGGCGGAAGCGCAAGGAAGCCAGAGCATCGGCGTCATCCTGTCCGGGATGGGGTCGGACGGCACCTTGGGGCTGGAGGCGATCAAGGCCGAAGGCGGGATCACGCTGGCCCAGGAGCCGCGATCGGCGAAAAACGAAGGCATGCCCCGCAGCGCGATCACCGCCGGGTGCGTGGACTTCGTCCTCTCACCCGAGGACATCGCGCGGGAGTTGGCGCGCCTGGGCCACCATCCGTACGTCGCGGCCGCCGAGCGGCCAGCGCCCCCTGCCGCCGAAGGCCCGTCGGGCGACGGCCTGGCCCGGATCCTCGTGGCCCTGCTCCGGGTCACGGGGGCCGACTTCAGCGGCTACAAGGCGACGACGTTGGAGAGGCGCATCGCGCGACGCATGGCCGTGCGCCGCATCCAGACGCTCGAGGAATACGCGCAACACCTGGAAGGCGACCGCGAGGAGACGAACGCGCTCGGCCACGACTGCCTGATCTCGGTCACGTCGTTCTTCCGGGACGCCGAGGCGTTCCACGCCTTGAGCGAGCGCGTTCTTCCCGCGTTCTTCGCCGAGCGGCCGGCGGATGCGCCCATCCGCGTCTGGGTGCCCGGATGCGCGAGCGGTGAAGAGGCCTATTCGATCGCCATCTGCCTGCTCGAGGCGGCCGGCCATCAGCCGACCAACCCGACGTTCCAGATCTTCGGCACCGACCTGAGCGACGCCGCCCTCAAGAAGGCCCGGGCCGGCTTCTTTCTCGAGAGCATCATCCCGCACGTGTCGCCGGAGCGCCTGCGGCGCTTCTTCACCAAGGCGGACGGGCGCTATCAGGTCAGCAAGGCCATCCGCGAGATGTGCGTGTTCGCGCGCCACGACCTCACCCGCGATCCGCCGTTCTCGCGCATGGACCTCATCAGCTGCCGGAACGTGCTGATCTACCTGAAGCCCCGGCTGCAGGAAAGGGTGTTCGCAACCTTCCACTACGCCCTCGCTCCTTCTGGTTTCCTGTGGCTCGGTCCCGCGGAGAGCCCGGGGGAAGCCTCACCGCTCTTCGCGGTCCTGGAGGAGAAGCACCGCATCTACAGCCGGAAGGCGGCCGCCACCGCGCCCGTCCTCCATTTCGCCGCCCACCCGAGCGAAGAGAGGCCCCCGACGGAGGCCCTCACGCCGCGGGCGGCCGCGCACTCGGACGTGCCACGGGAGGCGGACCGGCTCCTGCTCGTCCGCTATGGGCCCCCCAGCGTCGTGGTGGACGAAAGCCTCAACATCCTCGAGTTCCGCGGCGACACGGATCCCTTCCTCGAGCACGCGCACGGGCAGGCCACCCTGCACCTTCCCCGGATGGTACGGAAGGGACTGCTGGTGGCACTGCGCCAGGCCATCGAGCAGGCGCGCCGCGACGGCGTGCCCGCGCGCAAGGAGGGCGTCCAGGTCCGCTACCGGGATCGTCTCTCCTCGGTGATCATCGAAGTCATCCCGATCAAGGGGCACGCCGCTGCGGACCGGTGCCTGCTCATCCTGTTCGAGACGGACGCCCTCTCCACGCGGGCCGAACGGCGGACCCAGGTCGCCGCGACGTCCATTTCCGGGGCGCACTCCACGGAAGGAGAAATGGCGCGCCTCGAGCACAAGCTGGACGAGACGACCGAGTACCTGCACACGGTCGTGCGCGAGCATCAGGGGGCGCTGGAGGAGCTCCAGAGCACGAACGAAGAGGCGCTCTCCAGCAACGAGGAGCTGCAGTCCGTGAACGAGGAGCTGCAGACGGCCAAGGAGGAGATCCAGTCCGCCAACGAGGAGCTGGCCACCCTCAACCAGGAGCTGCAGGACCGGAACCTCAAGCTCGGCCAGACCAACGACGACCTCCTGAACCTGCTGGGGAGCGTCAACCTCCCGGTGGTCATGGTGGGGCCGGACCTGCGCGTGCGGCGCTTCACTCCCGCCGCGGAGGCCCTCTTCAGCCTGGCCCCCACGGACGTGGGCCGGCCGCTCTTCGACGTCCAGAACCGCCTGCAGGCGCCCGAGCTGGCGCAAGAGATCCGGAACGTGCTCGACGCGGCGACGGTCAGCGCGCGCGAAGTCCTGGACCGTGACGGGCGGGTCTACGCCATGAAGATCTGGCCGTACCTGACTCGTGCCGGCAAGGTCGAGGGCGCCGTGCTGGTGCTGTTGGACGTGGATGACCTCAAGCGCGCCGCCAACGAGATCCAGCGCGCCCTCGACCGCGCCAACGCCATCGTGGCCACCGTGCGCGAGCCCCTGCTCATCCTGGACGGCGAGTTGCGCGTCGAGAAGGCGAACCGGGCCTACTACGACACCTTCCAGGCCGCCCCCAAGGAGACACAGGGCGAGCGGTTGGGCGCCCTGGGCCGCGGCCAATGGAACGCCCCCGCGCTGCGCACAGCGTTGGAAGGGGTGCTGGCCACCGAGAACCCGCTCGAAGGTTTCGAGGTCTACGACGAGTTCCCGGGTCTCGGGCGGCGGACCATGTCCATCAACGCCCGCTGCCTCCACCGCGAAGGCGACGGCCGCGGGCTCCTGGTGGCCATCGAGGACCGCACGCAGAGCAAGCTCGAAGAGCAGGGCCGCACGTCCGTCCTCGCCCTCGAGCACGCCGCCCGCGAGCGCGCCGAAGCCGCCGATCATCTCAAGGACGAGTTCGTGGCCACCGTGTCCCACGAGCTGCGCGGCCCCCTCACCGTCATCTCGGGCTGGATCAACGTCCTCGCCGGCAGCAAGGGGCACCTCGACGAGGCCACGCTGGCCCGGGCCCTGGGCGCGATCGATCGCGGCGTCAAGACCCAGAGCCGCCTGATCTCGGACCTGCTGGACCACTCACGCATCCTGAGCGGCAAGGTGACTCTCTCCCGCGCGCCCATCGACCTCCTGGCCGTGGCCGAGGCCGCCGTCGAGGGTGTGCGGGCGGCGGCCGAGGCGAAGGACATCACGATCGAGATTGCCGGCGACCATGCGGCGAGCCTGGTCCTCGGCGACTTCGACCGCATGCAGCAGGTGCTCTGGAACCTCTTCTTCAACGCCGTCAAGTTCACGCCCCGAGGGGGTCGCGTGACGATCTGGACCGGGCGCGTGGAGACGCACGTCCACCTGACGGTCACCGACACGGGCCAGGGGATCGGCGCGCCGTTCCTGGCCCACGTGTTCGAGCGCTTCCGCCAGGAGGACGGGCAGCCGTCCCACACCCAGGCCGGCCTCGGCCTGGGGCTCACCCTGGTCCGCGAGCTGGTCGAGCTCCACGGCGGCACGGTCCGGGCGCAGAGTGGGGGCGAAGGCCTCGGCGCGACGTTCACCGTCGAGCTCCCCATCCCCGCCCTGCTCCGCGATCCGGCGGCGAGCGTCGTCCACGCGTCGAAGGCGGTGGAGCTGGACGCCCCCGAGCCGGAGTGCGGCCGTCTGGACGGCCTGAGCGTGCTCGTCGTCGACGACGACGCGGATGTGCGGGACGCACTGGCCAGCGTCCTCGAGCGCTGCGGGGCCAAGGTGAGAGCGGCCGCCGGCACCCGTGAAGCGATGACCGCGGTCCGGGAGGCCGTCCCCGACGTATTGGTCAGCGACCTCGGCATGCCCGGCGACGACGGCTACGAGCTGATCCGGCAGATGCGGATGCTCCCGGCGAGCGACGGCGGTGCGGTTCCCGCGCTGGCCGTCAGCGCCTACTCCCGCGAGAGCGACCTTCGCAAGGCGCTGGCCGCCGGCTTCCGCGTGCACCTCGCCAAGCCCGTCGCGGCCGCGGAGCTGGTGAACGAAGTGGCCCGGGCCGCGGGCCGCGTCCGCGTCCACTGAGCCCCGGCGCCGCGTCCCCTCCCCGGATTCCGGAAACCCCGGCGCGCCATCCCGAACGCCTACACCGTGGCCGGCGTTCACCGCATGGCGAGCGAGGTGCCCTTTTCAGTTACGGGGCGCGACCGCTCACCATCCGCCCGAATCATGGGAGCATCGTTACAGGGATGTTGGGAGCTTGGACGGAGACTCGATGAAGGTCCTGGTCACGGACGACGACGCCGACTCGCGCGAGCTCGTGCGCCTGACCCTGGCCATGCACAAGATCGAGGTCGTCGAGGCCGCGGGGGGCACCGACTGCCTGAAGGTCGCGCAGGAGACCCGCCCGGACGCCATCCTCCTGGACGTGATGATGCCGTTCATGGACGGCCCCACCACGCTCCGTGCCCTGCGCGCCAACCCGGCGACCGCCTCCATCCCCGTCATCTTCCTGACCGCGTCCGTGATGCCTTCCGAGGTCGAGCGCTTGAAGAAGATGGGGGCGCGGGCGGTGGTGGCGAAGCCCTTCGACCCCTTTGCCCTGCCCAGCGCGGTGCGCGAGCTGCTGGGGACGCCGGCTCCCCTTCCGCCTTCCGCCGCGCCCGCCCCCCCCGCCGAGGGCGACGGCCTGGAGGAGCTGCGCGCGCAGTTCGTCCGCCGGTCGCAGGCGCGAATCGAGATGGCGGCCCGGCTGCTGGGGATCCTGCGCGAGACGCCCGCGGACCGGCAGCAGCTGCAGGAGCTGATGCGCTTCTTCCACAGCCTGGCCGGCGTGGGCACGAGCTTCGGGTTCCCCCAGGTGACGGCGCTGGCCAAGGAGGGCGAGCTGGAGTGCCTGGCCATCCTCCACGACAAGGCGTCGCTCTCCCCGACGGAGATCGAGAACTGGACCCGCCTGGTGGGCGCCCTGGCCCACGAGCTCTCCCAGCCGCCGACGACTCCCAGCGGCAGCGGACGGGCGGGAATGGTCACGCGGCTTCCGGAGGTCCTGATCATCACCCCGGACGCGGAGGTGGCGGCGACCCTCGTCCCGCTCATCGAGCAGGAAGGCCACGCCGCGCGGCCGCTGGCCACGCGGGCCCAGGCCACGCAGGCCCTCGGCCAGGCCCTTCCGGACGCGATCATCGTCGATGCCTCGCTCGACGACGGATCCGGCTACCACGTGATCGACCAGCTCCGCGCGATGCCGGGCGGCGAAGCGGTGCCCGTCTTCGTCCTGGGCCCGCCCGGCGGGTTCATGGACAAGGTCGAGGCCATCCACGGCGGGGCGGACGGCTATTTCGAGAAGCCGGTGGACTGGAAGGCGCTCATGCGCCGCCTGCAGCACCTCCTGGACGCGAACCAGACCCATGCCGCGCGCATCCTCTCCGTGGAGGACGACCCCCAGCAGGCCTCGTACCTCCGTTCCATCCTCGAATCCGGAGGCTACGAGGTCGCGGTCTGCGCGGATCCCAAGCGGTTCGAGACCGCCCTCCGCGAGTTCCGGCCCGACCTCGTGCTCATGGACATCCTGCTCCCCGACATCAGCGGCTACGACCTCGTCCGCTACCTCCGCCAGGACGAGCGCAACGCCGCCCTGCCCGTGCTCTTCCTGACCACGGAGAGCCAGATGCAGTCGCGGTTCCGCAGCGCGCAGGTGGGCGGCGACGACCACCTGACCAAGCCCATCGTGCCGCCCGTGCTCCTGTCCGTGGTGGCCTCGCGCCTGGAGCGTGCGCGCTTCCTGAAGAACCTGCTCAATCGCGACGGCCTCACCCGCCTCTTCACGCACACCGCGCTCATCGAGCGCGCCCAGGCCCTGCACGCGCAGAAGGGGCGCGATCCGTCCCGGCACTTCGCCTGGGTGATGATCGACCTCGATCACTTCAAGTCGGTCAACGACCGCTTCGGCCATCCGGTCGGAGATCGCGTGCTGGCCACCCTCGCCGCCCTCCTGCGCCGGCGCCTCCGGCAGTCCGACACCATCGGCCGCTACGGCGGAGAGGAGTTCGTCGTGCTCTTCGAGGGCCTTCCGGAGAAGGAGGTCGTCCATCTCATGGAGCGCGTGCTCGACGAGTTCCGCGAGATCGACCTGGAGGCGCCGGGCAAGCCCCCCTTCCGGGCCACCTTCAGCGCGGGGGTGGCCATGCTCACGGAAGACATGACACTGGACACCTGGAAGAAGGCGGCCGACGACGCGCTCTACGCGGCCAAGGCCGCCGGCCGCAACCGCATCGCGACCACCGCCACCGCGCCCGCCATATCCGACCGCCGCCGCGGCGGCCCGGCCTGAGGGGCCCGCGGGGGACTCATGCTGCGCCGATTCCGGAGAACCAAGGAAACGCTGGCCACGGAGGCCGCGACCAAACGTGCGCGGGCCTGGGCCGAGGTCGAGCAGGAGGTCCGGAGCGCCATGGACGCCGGCATTCCCGCCGACGAGATCGGCGAAGCCCTGGCCACCGTCCTCCGGAAGCACGGACTGGAATCGAGCGCGGACCGCGTCGTCAGCGGGGCGCGCCGGGCGCGGGGATTGGCTTGACGTCCAACCGTTTTCGCGTGCTGGTCGTCGAGGACACTCCCGACGACCTCGAGCTGTACGCCACCTATCTCGCGGCCGAAGGCTTCGCGGTGACGACGGTCGCGAGCGGGATCGAGGCCTTCTCGGAGGCGGTCACGGGAGAGCCGGACGCGATGCTGCTCGATCTCGTCCTCGGCCGGGACGACGGCCTGGCCATCGTGCAGGCCCTGCGTGCGGATTCCCGTACGGCCGGCCTGCCCGTCGTGGCCATCACGGCCGCCGTCCCGCGCTACCTTCCGGAAGTGGCGATGGCGGTGGGCTGCAGCGACTTCCTCACCAAGCCCTGCTTGCCAGGGGTCGTGGCTGCGGCCCTGCGGGCCGCCATCGCACGCCGGTCTCCTTCCGCCGGAGAGCGGCCCTAGTAGCGGCCGAACTCGTCCCGGCTGATCCAGTCGTTGCGGTCGCGGTCCAGGCGGTCGAACGATTCCCGGCCGAACGGCCACTCCGAACGGGAGATGCGGTTGTTGTGGTCGCGGTCCAGATCCTCGAAGCTGCGATGACCCTCGTTGTGGTCGCAAGCACCGCGGCGGTCGCCGTGCTTCCGATGGGCGTCCCAGGCCGATTCCGAGACGGTGATGGTGTGGCGCGCCCCCGCGTTACCCGGCGGGATGTGGCAGATGGTGATCTTGCCGTTGTCATCGTCGTGGTCGCCGTCGTGGTCGTGGTCTCGTCCGTCCCGGTCGTAGTCCGTCCGCTCGGCCTTGTCCTTCTTCTTGTCCTTCCCTTTGTCCTTGTCCTTGTCCTTGGCCATGGCACCAGGAGTGGCCAGCGCCAACGCCACGAGTGACGTCAACAGGATCGGGAATCGCGGTTTCATGGGGCCTCCGAGGCAGCGCCGAACGTGTCGGCAGTCACAGAGCCCGGATCTCGACGAGCGAGCCGCTCCGCCCGTCTTCCTGCAAAGGCCGTACCGGCGGCAACCCTACGTCGGTCGCCGGCGCTCCAGGTTCAGGCTGCCCCGCCGCGCGGGAACCGGGAGCGTGAAGAAGAGCCGTGTGCCCTCGCCGGGCGCGCTCTCCGCCCAGATCCGGCCGCGGTGCGCCTCCACGATGCACTTCGAGATGTAGAGCCCGAGGCCCTGGCCGCGCCGATCGTTCGTCCCCACCTGCCGGAAGCGCTCGAAGACGGCATCCAACAGGGGCGCGGGAATGCCCACTCCGGTGTCGCTGACGCGGAACCGGAGCATGCCCCGGCCCGGTTCGAGCGCGACGGCGATCTTGCCGCCCAGGGGGGTGAACTTGATCGCGTTGGCGATGAGGTTGGCGAAGACCTGGAGCAACCGGTCGTGATCGAACCGGGCGAGGAGCGGTCCGGCGGGAACGTCCGCGGACAGGGAGACTCCCTTCTCGAGCGCGGCGGGCTGGAACGTCTCCGCCGCCTCCAGCACCAGGGCGGCGGCATCGCCTTCGATCGGGGCCACGGCCAGCTTGCCCGCGTCGATGCTGGTCACGTCGACGAGGTCCCCGATGAGCCGGTTCATCCGCGCGACGTAACGCCGGATGCGGCCGGCCGCGGCCGTGACATGGGGAGCGGGCTCCTCCTCGCCCGGCCGCAGCAGCTCCAGGCTCAGGACGACACCGTTGAGGAGGTTGCGCACGTCGTGCGCCACCATGCCCAGGAAGTCGTCGCGGTTGGCCACGGCGTCGTCCGAACGGGCGCGCTCGGTCACGAGGTAGGCATCCGTCACCGCTCTCTCGTGGACGAGCAGCGCGGCCAGCGCGTCCGCCTGAACCTTGCGGTCGCTGCGGAGAGCGACGTCGGCGGTGGCGCGCTCCCCCCGAACGGCGCGGTCGGCGCGGGCCCTCTGGCCGACGACGCCGTTCGCGGGCGCCCGCCCGCGGGGATGCCGCGACACGTCGTCGGCGGGAAAG
>JADMIO011456600.1_pt1 | contig 12014 bp, 8 predicted proteins | sample 8958161 | NCBI WGS metagenome assembly JADMIO01 (sample SAMN16585339, study PRJNA669376) | soil metagenome | isolation source: Crop rotation soil | place: USA: Cullars Rotation, Alabama | collected 2011
GCCGCGACTTCAAGTCACGTGAATTCCAAGCTTCGGATCCCACTGTGCTGGAAAGGCTTCGACCGGCTTGCCGTGAGTCATGTCACCTGCGCTTCGAGACCGTGCGCCAACGCGCTCCGTTTCATTCGCCGCGCCGCTCGCTCCTCGAGCCATGTATACACAGTCCGTAATACCGGCAACGTCAAGAAGGTTGCCGACACCAGGCAATCGGGCCCAACATGCGGCCTTCGATCCCTTCGAGCGTAAAGATCGGAATGCAGACGGCGACAATGATGGCGACGCCGAACCCGATCGGTCGCCCGACCTCGAACGCTGCCCGTCGCAGTAGATCTTGGCGATCGACGCCGGTGCCACGTTGGTCGTTCAAATTGCGAAACAGTGCGCGTCGTGCGCTCCACGACCTCGCCTTGATCATAGAACGGGCGAATGCGAATGCCCTTCGGCAAGAGTGGTTTGACCTCGTCGATGCGGGTTCTGCCGCCGCATGTATTGATGTCGGCGACACCCTGCACCGTGCGCAGAAGCGGCTTGAGCGCGAGACGAGCCATGCGTTCAAGGCCACCGGCGCACTAACAGCAATCGTGCGTGCAATGGTCCTCACCCCGTAGCCCTTCGAGTCCCTCCTTTGCGATGATCGGTACCATTATCAGCGCTGCGACCGGATCGGCCCACCACCAGCTGAAAAGTGCATTCAGTAGCAATCCTCCTAGCAGGATGGCAGAGAGACACGTACAGAGCGATGTCTGTCTCGCATCCGCGCGGAGGGCTCGACTTCCTAAGCCGACAGCGATTCGATGCTTCGCCCGAGCAAGAAGCGGCATGATGACGAGCGACGCAGCGGCGAGTGCAATACCAACGCGGGTTTCATCTGGTGCCTCTCGGAGGAACAGCGCGCGAAGGCTCTCGTAGGCGACATAGAGAGCAAGCGCCAGAAATCCGAGACCGATGAAGCGCACGGTGATCCGCTCGACCCTTGCTCGCTTGACCGGATCGAGATCGGAACGCAAGCGCCATTGCGCCGCACCCCCTGACACAACCTCGATGATGCTATCTACGCCGAAGCCGACGAGCGCGATGCTCCCCGCAAGATAACCCGCGCCTACGGCGATGACTCCCTCGAGTGAGTTGTAACCGAGCGTGGCGTAGTTGAGCCAGAGGCCGCGACGTACGAGCGCCGAGCGATCCATGATCGAAACGTAGGCCACGCCTCGTATCGTGGCCAAGCGATGCATGACCAAGCAGCGGAAGCCGTGCTGGTCGCGCCCGCGAGGTCGATTTCGCGGTCACGCCGTTTACGGCATGAGTTGTGACCTGTTGATCAGCATGCAAAGCAATTCAGTCGGTGTCCCGCGCAACCAGGCCTAAATGAGCAGTACCAAGGTCATCTCGAGGCTTACACGGGCTGAAGGCAGACGAGCAAGCGGCAGAAGCAAGATTCTCAGGTGGGTTGGACTCATATCCGTCAGCGCCGTGGCGGTTGGCGGTTGCAAGGAGAAAGAACGCCAGCGATACACGCCGGGAGTGGCGAAAGCGGTGCTTGGCGTGAACATGGCGGACGTGAAAGTCGCGATCTCCGCGAGGGTGGACAGCGGCGCTGCGCCATCGTGGGTGCCCGCGGATCAGTGGAGGCGCGTCAAGGCACTCTACAAAATCTACGGCAACGCGCCGCTCTGGCTCGAAGAAGAAGGCGTGAAGGAGCGCGCTGGCGCGCTGCTCAAGGCGATCGAGGAGGCGCCGACGCACGCGCTCGCCGCGAATGCGTATCCGCTCGATTCCATTCGCACGGTCATCAATGCCGAGAACGTGACGAAATCGGCGACGGCGAAGGCTCTCGCCGATGCCGACGTCCTGCTCACCGCTGCCTACGCCGCCTATGCGACAGACATGCTGGTGGGGCAGGTAGATCCGAAAACCGTTTCGCAAGCCTGGCACATTCCGGCGCAGCCGAAGGAAGTCGACAGCGCGCTCGTTCGCACGCTTCAAAGTCCTTCAATGGAAGAAGGCCTGACCGCAATGGCGCCGCAGGACTCCGCCTACCTCGTGCTGAAGACCGCGTTCGCGCGCTACAAGCAGATCGCCGACTCCGGCGGATGGCCGACGGTCGCCGCGAGTGGCGCCGGGCGAATTGAGGCGCTCCGAAAGCGGCTCGCCCTAGAAGGATTTCTCTCTGATACTGCGCACGCCGGCACCGTCGCCCAAGCCGGGGCGCCAGGCAGATTGCTCGCCGCGCAGGCGCCGTCGACGCAGAAGGGCCGAGCGGGGCGCGCCACGAGTTTGGCGAGCGACCCGTTGCTCTTCACGGCGCTGAAGCATTATCAGGAACGTCACGGCCTCGCGACGACGGGCGCGCTCTCGCCGGCAACCCTCGAGGCCCTCAACATGCCGGCCTCGGAGCGCGCACAGCAGATCGCGTCCAATCTCGAGCGTCATCGCTGGCTACCCCGCACGCTCGGGGCGCGATACATCTACGTCAACGTCCCGGCGTTTCGGCTCGAAGCGCACGACAGCGGCCGAAAGGCTCTGGAGATGAGGGTTGTGGTTGGCGCCGAGTATCAAGGCCGGGCGACACCGGTGTTCAGTGATTCCATGGAGTACGTCGTCTTTCGGCCGTACTGGAATGTCACCGACGATATCGCGCGGAAGGAGATTTTTCCGAAGCTCGGCGCCGATCCGGGGTACCTCGCGCGGGGCAATTACGAGATCTATAATGATCACGGCACGCGTCGCGTGCGCCAGCGCCCTGGCGGGCAGAACGCGTTGGGGATGGTGAAGTTCATGTTCCCAAACGAGTTCAACATCTATCTCCACGATACGCCGCAGAAATCTCTGTTTGCGAAGCCCGACAGGGCGGCGAGCCACGGATGCATTCGGCTCGAGCATCCCGACCAACTCGCGCAATTCGTCCTGGGGTGGCCGGCCGATCGCGTTCAGCAAGCGATGAACGGCGGCGCAGATAACCGGACCATTACGATCCCCCGCAAGATCCCGGTCTACGTCGTCTATTTCACCTCGTACGCCCGTGGCGGAGATCTCTATTTCGCGGACGATCTCTACAGGCGAGATGAGCAGCTCGAGGAGCAGGTGGGGGACAGCACGTCCACCAAGGCCGATACAGCAACCGCGGCGAAGAAACCTTAGGCAGGCCTTTCCTCACCGCCAACGCCCGAGCAGCCTCGTGCGTTAACTGATGATGTAGCAAAGGCCGAGTTCGGGGTGCCGTCTGGCGCCCGATCATGGCATCGACATAACCTTATAGGGATGTCCCTCGTTCGCACGCGTCGTCGCACCGCCTTTCGATGGCTGTACACTCTGGGCGCGATCCTCGCCCTCGTGTCGCAGCTGGGGCTCGCCGTCGCGTCCTTGGCCGAGCAGAACGGCGGCCGCAGTGCCATTTCCCACACGGAGGATGGGGGCGCCCGGCACCACCTTTACGGGCACAACGAGGCGAATTGCGCCGCGTGTCACGCGCGATCCGTTCATAGCACCGCTGCTCCCGCGCCTGACAAGGTCGCCGAGCTCCCTCCTCCCCATCGTCCCATCAACGCGTTGGGCGTTCGGTCGCTGCACCGAATCGCCACCACCAAAACAAATCCCCGCGCACCCCCCGGACTGATCTGAGTCGTCGCCGCCGACCGACGCACCGCGCCGATCGGCAGACTCGGTTCACAATTCCAGGGACAACATGCGCATTTTCACGGGACTTTGCGTCCTCGCCACCACCGGCGGGGCCGCCGTCGCGCAGATACCGGCCGGTAGGCCGTCGTCTGCCGATTCCATCCGCCTGTCTCGCCGTCAGGCCATCGGCGAAGCGCTCACCAACAACGCACAGCTCGAGGTCGCTCGCGAGCAAACGAACGAGGCTCGCGCCCGTCGCGTCACCGCCGTCGCGATCCCCGATCCACAGCTCAGTGCGGGCTTCGATCAGCTCACAGGACCGATCTCCTTCGGCGGAGCGCCGGCGCGGCCCGTCGCGCTCGAGCTGTCAGTGCCCTTCCCTGACAAGTTCCGGCTCAACCATAGAATCGGCACGGCGGACGTCAGAAACTTCGAGTTCAACCTCCGCCTCCAGCAGCAGCTCGTCGCGTTCGCGACGTCCGCCGCATACGACTCGCTGCTCGTCGCTCTGCGCCACTACGCTGAGCAACAGGAGACCCTGCAGCTCGCGCAGAATTTCCTGAGGCGCACGCAAGCGCGTTTCGAGGCGGGTTCGGCGCCGAAGCTGGATGCGATCAAGGCGCAGGTGGACGTCGCGCAGTCCCAAAACGATCTCGTCGCCGCCGAGCGTGCCGTCTCCCTCGCGCAAGCCGCGCTCAATCGCCAACTCGGCCGCGTCATCGGCGCGGCGATCGCTCCGTCAGACTCACTCGACGTTCCGCCTCCGCTCCCCGACTCGACGACGATCGAGACCATCGCGCTGTCGAATCGCGCTGAGCTGCAGCAACTCCAGGCGCAGCAGAGCGGCGCCGCGGCCACAACGAGGCTGACGAAGGAGTTCTGGCTGCCCGATCTGACCTTCGCCATCCAACGCGACTACGCACAACCGGGATCTCCGCTCTTCACCACCGGCATCACGCTGCCGGTGCCCGTGCTGTTCCAACAGCACTCGCGCGGTGACATCGCGCAGGCCAAGTATTTCGAGCGCGAGCTCGCGGCCGCCTATCGCGACGCGCGCGCGCAGGTGACGCAAGACGTTCGGCAAGCGTATGCGACGGCCAGCACGGCGATCCGCCAAGCCGTGTTCATCCGCGACGAGCTCTTGCCCGCGAGCCGCGAAGCGTTCCGAGTCGCGTCGGTCAGCTACGACCTCGGCGGCTCGTCGGCGCTCGATGTGCTCACGGCACGTCGCGATTTGATCGACGCACAAGCCCAGCTGTCCGACGCGCTCGCGGCCGCGAACACCGCTTACGCCGACCTCGAGCGAGCGCTGGGCGTTCCCCTTCCTCAGATCGGAGGCACCGGCCGATGATGACACTACGATTTGGTTCGCCCGTCGTCGGCCTGTCCGCCGCATTCCTCGTTGCCGCGGTCGCGTGTTCCTCCAAGGCCCCCATCGAGTCCGCGGACTCGACGTCCTCGAAGCCCGCGGGATTCAAATTGACGGCCGAGCAGCGTCAGAGAATTCAAATCATCACCGTCCAACCGGAAGCGTTCCAGCCGCAGGTGCAGGCGACCGGCACCGTTGCCTTCAACGGCGACAAATCGACGCAAGTGTTGTCGCCGGTCTCCGGTCCGGCGACGAGAATCGTCGCCGAACCAGGCGCCGCGGTGACGCGCGGGCAGCCGCTAGCGTATGTGTCGTCGCCCGACTTTGCCACCGCCGTTGCGGACTATCGCAAGGCGCAGACGGCCTATCGCAACGCCAAGCGGATTGCCGACCGCGACTCCGCGCTGTTCAAGAACGATGCGCTCGCACGATCGGAGCTCGAGCAGGCGCAGTCGGATGTTCTTGCGGCCGAGGCGGATGTCGAAGCCGCCGTCCAGAACATGCGCGCGCTTGGCGTTGAGGAATCTCAAATTGCCGCTGTGAGAGACGGTCGGTCCGCGCCGATCGAGGCGATCATTCGCGCGCCAATCGACGGAACGGTCGTCGAGAAGTTGATCGCGCAGGGACAACTGCTGCAGGCGGGCAGCACACCGTGCTTCACCGTGGCCGATCTAAGCAGCATGTGGGTGATGGCGAACGTCTTCGCGAGCGACCTGCATGACGTGAACGTGGGTCAGACGGCAGAGATCATCACCGATGCGAGCCGTGTGACAATCCCGGGGCGAGTCGACTATGTCGCGTCGCTCGTCGACCCGGGCTCGAAGGCGGTCGCGGTGCGCATCGTCGCCCCAAACAACAATCACGTGCTCCGGCGCGACATGTTCGTGCGGGTGTCGATCAAGGCGAGTGACGACCATCGCGGAATCCTCGTACCATCCTCGGCCGTGCTGCGAGACGAACAGAATCTTCCGTTCGTGTTCATCGCCGGTCCGAACGACGGGTTTCTGCGCCGGCGAATCGACTTGGGTATGCGCGTGGGAGACCGGTATGACGTCACCTCCGGGCTGACGGCGGGCGACAAGGTCGTCGGCAACGGCGCGTTATTCCTTCAATTCGCGGAAGCGCAGTGACGGCGAACGACGAAACCCGCCCCCCTCGCGAGCCCGTTCCTACCTCGAGCCGCGAGGGGCGGCAAGGCCCGATCCAACGGCTCGTCCAGTCGTCCGTCGATCAACCCGCGCTCGTCCTGATCGTGACGCTTGCGGTCGTCGGTGTGGGGATCTTTTCACTCAAACGGCTTCCGGTCGATGCGTATCCGGATGTCTCGCCACCGCGAGTCAGCCTGACCACCCAATGGCCCGGACACGCGGCGGAAGAAGTCGAGCGACTGATCACGTTTCCGCTCGAGACGGAAATGAATGGCCTCCCCGACGTGACCGCCATTCGGTCGGTGTCGCTGTACGGATTATCGAGCGTTCGCGTGACGTTCTCGGAGGGAGCTGATCTCTATTTCTCACGTCAACAGGTGTTCGAGCGCTTGTCGGGCGCCGAGTTGCCAGACGGCGTGAGTCCCGAGATGGAAGCGCCGTTTTCTCCGTCGGGCTTGGTCTACCGCTACACGATTCAGAGCTCGGACCGATCGGCGATGGACCTGCATGTCATGCAGGATTGGGTTCTCGATAAAGCCTACCGCGCCGTGCCCGGCGTGGCTGACGTCGCGTCGCTCGGCGGGGCAACCTTGCAATACCAGGTCCTCGTCGACCCGACAAAGCTGGCGGGGGCCGGTCTTTCGATTGGTGATGTGACCGCGGCGCTCAATTCAAACAACTCCAACGCCGGCGGCGGTTTTTACTCCGAGGGCAGCCAGTTTTTCTACGTTCGCGGACTCGGCCGCGTCGCAACGTTGGAGGACATCGGCAACATCGTGCTCGCCGTGAAGGATCACGTGCCCGTGTTGATCAAGGATGTCGCCAGCGTCGAGATCGGTGCCGCGCCACGACTCGGCCAATTCGGCTTCAACAAGCAGGATGACGCAGTCGAAGGCATCGTTCTCATGCGAACCGGCGAGCAAGCGCAAGTCGTCCTTAAACGCGTCGAAGCGAAGACGCGCGAGCTGAACGACCACGTACTGCCGAAAGATGTCAAAGTCGTTCCATTCTACGACCGCAGTGATCTCATCAAGCTGACCGCTCAGACGGTGACCGAGAACTTGGTTCTCGGGATCGCGTTGGTTGGCATCGTTCTGATTTTTTTCCTTTTCGACGTTCGCGCCGGTCTCATCGCAGCCGCGGCCGTTCCGCTGTCGCTCCTCATCGCGTTCATCGGCCTCGACCTGTCGAACATCCCAGCCAACCTTCTATCGATCGGTGCGATCGACTTCGGCATTCTCGTCGACGGCGCCGTCGTGATGGTGGAAAATATTTATCGACAGTTGGCCCGCCGGCATGGCACCGAGTATCGGATACGTGATGTGATTTTCGACGCCGCGTCCGAGGTCAACCGTCCGATCGTGTTCGCCCTGGCGGTGATCATCGCCGGCTTCCTGCCGATCTACGCACTCACCGGCCCCGCCGCCAAACTGTTCCGGCCAATGGCCGACACGACGATCTATGCGTTGATGGGGTCGCGGTTGATCACCCTGACGCTGATCCCTGTTCTCTGCGCCTGGGCAATGCGCCGAGGCGTCAAGGAGCGCACGAACCGTCCGTTCGAATGGATACGCGATCAGTACGCACGAGGCCTCGACTGGTGCCTCGCGCACATGCGAGCGACCCTCGTCGCCTCGATCGTGTTGTTCGCGGTATCGATCGGTATCGCGCTGGGCCGTGGCGGCGAGTTCATGCCGAAGCTGGACGAGGGGTCTCTGTGGGTTCGCGCCACGATGCCGTATACGATCTCATTCGAGGAATCATCCAAGATCGTTCCGCAGGTCCGCGCCATCCTTCAGAGTTTCCCAGAGGTCACCGTCGTCACATCCGAGCATGGTCGAGACGACGCGGGAACCGATCCGACCGGGTTCTTCAACGCGGAGTTCTACGTCGGACTCAAGCCCTATAAACAGTGGTCGGGCAAGTATAAGTCGAAGGATGCCCTGATCGACGCGATTCAAGACAAGCTCGCGGTCTTTCCAGGCGTCACATTCAATTACACTCAGCCGGCGGAAGATGCGGTCGACGAAGCGCTGACCGGACTCAAGGCGGCACTCGACGTCAAAGTATTTGGAACAGACCTCGCCCTTCTCGAGCAGCAGGGCCGCGCCGTCAAAAGCGTCATTGAAAAGATTCCGGGCATCGATCACGTCACCGTCGTTCAGGAGCTCGGTCAGCCGAGCCTGACGATCTCAGTCGATCGAGCGAAGATGGCCCGGTACGGCCTGAGCGCAGATGCGGTGAACGAGTTGATCGAGGCTGCCGTGGGTGGCGCCACGGCAACGCAGGTCGTGCAAGGCGAACGGAAGTTCGATTTGGTCGTCCGACTCAAGCCGCAATACCGCGCGAGTCCCGAAGAGATCGGCAATATTCTGCTCGCAACGCCCGCCGGCGATCAGATTCCTCTTCGCGAAGTCGCCGACGTTCAGGTAGCGAACGGTGCGGCGTTTATTTACCGGCAGGACAATTCGCGGTACATCGGCGTCCAGTACTCGGTCGAGGGTCGCGATTTGGCGAGCACCGTCGCTGAGGCTCGCGCCGCCGTAGAGAAGAAGGTCAAGCTGCCGGTGGGATACTCGGTCCGCTGGGGCGGCGAGTTCGAGGAATACACGGCGTCGCGGGCGCAGATGAACGTCGTGCTGCCCATGACGATCGTGCTGATCTTCTCCATCCTGTTCGTGTTGTACCACAACTTCAAGTTTCCGTTCATCACGGTGCTCGGTGTCGTTCTATCAGCACCGCTTGGTGGGTTGCTCGCCATGTTGATCACCGACACACCGTTTTCAGTTTCGTCGATGATCGGGTTCTTGGCGCTTTTCGGCGTGTCGGTGCAAACGGCCGTGGTGTACATCTCTTACGCCAACGAGCTACGACTTGGCGGTTTTAGCATCGCCGAGGCGACGCGCACGGCAGCGGTGTTGCGCCTCCGCCCGATCATGATGACCGCGCTCGTAGCCGCGCTTGGATTACTGCCGGCCGCGCTCTCGACCGGCGTGGGGTCGGACACACAGAAACCATTCGCGCTGGTGATCGTCGGCGGTCTTTTTTCACGATTGTTAATCAGCGTGTTCTTGATGCCGGTGCTCTACGCGATGTTTGCTCGGCCGAACGATCACTTGGAAGTTTAGACGCATCACGCATTCGTTATTCTGAATTCGGAGCCGGCGAGGCATGCCACCGTTTCAGCACGGTTGGTGCTGTTGACACGGACGTCCGTGTCACTGATTTGTGCCTCACTCTTGCCTCAGAGCCACTAACGGGTCCACGCTCGCGGCCCGTTGGGCGGGCAAATAACTCGCCAATCCGGCGACAAACACAAGCATTCCGATCACTCCCGCAAAGCTGATCGGATCGGTTGGCGATACGCCAATGAGTAAACTCTCGACGACCTGAGTGAGCGCGAGCGCGCCGGCCAGACCCACCGCGCCGCCAATTGCGGCCCACTTCATTCCCTGCCCAAGAACGAGCCGGATCACGTCGGCTCGCCGCGCGCCCAACGCCACACGAACGCCGATCTCGCGCGTCCGCTGCGCCACACCATAGTGGATCACCGCATACACACCGATCGTGGCGAGCAAGAGCGCGATGCCTCCGAAGACGGCGAACATCGTCCCCCACAACGCGTACATCCAGAAACTCAGATACCGCACGTGCTCCATGGTCCACACGTTGAACACGGGGAGCACGGGGTCCACGGCATGGATGGCATTCCGCAGCACAGGGGTCAGCGACGCCGGCGATTGTTTCGTTCGAACCATCAGTCCATAGTCGCGCGTCGGAATTGCCGCCATCGGCAAGTACGCGGTCGGCGGCGTTCGCATGTCCTCGTCGAGCTTTACGGTTCGAATGTCCGGCACGACCCCGACGACGGTGTACCACGTGCGTGAGGAGTCATCGGCCAATCGGAACCGCCGGCCGATCGCCGACCCGCCGGCCCAGAACGTCGCGGCCATCGCCTTGTTGATGACCGCGACATGACTCGCCGAGCTGAGCTCCTGTGGCGTGAACGATCGTCCGTCGACGAACGTCATTCCAAACGTATCGAACCAGCGTCCCGCGACGCCCGAGTACGCAACCGCCCGCGCGTTCTTCTGCTCAGCGCCCTCGGCGAGTGCCTCGCTCGACGATCCGCCTTCGTCATCCAGCGGAACGAGATCCGAGATGGTTGCGGCATCCACGCCCGGCGATGCCTCGACGCGCCGAAGCACTTCACTCACGACCTGGTCGCGCGACCTCGTGCTGTCGTACTGCGCGCCGGGCAAATAGAAGCGCATCGTCATCACACGCCGCGCGTCGAATCCGAGCTCGGTGCGTCGAAGTCCGATGAACGTTCGAACAAAAAGCGAGGCTCCGACCAGCAGCACCACGGCGAGCGCCACCTCCGCGGCGACCAACGCATTTCGCAGCGTGTGTCGCCCTGGTCCGGCGCTCGCGCCGTGGCCGCCCTGCTTCAGCGGCGCGTGCAACGGACCGCTCGTCGCGTGGATCGCCGGTCCGACGCCAAACACGAGTCCCGTCAAGACCGCCGCGACCGCCGTGTAGATGAAAGTCTTCGTGTCGAGCGACCACTGCATGTAATACGGAAACGGATCCGACGGCGGAATCGCGCCGGCCAAGCGGCGCAGCGCTTCCCACGTGAGCGGAAGCGCGAGGATGCTTGCCGTCAGGGCAATGAGCATCGCTTCCATCACGAGTTGCGCGACGATACGCTGGCGCGAAGCACCCAGCGCGGCGCGCACCGCGATCTCGCGTTCGCGCGCCGTGGCGCGAGTGAGCATCAGATTGGCCACGTTGGCGCACGCAATGAGCAGCAGGAACGTCGTCGCGCCAAGCATTGCCGTCGCGACGAGCGCCTCGTCGCTTCCAAGTGCGCTTCCGCGCAGCGATCGCACGTCGCCGACCCAGGTATCCTTGGCGAGGACCTGTCGGGCAACCTGCCGGCCGATACTCTTCGCCTCTTCGCTCGCCTGACCGATGCTGACGCGGGCGCCGAGGCGCGCCACCACTGAGACTGTCCTAACCTGAAATGGCGTGATAGGCAGCCAGATCTCCGACTGCGACGGATACGCAAAGCCGCGCTCCATCACGCCGACGATCTGATAGGAGGTGTTATCCAGCGAGATTCGGCGGCCGATCACGGAGGAGTCCCCGCCGTATCGCCGGCGCCAGAGCGCTTCGCCGACGAGCGCAACTCGGCCCGCCCCCATTTGATCGTCATCCGCGTCGAACAGCCGGCCGAGCTGCGCGCGAGCGCCAAGCAAGGGAAAAAGCGTCGCTGAAACCAGCCGGCCCGACACCCGCTCCGGCTCGCGAGCTTCGGTGATTGACAGCGTGCGCCCCGCGTGCGCGCCGAGGGCGGAGAATGACCGGCCCTGCTGGCGCCAGGCGAGGTATTCCGGAAAGGTGAGCGACGCACGGCGGCCGGTCGTCGGATCACGTTTGGCCAACGACGCCAGTTGTTCGGGATGGGTAAAGGGCAAGGGCCGCAACACGAGCGCATCGAACACGGAGAATATCGTTGTGTTCGCGGCGATCGCGAGCGTCAGGCACAACAGCGCGGCGCCCGTGAAAACCGGGCTAGCCCATAGCGTACGAAATGAATACCGAAGATCGGACAACATGCCTCATTAAGCGCGCCTTGGACGAAGGTCGCAAGAGCAGGCGACGCCCGCGGCCGAAACGGGGCCAACCGGCGAACGACACCAACGGACAACAGCGTGCTTGTTGACGCCGACTACTCGGCATGGGTGGATGGATTCAGTCCGATGGCGATCGGCAATCCCGAGCGTCGTGCCGGCGTCGATGAATTCGCGGCGTATCTTCGTCGCCTGCAACCGGACATCGCGCAGCGCACGCTCAAGACGATCTTAGATCGGAAGAGC